>Ga0315312_1000415_pt1 | contig 53708 bp, 50 predicted proteins | sample TDP7_MG_FD_203629 | JGI IMG/M metagenome (GOLD analysis project Ga0315312, IMG submission 203629) | Freshwater sediment microbial communities from Lake Towuti, South Sulawesi, Indonesia - TDP7 | ecosystem: Environmental > Aquatic > Freshwater > Lake > Sediment | place: Indonesia: South Sulawesi... | reverse complement strand
CATTCGGTTGTACCAGAAACAAGAACCCAGTTTTCGCTACCCCAACCGGGTGGAGAATAGTTGCCATCCCAGTAACCAGCAAGCGGTTTATAGAGAGAAATTTTTACTTCTTTTACTCCCGAAGGACTATCCGAAGCAGTGCCACTTATTGTCGGTAAGTCAACTGAACGGTAAATGTAAGGAGAGGCTGGTTTTTGAATAACAATTGTCGGTGAAGATTTATCAATTATTGAACTGGTTTCGGCTTCGTTACCAGCCGCATCAATTGCTTTCGCCCAGAAACGGTAAGCAGTATTATCTTCTAATTTACCCGCAAAATCGCTATATGTCCAATTAGGAGAAACATAAGTAGCAGTTGACCAAACTTGAGAAACAGCATTAAATGTAGAGACACCGTTCCACCATTTGGTGTTGTTCAGGTTCTGGATAGCAACACTCACCGTAGAAATATATGAAATTGTATCCGAAGCCGTTCCCGAAGAAGTTGTATAACCTGCCCAACTAGTTAAAACTGGTTCATAAATTGAAACTGAGGGAGGAGTATCATCAACCCTAAAGGTGACCGAAGAAACTACTACTTGAGTTGAACCGGCTAAATCGTATGCTTTGCACCAGATGGAATACCCCTGTCCGCTTGTCCACGCGATTCCCGTTGTTCCTGTGCTCCACTCAACCGTGCCGCTTTGTCCGGTAAAGTTTGCTGGACCCCAATCTCTTACTATTCCGCCCCCAGGATGATAACGAATCTGGATTTCAACTTTCTGTAATCCAGCGAGGTCAGCATTTGCTGTCCCGGAAAGAGTTACCAGTGCTGTTGATTTATAGTATTTGTCCTGTTTCGGATAAGTTACCACTGACAATGGCGGTGTAGTATCAATAATAAAATCATATCCAGCACCGAAGGAAGCAGAGTTAGGCGGGTCTGCTAAATCAATTGCCCGCACTTTGATATTATATTTCTGGTCAGAGATTAAATTTGTCTTAGCAATATCGTCAGCCCAGGTTCCGGAAGTGGCACCTATATACCATACTTCCTTTTCAGTAGGTGAAGTTGTCCAAGGCCAAGACCCGGACCAATAATAGGTGGTTTCTCCTTCAAGACGAGTTAATTGTATTTTTACACCATTTGAGGCAATGCCAGCTAAGTTATCGGAAGCAGTCCCTTGAATTGTTATGTCTCCCGGAGGATTAATTTTTGCGCCTGCTGTGGGATAGGTTATACCAGATAAAGGTGTACCCGCAGGTGAAACATCAGCATAAATTGTCCGTGAGGAAGTAGGAACAGTAAAAGTGGTTTGTAGATTATTAGCGTTGTCGTATGCGCGCACTAATAATGTATAGATTTCATTGTTACTGAGAGAAACTGAGGAATTATATGTCCAAGAAGATTGGAACAACTGACAGGGCATCCAAGTGGAAGCATAAATGAAATTGTTATCATATTGACTCCAATATTTAGGTGTTGCCAGGTTCCAGATTATCTGCAGCTCTACTTTATTCATTCCGGAGGCACTTGTGCCCCCACCGGAACTATTATCCTGCATATTCCCGGTGACCGTCCCGGTAGAAAGATTAGAACGCACCTGTTGATTTGCCGGAGCAGTGAATGAAACATTTGGTGCAGCATTGTCATAAGTAAATGTCTTAGTTTTTATTGTTTGATTGCCTGCTTTATCAGTTACGATAAATCTAACCGTAAAGTTTTTCGGGTCTTTATGTCCTTCCCAGATACCCCCATCCTGTAAAGCCGAATGGGTATAATAATAAAGTCCACCTCCAGCGTCGGTAGCATCAAGTTGAGTCAAGGTTGCCGTAAATGTTGATACACCATCCCAGTATTTACCGTCAGAATCAGTAATTTCAAATTTTATATTAGAAACCAAAATTGATGGCTGGTCAGGGTTAGAAGAATCGGTAGCCGTGCCGGAAATGGTCACCAATGAACTTTGGTTATGAAAATCTTTAGAAGGAACAAGTAAAGAGGTTACCGGGGCAGTTGAGTCAATGACAAAAGTCCTGCCAGTTGTATCAATAGGTGACTCTACAGTCCCACCTCGTCTCGCCTGGGAAACAACTCGGTAGATTCGGTTTTTGTTCCAATTTGTCCCCGGGGAAGGCATATAATAGCGCCATTCACCGGAAGCACCTTCTATCCCTGAACCATAGGAGACAGGAATAAATGTTGACACCTCAGCCAGCCATTGTGTCCCATCCCAGCAAAGGTCATCACCGGTGGCACTGTCATCAGTATTATTTGGTCCGAAATCCTGTATTCTCACCGTAACCGTAGATGAGTAGGCAGCAGTGCCAGAAATTGTGGTTAAGTTTGCTGCTTGGAAATGTGGTTGTCCAACCGCTGGTAGGGTTACCCTTGAAGAAGGAGGTGGTGCGGAAAATGTAAATGTACAACTACTTTCTTTAACATTGAAGGGTTTATCATAAGCACGAGTGAAGATTCTATACTGTTGACCATCTACCCAAGCCGGGATTGAAGAACCAGTAATATACCATTCTTTTGTTCCGGTATTATAATTTGCTGAGAACCATACTTTCCCTGAAGAATTAAAACCAGCACCATCCCAGTATTGACCTGAACCCGGTGGATTTTGATAGGCACATTCTACCTTGGTAACTTCTTCACCTTGTCCAGTAAAACCTTGATAATCTTGCGCAGTTCCAGAGACGATTGGTAAATAATTTAATGTCTGCCCATCAGGTGGTTGTTGAATTACTACCGAAGGTCCGGTAGTATCAATTACAAAATAGGCAAAATTATCCTGAACCGCTAAAACACCCCAGTCCTCTTTGTTCCCGTCTATCTGGTTAAGTTTATTTCTCCCTTTATCAATTGCTACTGAGCGGAGCTGGTATTTTCTACCCGCTGAACTTGTCCAGTGCGACCCATCAGACCAGGTCAATCGCCAGGGTAGGGGTTCTAACCCAGTCACTGTATAAGTATTAACTACCACACTTGTTTTCCACTGAACTTCAACTTTATCCCAGTATAAATCATCACCACCACCAAAAACATAATTTGGTCCTAAATCAATAAGTTCTATCCAGACCCGGTCAACATTTGCTGGGTCAAAAGGTCCATCCCAGGCAGTTCCTGAAATTGTAGTTAAAGTTGGTCCCTGATTTGTTCCGGCTTTACTGTAATGGGTAGTAAATGTTCCTCCCAGGTCATCAGGGAAAGTTATCGTTGAAGTAGGTTTAATTGTTTCATAATAGAAAGTCGCTTTGACTGCGGTAGAACTTTCCTTATTCTGGTAAGAAATATTCGGATAGAAAACTTTATCCTTTGCCCAAGTATAGATTTTATAAGTATCACTGGAAGTAGCGAAAAATGCTGGTGGTAAAGAATAAGACCAATTATTACCAGATGGAGCAACGGCAATATCATCTCTGTTAGTTACCCAGCCAAGCGATGTCCACCAAGAACTTGTCGGGTCAGATAATCGTTGAAGACCAATCATTGCATACTGCACACCGGCAGGTAATCCGGCTTGTGGTTCATCAAGGGCAGTCCCGGAAATAACATCAAGTGATTCTATATAAGTGTAACCATTACCCGGATAGGTTACTGCTGAAACTGGTGGCGATGCATCGTATTTAAACCGCCTCTCGGGTAAAGTAGAAGTTCTGCCTGAGTTATCAACTGCACGAACTCTAAAAGTATAATCCTGTCCACTAACCCAACTTATCCCAGTAGATAACCAGATTTGCCAGGAAGTAGTTGTTCCGCAAACATTCCAGATTGCGGTTTCTGGGCTGGGGTCAACCCAAGCAGAGCCGTTCCAGTGTTTATCCGCATAATAATAAAGTGAATATTCAACCCGGTTTATTCCACTTTCACCAACACCATCACTCGCTGTGCCGGAAAGTGTAGTTAATGAATTTAACCCATAAGCATAGTTATCCGGATTGTCACCTACTGGGTAAACAACGGTAGCAATTGGCGCATATGCATCATACTTGAAATAGCCCACAACTGCGGGTCCGGTGAGAGATGGATCTTCGTCACCAGTAACATCCCCATGATAATTCCCGGCTTTATCTTTTGCGGAAACATCAATTTTATACTTATAGGTATTGGTTAAGGTTACACCTGAGGTATTCCTTGTCCAGGTCTCACCAGTAGTAGTAAGTGTTCCCCAGTGAGTGGATATTCCTACTTCCCATCGGTTATTCGTCCAATCCCAGTAACTGTTTGTATCTTCGCAGTAAATTCTTGTATAAATTGTTCTTTCATTCCAAGAAGCGTTCGGCATCGGGTCTTTGATATTATCATTTATGTTACCAGCTAATGTCGGGAAACTTTGTAACCAAGTAGGACTGAGGTCTGTTCCCAGAGTTGGTGTAGTAACCGTAACCGTTGGACGAGAAATATCAAAATAAAATTTTATTTCCGTTCCGTATGCTTCGCGGTTTATGTCATCTCTACCCCAAGTTCTCAACCGATATTGTCTGCCTTCTTGCCAGTTAGGTCTTCTTGGTGTAGTTAACTCAGTCATTAAAAATGTTACATTGTTATCCGGGTCGGCATAAGGTGCATCCGGAACCTGGACATAAGTAGTAGTAGCATTTGGAAAATCTGTTCCGCCAGCCCAGTAAGTATCATCTACTGTATCAATTGTATTTTGTGTATCCGCAATCATTGCCCTTATGATATCAAGTCCTGAGCCTGCATCAGAACCTTGCCCTGCTACTGATGCATTTATGTTGTTACTTATCTGTCCACCTAAAGGTGAGGTCGTCCAAGTGTTAGGTGAGTATTTGTCAATTATGAATTGTACCGGTGTTGTTGCCTGTCCTTTACCGCCATCATCTGACCTTGCCCGAGCGACAATATTGTATTCTACACCATCAACCTGTTTATCTGCAGGCCAGCCAGTATAACTCCAAGGGCTTGAAGAACTTGCGGTTTCCCATTGTTCACCGGAAACAAAGTCATTAAATCCTGATGACCACTGCTTTCCGTCACTTACCCGAGTGATCTTTACCTGTGTATTAGTCAGTTGTGCCGGAGATTGTGCGTTCTTGGATGCGGTGCCGGAAGTTATTGAAATCTGATCTACATAGATAATGGGTTCCACCGGGTCTAATATGGTAACCACAGGCGCGGTTACCGCAAACGAAGAAACAAGAATATTTGACATTCTACCATCAGCATTGCTCAATCTTACATTTTTATATTCACCAACGCAGTCAGCACCAATTGAAAGATTGGCAACAGCAAATGTTGAAGTATAAAATTGAACATTAGAGATACTTATAAACTCGTCAGGATTTGTCGTTCCGGGAAGATAAAATTCTACACCCAAGGGGCCGAAACTCTGGAAACCACTGCCATATATTTTAATATTTCCAGAAAACTGTTGTCCTGCTGATGCTGGTGAGGTTCTCTCTTGAGAATCTTTCAGGTAGGAAAGTGTTGGTGAAGAATAAGGTGAAATTGGTATTTTTTCAAACCAGACCTTACCTGCTAAATTGTAATACATAACACAGAGTGGATTTGGTGATTCTACCGAATACATAAATACCGGTTGTTTCCCATCCGCTTCAAACAAAGTTGGACTACCCCAAGTAACGGTTTCTGTGGTAAATGTAGAACTTTCTATCATATATAAAGCATCAGTTGAACTTTGGAAGACAACATAAAGTTTATCATAACCTTGGGCAGGATACTTTACTAAAGCAATAGAAACACCAGCGTTTGGTGCGTAGGTTGAACTTAATGTTGTTTCAGTGCCAAGCACATTTGCTGAAGTGCAGGTATTATATTGGAGATATCCATCAGTTGTTCTAACTATCACCGCGTGTAGTCTACCATTGGAATCTACAACCGCTGAAGCTGTTCGCTCCGGTATCATTGTTGTTGCTGCAAGTGGGGCGGTAAACAATATTCCAACCGCTGTGGAAGTATATGCGTCGTTTACCCTGAATAGACGAACATTAGAGTTATTGTTACTTTCAGTTATAGCCCACACTTCATTATTAGTAGCACCGTGTGGAACAACTACCGTATATGAGAAAAATTTATCATCTTCAATGTTACTATTATTACCACCTACCTCTTGATGAATAGATGCAGAAAAATCAATTAAATTTGCTGAATTCGCATGTCCGATGAGTCCAGTAAAGTCGTCATAACCACCCGCAGAACTTTCGCCACCGGGCTGATATATCCAGATATATCCATCATTTGATTGGGTAATTGTCGGACAGGCCTGAGAAACTGCCTCGTTCACCATATCTTCATCAGCGTTAGACGCCACTGTTCCCTCATCAAAGTCAGGGTTAGCATAATTAAGCCAAGTGATTGTGCCATTAGAGTTCAATTGTCCTCTTCTTACATGCATGGTCATATCCGCATTGGATAATTCACCGTTACCACTTGGTCCACAAACAACATAAACTCGCGTGGAAGATTTAACCAGCCATACACTTGGGCTATTATCGTAATTAGTTGCACCAGCACCACTGAAGACATCTTCTGGTGTAGTCCAAGAACCAGCCGCACCTGAAGGTGAGAATGACCAAACCGGATTCCCTAAATCGCTTTTATAAAATACCCAATAGCCCCAACCGGGAACAAAAACAATTTTTCTCTGGTTAGAAAAGAAAGTACTACCATCACTAATGTAAGCGGCAGAAAATACACCTGTAGATAGTGTTGTTAATAAGACGATGCTAATGAAAATGGGGACGGTTCCTATTTTCATTTTTTTCTTGGCAAAATTTTTTATTTTTGGTATAACATAACCAATAAAACTTGACAAGAACCAAAGAAAACAAGTAGCACGAATTTTCCTTAACCTGTGCCAAGCAGTTTTTATCGCATTGATTATTGGAAGAATAGCAACACCAGAAAAGATATCACCGATTGCATTCGTAGGTGGTATAATTTTACTTATAGTATTTTTCGTATTAGGAATTTCGCTCAGTAAAGGAGAATAAAAATGGACCAACTTGCAATTCTCTTCCTTGTTGGAATTATTATCGCTTTGGTTTTTGGTGGTATTGCACTTTATTCCGACTGGCGAGAAAAACATACCCACCGGTCGCATTAACCTGCCTCCTAACCTGCTTATTTGCTTATTTGCATTATTTATTTTTTGCCAGTGTGTATCTCCGCCGGAGGCGGATTCCGTTTCACTCAACATTTTATTTCTCTTTTAACAACTCATCAGCAAGATTTTTTATCTCTTCATCACTATCGTTAACACTAATTTTTAACAAACTTTTACCAGTATCTGTTCTCTTTAGATGTCTTAAACTATTTACTAAACCAAATTTTAATATTTTGTTATTACTTCTAAGAACCTTTTCTAATGTATCTTTTACACCAGGTTCATCAATATAAAAAGTTAATGAACTTCCGGCAGAAATACGGACACTCTCGTCTTCATTTTCGTTCAAGAGTATTTCTTTTAAGGTTTCAACAGCACTGTTGTCTTTTAACACGCCTAAGGAGAGACAAGAAGTGAGGCGCACATCTCTTGATTTATCCTGTTTTGCTGTTTTTATTAACTCTGATGTTGATGCTTTATCCCCCATAGAACCCAAAGAATGAACCAGATGTATTCTTACAATATCATTTTTTTCCATTTTTAATGCCGAGAGTAAGTCATTTACTGCTTCTTTCTTTTTATGTTTTCCCAGAACATCCACTGCTTGCACACGCACTTTCGGGTCTTTAGATTTGAGTTCTTTAAGTTTAGTCTTGATAAACGCAGAGTCCGCAGAAATTTCTTGAGGATACGCAGAGGACGCGGAAAATCCGCAGAGTCCGCAGAAGAGACAGACGCAGATTAACGCAAAAAACGAATATAATTGATTAACTCGGTAATCAGATAACCGGGTAAACCGAGGAAGGTGAAAAAGTTTCTTTAAAGTATTGACAAACCTTTTTATTTGTGTTACAATACAACTGATGAGTTTTACTAAACGACAGAGAGAAAATTTAGCAAGAGTATTTCTTAATTTAAGCCAAGCAGTATTTATCGGACTTATTATCGGTAGAATTGCTACGCCAGAAAGAATTACTTTTGATGCTTTTATCAGAGGACTTATATTGTTTCTTGTTCTTTTGATATTAGGAATTTTAATTGATAGAGGAGAATAAATATGGATCAACTTAGTATTCTTTTCACAGTGGGTATTGTTGTTGCGCTGGTTTTTGGAGGTATTGCACTTTATTCCGACTGGCGCGAAAAACATTCTAAAAAAGTTTGAGATAAACCTTATTATTCCGTCCATTTCGTTTAACCTTCCTTGGTTCGGCATTGCTCACCATGGTGAATAAATTGAACCATTTCTACCTTCCTTGAGGTCTGAATCGCTAAAATCCTTACTGCCGGGTCTTTATGTTTCAGTCCCTCGACTTTGCTCGGGATGGTAAGAATAGCGAACCATTCTTTTCCGCCAGAGGCGGATCCGCCAATCTGTTGGGCGGAGATTTTGGTTTTGACATCAATTTCTTGAGCAAACGCAGAGAACGCAGAAAATCCGCAGAGGACGCAGAAGAGACAAACGCTGATTACCACGGAGAGAAAAAGGGGACAGGCCTGCCTGCCGACGAGGTAGGCTACTTTTTTCATCCCAAAATACTTGACAAAATTTCTTATTTTTATTAAAATTAAATTAATGAAATTCAATCGTCGACAAAGAGACGGTCTATCAAGGGTTTTCCTTAATTTAGCCCAGGCAGTTTTCATAACATTGATTATTGCTAACATTGCCGTACCAGAAAAATTTTCTTGGCCTATCGCAATTACTGGTGGTCTTTTGTTTGTACTGTTTTTGGCTATCGGTACATTTTTTAACGGAGGTGAATAACCTTGGACAAACTTATTTTTATCTTTATCGTCGGGATTCTTACTGCTTTGGTTTTCGGCGCAATTGTTTACTTTTCTGAACGGAAAGAAAAACAGCACAAAAAGACCTCTTAGAACTTTTTCCATTTGCTTTAACCTTCCTTGGTTCGGCATTGCTCACCATGGTGAATAAATTGAACCATTTCTACCTTCTTTGAGGTCTGAATCGCTAAAATCCTTACTGCTGGGTCTTTATGTTTTAGTCCCTCGACTTCGCTCGGGATGGTGAACCCTCGCCCTGAGCTCGGGCCAAAGGGAATACCGAACCATTCTTTGATTTTGGTTTTGACATCAATTTCTTGAGCAAACGCAGAGAACGCAGAAAATCCGCAGAGGACGCAGAAGAGTAGAAGTGACCCGGTGACTCGGTAACGAAGTGACATGGTGGATTGGTGAACCCCGTAGATGAAAATCTTTACGGGGTTGACCCTGCTCCTTCTCAAAAACGAGATTGCTTCATTATCACTCGCAATGACACCGGAAGGGGCGGGGTTGACAAACATTTTTATTTGTTGTAAAATACTACCAGTGAAACTAAATAGAAAACAACGAAATAGTTTAGCAATAGTTTTATATGACCTCGCTAAATATACATTTGCTGGATTGGTATTAGCACAAATTGTTGCTGCTGAGAAATTTAAGGTATGGATATTTGTTCTCGGACTTGGAGCAGTGGTATTATTCATTTTGATTGGATTAGTAGTAGAAGGAGGTAATGCGGAAAAATGACTGGACTCGCTATACTTTTTATCGGAATGATGATTTTCGCTATTATTATCGGCGCTATTGTTTTTATTCAAGACCGCCGAGAAAAACTTCACAAATCTAAATCGTAAACGCAAAGAATAAAAATGTTGCTTTAGACTGCTGGTTTCCATCTTTTTACTCTCCAATTTCTATGGTCATTTATTTTTTGAAAAACTAACCGCAAATTTTCTAATTTCCATCTTAAAATTGAATAAGGTAAACGATTCTTCGGTTCCTTCTTCGATTCCTCAGAATGCTGAAGAATTGAAGCATCAGAATGGTGAAGAACTGAACCATAGAACTGATTTCTTCCTCTGATTTCCATCTTTTTTCCTCCTTCGGAAAAACGCTGATTACCGCTGATTAACGTCCGGATTGCCACAGATTTTTATCCGTGGTCATCTGGGTTCTTATCCGCATAATCTGTGTTTTTATCAGTGTTTCCAACCTAAAAAGTCAACTTCTACTTCATCAGGAGCAACTTCTTCTAAGTAATAATCTTCCATTTCTTCCCAGAGATGGTCTAACGCTTCATCTATGCTTTGACCATGTGTTTTCAATTCTAACTCCGGACAAACCGCTACATATTCTTTACCATTTTTCGTTAAGAAGGCGGTTAATCTTTGCATTTTATTTCTCCGTTTAGACTATTTAGACCGTCAGAACAATAAACACCTAACGGACTAAACCGACTAAACTGATTTACTCAAGATTTTTAAGGAATCATAAACGAAGAATTATTTTAGATAAGGAAAGGAGGGAAAAAGAAAAAGTGAAAAGTGAAAAGTGAAAAGTGAAAAGTGAAAATGTAGCCGCAGAGTTTACTCTGCCAGATGTAGCGGCACGATTTATCGTGCTAAAAAGTTTTTCTAAGAAATCTTTTAAGGTAGGTAAAATTGCTGGAACAAACAGTAAACGGTAAACGGTAAACGGTAAACCGATAACTTTACTGGTTAAATCAAGGACTTTCTCAATCTGCCTCAATGTTTCAGCAATGATTCGTAGTTGTTGGTTTTTTAATGCTTCGGCTAAGCCGGAATAAAAAATCTGGCGGAGATTATTTTTTGCTTCCTCTAAGTTAACCGGAATTTGTCCTTTTTCATTTCGCGGGTCAAAATCATTTTCTTTAAAAACTTCAGTAATTTGCGGAAAAGAAAAATCGGGAAGAGAATATTTACTACCCTTACCTACTCCCTTCCCGATTATCATAAGGAGAAACGCCACTGTGAAAAAATAACGGTACTTTTTCATTTTTGTTTTCGGCAACCCAACCCACTTTTAAGTAGGCAGACAATTAGGTAGCCAGTTTTTTCCCTTTTTACCCGACCACCTAATTACCTAACCTACCCAGTCAGTGTTGTGGCTTTGCGCCCTCCGATTTCTCGGAGTTTGCCTTTGTCGCACAACCTTCACTAAATATTATAATCACTTTTTACATTTTGTCAAGGACTTTTTTTAATAGAGACGATTCAAACGGATTTATGCGCGGATTCAGACAGATTTAGACAAACGCGGATTACACCGTAAAGGTGCGTGGCGTAAAGCCACGAGGTGGCCACGCCACTTTTCGTGGCACCCACGGTGCTTTACGCACAGATTAGACAAACGCGGATTACACAGATTTTTCTGTCACGAATTTACCCCGCCCCTTTGTTCAGAAAAATTACAGTATTGACGAAAACTCTTTTGGAAAACCCGAATACTCTCGGACAAAGGGGCGGGGTTAACACGAATAAAAAACCGAATTAGCGCAAAAAAATTATCTGCAACTTCCTTACTTACTCACTTATACTTACTGCTTACTAACTCACCCTATTTAATTACTGCTAACTTTTTCTTTACTTTAATCTCCGGATAACCGGATTTCTTTGCCTGAATAATGTAAATATATATACCACTGGCAACATCTGAAATATTCCATTCATATTCATAAACATATTTGCCACCAATTATTTTATAACTATTCCCGACTAACTGTTCACTGCTCACTAACTCACCGGCTATGTTGTAGATTCTGATTTCCACCTTATCGGCAATACCACACTCAAAATGGATGGTCGGATTTCTGCCGTTCTTTGCTGGATTGGGGAAAGAGTAGTATTCACCGAGTTTAAATTCGGGCTGAGCAATACTAAGGACTGCTTGCGGTTTTTCTTTCTCAGCTAAAAGAATAATTGGTTCACGGTCCGGTGCTTGTAAAGTTCCCTGACCATTAACCTTACCTTCAAGACCAAAAAAGTTTCCAATAACACTGCTTTTACCATCTATTTTTATCTCCGAATACGGAGCGTATACTAAAGCAACTAATTTACTTTCTCCGTCTATCTTAACTTTACCTGCTTCTATCTCTTTCTTATCTTCTTCGTCTTTTTCATCCCGCTCTTGTGCACAAGGGCTGGATTCATCCCTTTCTTTTTCCTCAATTTCGTCATCTTTTTCTTTTTCACGGTCAACAAAGATGACCAGATTGTCCCACCACAGAAGCGAAGTTGTGGTGGGATTGTCTGCTTCACCGTCGGGATTAAAGACACTTTTACCGGCAATTTTTACTTTACCAGTGCAAAATATATTTACATTACCTGAAATGGTCACCGTTGACTGACCGACGATTTCTATGCCGGTAAAATAATATACTCCAGAAGAAAGAGTGATACTGTCTTTATCCTCTATCTTGAATTTTCCTTCTTTAGAGATTGCTGGTTTACCTTTCTCGGTAAGGAGTATTTTACTGTTATCATTATTCTGACTCACAGAACTGGAAATCAATACTAAATCAATTGGTGCAGAACTAATCTTTAGCGCATTTTCTACAACTTTACCTGTAACTTCGGCTTTACCATTTATCTCTACTTCTTGAGCAAAAACATCACCCTGCACAATCGCTTTTCCATTTATTTCTATCTCACCATTGCTTCTAATATCACCACTTACCTGTCCTTGACCCTCTATTTTCACTTCTTCTATCCCAATTAAAGCATAGTCAGGAATCATTGTGACAAATAAAGTGAATGCTTTTGTTTGTTCAGTATTTTCTACACTGTCTATACTCCGATATTCTATCTTTTGTAAACCCTCTTCGCTTATCGTAAAACTTCCGGTATAAAGAACAAAATTACTCCCTACTACCTGCTCACTGCTCACCTCTACTACGCGGTATTCGGTATACTTCACCCCACTGGCTACATTGTTACCGACTGGGTCCAAGGAAACAAAATCTATCGCTGTCTTCGGTGAAATATAATCTCTTCCAAAAGCAGTAAACTTCGGTTCACCAAGGACAATTTCAGTTTCTGGTGCAGTAGCATCAACATAAAAAGTAACAATATGTGCTGATTCGGTATTACCGAGATTATCCAGAGCATAATATTTTAGCGGATGAATTCCCTCGGTTAAAGTTAGCGGTTGAGAGTAAGCAGTCAGCGCTAAGTCGTCAAGAGAGTAGAGAATTTCCTTAACTCCGGAAGCAACTCCGTTAACTAACGGGTCTTCAGCCGAAATGACCAACTTTGTTTGAGGTGTGATATAGGTTCTGCCGTCAACTGTAAACTGTAAACCATCAACTATCAACTGACTTACCGGCGGTGTTCCATCAACATAAACTGTTGTTGATTTGGCTACTTCTAAATTTCCCGCTTTGTCCTTACTTCGGTAATCAATTGTATGAACACCTTCGGTTAAGGTGAATGTAGCGACATAAATCATCCAACTGCCTGAGTCAACCCGATATTCAGTAAAATCTATCCCTGAAGAAAAATTATTTACTAAAGGGTCAAGAGCATTTAACCTGTAACCGGTATCCAAGGAAGCATACAATTTTTCATCAGTGCTAAATTGTTTCCCGTTAACGAATTGAAGTGTAGTAACCGGTGAAGTTGTATCCGGCAATTTGGCTAAAATCGCAAAAATGGAAAGAGAACTAACTTCTACTTTTATCCAATTGTCAATAGTGTTTTGCTCAAGCTTTGGTAAAATTTGCCAGCCGATACCCGGGTCATATCTGTATACATCCAATAACATTTCATCTGTTACGCCAGCAGGTAGCGGTTTAGTATAGGTAAATTTTAAAATAGCAGGGGGACTAAATACAGCACTGTCCGGTTGAATATCATAAAGGTCACTAAACACACCAAGACCCGACTCACCAGCTGTAGAAATCGCTACCACCGCCCTTGTCTCAGCAACACTTACCGTAGAGATGATTACTGCTACAGATTCACCACCTAAGGAAGCAGACTTATAGGAAATGTTTACCAACGAATCGCTACTTTGGGAAATAAAATAATAGTCAGGAGTAAAAGAAACAACAACCGTATCTTCCAGTGGAAGCGGTGGCGGATAATTAGGGGTAAACGAAACAAATATTCGGTCCTCTTTAGAAGGTTCAGGTGGATAATTCGGAACAAAACTAACGGTAATGTAATCTACCGTCTGAGCAAACAGATTTACCACCGAAATAACACAGATGAAAGTCAAACTAATAAATTTTGATAGTTTTAACATCTATTAAGTTTATTCCTTTCAAAGTAACCTTCTACCCTTGTGGGAGAAGGATAGGATGAGGGGTAAAAGTATTTTATTTCCTGAAAATACCACCAAAAATCTTTTTAAAAAATGATGCTGGCTTCTTTTCGGTCTCTATCCATAAAGGTAAAATCACTTCCAAATTTACCATTTCACCCGGGGATGCTTTTTTTATCACTTTCACTACCGCCTGCCAGCGCTGGTTATAATATTCTTTCTTTTTTGGAATCTTTATAAATATATTTCTTACATAGCCGGTTTCACCTGCTGATAGGGTTATTTCAGTCAAATTCCCCTTCCTACTCACTGCTAACTGCTTACCGCTCACTGCCTTTGTCTCAATCCATCTCACATCAGGAATATCCTGATAACCAAAATAGGGATTACAACCATATTCCTTACAACTCAAAATTGAAATTGCATAATTTGCTCTCTTATCACCGGTATTGGCAACCGCGAGAAAATATCCTGCTGACCCCGGAGACGAAACCTGTAATTCAAATTTTTTACCTAACCCCACATTGTTAACCGAAATTACTGACGGTTCAACTAAAATCTCACTGGCTTGAAGATTACCCACAAAAAATAACAAGAGCAAACAAAATATTTCCAACATTCTTCCCTATTCCGTCAATTATTTCCATCTGGCATATTTGAGAGCATTAACGTCGCCGGCATCGCTTATTCTTTTTGGGAATTTTATATGTCAACCATTTCAACTCCGTCTCCTAATCCCGCGTCCCTTAATCCCGATTCTACTTTTTTAAAAGATGTCAAATTATTTGTTTCTGTCCCTTAGTCGAAGCGCTTTAATATAGTACTCCTTTGCGAATACATTAGATGGGTCAATTTGTATTGCTTTTTCAAAAATAGAGATTGCTAAACTTAACTTTCCTTGTCGTGCGTATATTATTCCGAGCGTAGTTATGCTATCACTATTTTTTGGGTCTAATTCTACTGCTTTTTTTGCATAATCTAACGCCCTATCATTCAAACCTTTCTTGATGTATGCCGTCGCTAAATTAGCATATGCTTTACTCTTATTCTTGTCGTATCGGATAGATAAAGTGTAATTTTTTATTGCTTCATCAAATTCATTCATATACATGTGAATATTACCCAGCAAAAAGTATGCATCTGGAGAAGGAATTTTTAAAGATATAGCCTCAATCAAACTGCTTTTTGCTTCTTGATACTTGTTTTGCTCTATGTATCTTACAGCCTCATTTATTAAGTTATCTTGAGTAATGATTTTCGAGAAAACAATTAAAACTGCTTTATCATCGAGATAATTTGTTGATTCTATTCCCAAAAAAAGATTTTCGCCGAATATGGGATAATACGGTGGTATATAATTCCACAAACTGCTATCCACTTTCTCTCCAATGACCTTATAGACTGCAAAACTTCGTAGTTGATAAACTAAAATAAAGTTTCTTAACTCGCGAGGATAAAAATGAAATTTGTACACAACGCTATCTTTTTCTACCTTCGGTTTATTAGCATAGTAACGATAATACTCTCGTGAAGAATCAAATAGAAAGCCTACTTGGTATAAAAAATAATTAACACCAATTTTTTTGCAGAAATTGTAAAATTTTTCCTCACTACTATATAAACTGTAGACAAATTCTCTAAATTTATTTCTTATTATAGAGCTTTCAAATTTTGGATGAAGGACAATAGCCCGACCAGTATCTGTTAACACAAGTGGTGCCGTTTCAAACGCAGTTAGGAAGACATCAGTTGGTTGCGTGTTTTCTTTAATCCATTTCACTATTGATTTCTTATCCGGTTCATAAATTCGCATAAAAGATATATCTTTCTTCAGAGGTAAGAGATTAGATATCCTGTCTCTAAAATATGAATTGACAAAAAATAAAAATATTAAACTTCCTATCGCCACATATCTCCCCAGTAAATTTTTTCCCGTATAGTTTTCTACCCAGTTTCCTGCAAAAACTGCCAAGAGAACTGCTGAGAAACCCATCAACCGCTGAACTATTAAATTTAATAAAAGAAAAGAAACAGCAAGGCAAAGTATCATGCATTCGGATGTAGAAGTTTTTTGTTTAATTAAGTTACGGAGGGATTTCAAGATGCCAAACATCCCTACTATGAGTGTTACTGAAAGAAAGTAAATAGTCTCTCTTGCGGTTAGATTGTCAAATCCCCCAACCCATAGCACTTTTGCATCAAATGGTAGCAAATTTGAGTTCAAAGGTTTCTGTCCTAAGAAAAGAACTTTGTATTTAAATAAAGAGAAAACATGACTATATTCTTTAACCTGTTGGGGAAAAAATCTAGTAATAACTATTATGCAAGTTATCATAATTAACGAAAAAATCCCAAGTGTCTTAGTCCCTGAAAACTTAAAATATCTTTTCAATATGTAAGCAAATATCAAAGAATAAGAAGTGACCATCGAAAAAGACGTAAGAAAACCTTTCACTCGCAAAACAGGAACCGTGATACCCCCGATTAGACATATGGAAAAAACAACTAAAAAACTTCTCATTATGTCAACAATTTCCTGCGAGGAGTAATACAAATAAAAAAGAACTATAATAGACATTGTAAAAACCACAAGGTAAAAGTTTGTAAAATGCCAGCTGGCAAGTGCGATAATTAAACACATACCGGAAAAAACTGAAAACACGCTACTCGTTTTCACAAACCGTACATTCCTACAAGATCTCACAAAGAAATACAAACCAAAGAAAATAAAAACAAGCGCGAAGTCCTCATAGTTAAAACCAATCACGGTTCGCGCCCAGCTAGCCCTACAAGTTACATAGAACACTGCACTTATAATCCCACCTAATTTACTCTGCCAGATCTCTTTACTTAATAAGTAAACAGCGAAAATAGTCAAAGAAGAATAAAATGCAATACAGTATGGCAAGAAAATATGAAACGGGGATAGATTTTTTCTAAAAAATAACTGGTAAAGGTAATGTGCTAAACGATAAAGATAACCTGTAGAAATCTCCATACAAAGTGTAAATTCCTCAAAAGGTTTTACTCCCTCTGGATACTGAGCTGCATAATCTACCCGGGGGATTTTTTCACCCTGTGCGATCATTCTGGCGTATCTATACTGAAAAGCTGCTTCCGTCCAAAATATTCCACTATCATCTTTTGGGTTAAGTCGAGAAGGATTGAACTGCGAAACTTTAAAGAAAGAAACTAGAAAATAAATCACAAGAATAATAACAAGAATTAAAATCCGTAAATAGTTGTTGAATGTATTAAATTTAGCAAAGTTATTCATTCTTTCCCAAAAAGCCACTTATTCTCCACGTCTCCGGCTAACATATACCAGAATGTTCACCGATTTTGGAATGACATCTTCTATGTGTTAAAACCCAGAGTTCCCCATCTTTCGTTCTCACAAACTAGATAGCATAACATCTGGTGCTCATCTTGATTTTTTATGTATTTCTCTACTGACCAAAAATAAAAGTTGTTGTTGGATTTCACAGCAAACAAAGTAATTAGTTTTTAATAATATGGTTTCTCAAGCATTTGCTAATTCAAAAGATACTTTTCTAGCGGAAAAAAACCATGGGAGTATTGGTCTTATGACAAAAATCGGACTGTTCAATGTATCTCCAAGTACAACTGACTTGACGGTACCAAATATGCAAAATCAGCTTAGTATTTCTTACCTATAAGCCTATTTAAGTCTTGAATGTTTTTATCTATATTTCTTGCCGTTATTTTGTTTTTTCTCTTATCAAGTATCCAAAAACATCCTCAAAACCTTTCAACATCTGTGGCAGGTGCTCCTTTTCTCTCCCAAATAATAGTCCCCCCAGTGTCTACTTCTATAACTCCATCTTCATAAGCTATAAGAGTGTCACCATTGGAAAGTCTAGTGGCATCAAAAGATCCCCACAATCCGGTTTTTTGCCATACTATATTTCCTGCCCGGTCTACTTCAATGACTTTCGGTTCCACCAGAACTTCTCCGGATACCACTTTTGCCCCACATATTGCAATTAAAGTATTACCATTGGGAAGTCTCTCTCCTTTTCTAAAAGTAGGACTCTCTCCTTTTCTAAGAGTAGGATACCAAGATAATTGCCAAACTTCAGTTCCCGTTGGATCAATTTCAAAGACTTTAATTCCAGTGAAGACAAGTGTGTTGTTATTAGGGAGTCTATCTACATCATAAGCAAACATATCTGGTATAACTTTCTCATACACAATTTCCCCTGAGGGCTTAACTTCAATAATGCGTTGCACACGGCCCCCCCATTCGGCCACAAGAATATTACCATTTGATAGTTTATCGGCATCATAGGGGTTTTGCAAGCCTCTTAATTCCCAGACCACAGTTTCCTTCTCGTCCACTTCAAAAATGCGACCCCCATCAAGATAATCGCAGACTAAGATATTGCCATTTGAAAGTCTATCCGCGTCTCTGGGATAAAGTCCTGTTATTTCCCTGACAATTGTACCCATTGAATCCACTACAGTAACTTTATTCTCAATTAAGAAAGTTATCAGAGTATAAGAAGTTGCGGGTGGCAATAACGCTGGTGAGACCGCAGTAATTGTAATTGTTGAAAACTGTGTTTCGGTTAAAGTTATGTCGGAAAGTGTTGTCGGTGATTGGTAGCGGAGATAAAATGAAGAAGAACCGCCCCCAGCAAGTGAAGGAACGAGTTCAGTAATCCCGGTAGTAATGGAGTTCCAGGTGGTCCCGTCACCGTGTTGCATTGCAAATGTATTTAATGCTGGCGCTGTCCCCAGCGTCCAGTTTTGCGTATTAGTAGCACGAATTTTGACTTTAGCAGGGTCTGTCCCGATGTTTTGCACCGTAAAAGTCGTCGGACTAACCCATGTTCTTGCACCACCGGTTCCCACATACCAAGAGTTTGGTATAACTTTTACACCAATTGCTGCCATTAGATTGGCAGAAGATAAAATTACCATTACTGCTAAACTTAAAACAAACTTTTGTGTTAGTTTGAACATTTTAGTAGTACCTCCTTTACATTAGATTTTTTCCCTGTCAGAAAATTCTCTCTGACAACTTTAGATCATTTTACAAAAATTGGAAACAGTTTTTCAAGTAAAGAAAACTTCCTTCGTTCTGTCTCTATCCATAAAGGTAAAATCACCTCTAAACTTATTGCCTCTCCGGGATTTGGTTCCTTTATAACTTTCACAATTGCTTGCCAGTTCTGGTTGTAGTATTTTATTTTCTTTGGAATTTTAACTGAGAAACCTTTAATATGTCCGGTTTGCATGGCAGGAACAACGACTTCTATCGACTTTATCGTTGACAAAATGGTGACCAAAATGGTGACAGTGTTTGACATATTTGACAGAACCATCACATCTCCGCTATCCTTTTTTCCAGTTTATTCAGTTTTTCATCCAGTTCTTTGTCTTCTGCGCGTTTGTGTCCCAATCGGACAATGGCTTTGCTTACCGCACTGGGATGATATACTCCCAACTTCTTGGCTATTTCTTTCAATCCCAAATTAGTATATCTACGTGCTAAATACATCGTCTGGTGTTTTAGGGCAACTATCTCATGAGTGTAACCATTGATTAGATTGGAATTATCTATCCGGTAAAATTTAGATACCCTATCCACAATGCTCTCGAATTTCTTCAATCCTCTCCTTCTCAAATCTTCTTGCCGAAATAAATTTTTCTGTTTATCCTCTTTACGCCGTTCAATCTTCTTCCAGACCTTCTGAGCAAATGTTTTCGTCCCATAAAATAACCCAGCGTAAACTGGTGATGGTTCTATCTTTCCAGTATCTATAAGATCATTCACAAATTCCTGGTATTTCTTCCTGTTTTCCTCACTTTCACCCATATATTCCAAGATTAACTCAGGATGTAAAAATGTATCTCTTCCTGATTCAATATAATAAGGATAACTGCTCCACTCATATTCTTCAGGGCGTTTTACTATCCCCGCCCGTAACGGGTTCAAATGGATATACCTGCTTACTTCTACTAAATAGAGGTCCCGGTCCACTATAATTGATTTGAACCTCTCCTGAAACAAATGTCCTCGAAAATGATGCCTTCTTTTATATTCTCGCACATAACCCAAATGTAAACTTCTCATAAATTCGGATACATTGCCTCGTGGGGTCTCAATTAATAAATGTAAATGTGTATTTAATAGACAGTAGGCATAAACCACTATCGCAAAATTATCGGCGCATCTTTCTAATAACTCCAGGTAAGTTTCATAATCTTTTCTCTCTAAGAAAATCTTCTGACGGTTATTACCGCGATTCATTATGTGATATACCGCACCGGGAAATTTTATTCTTGTTCTTCTGGGCATATTTGTTTGGGTTAACCTTTCGTTCTCTCGGTAATTTACAATAACAAAATTATGTCAATTTTGTCAAACACTGTCACCTTTACACCTTTACCTTTAGTCACCTTGGCGATTCTTTTCTACAATAATTTACTTCTTAATTTAATCGTTTCAACTCCGTTCCCTAATACGGTAATACCAAAGTAGAAACAATTTTTTCATAAATATTTTGGGCAGATTGTGATTCCATTTTAATATTTTTTATTCGTTGAAAAGTTTGTTGTACTTTTTTTTTATCATCTAATAAAGAGTAGTAATTAACTCTTTCTTTTAAATCAAACAACAAGAAAATATTATTCAAATCCGATTTAGTAATACTAAGTTTAACGTATTCATGACTATATTGGTGTGGTCTATTAAAATGCGAACTTAAAATTTGATAAGAAAAAATAATAGTTGTAAATAAAAATATACCATTTAGGACTCCCAATTTCGCATTTTTTATATTTCTAAATATCCATTGGATAAAGAAGACAAATCCAATTCCTGTGAAAAAAAACAGAAAAACCGGATATTCAAAGTTCTTATTAAATAACGAAATAATAAAATGTTTATGTGAAAAAAATATACTTTTTAAATCAAATAATTTGGTAAATGGTAAAAGAGGCTCTGTTAAACTTATCAAATTAGAATTTGCTGCTATCGCTAATATAAATGTCCACAATGAAACAAGAATTACTATGCCCTTGCTTATATAAGATATAACATTTTTTCGTGACCCTAAAAATTCAAGAAACAACCCAGTGCCCAATCCAACAATAACAGAACAGTTTATAAAATATCTTATTCCAAAGGAATATCCTCCCCACCACGCAGTAAGAAAAGAAACTACTAGTATTTGTAGAATTAGATTGACCAGTGAAGGGAAATAAATTATATAATTTTTTTTCAAGTTAATTACAAGCCCTATTACTGCAATAAAAATTATTGGTGTCCAGAAAAGAATACCATGATATTGCGAAAATAGTACTTCTTTCAAAGCAAAATTTTGTAACGATAAATTGAATATCTGTGGTGAACTGAATGAACCATAAAGAAGATACCAAATAAGTAGTTGTGGTATAAAAGCAATTATTGTCGCAATACTAAATAAAGTAGCAAACTTTATATACATCCAAAAATTTCCCCTATCCAAAAAAGTTCTATAACAAATCTCGAAAAAAACCACCACAGCAAACAAAATTTCATTTGTTCGAATCTGGGCAATTATACCTGAAATCAATCCGAGTAATATCCATCTACTATTTCTTTTATAATGAGCAAAAGACAAAATCCATGCAGTAAACAACAAACTAACGGTAAAACCAGATATAGCGTGTGGTGAATTTGGCAATATACAACTATAAAAAAATAGAGGTGTTCCTAAAAAAGTAACTATAGAGGCAATTATCCTGTTGATATAACTAACTTTTAAGAATTTCAATACTTGATAAATCAAAAAACAAGTCAAGATGCCATAAAACGTAGAACCTATATTTGTAAATGCTAAGAGCGTAGGATTACAACTATCATTTGATGAAATGAAGAGTTCCCCTATAAGATAGAATGGTGTAAGTAGAATTGATGTACCAAAAGGCCAGAGATTAGTTACATACCCTGTTTTTGTAATAGCATGTGGTAGAGACATCTTTAGTCTAATAAACTCATTGCTAAAATCAAGGTCTTTATCAAACCATAAAGACGCAAGGTATGAGAAATACCCAACTCCGTCAGGGAAGTGATATACTGGCGTAACAAAAAATTTTACTACCAAAAAAACTGTCAAAATAACGACTATGTAGTAAAACAAATTTTTATGTATGGCTGACATTATCGTAGCAAAAGATAATTTTTGAAAAAACAGTAATTTGTTTTTAGTAAACTATCAAGTTGAATAAATCACTAACCAAAAATTATCAATACATTATAGAAACTTCTATTTCAGACCATTCTAATGCTATCCAATTTCCAGCACGATTTGCATATAATACAAGAGTTATCTTGTTGTTTCCTTGTCGAAAATTATGAAGATATGCTGTTGGAATACTATACTCCCATATAGTAAAATTAGTAAATCTTCCAAACACTCCTGGCGGGGAAACCGCATGAGGCACATTGGTTAAAGCTACTCCATTACCAATTAAAACATCATTAAGATATATTGACATAGTGTATGGCAATGGTTCATAAGAATGGTCATCAGCAACAGCAAGGATCCTATATTTTGCAGATATTATTTGTGAGGGTATAACATCAAGATAATAATTATTATTAAATGAACAGTCCTGGCCAAACGATCCTTGATGATATATCAAAACATGTAAACTCCCGTCAGGCGAATAAATACCCCAAGTAGTAGTATAACTTGTTTCATCTCGCACTACTACCGTTGTTGAAACAAGAACTGCTGAAATAGCAGTAATTGTGATTGTTGAATACTGTGTTTCGGTGAGGGTTTTGTCAGTATGTCAGTGGGTGATTGGTAGCGGAGATAAAATGGAAAAGAACCACCACCAGCAAGTGAAGGAACGAGTTCAGTATTCCCGGTGGTAATGGAGTTCCAGTTCGGTTCCGTCCCCCATTGTATCGCAAATATATTTAATGCCGGTGAAGGTCCAAGAGTCCAGTTTTGTGTATTGGTTGCTCGGATATTCATTTTTGCCGGGTCAGTGCCAATATTCTCTACAAGGAAAGTAGATGGACTGACCCAGGTTCCGGCACCACCAGTCCCCACATACCAAGAGTTTGGTATAACTTTTACACCAATTGCTGCCATCAAATTGGCAGAAGATAAAATTACCATTACTGCTAAACTTAAAACAAACTTTTGTGTTAGTTTGAACATTTTAGTAGTACCTCCTTTACATTAGATTTTTTTATGCCTCTCAGAAAATTATTTTCTCGTCGGAAATTTTGAAACATACCTTTTGATTTCACCCCCACTTTTTACCGACAATAATTTATTTGACTTCATGTAGTGCGACCTTTTAAGGTCGCCTACCGTCAAGCGAGGATAAATCCTCGCACTACATTTTCTGACGCCTTATTTGACTTCAACTTCTTTCCAAAAATATAAAAACCGACCTGGTGCTTTTCACCAGAAGTCGGTTTAGATTTTAAGTAATTCCAGAAAATTGAAACTTGATTAAAAAAACAAAGATAAGTGCCTTAGTTTTCATTTACCTGTATATGTCGTGTGTGCCGATGTCATAATAAATTACTTCATCATCATTAAGAAAACGAAATAAAATACGGTATTTGTGGTCTACAGAGTATGACCAATAGCCGTTCAATTCTCCTTTGAGTTTATGTGTGTGGAGCCTCTTATCAAACGCGTCTAACCGAAACCATTTATCTTTTTTTATAGCCAAATTTTGAATGTGTGTAGGAAGTTTGCGAAAGGATTTTTCAAAATCAGAAGTTATACGAACCTTTGAGATACGCTGAGGCATAGTTTTGTCAACGAAGTTCCGCTAATGATTTGATTACTCGCGTTTTTCCGGTACTTAATTCCTTTTCTCCTTGCCGAATTTTGGACAAAGCGTCACGCACCTCAGCAAGATGTTTCTGTAGCCGTTCATATTCTTTACGAGAAATTACCACCAGTTCTTCTCCATGGGTTAACTCTCTTGGAATAGTGGTTATAGACGCCATTCTTACTCACCTCCAGTTAAGATTGATTTTGGATAACTTAGTAAAATTATACTAAAATTATCAAAAATTTATCAAGAACTCTTATTGTGCCCCGAGAGAGATTTGTCATGCCCAAGGTTCACCCCGTTAGATAGTAAACATCTAACGGGGCAAGGATCCGCCTGTGACGGAAACTCCCATGGGAAATCCATCCCGCTCTTTTATATGCCCCCGAGAGGATTTGAACCTCTACCCTTTTCAGGACACGGTCCTGAACCGTGCGCGCCACGCCTGCCAAAGTCGCCGACGTGCCATAGCCTACCCTAGACGGAATGCTTCGTGCAGACAGACCACTTTGGCGACGGCACGCCGATTGCCGAGGGCGGGATTCGAACCCGCAAAGGCTTATGCCCACAGCGCCCTGAACGCTGCGTGTTTGCCAATTTCACCACCTCGGCTTTCTTCGGCGGGCAGGTCTACCAGTTCCGCCACGAGGGCAAAAAAGGCGGGACGTGTCTGCCGATTCCAGCATCGGGACACGAGAGATATGCACCTGCAAATTCAATGAACCTATGCACCAGACCCAAATTGAGAATTCTTCGCAAAATAGTGTTTGAGTTGTTTTCTAATGAATCTTTTTCCTGAACCACTCTTAAGAAATTCCTCTCGTCCCTGAGCGTCTTTCTTTTCAGTATAGGCTTCGTAGTAAATTAGTTTCAAAGGTAACCTCATTTTAGTTGATTTTACTTCACCATTAAAATGCATCTTGATTCTTTGTTTAAGATTTGAGGTGAACCCGGTGTATAGTTTGCTATCTTTTTCACTTTGTAAAATATAAACATAATACATAAATAGTCTCACCTCGTAAAATTCCTCTCTGAGGAATCATGAGGCTCATCCCGTAAAATTTGTCAGCAATAAATTACGGGATAAATCCCGTGGTCTCCCCGTAAAGATTTACATCTACGGGGTCTCGCTCTGGTAATTTGAAGGATGTCCCGTAAAACTCATTATATTCGTCACGGGACAGTCCGTGGTCGCCTACGGCGACTTTACGGACTGGAGCTGAGGGGAATCGAACCCCTGTCCAGAGAAATTCCAGTTAGACATCTACAGGTTTAGACGGTATATTCTGAGGTAATTACCTCTTCTCACAATTGGCACACCTACCGACAGGTTCGCACAATTGCCAGCCCTAATCAAATTTCTTGTCCCGAGTTGCTAAGGCTAACTTCGCGAGACCAGCCTAATTGTTGAAGGTTTTCTCCTTCCTTAGGCAAGAAGAAGAAACCTTGCTACTTAAGCAGTAGCGTACGCCAGATTATTGGCGCTTTAGTGTTGTGGTCGATTTTTTACCCCGTAGAGAGCATACACTCTTTTACGGGGTGACCGTGGCCCTTCGACCAACCACGACCTGCAGTCAACCTTCAACAAGTTCAGGTTGTCCTGAACCGCTGAAGGACATAACCTTCAATTTCCCTGTCGAGCCCTGTTCAGCCCCTTTTTAGCAAAGAGCTAAGAGCATAGAGCAAAGAGTAAGGAGCAAAGAGTGAAGAGCCAAGAGCATAGAGATAAGAGCAAATAGTCAAAGAACATAAAGCAGAGAATTTAATAACTTTTCATAAAACCACTCAACATTTTACAAAGTTCTTCCAGCTCTCTACTTAATGTATCCTTCATTTCTTCATTGATATATTTCCTTAAAGCAAATATGTAAAGCATATTCACAACTTCAAACGCAGACCTCCGTGAATAGTTTAAGAACTGACTAAATCCTTTTCTGCTCTGGCAGGCCGAACCTTCTGCAATGTTATTGGTGATTGAAAGAGCAGCCCCTCGAAGTTGTTCGGCAAACTGATACAGACCCTTTTTTGCTAATTCATCAGCAATGTCAAATAATTTGTTCGTAATTACTATTGCTTTTTGCCAGACCTTTAGTTCCATAAATCTAAACATTTCTTCTCCCTTTTACTCTAAGCTCTACGCTCTTTGCTCTTGGCTCTAAGCTCTCTGCGCATTTCTCTTTCAAGGTCACGCTGGCGGAGAATTTCGCGTTTGTCGTATATTTTTTTTCTTTTTGCTAAACCAAGTTTAACTTTTGCCCAACTGTTTTTAAAATATAATTCTAAAGGAATCAGGGTAAAACCTTTCTGACTGACTTGACCGATTAAACGGTTAATTTCTTGCCGGTGTAAAAGAAGTTTACGTTTTTTCCGCGGTTCAACCCGAAATTTGGCAATCCCTGCCTGCTCGTAAGGGGCAATATAAATATTATAAGCAAAAATTTCATTTCTGTCAATGTGGGCAAAACTATCGCGGAGGTCAGCTTTTCCTGAACGACAAGATTTCACTTCACTGCCAGTAAGTTCAATCCCGGCTTCCAGTGTTTCTAAAATTTCATAGTGATGGTATGCTTTCCGATTGGTAGCAACAATTTTCATTCTACTATCTTGATTTCAACGATTATAGAAGACGATTATTCACCCCGTTAGAAATGAAAATATTCTAACGGGGCAAGGCGATTACTAATGATATTTTAATCACCGTAATCAATGTAATTGAACTCATGTGAAATTACATAGGCTTGACTTTCAAGATAATTTAATTATAATATTTTTGTACCTCTTTTGCAAAAGGTTCACCGATTATACAAAAAAATGAAAAAGAACATTTCTCTTTTTACTCTGTATTTTTTGCTCTTTGCTCCATCGCTCCTCGCTGTCTTTATCGGTTGCACCGCTAAACCACAACTGGTCAAGAAAGAAGCAGCGCCAGTACAAACGGTAACTCCAAAAGAAAAATATCAGCAGGCTAAAACTTTACTTGAAAAAGGCGAAGCTGAACAAGCGCTCCAAATTTTAAAAGAGCTACTTCAACTTGCACCAAACTTAGAAGATGATGACCTTAAAAAAATTAACCTTTTAATTGTTGAGACAGAAATTAAACTTGCTCATCAATATTTTACGCTCGGCGAATATGAAAAGACGCTTAATTGTTTAAAGCAAGTAAAAAAAATTGACCGAGAAAAATATCTCACTATTGTTCTTTTAGAAGAAAAAGCATACCGTTTGTTAGCCAAGAAATTTGTTCAGGAAAAAAAATATCTCCGGGCAATAAAAATCTACGAAGAGATGTCCACAATTTACCCAGAAAAAAGTGAAATTTATAAAAAAGAAATAAAAAAGTTAACCCTTGAAGGAAAAATTGAAAAGGCAAAAAAACTGTTTGAGCAAAGGGAATACCAAAAAGCGTCCATTTTATACGAAGAAATTTTTCGGCAAACCGGGAAGAAAGAAATTAAACTAAGTTTAAGCGAAATTTATTCTCATTTGGGTGAAATTTCCTACCGGGAAGGAGATTATCCGGAAGCAAGAAAATATTGGCAGAAAGGTCTTGAATTTGTGCCAGAAAATTTAAAAATTTTATTCTCTTTAGCTGAAATATTCCGTGAAGAAGGGAATTGGAAAGAAGCGGAGAAATATTACTTACGGGTGTTAGAATTGGATAAAGAAAAGAACTATAGTCGGATTTATCTTCTTCTCGGAAAATATTACCGGGAAAATAAATTTTATCCGCAAGCAAAAGAATATTACGAAAAATATCTATCTTATTCTAAAGAACCAAATCAGCGTGCAGAAATCTATCAGGAATTATCTCAAATATTAAGTTATTTAGGATTTTACCGGCAAGCACGGGAAAAACTTCTTCTTGCACGAGAACTTAATCCGGAATTAAAAAAAATTGGTCAATATCCATTAAAGTTTCGGCTTTATTATTTAGTCTACAATTGGCAAATATATTTGTATAGTAGCCTGGGATTAATTTCCCTTTCTTTTCTTTATTTTTTCCTGCGTAGCAAAATTTTATCTTTTCCTCCAAGTCAAGAAAGAAAGTCTACATCCTAAAAAATGGCAAAAATTTATCCCTTTTCTGGAATCAGATATAATTTAAAAAAAATAAAATCGTTAAACAAAGTCATCTGTCCACCATACGATATTATCCCCCCAAAAGAACAAAAATACTATTACCGTCTACATCCAGCAAACATTATTTGTTTAGAATTACCACAGGGAAAATCACCAAGGAAATATGAACAGGCAAGAAAAATTTATTACGATTGGTTAGAAAAAGGAATTTTAGTCCGTGAAGAAAAACCAACACTTTACTTATACCAGGAGGATTTTCTCTATCCAGTTGATGGAAGTCCACTGAGTGGAAAAAAATTTTCCCGTACTGGTTTTTTTGCTTGTCTTAAACTTGAACCTTGGGGAAAAGGTATCTATCCTCATGAAAAAACCTTTCTTAAACCGAAACTTGACCGGTTACAACTTTTATCTCATCTTAAAGCAAACATTAGCCCGATTTTTGTTCTCTTTTCTGACCAAGAAAGAAAGATTTCTTCTTTCTTTTTGGAAGAGAAAAAAAAGGAAACACTTTTGCAATTCGTTGGACTTGATGGCACAAGACATCAATTCTGGAAAATAACTGAGAAAGAAAAAATTTCTTATCTCCAAATTTTTTTTGCTCAGGAAAAACTCTATCTTGCTGATGGGCATCACCGCTATGAAACAGCACTTCTCTATAGCCAAGAGTCCCGCCCTTGCGTGCAAGAGCGGGATAAACTCCGAGCAAAGAGCAAAGAGCAACCGTCAGCAAATTGTATTTTGACTTATTACTGTCCTTTTGAAGAGGATGGTCTCCTTATGCTTCCTACTTATCGAATCGTGAAAAAAACAATTTTTACCAGTTGGGAAAAATGGAAAAAGGAGAAAGAAAAATATTTTTCTTTTCGTGCTTTAAAAAATATGAACGAAATGTTTTCTTGTTTAGAAAAAAATTTTGCTCTCTATTCCGAGGATAAATACTATCTTCTTCAGCTAAAAAATGAAGGGGAAGAAGTTCTCCAGAAACTCCTTCCCCAAAGTTCACTTGCTTATCGAAAATTACCCGTAACTATCTTACACCAACTTCTCCTTAGGGGGATAAAGGAGGAAGACTTAATTTATACCCATCATGCTGAGGAAGCAATAAAATTAGTTAATCAAGGAAGAGGAAAAATTATTTTCTTTTTCTCTTCACCTAAAGCAGAAATTTTGAAAACATTTGCACAAACTGGAGAAATAATGCCGGAGAAATCAACCTATTTTTACCCAAAAGTTCCGACTGGTCTGGTGATGTATTCTCTTGAAAACGCAGATTGCCACAGATAAAATCTAGAGCGGATTATCACAGATAAAAGTCCGGATGACCGCGGATAAAAAATCTGTGTAATCAGGCACTTAATCTGTGTAATCCGTGCAAAAAAGAGATGTTAGAAAAAATTTTTAAATTGAAACAAGCAAATACTAATCTCCGACAGGAAAGTATTGCTGGGATTACCACTTTTATGACCATGGCATACATCATCTTTGTCCAACCAGCAATACTCTCAATAGCCGGGATGGATTTCGGTAGTGTGATGGTTGCCACCTGTCTTGCCAGTGCATTAGCCACTTTTATGATGGGACTTCTTGCTAATTATCCGATTGCTTTAGCCCCGGCAATGGGGCACAATTTTTTCTTTGTTTATACTATTTGTTTAGCCATGGGTATACCCTGGCAAACGGCACTGGGAGCAAATTTTATCTCAGCAACAATTTGCACTCTCCTTTTTCTTCTTGGTTTTAAAGATGAAATTATTGCCGCTGTTCCGGATTCAATAAAGAATGCGATTGCCGTTGGAATCGGACTTTTAATTGCTTTTATTGGTTTCCAATGGGGTGGGGTAGTCGTTTCGGTACCAGGTACAATGGTAAGTTTAGGTAAATTACACAGCCCACCGGTTATTCTTACTCTTTTCGGTCTATTTTTTACTTCCCTTCTTACAGTGTTAAAAGTAAAAGGAGCAATTCTCTGGGGAATCCTTGCCAGTACTTTTTTAGGGATACCTTTAGGGCTAAACAAATTTTATGGTTTGCTTAGTTTTCCTCCTTCAATAGCACCAACATTTTTGAAGTTAGACATCCTTGGCGCTTTAAGATTTGACTTACTTTTGGCTATTTTTATTCTTTTATTCTTAGATATTTTTGATACGGTAGGTACACTGATTGGTATTGGTGAACAGGGAGGTTTTATGATTAACGGTAAATTACCACGCGCAAAATATGCCCTTTTCACTGATGGAATAACTACTCTCTTTGGCACGGTTTGCGGGACAACTACACTTACCAGTTATATTGAAAGTGCCGCTGGTGTTGCTACCGGTGGAAGAACCGGTTTAGCCAATCTGGTTACGGGAGTACTTTTTCTTTTTGCTTTATTTTTTTCTCCCTTAGTAAAAATGGTCGGTGGTGGCTACCAAATTGCTCAAGGACAAATTCTTTACCCAGTAACTGCACCCGCATTAATTATTGTCGGTAGTTTAATGCTCCAGAATGTAACAAAAATAAAATGGGACGATTTAACTGAAGCAATACCCGCATTTTTAACTTTGATTATCATGCCCTTCACTTTCAGTATTACTGAAGGAATTGCTTTTGGATTTATTTCCTATGCTTTTCTTAAATTAGTCACGGGCAGAAGGAAAGAGGTTCACTGGATAATTTATCTTTTTGCTTTACTTTTTGTTTTGCGTTATTTTTTATTCCATTAGGTAAGAAAAACACTTGACCCCGCCCTTTTTCCTGTGTATAATTTGTTTCGTTATTGAGCATAGAGATAATCCTCCCGATAGGTCACCTGTGCCTGCGACACCTGTGCAGGCGTCACAGGTGCAGGCATGGTCTACCGATGATAAACGGGAGCAACTATTGTAAAAGGGCGGGGTTGACAAATAAAATCAAATAATATTAAAATTTAACCACCGATTACCAAAAAAGAAAAATTTCTGCGGATTAAGTGAAAAAGGAGAAAAAAAATGAAAAAATTGTTGTTTTCTTTTTTGCTTTTGGCTTTTAATTTTTTATTCTTTGCTTATCCCTTTTTTGCCCAAGAGAAACCTACACCGGTAGTCACTCCCCAACCACCGGCAGTGTCTACGCAGGCACCGGCAGTGGTTCCCCAACCACCGGCAGTGGTTCCCCAACCACCGGCAGTGGTTCCCCAACCACCACAGCCACCCACCGTAGACGATTTAATTAAACAACTTAAATCAGCAAATCCAATTTTAAGACAACAAGCAGCAAGTGAACTTGGTTTCCGCAGAGATATGAAAGCAGTAGGCGCTTTAATTGAAGTCTTAAGTGATACTCATACTGCTGTCCGGCGTAATGCTGTTGACTCGTTAGGTTTACTGCGTGCCCGGGAAGCAGTTGGACCTTTACTTAAACTTCTTGATGACCCTGACCCACAAACACGACAAAGTGTCGCTGTTGCCTTTGGATATATTGGTGACCCAACGGTTGCACGGAGATTAACAAAAGCATTAAAGGATCCAGAGGATAGTGTGCGTTTTGCCGCTGGACAAACTTTAGAAATTTTAAAAAGTACTGAAGCGGTACCAGCATTGACTGAATGCCTGAAGGATAAGAGTATAAAGATGCGTCTCGTTGCGGTACGCGCACTCGGTGAAATTGGCGAAAAAAGTGTAATTAAAAATTTAATACCTCTTTTAAAAGAAGAAAATCTACGATTACGTAGCGACACTGCTTCGGCGTTAGGCAAAATTGGCTCCCCGGAAGCAATCAATGCTCTTCTTCCTTTACTTAAAGATACCGATAAAAGGGTAAGATTAGCCAGTGCATATTCTTTAGGCAAACTGGGAAATAAGGAAGGTTACACAGTAGCCATTAAACTGCTCAAAGAACAGGATACTACACTTCGTGCCCAAGCCGCTGACACCTTAGGTGAGATTGGTGAAAAAAAAGCTATCCCCGAATTAGAAAAATTGCTTAAAGATCCTGACCCTTCCGTAAGGACTGTTGCGGAAACATCTTTACTCCGTTTAGGTTGGCGTCCACCAGCGCCACTTCCCCAACCACCGGCTAAGGGAAAAAAATAAGGGGTAATCACCTTAATTGAAAAAACTTTTTCTTTTTTTATTATTGGCTATTAGCTATTGGCTATTGACTGGTCTTCTTTACGGACAGGCAGTAGAATTAATTGATTTACCTACCGCTGAAGTAGTTGATGCTCACTGTTACAATACGAATTTTCGTCTTTATAAAGGTGGCGGTATCTTAGTTCGAGCAAATTTTGGTATCGGTGAACGTGTAAGTGTCGGCATAAGTTTTAATACGCCAAACTTTATTAGTGCAGGAAAAATTGACCTTCAAGAGCCTGTATTACAATTCAAATTTCGTTTTTACGATGGAGCAGAAAATATTCCCGCTCTTGCCTTTGGCTACGACAAACAGGCCTATGGTTATGACATAGCCAAAAAGGAGTATAGCCATCGGGAGAAAGGACTCTATTTAGTCGCCAGTCAAGAGATGCTTCCCCATACCGAGTTTCATTTTGGACTTAATGTTTATGATTTCACTACTGACCAATTTTTTGGTTTCTTGGGATTATCCTGGACACCAGCGGAAGAATTTGCTATTTTAACCGAATTTGATAATATTTACAGATTAGAAGATGGAACACGAATTAACTTTGGTTTACGCTATTTGCATACACCAAATTTAAGCATTGAAATTTCCTTCCGCAATATTACCCACGGTACTGATAACGAACGAATTATCCGTTTAAATTATCAAGACAAATTTTAAATATGCCTGAAGAAAAAAACATTTCCCCAACTGCAATTCTTGACTTTGAAAAACCAGTTATTGAACTGGAAACAAAAATTAACGAACTTAAACATCTTGCGGCGGAACAAAAGGTTGACTTTTCTGAGGAAATAAAAGTCTTAGAAGAAAAATGTGAAAAACTAAAAAAAGAAATCTATGAGAATCTTACCGCCTGGCAGAGAGTACTACTTGCTCGTCATCCGCGTCGTCCTTATACTCTTGATTATTGTCATTTTTTATTTACCAATTTTCTTGAACTGCACGGTGACCGCTATTTCGCTGATGACCAAGCAATCATTGGGGGAATAGCCTTTTTTGAAAATGAACCAGTAGTAGTTATCGGACAACAAAAAGGTCGCACTGTGCAAGAAAATATAGAACGCAATTTTGGTATGCCTCATCCGGAAGGTTATCGGAAAGCATTGCGCCTGATAAAACTTGCGGAAAAATTTAATCGTCCAGTAATTAGTTTCATTGATACACCGGGTGCTTATCCCGGTATTGGTGCGGAAGAAAGAGGACAAGCGGAAGCAATCGCAAACAATTTGAAAGAAATGTCTACGCTGGCGGTGCCAATTATTGTCATTGTTATTGGTGAAGGCGGTTCGGGGGGCGCTTTAGCGATTAGTATCGGTGACCGTATTTTGATGTTAGAAAATGCTATTTATTCGGTAATTTCACCTGAAGGATGTGCAGCTATACTATTCCGTGATGCAAATAAAGCAGCCGAAGCGGCCGAAGTTTTAAAACTTACCGCTAATGACCTCTACAAATTGGGAATAATTGACAAAATTATTTCTGAACCTTTAGGTGGCGCCCATCGTGACTATGTCGTCACTGCCGAAAATGTCCGTAAAGTTTTGAAGGAAACTCTCACGGAATTGGAAACAATTCCCAAGGAAAAATTACTTCAATTGCGCTATGAAAAATTTCGCAAGATAGGTTCTTTTCTTGAAGGAGGTAAAGAAAAAAAGAATGAAACAAAAAGGTGACTACCTTGGGGAGTTAACTAATTATCTTTCCTCGGGATTAAAAATTGAAGATGAAAAAGTGGAAATTTTAAACAGAAATGAATTACATAATGAATTGATTGATAAACTCATCTGGGACACTGTTTTTAACAAAGAGAAGGGAGCGAAAGAATTTGGCTACTGGTTAATTCGTGCAATTGGAGAAAAAGTTGGTATCCGTCTCGCTTCAATCTACGATTTCTATCGGGCACGAGGAAAAGGTGAATTTAGTGGTTTAACTGTGCCGGCAATAAATATTCGTGGACTGACTTACGATGTTGGACGCAGTGTGATTCGTGCGGCAAAGAAAAATAACACTTCCGCTTTAATTTTTGAAATTGCTCGTTCGGAAATTGGTTATACTGACCAGCAACCAACTGAATATACTGCCTGTGTTTTAGCCGCCGCAATTAAAGAAAATTTCTCTTCCCCCTTATTCATTCAAGGTGACCATTTCCAGGTGAGTGGCACAAAATATAAAAAAGAGCCGGATAAAGAAATTTCAGCAATCCAAGCGTTAATTAAAGAAGCACTTGCGGCAGGATTTTATAATCTTGACCTTGATACCTCTACCTTAGTTGACCTTTCTCGTCCAACGGTGAAAGAACAACAACAAACAAATTTTGAAATTGCGGCACTTTTAACCGAATTTATTCAAAAAAATGCACCCGCTGGAGTAACCGTTTCCATCGGTGGCGAAATTGGTGAAATTGGTGGAAAAAATTCTACCGAAGAAGAACTGCGTGCCTATCTTGACGGTTACCGGGAAAAAATTAGTATTCCGGGATTGACTAAGGTAGCGGTACAAACCGGCACGACCCACGGTGGTGTCCCGCTACCCGGTGGCGGGGTAGCTAAAGTTAAACTTGATTTTTATACTTTAGAGCGACTGGGTAAAGTGGCACAAAAAGAATACCATTTAGCCGGTGTAGTTCAGCACGGTGCCTCTACTTTACCTGCGGAATTATTTGATAAATTTCCCCAAACCGAAACTGCGGAAATCCATCTTGCCACTGAATTTCAGAATATGATTTATGACCATCAACTTTTCCCACAAGGACTTAAAGAGGAAATCAACAACTGGTTAAAAAAGGAATGTACCTCAGAATGGAAAGAAGGAGATACCGAACAACAATTCCTTTACAAAACACGCAAGAAAGCATTCGGTCAGTTTAAAAAAGATATTTGGTCTTTACCGGAAGATGTGAAAAATGCTATCGCTAAAGATTTAGAAGAAAAATTTTCTTCCCTTTTCCAAAAACTTAATGTTACCAATACTACCGATTTAGTAAAAAAATATATAAAATTAGTAAAAGTACCTCTGGGAAAACCAGCAACGACAAGTGCTGGAGAAAAATTTGAAGGTGCGGACTAAGAAAACAGTGATTAGTGAATTGGCAAATTAGTAGATTGGTAATTATGAAAAACAACTGACTAAACGCAAAAGATTTTGATTAATGAAAAAACTAAAAGTGTATTTAGAAACATCCTTCTGGAATTATCTTTTTGCTGATGACTACCCGGAAGAAAAGTTAGCCACAGAAAAAATATTTATAAATGTAAAGAATGGAGTTATAGAAGGATATATTTCAGAATTAGTAATAAGAGAATTGGAAAAAGCACCTCAACCAAAGCGAGAAGCAATGTTAGAAAAAATATCAGAATCAAAAATATCTATTTTAGAAATTTCAGAAGAAGTGGAATATCTTTCTGAACAGTATTTGTTAGAGAGGGCTATCCCGGAGAAGAATCGTGGTGATGCTCTCCATATTGCCATAGCTACGGTTTATGAACTTGATGCACTTTTTACTTGGAATCAACAGCATCTTGCTAATTTAAGAAGAAGGGAACTCGTCCACAGTGTTAACTTAAAAGTTGGTTATTCAAAACCAATAGAAATAATCACCCCGAAGGAGGTAATAACGGATGAAAAAGAATAAATATCTTGAAGAAGTCTGGGAATGGAAAGAAAGGTCAAATAAGGAACTGGAAGGACTACCAATGAAAGAATGTGTGAAAAAAATAAAACAAGAGACGGCGAAAACAATAGAAAGATTAGGAATTCGGTATATTCGTTCTCCAGAAAAAATTCAACTTAAAAAATAATGAATTCTTAACCCTGAACAAAGCTGAAGGGTAACTTTAATAAAATGGTTAGTGTTCCTATTTTAGCGAGGGACACACTAAGTGGGAAACTCATCTTCGCCGGAGGGCTCAGCGATTAGCAAATAAACGAAATATTTCGTCTATACCACCAATTCGGGAGGATAAACGAAATAGTTCGGTTATAACCAAGTTAGGCGAAACGTTGTACAAAACTTTTTTGGAGTTTGACGATGCGATTCTTACGTGATCGATTCTTAATAGTAGTTGCGATAATTACGCTAACTGTCATTTTGGGAATGTTCATACTCCATAGACAAATGGACAAGGCAATACAACCTAATATAGCTTCGGAAAGTGCTCCTACCATATCTGTACAGGCTGAGGTAAAATCGTCATCTCCAGTAGTTCAGGCTTTGCCTTCCAAGGGTCCGTTTCTCGTGACTCGTGTCCTCGATGGCGACACAATAGTACTTGATAATGGCGAGACGGTTCGCTTGATTGGAGTGGATGCTCCCGAAATACATCACCCAGAGATTCCTGTACAAAGGTTTGGCGAAGAGGCAACGGAATTTTTGAAGCGGTTTGCTGAGGGATTCGAGTGTACTTTGGAATACGAACCCAATAATATTCGAGACCAATATGGAAGACTTCTTGCGTATGTTTTTGTGGGAGCTCGTCTTGCAAATGCCGAGATAATCCGCCGCGGGTACGCGTACGCTTATACCCGGTTTCCCTTTTGCCGTCAAGCTGAATTTATTGCCTTGGAACGTGAAGCGCGCGAATGTCAATACGGTTTATGGCACCTATCACTCCGGGATGGCAGGATTGCTAACCTTGTAAAAAGATATGAATTACTTAGTATGGAAGGACGCAAAAGATTAGATGAAATTCTGGAGGAACTTGTACAAAAATATCCTTTTGAACAGAAGGAGGATATTGATTCTTTAACGGGGGAAGGAGGTAAGTAATATACGCAGAATTTCCGTAGGCTTTCTAATAGCCCGTCTTATTGCTTCGGTAATGCTCATTTTGGCTCTTTCAAGGCATCCCTATAGCTATTATATCCTTTTACGCTGGGTGGTCTGCGGCACAGCTGCTTATGGTGCGTTTAAATCAGTAGAGTTGGAAAAATCTGGCTGGGCATGGATTCTTGGAATCATCGCTTTACTCTTTAACCCAATTATACCTGTTCATCTCTCCCGCGAGATATGGGCTCCTATAGATGTAGTGACTGCTTTGATTTTTGTCGTGTCACTTTTCGCTATTCGGAGGGGGAATTATGATGACAAAACACAATTCTGATCTTAAAAATTTCCTTGTTAGGCTTGGGATCACGGTAGCAGCGGTGGTTTTGGTAATGTACCTGGCCAAAGTCTGGCTCGTTGATCAGCGACGCGCTGGTTTGCCTTCACAGGGACCGACGAGCGGACAAGTAGACACCTTCTCTCCCGAATCTCGACAACCTGCAGGCGTAGCCCAGGTGATTTCCTGGCGGGATGCTGCGAAGCACTATGGGGAGTACGCAACGGTAGAAGGTACGATTGTCGCCACACATAATTCAGGAAAAGCGTGCTTCCTTAACTTTCACCCGGATTACAAGCGTTACTTTACGGCGGTTATCTTCGCGTCAGCCTTTCCCCGCTTCCCAGCGAATCCAGAAAATTACTATTATGGAAAGAAAGTTCGTGTGTCAGGTTATATCAAAGAATACAAGGGAAAACCAGAGATCATTTTAAATGATCCAAGTCAAATAGAAATCTTGAAATGATGAAATGTCCAACGCTTCGGCTAACACGCTGTTTGTGGCTTCGCTTCGTTTCGCCAAAACCCTTCGGGCTTCACAAACAGCGAGAACGTTATCTGCAACAAAATTTGCGGAAGAAAGACAATAATGTTACTTGAAATAATTATTTATTATTTTGTTCTCGGGATAGTGTTTTTATTAATACCCGGTTTGACTCTTTATGCTATCTTATCAAGTCGAGCTTTTCCAATTCAGTGCAAAGATTGTGGATATGAAGGCAAACCAAAATACGGAAGAAATAAGATATATGAATTTGGTTTGTTTCTTCTTGGTATATTCCCCGTGTTTATTTATCACTGTTTCACTCCGAGATGGATTTGCCCAAATTGTAAAGGAAAGAATGTTCAAAAGAAAAAATGATAGAAATAATATTTTATTGCAGATAACAGCGTGTTTACGGTTTGCTTTGCTAATCCAAATGCCCTCGGCACTTAGCAAACACCGGGAACGTTATCCGAAATGGCAAATACGGCGGGACGAATGAGATTACCGAGAACGAATTGAAATTAAAAAATGACTAAAGTCGCCGACGCTCCAAAGCTTCAGCGACGGAGCGAAGAAATTAAACCCATTTTTTGTCTGCCTAATGCGGACAAAAAATGTCTGTAAGACCGCCCATTTTATCTTGGAAAAGTGACCGGTGTCTAGATTGTTATGAATACGAACAAAAAAGTGAAAATAAACTCCGATCCTCTACGAGGGGCATGGGTAAATGGGCGGGGTTAACCCAGCCCTTTCTTGGAAAGGGCTGTCCGCAGGACATTTTTTCTAATGAAAAAATGGATTAAAAAGATAATTTTGGAGAACTCTTCCAAAGGAGGAAAAAAATGCAAGTAGATTGGAGAGAACATATTGTAAGTAGTCCGGATGTGCTCCGCGGTAAACCACGAATTAAAGGGACAAGAATTCCGGTGAGTCTTATTTTGGGTTATTTAGCGGCGGGGAAGACATTTGACGAAATTATAAAAGAATTCCCCGACCTTACCAAGGAACAAATCTCTGCCTGTTTAGATTACGCTCGTAGATTATCCGAATTTGAGATTGTTGCATGAAAAATTTAAGGTTCTTTGTAGACCATTGTATCCCTAACTTTGTAATTACTGCTCTCCGAGACGCTGGTTACGAAGTTCTACGACTAAGAGACTATATTCTACCCGACTCACCCGATGCCGTTGTTATCTCTAAAGCACAGGAACTTGGTGCAATTTTGATTTCACTGAACAGTGACTTTGCCGATATTGTCAGATATCCTCCTGGTAACTATCGTGAATCATTGCTCTGCAAGTTAGAGACCACCCTGAAATTATTCCGCAACTTATGGAAAGATTAAAAGAACAATTATCAACTCATCAGGATATAAATTATTACAAGGGTAAATTGTTTTTAATAGAAGTACATAGAATTCGGGTTCAAGAATAAGGAGGGAAAGTAGCACAATGGCAAAAAAAGTTGGTATTTTAACTGGGGGTGGGGATTGCCCCGGATTAAATGCAGCAATTCGTGCTTGTGTTTTGAGGTTAACCGATTTTGGTTATGAAGTGATAGGTATTCTTGAGGGATATAAAGGTTTGCTTGAGGGGATGAGCATCCCCTTGCGGTTAGGAGAAGTTGAAGACATTGTCAGTAAAGGTGGCACAATCGTAGGTACTTCACGGACTAATCCTTATAAAAAAGAAAACGGTGCCCAGAAATGTGTTGAGAATCTGAAAAAACTTGGTTTAGATGGAATTATTGCCATGGGTGGCGAAGATACGCTCGGTGTAGCCAACAAATTTTATCAGGAATACAAAATGCCAATTGTTGGTGTCCCGAAGACGATGGATAACGATTTATCAGCAACTGATTATACTTTTGGTTTTGATACTGCGGTAACTATTGCGGTTGATGCTGCAGAGCGACTTATTGATACTGGTCGTTCACATCGGCGAGTGATGGTCTTAGAAGTAATGGGACGCCATGCTGGTTGGGTAGCGTTATTCACCGGGTTAGCCAGCGGTGCGGACTGGATTTTAATTCCGGAAAAAGAACCAGAAATTGATAAAATGTGCGCACATTTGAAAAAAGTACGTCAGCGAAAAAATTATGCTTTAGTGATTGTTTCCGAAGGGGTAACTCTTCCGGCAATGAAAGCAGAAAAAGACGAAAAGTCTCGTGGAGACCTCGTCTCTTTACGAGAAGAACTTGATGAATATGGACATATGATTCTAAAAAAACGTGGGATTAGTGAACAAGTAGCCGAAATCATTGAAAAAAATACTGGTATTGAGACAAGAGTTGCGGTAATTGGACATATTCAGCGTGGTGGTGAACCGACCCTTTTTGACCGTATCTTAGCAATGCGTGTAGGGACGAAATCCGCAGAACTTGTTGCTGAAGGTAAATTCGGACAGATGGTTGCTTTGAAAGGTAACGAAATTGTTCCGGTTTCTTTAACTGAAGCGACGGCAAAAATTAAAACCGTTACTCCGGAATGGATAAAATTAATGGAAGTCTTCTTCAAATAATATAAGAGGAAAACTCCTTAGATTCAGACAGATTATCACGGATGCAAACGGATACTTACTGGGCTAAAATCCTAAATTCAGAGCACTAAATTCTAAACATCGTTTTGAACATTTGGTATTTGAATTTTGAATTTATTTAGAGTTTTGGATTTAGAATTTAGGATTTTTGACTGAATTCCTTACGGCTTAAAATAATTATCTGTGTGAATCCGTTAAAATCTGTTTGTATCCGTAATGTAAAATTGAGCCGAATTTTACTTGTTTTTACTTTCTTTTATGTCCTCATTATTCTAATCCTAAATTCTTACGGTTATTTTCTCCATCCACCCCTCCTTCGTGAACACTTCGGTGGGCAGGCAAAAAATAATCCGGCGAATTATATTTCAGAACCTCTCCCTTTTACTGAACCCGAAGAAGTTACTCTCAAAGGAAAAATTGTCTCTCCACCGGAAAAGTCAGCACAGAAAATAACTTTTCTTCTCGCCAGTAAAGAAATTTTTAGTCCTTCTCTCCCCTCTACCAAAGTCCAAGGCAATGTCTTAATAAATTGTATTCTCCTGGATGAAGATATTCCTTTCCCTTACGAATACGGTGATGAAATTGAAATCTCCGGTTTTCTCAAATTACCACCCCAAGCAGTCAATCCCGGCAGTTTTGATTACCGTAAATATTTAGCCCGAAAAGAGATTTACTCTTTATTTTATGTTAATCCAGATAAAGAAATCAAAAAAATATCTTCGGCTAATAAATACTCTTTATTTTACTGGACAAATTTATCCCGCAAAAAGTTTTTAGAAATCATTAGCAAAAATTTACCGCAGGAAGCGGGCGAAATTCTCGCTGGTATAGTTCTCGGAGAAAAATCACAACTTACCCCGGAAATAAAGAAAATATTTATTGATGCCGGAGTAATGCATATCCTTGTCGTCTCCGGACTAAATGTCGGTTTTGTAGTAGCGATATTTTTCTGGCTTTTCCGCTGGGTTTTTTATCTCCCCCGCCGAACCGCAATGTTTCTTCTTTTCCCGGTAATCATTTTTTATCTTTTCCTTACTGGTGCCGAAGCACCGGTTGTCCGTGCCTCAATAATGGCAATCTGTGTTCTCCTTGCTTTACTTCTGAAAAGAGAAACCAGTATCTATCAAGCATTACTTCTTGCCTTACTCATCATTTTGCTGATTAACCCACAAAGTTTATTTGATGTCAGTGTCCAGTTATCCTTTGCTGCAACTTTGGGAATAGTTTATCTAAGTACAAAATTCTTAAGACCTTTCTTGGCTGGTCCAAAACCGATAGTTTATTCCCTGGGCACTTTTTTTACTTCTTTAGCTGCACAGTTAAGCGTTAATCCTTTAATGGCATACTATTTCCATAAAGTTTCAATTATTGCCATATTAGCTAATTTATTAGTTGTTCCTTTAGCCGGTATCATTCTTGCCAGCGGTTTTTTACTTATTTTTTCTTCGCTCTTTGGTGGAATAATTCTCTTTTTGGTTAAACAACTGAATTTATTTCTTCTTACCGGATTGATTAAAATGGTAAACTTTTTTGCCTCTTTACCTAAGGCAATTATTAATGTCCCTCAGCCAGGCTGGTTGTTTTTCTTTTGGTATTATTTTACTTTGCTCACTGTTTTTAAAATTTACCCCGTTAGAAGTGGCACATCGTGCTACGATACTTCTAACGGGGTTAAAAAATCTTCTTTCTGGCGGAATTCGTTTCTTGGCGGACAAATTGTTTGTTTAGCAATTTTTCTTTCTCAGCATTATTTAACCAAGAACCAATTACAGATTACTTTTTTGTCGGTCGGACAGGGTGACGCTATTTTTCTTGAATTGCCAGACCGGACGAATTTACTTATTGATGCCGGGGGAAGTAATTACGAACCCGGTGAAAGAATTATTGCTCCCTATCTCTGGTCAAGAGGGATATGGCAAATTGATAAAATTATTCTTACTCATCCGGACTGGCAACATTACTCGGGAATGAAAACAATCTTAGAAAAATTTAAAGTGAAAGAGTTTATTACTAATCCTGACTATTCAACCGAAGAAAACTATCTCCAAATACGAGAAATTATTAAAAAGAAAAAAATAAATTTCAAAGAACTCTGGGCAGGTGAGAAAATGAATATTGGTGATGGTTCGGTTCCTCACCATCCTGAGGAAACGAAGGATGCGGAAATAAAATTTCTTAATCCAAAAATTCTTACCGAAAACAAGGACGATAATCTGCTTGCTTTTCAGTTGAAATATCAGAGATCCCGCTATGGCGGTGATAAGAATTTTACTATCTTTTTCCCCGGTGACCTTAGTTTTGAAGGACAAAAGAAATTGGCTCAAGAAAATATTGGGGGTAATCATCTCCAAAGTGATATTTTGGTTATCCCCGCACACGGTTTAAAACCGGTAAATGAAGAATTTTTTAAACAGGTCAACCCGAAATACGGGATAATTTCTACACGAGAACCTGCCGGCGGTATTCTTCCTGCTGGACTAAAAATCTATTCCACCCATCAATCCGGTGCGATAACTCTCATTACCGACGGCGAAAAAATTAAAATTGAATCCTATTTGAAGTAAAAAGGAAACAAAAAGCGAAGTTCAAATATGCACGAGGTAATTGGCATGTTTTTTTAAGGAAATATACAAAATGCTTAAAATATCAGCGTTAATTATAATTGGAATAACAATAATTATCCTTACCTATTCCGTGTATATAATATATCAGGCAAAACAGAAAACACCATCAATTCTAAAAATAGCATTATCGTCTGAAAATATTATTTTGAAAAAATCAGATTTAACTCAAAGACAATTGGAAATACTATTAAAAGTTGAAGACCCTAATTTCTACAAACATAATGGTTCTGATTTATCAACACCGGGAGGGGGAATAACGACTATAACTCAAGCAGTAGTTAAACAATTATACTTCAAGAAATTTAAACCCGGATTATTAAAATTGAAACAAATCTTAATCGCAATTTTTGTTTTAACTCCGGCTACACAAAAAGATGATATTATAAACATCTTCTTAAATAGGGTATATTTGGGAAATATTAATGAACCCATCTATGGTTTTAATTCAGCTGCAAAAAAATATTATAATAAAGATTTTAAAGATTTAACCGAAAATGAATTCATTTCATTAGTGGCGATGATAATTGCTCCAAATACTTTTCATATAATCAACTTTCCTGAACGAAATCTAAACCGTGTTGAAAGAATAAAGTTACTTATAGATGAAAAATACAAGCCTAAAGGTTTAATGGACTTATATTATGGTGGTGAAACATATAGGAAATCTAAAGGCAAAATCAAAGATTTTTTTAATAAAATAATTTGGGGATATTAAAAAACACAGTCAATTATCTTGGCATTTTTGCTCAGAACTTCGCTCTTTAAAAAATAGAACAGTTGTACTAGGAGAAAAGAATGCTCTTCAAAAAACATAAAAAGAAATTTATTATCGGAACGGTTTTATTAATCGCTCTAATAATCTATTCTTTTTTATGGGGACGGCTCTTCCCCATTTCTCCGATTATTCTTGGTTTTGAAAAAAGAGAATTAAATAAAGTAATAATCTATTACCACCAGGGTACGGATATTTCTCAACTGAACATAATTGACAACCTAATCAATGAAGTTGAAGAATTTCACCAATTGAAATTCAAGAAGAAAGCAAAAATATTTATCTTCAATTCAGATAAGGATTATACCAGACATACCGGCCATAAAACTCGTTTCGTCACCATATCTGGAAGCATATTTGTATCAGGCAAAGCAAAAAAAGAATCCGAAAATGGAAAGATTCATTTAGATGTTTATTTGCGACATGAGTTGTCACATTCGTTATTGTTCCAGAATATGTCTCTTTATCGTTCGCAGTATTATCCGGGTTGGTTATTGGAAGGAACTGCTACCTACAGCGCAAATCAAATGGGGGTAGACGGATATTTCACTAAAGAAGAAACATTAAATAAAATCAAAGATGGATATTTCCTCCACCCCGATGACTGGAGCACGTCTTTACTCAAACCGCAAAGCAAAAACGTGAAGAATTTTCCCCTCCCAAACAAGTACTGGTTTATCTATTCTGAATTTGCCTGTTTGGTGGATGACCTGATTCAAAACTACGGAAAAGACAAATTCCTTCGATACCTGACTGTGCTTTTAAAAGAAAATGATGATAAAAAAGCTTTTCAAAACATTTTCGGCATTGAGTTCAACAAATACCTCTATAATTTCCGGATTCGCGCCGGATATAGCCACGAACTAATATCCCAAAATTTCGCCTGATTTGCGGATTTCTTTTGAGAAAAAAATGACTGCTCTATTTACGAAAAAGGGGACGCTTTCATTTATTCGGAAATCCGGAGACACACCTTAATCATTTTTTTGGTCAAAAAAATGGATTTTTCTGATTTTTTCGGCAGTTCCTCTCGGGAAGTGTTTCTCATTCCAACATTCTTAAGAATATGAGAATGAATTTTGATTGTCTTTCTTGATGGGTCAAACTTTGCTCGGAAATATAAAAGAAGAAAAAAGGAAAGTTTATATAGATGGATTATTTAGGTTTACGAATACGGAAGCGGTCTTTTTGGATAATTATTAATGAACCAAGTATTTCCGTTTCTGGTGTTTTTCCCAGAAAATTTTTAAGTAATTGAAACATTTCTGCGTATGGTAAAAGATGAGTGCGGAAAACAATTATCGCAAAATTTTTTTCAGGTGGATAAAGGAGAATATTGGCAAAGTCAAGATTCCGAGTAATAATTATTCGGTTTTGTTCTTTGGCAAAATTAAAAATTTCTTTATCTGAGGAGTCGGGACGAAGTGTTTCACGAACATCAGATACTTGATGACCGAGATTCTGAAGAAAAACTGCAAGTGATTTGGGAAGGTCAGCATCAACTAAGAATTTCATTTGCTCTTAAGCAATACTCGGAACGATTTCTTGCTCATCAGCTAAGAGCGCACCATAATAGATACAAGCTTGGACATCTTCGGGAGTAAGGGGCGGGTATTCTCGACAGATTTCTTTTGGGGTCATTCCTAAAGCGAGTGCTTCTAAAATTACATATACTGGAGTACGAGTGCTTTTTATACACGGTTTACCGTTCTGGATATTCGGATTAATCGTTATTCTTTCTAAAAATTCTTTTTTTGTCATAGCGACCTCCGTCAGTTTAGTTTTTCTTATATTTTATATTTTACATAGATTATATTTTTTGTCAAGAATAAATTCTAAAATTTAATTATTTTCCCCGGTCAAAAAAGAAGGGGTAGCCGACCCTTAAGGGCCAACTACGCTTTATGGGATAAGATATAGATAAATAGAATAGTTCCATTTATCACTCTTGAGGAAACAACTTTATGAAACTGAGCAGAATTGAATTTTTGGTGATGAATAATCCCTTTCGGAGATTCGTGCAGAAATATTTTGAGTTCCGCATCTTCAAGGAATTCCTGACGAAATATAATCTCAATTTAAGCGGTAAAATTATCCTTGATGCCGGCTGTGGTTCGGGATACAGTTCTGAACTTATCCTTAAAGAACTTAAACCTTCTCAACTGCTCGCTTTTGACCTGATGCCGGAACAAATAAATCTGGCGAAGAAACGCAATTTGAATGCAGATTTTTTTGTCGGGGATATGACAAAAATTGATTTACCTTCAAATACTTTTGATGCAGTCTTTATCTTTGGAGTGCTCCATCATATTCCGGACTGGAAAAAAGCACTTGCAGAGATAGCCCGTGTGCTTAAACCGGAAGGTGTGCTTCTCCTGGAAGAGGTTAAAGGTTCATTCGTGGAAACGGTCGGACACTTCGGATTTGAACATCCGGAAGAAGCGATGTTTAACTGGTCAACTCTGGAAAAGGGAGTAGAAAGTGCCGGATTCAAAATTTTAGAGAAAAGGAAAATTGTAATAGAAATATTCAAAAGTTTTCTCTGTCGGAAAGAACGCCAATAGCGGGTAATAACGTATGGCACTGTTAACTTTCCTTTTTACTGCAGTATTTATTTCTCTCTCCGGGGTGATGGCACCCGGACCGATTACTGCGGTAACTATAGGTAAAGGAAGCAAGTCACCCTATGCGGGAGCATTGATTGCAATCGGTCACGGGATAGTTGAATTTCCCCTAATGCTCGCCATATTTTAAAGCATCCCGATTTTCATCGGATGCGGGATTAGGGGGTGTGCGGGGGAAACAATCTGGTTGCCCCCGCGGGGTGACAGAGCCGATTAACATCGGCTCGCCAGAGGGGTGTGAGCCCCTATGGAAGTAACCCCGAAGGGGTTATCTTGTGGTTTAGGGTTACTTATTGAATTCATTTTATGTAAAATCAGCAATTGGTTTACTTGGAGGATTGTTCCTTTTAATTATGGCATTGAATATGTTTCGTAGCATTAAACAGGTGGAACTCAATCTAAACAAAGATAGTCGTTCTCCAATAATTGACGGTATAGTGCTAAGTTTAGGGAATCCATATTTCCTTATCTGGTGGGTTACCATCGGTGCGACTTTAATTTTAGGTGCGGTTAACTTCGGTAGGTTAGGATTTTTAACTTTTGCCTTAGTTCACTGGTTATGTGACTTTTTCTGGTATTATTTCCTCTCGGTTTTAGCATTTAAAGGTGGACAATTCTTCGGCAAAAAATTTCAAAAAATTGTCTTTGCAACCTGTGGAGTTATGTTGCTCTTCTTCGCTGGAAAATTTATTCTTAGTTCGCTGTTTTGAAGTCATCTCAAGACAAACCAGCCCAAAATATGGTATAATTTGAATTAAGCAACAAGCACGAGTTATAATGGTGCCACCTCTTCGGTGGCGCGCCGATGAGGCGAGAGTGATAAATGGCGAGTAAAAAGAAAATGCTTGACAAATGGCAGGAAATATGCTAATTTATGATACAGGTAATATAAAAAATGATACAATTGTATCAAAAAATTACACATTTTAAGATTTTAGAATTATTCCTCAGAAAACCCTACGAAAAATATTATCTCCGTGAGGCATCAAGAATTCTCCGGATGAGTCCAATGACGGTGAGTCGTTCATTAGAATTATTGACCAAAGAGAAACTTCTAAAAAAAGAAAAGAACAAAAACCAAATTCTTTATCAGGCAAATCTTGAATATCTTCCTTTCAAACACCTGAAAATTGCCTATAATCTCTCCTGGTTAGAAGGAAAGAATGTTGTTCCTTTTTTGAAAGAAAAACTTCCTGGGTTAAGTAGTGTAGTTCTTTACGGAAGTTATGCTAAAGGCGAAAATGATGAGAAGAGTGACCTTGACCTTCTAGCAATTTCTGCGATAAAAAGTGATGCTTCCACTGAACTTTCTATGAAATTAGGCATAAAGATAACTATTCTGAATTTTACTCCTATTGAATGGAGTGACGAAGCCAAAAAAAATCGTGCTCTCTATTTAGATATAATTAGCGAAGGGATAGTATTACTTGGCACAAGACCAATAATTGAATGAATCTCAAGGAATGTTTTGAAAAAAGATTACTGAGAAAAGGAAGAGCGGACAAACTAAAAAGTCTTAAGGCATTAGAGATTGCCCAAGGGAAAATTAACAAAGCCGAACAACTTTTAGAACATAGTTTTTATGAGGAAGTAATCCTCACCATTTATACTGCAATGTTCCAATGTGCACGGGCTTTACTCTTTCAGAATGGAATATTTGAAAGAAGTCACCATTGTGTAATTGAATATCTTAAGGAAAATTTCTTAAAGAAAGGTAAATTAGAACCCAGTCATATTCACTGGCTTGATACCTACCGGATTGAACGACATGAGACACTTTACGGTTTTGAAGAAATAAAATACACCCAAGAAGAAGCAAAGAACGCTATTGAGAAAGCAAAAGATTTTCTCAAAGTTGTGCGTCTTATTGTAGAAAATAAACCTTGACAACAATTATTAAATTCATAAATAAAAATAAAACAGTTCTATTTACTCCACAAAATACACAAAATTTGTTCTTTTTCAATCCCTTCTCCCCTTGAGGTGGGAGAGGGGAGGGTGAGGGGGATTAGTGAAATTCTTCCCAAAAGACAAAAAATTTATCCCACTCCCGATGTAACATTATCTTCTCCCCTTGCGGGAGAAGAAAAAAGATGAGGGGAGGTTGTGTAATCTGCAATCTGCTTTGCCCTTCCGTAGCTTTAGCGTAGGAGGGTAATCTGTAATTTAGACACATAAGACGGGGTTTACCCCGTTAGAAATGGCGAATCTCGCCGAGATATTTCTAATGGGGTTGACCCGAGCAAGTCAATTTAGTTAAGTCAGGAACTAAATTAGAAAGAATTATTGAAGAACAAAAAATGAATACAACGATTGTACAGTTAAAATCACTTTGGAATAAAGAAAAAGATAGTTACAGAACACAAGAAGTCGGCTCGGGAGTTCAAAAATTTGTTAAGGATGTATTGGAGTGTGGCGAACTTTTTGACTTCAGAGAAGGCAAACTTTCAACTCCAAATGAAAAAAGAAAAAATGAATTTGTATGTGAAGTGAAATCAAAGGAGAGAAGGAAACCTGATATTACGATATTTATTACATCGGAAGTAGTGATACCTGTTGAAATTGAACAATATGGTAATATTCAAGCCGGAATAAATCAACTTTTGCAGTATCAAAAAGACCTTGACAAGAAATATGGAATTCTAACTGATGGATATACTTGGCGATTCTATAATAACAACCTTTATAGAGAATTTACACTTCAACATATTTTTGACGAAACACAGTTATTTTTGGAATTTTGGAAAGAATACACTAAATCAGAATATTATTACTTATCGTTTTTTGAAGGACCAAAAGGACAACAATTTCTATTTACCGATATAGAGAAACTGTATGTTGAGAATAACCGTCAGATGTTTTTTGAAGATATTACAAAACTTATTAGAAGTTTCAAAGAAAAATTAAAACTTGAAGGATATTTTAATGGACTTGACAAGAAGGAAAAAGAAAAAAAAGCGACCGAAATTGCCTACGCCTACATAATCCAATTTATTTTATACAAAACATTAGTTGACAATGCATTTAAAGATTTCGGAGACGAATATAAAGAATATTTAAGAAAGACACACGAGTATCTCAAAAACAAACAGTATAAAAGTATTTTGTCAATCATTGATACAATCAGTTCTAAAATTTCTGAAAATATTTACCGTCCCTTTGTAAAAGAACAAGAGTTTATATCTCGCCGTTTCCAACAACTTTACCGCAAATTAGAAAATCAACTCTCTGATGTTTCACCGTGGCTTGATATTTTTGTTTTTATAAAGAAATACAGATTTGAAAATGTGCGCAATGAAATCTTTGGCTATATCTATGAAAACTATCTGAAAGAACTCTACCAAGAAGAAAAAAAGGGGCAATACTTCACCGCTCCGGCAGTAGTAAATTTTATGCTTCAACAGATTGGTTATACCGCCAATGAAATAAAAAAGAAAATAAAAAATACTCAGTTGGATAAACTTTCTATAATAGACCCTGCCTCTGGAAGTGGAACATTTCTTTACAGTGCTGTTGACCAAATTGTCCGTTCTTTTGGTGCCAATACAAAAGAAGCATCAGAAGAGATTGAAGGAATTGTCACTAAAAATGTTTTTGGGTTAGATATTGAAGAGTTTCCACTTTATCTTGCGGAGATGAATATTTTGATGCGTATGCTCCCTTTAATTATCAGTGAGAAATACAATAATCCTGTTGACAAAAAAATCAAAGTATTCTTGACGAATGACAGTATTGCAGAGTTTATAAGTACGCCAATTGATAATACAGAGGTTGATGAATATGTTAGAGCCAAAAGCAGTGGCAATGGTGTGGCAGATGCACAACTTATATTTTCAGGTTTAGCAATTCAAGAACCGGAATTTGATAGTTTTATGCGTGTAACTGAAGATGTAAGAGAAATGAAAGAAAGTTTGAAAGGTAACCATATTCCCCGCCGACGGTTTGACTATGTCATTGGCAATCCACCCTACATTGGCTACAACGAATGTTCAAAGCAGGGTGTTTTGGTTTTCAAAATGCTTAAGGGTAAAGTAAAACCAAAGGTGAATTTGAACAATATTTACGGTGTAAATTTACACAGTGTTCCAGATAATCCTAAAAAATATGCACCGAAGCCTAATCTTTATGCTTTCTTTGTTGCTGTAGGGTTAGCGCTTCTTAAAAATGAAGGAAAACTTTGTTATATTATTCCACAGACAATTTTAACTGCCGGTGATTTGGATGTATTACGTTATCATTTAGCAAAATATGTAACAATTGAAAAAATTATTACTTTTACCAATAACCTCTTTATTGCTCGTGGGTTAAACCAGAAAAAAGTTATTCCCACTTCAAGTCTCATTTTTGTTGTTAATAAGAAACCACAGACAAGTGGACATCAGGTAGAAATCATAAATTACACAGATGGCCAGGACTCAATAGATGTTACACTTAACAATATCCGGTTAGGTAAGAAAATTGACCAGAAAAAAATTCTACAATCGGAATTACTTGCAAATGTTAGTAACTGGAATTTTATCAAACAAAGTAAAAAGTTTTTAGTTTTTTATGACGAATATAAAAAGAACACATCTGACATTTCTATTTACTATGAACACATTTTGGCAGAACAAAAATTTAGAAATAGGTTTTATTTTGATAAAGGGCTTGTTTTTCCGAAAAATGCAATAAGGGAAAAATCATGTAGCAAGACTATGAATTTCTTTGATTTGATAGATTTAGATAAGAATAGATATTCCGTAAATACATCAGGGAAGATAGTAGAAAAAGAGGATATTGGAATTCCTCATGGAAGCCAAGGGTTAGAGGTTTTTATGAAACGATATAAAATTATCTGGAGTTATATGAACTACGATCATTTCTATTTTTCAGATAAAAATATTATGATAAATTTCAATTTCGTAATTATTTCATCGGATAATAAAAATGAACTTTTATACTTATTTTCTCTACTTAATTCTTCACTAATTCGTACTATAATTGAACGAAATTTACGGACAGAAAGTGAAAAAGACATTTTAGTAGGGATAAAAGCTATCAAGGAATATGTTCGTATTCCTAATATTACAAAAGAAAATCAATTTATCAAAGACGAAATCATTAGACAAACTGGAGAAATGCTGCTATTGGAAGAAAAAACGCTTTCTGATTTTGTAGATTTTTCCGGCATTATGCTCCAAAAATTTAATGATGTAGAAATTGAAAGAAATAATTTAATTTTAAAACACAACGATGATAAAGTAAAACTTGAAATCAAAAGAGACGTGAAACTTGTTACTGAAACAATCCAGAAAGAGTTTAAAAAAGATGAATTAAGACTGCATAGTCAAAAAATATCACTTTCCGACTTAAAAAACCTACCTGTAATTGATTTTGAAAAACAAAAACAGTTGAAGGATTACATTGACAATTTGGTTTTTGCCTTATATTTTAATATACCTCTAAAAAAAGTTAGTTTGAACAACGCTGAAAAAATCAAAAGTCTTTGTTCCAAAAACAAATATTACAAAATTGTAGGAAATGGGGACGCTTCTAATTTTTGATAATTTTTCATAGTGAAGGGGGGGAGAAAATGGGGACGGAGGGAATTTTTCTGAGAGAAAAAGGGGAAAAAGGGGACGTTGAAAAAGGGGACGCTTTTATTTATTCGGAAATTCGGGGACAGAGAACTTACGGAAACGTGTCGGACTTAAAATTTTTAATAAAACATTGAAAATTTCAAGTCTGGCACAAAATGCGACCAGCAATTCAAAGTCGTCTTTGAAGTTATAAATAGATTACTGAAGCCACCAAGCGAACCCAAAAAGAAAATAGGTTTTCAAATATGAAGAAAAAATTAAAATTCAAACTTAACTAAAGTAACATGGAAAAAATAAAGGTTGAAAAGAGCAAACTTGCAGAGATATTAGCCGAATTCACGGAAAATATGTATAGAGAATCGCAATATCGTTCAATTGTTCAACCCGAACAAAGCGGACTAAATAACTCAAAAAAGATTGAATTTGAGATTCTAATACTAAATATGTTCATTATCGTTTGGTTATGTCAAATTAAAAAGTTCCCAAAGGACCTGTTAGACTTCTACACGATAAATATGTACGAAAAGATTTTACCTTTAATACCGGAAGAAATAAAGATAGGTCTCTCAAAATTTGGTAACGCAAGTATCACTCTACCCCAAGAAACGCTCCTTGCATCTTTTGAGCAAGAGTGGCTTAACGAGAGGTTCACGACATACTACAAAGCCACGGAGAACTTAGAGAGTGAATCTGGGGTGTGGGAAATTGGAAAAATTATAGTGAAAAATTTGGGTGGGGACATAGAGGATCCTTTCCCCGTAGGAAAAACCTTGGTGTTTTTTATGACTTCATTGAAACATATAGGTAACTATTTGGACAATTTTGAAATAGAACAATTATGAAGACAACATTTACTACCAATGATTTCACCACTAATTTAGAAGTCAAAGATAAATTTTTAAGAACTACATAGGCTATCCCAAATGACAGAAAGAAATTACACCAATTACAACTTGGAAATTGGAGAGATATTTATCAATGAGTATAACCGATTAAAAGGAACAGATTATACGATCCCACCTGATTACAAAGATAAAGGAGGTTTCCCGGACATTACTTTTATTAACAGTAGAGATGAGGAATTAAAAGTTGAAATTGTTGGTGCATTACCCTTCAACTTTGGAGAAAAAATATCAGCATATGATAAATTAAAAAACTTATTTATGAAAAATGGCGTCAAAGATGGATTTATAATAGTAATATCCCTCAGCCAAGGAATTACTGAGAAAGAAATAGGAAAAGAAATCGTGAACAAGAATTTCTTTAAGTTCATAACGGATAAGTGTAACGAAATGAATATAACAGATGAAGCCAAAAAAGAATTTAGGAAAAATTTACCCCTTGGTTCTAAGATAAGAAAAATAACTATATATAAAAAAAGTGGGAATACTCATTTAGAAGTTTACATTTTCCGTTCGATACCACGTCTTGACCCCTTTGCAGATTTACAGAAAGCAATCAAGGGCAAACTTGACAAATATAACCAGCGTAGGCTCTCACACACACTTCTTTTGTTAGAAGGTTTAAAGCGTCCATTACCTTTGGGCAACAAGTGTTTCTATGTTGAGGAAATCAAAGAAAATTTATCCCAAATAAAACAATTACTGAGACAGGATAGATTTTTTAAAGAGGTTTGGTTATTGGCATCCAACGAACAAGAAGAATATTTTGTGGAGCAACTTATATAGAGGTGTAAAACATAGTAGAGAAATGGGGACACTTGTTAATGCTCACTAATTAGGTAACTCTTTTGGTATAATATAACCAAAGGAGACCTGATTATGAGATATCATTATGAGATTATCCTTAAGCGATGGCTACCCATACTCAAAGAGTATG
>Ga0315312_1000414_pt1 | contig 53733 bp, 57 predicted proteins | sample TDP7_MG_FD_203629 | JGI IMG/M metagenome (GOLD analysis project Ga0315312, IMG submission 203629) | Freshwater sediment microbial communities from Lake Towuti, South Sulawesi, Indonesia - TDP7 | ecosystem: Environmental > Aquatic > Freshwater > Lake > Sediment | place: Indonesia: South Sulawesi... | reverse complement strand
GGAATCTCTCCAGGATGGGTGGTCACAATAGGAGAACCGAAATCAGCGGCGAGCTCAAGGCTGCTCTTCGTCTTCTCGACTCGTTCTTTCAAGCCTCGTAGGTCACCGAGAGCAGATCCCGGCCACCCTTTTCCTGCAATGATGGGACCTTCGAGCTGGGCGCAAAACCCGCTGATCTCTAAGCCATAAGACTGGACGAGTTGCCGCATCGCCGACCTTTTGGCCCCCGTGCAACGGTCCGGGTCTAGAACGCAGGGCCTAGCAGGGCCATTGTCGACGCACCAGGGCTGCACAGATTTGACCCCTATCTCACGGGCAATGTTCAGTCTTTGCTTCAACTGGTCTTCTGTTGCTGTCGGTCCGAGTGACCAGAGCGCTAAGCCAATCTTTAGAGATGCCATTGGTTTCCCCTACCAGTATTTTGCCATTATCTCCTTCCAGAGATCTATGTTTTCTTTGGCCTCGTCCATTTCTACCTCAAAGACCCAATACCAGTCATAGTATTTCCTCAGAGCCTTAAGCATGAGCTCATAATCAATGTTCTTGGTATCGATATTCCCGGAGTGCAGGCATATAATTCTTTCTCCTAATAACTCGATTTCCTCATGCGACTGAGTTGTTCCCCGCGGCCAGTAACAATGCTCATATACGCCAAACCATTTGCTGCCTACCTCATCGACCATCTGACGTAGCTCTTTGAGTCCACCGAGTCCGATTCGGGCCCATATGCCTCCCTCAAACCCGACCTTTATGCCTCTCAGCTCCCCTTCCTCAGCCAGCTCTTTGATCATCTCCTTCGCTTGTTGCCAGCTTTGAGCTTGGCTTGTACCCCAATGCACCAGTATCGCTTTGGCTCCAATGTCTTCGGCTAAGCGTACGTCTTCCTTGAGGACATCCATGCCCCTTTGCCAATATTTCAGCTTAGGACAGTAGGTGGAGTATCCCCAAGCCCAGTCAGAGGAAAGAGTGGCTATCTCTAAACCGTAGGAGTCCAAAAGCTTTCGGATCTTGTTCCTTTCGCCAGCATTCAAAGACGGCGACCAAGCCATGAGACCGCCTCTTGTCCAGGTTCTAGCTTCTAGGCAAAGCTCTATACCGTCATATCCTAGGTTGGAACAAAGCCTCAGAGCCGGTTCAAGAGGATGTTCACCATCTTTTTCAGGTTGGCTGAAGGAAACTCTGAGTGAAACCTTCAACTTGATCAACCTAAAATAGCCTGTTCTCTTAACGCAATTATAAAGTTAACGAAGCATGGCCTATTGAATTTATAGGTGTTTGGTGATTAGTTGGAGTGTTGTGTTGTGGGTGTTGCATCTAGGAGATGGGAAAAGTGAGCTCGTCCTCCCCCTGAAATCACGTTTTCCGTTTTGACCTAACTTGGCCACCGCCGCAATCAATTCCTAAATCTATTCTTCATAAAGATTTGAGGATTACCGAAACTCTGTTGCGATTTGATGAGCTTGATCCACGGCTCAGAGAAGACTTTCTGGTGCCTGATTGACACAGGTGTCAGCGAGACTTTGGGTCCGATGGTAATGGATATAAGAGAAATTGATCATAGATTGGTTGATGATTGGATTACCTGTGATACTTGGCTCGGTTGTCGCAGTAAGCTTGATCGCTTTCGTAGGGATTGTTTTTGTTGGGTTTAATGAAGAGTTCCTCAGGAGAATACTTGTGGCCCTCGTCGGATTTGCATCCGGGTCGCTGTTGGGAGGTGCTTTTCTTCACCTATTTCCGGAATCTTTGGAAGAATCTGGTAATGTGGCATTGTATTATGCATTGTTCGGGATTGTAGCCTTTTTCTTTATGGAGAAGTTTCTGTACTGGCGGCACTGCCATGAGGAGAACTGCCCGATTCACATGTTCGTGTATCTCAACTTGATTGGAGACGGTCTCCATAATCTCATTGATGGAGCTATTATTGCGGCCACCTTCTTGATCTCATACGAGTTAGGCATAGCCACAACGTTAGCTGTTGTTTTTCATGAGATTCCGCAGGAGATTGGCGATTTTGGCATCTTGGTGTATGGGGGTTTAGGCAAGAGAAGGGCGCTTATATACAATTTTCTTTCAGCAGTAATGGCAATCGTTGGTGCTTTGATAACATATTCTATGGGGATTATCCGGAATGTAGAACAAGTCCTAGTTCCTTTTGCCGCTGGAGGTTTTATTTACATTGCTGCAACGGACTTAATGCCCGAGCTTCACAAGCAACACCGGTTGAACGAGTCGTTAATTCAGTCATTGGTAATCGTGCTCGGAATAGGTCTAATGGCTTTCCTAAAGATTATTTTGCGAACTGCTCATTAGAAACCTTCATGCACAGAAAAACAATCCCAAAACCCTGATGCCTAAAACCCGTTATTGCCACAGAGTCGACACCGGCAAAGCCGCTAGGACCCCATTGTTCTCGAAGACCGCAGCATTTACATGAGGAGGATCATGTACATCACACAAGAAGTCTTCCCAAAATCTCCAAGGATCTTTGAGCCTAGAGGCGGCCTAGTATCCGCGGTTGAAAATCCTACCTTCATACCCTCGGATGTTGATGCGTGCTGGCACTCATTCAAAATGCGGAACGTCAAGCCAAACATTTCCTTTCATTGCGGCTTCATGTGCTATCAAGCCTGGAAGTGTCATATCAACTGATCTTACAACATCTACAGGGGGTTTCGTATCATTATCTATAGAATCTATGAAATCTCTGATCAAATAATATTCACTTGTGCCGTGACCGTCTTTTTTGGCCTCTTCAGGTACGTTCGGATCCGAAATGGGACAATCAATTTCTCTGGTTACCTTATCCTCTCCCTCAATGTAAATTATACCCTTACTAGTACCACTCCTGAAACCGGTATTCTCTACGCAACCTTTTGTCCCATAGATAGTAAAATAATGGAATGGCGGTTCTCTTGCAACCACCTGGCTTCTTAAAATTTTTATCGTCACGCCCTTCTCCGTCTCAAAGAGTGCTACTTGCATATCTATGGCACCAAGTCCCGTGCCTGGCATAATGTTGTTTTCTTTGCCAGACGCTGTGGCCTTTATGACACGTTCATCCAACATTATCAGCAATGGACCTAGAGAATGCGAAATATAAGTGATTGGTGGGCGACTTGCTCTCCAAAGTAGATCCCCGCTTTTGGGATCCCTTAGCAATCTTCTTATCTGATGTATGTACTCGCCTTCGGCATAGAAGATTTTACCAAGTTTTCCTTCTTGAATCATTTTCTTCCATTCTCGGATGAAATGAAAATAACACATATTTTCTGCCATCATATATTTCATTCCGGTTCTTTTTACCGTCTCAACAAGTCTTTCACAATCTTCAACAGTGTTCGTAGCGGTATTTTCAGACAATACGTGTTTCCCGCTTTCCAAAGCTTTAATCGATTGCTCTGCATGGAAAGGAATAGGCGTACCTACAAATACTATGTCTAAATCTGCCTTTATGAAATCATCATAGTTATGGAAACACTGGGATTTTTTCAAACCCAAATCTTTTCTCGCTCTTTCCAGAGCTTCCGGGTTTATGTCGCATATAGCAACCGTTTCCGTACGGGGGTGTGCACTAAATAGGTCCGCGTAAAGAGTTCTGCCTCCCACATATCCCACTCTTAACTTTCTCATTTTTTCTCATCTCACATTCTCCACCTTCACATATGGTGTAAGCGACTGATATTTTTTGTCGGAAGAACGAGAGTAGTAGCGCGCGCGGTTGATGAGAAGACTATTGTTAAAGCATTAGCAGCAGAAGGTGTACCTGTCTGGAGAGAGTTCTGGCCAAAGTGCTACAAAGAAAGAGCCTACCTCGAACACAATGGATTAGGCAAAGCTAAATTCCCCTTTAGGTCAAAAGAATATAAAGACCCTAAATCGGTTCAATATGATAAAGTTTACTGCCCAAATGCTGCTTGGCTAGAAGAAAGAACATTCATTGTTCACTGCTATCCAACCCTTGAAGAAAAGCAGATGAGGCTCATATAAAAAGGAATGAAAAAGGTACTAAGCTACCACAGAAAATAATAGTCTTTCCTTCCATTTCCACGGTTTTTCATATCTATGCTCCAAATAACCAGCAAGTCTTTCTACTCAAACTCGGGAGCTCGATAACTTTACCTTCAACACACTTCTCTCTTAAACCCAAACAATTCGTTCCGGATTCCATCCGCCGTAAAATTTCAATCCATGCTTTCTTGAACTCCAAGCGACTGAAAACCTTCTTTGAATGCGTGTTCCTCAGTCATGTCGCCGAGTCTTTGACGAAACCCAGGGGTTATTTGAACTTGATTTGGCGTCACTTAAGCCACGCTGTTTGAAGGCGATAATTACGGCCTACTTCGAACGGTTTATGATGCAGCCTGCGAGTCATAATCTTTATGCCAGATAAAACAAGTGGGATATGCTCTTTGCGCATGTTCCCGGTCCTTTGAGGGAACAGTTAAAGATGGGGACTATGGTGATCTCTGTTGGAAGTATAAGTTTTGATCAAAACCTTCTACCTATCAGAAGGAAAAATGATGAGTATCTTGAGGAGAACTTGAGCAGAGTCGTCTTTGTACCATTAGTTGGAAAACATGGCCATAAAGTTGATTTATTTTAATCGAAAAACAATCTGAGTTCTGCTGAATATCTCACTGAGTTGTCGAATATGCTTGGTGGATGCTTATAGATTCGAAAACAACAAATATGGGAATGCAAATTGACACAAACGCGATTGACTTGGCAGTAAGCTCGACTTGAAAAGATTGAACTACGAAAACTTAGAATCACACGCGCGAAGCGGGCGACAACAATAGAGTCACCAGTGGTAATTGCACGGAAAGGGAAGCCAACAGGGTTGATATCTCATTATCCTGACGATCTATATCTTCTCCCGCCGGGACTGGGTTTAAAGCCTGCTGGATAGAAGTTGTCCATGTCTGGGTTGTATCGAGCCTTGCTCATCGGAATTAGACCACCATCTTCGAACTGAACGATAGGCTGTTCTATTGGCTGTGACGCTTCAATTACATGTGCTTCAGATTTGACAAGATATTCTAGTAATTTGTCCTTATGCGGTCTTGGAGGTAACCATGCTTGATATTTCTTCTCCAAATGTGCCGTCAAATTTCCTCTCTCTTCTAATAACCAGCTGCGGTTTCCCTTAACCTTTAGGAAGCAGTCATAAATTTTGAGCGAAAGCTCCTTGCAAGCTCGTAATTTATGCTCCAGATCGTTGGCTACTGACCGGATGGATTCTGCTACGTTATCCAATTTTTCAAAATCAGCCTCTTCGGAACCTTTTATTGATTTAACGTAGCTTCGTAAAAACTTCATGAAGTTTTCGGCTCTTCCCAAATCAACCTCCTTGACCTTTTCCGTTAGTTCTGTATACATACGAACTTCTTCGATAAAACTTCTATATTCTTTCAGCCGATCGCTCATTTTGAATAACATGAACAATGTATCTTCTAGAAGCGGTTCTAAAGAATTCTCAGGACTTTTGAAAACTCTGTCTCTTTCCTCATGCAAAAGACGTTTCACTTCGTCTAGAGCCCCGCAAACATCGCTAAACCTTGTCTGACGATATTTCATGCAGCCCCCACCTACGTATAAACATTTGATAGCTGACTAAATTCTTTCTCTTTACCAGGTAAATACTTGTAGTTGAGGGGCTCATGTGTCTATTACCGAATGGCTTTCCACGACAATCACTTTGGGTCCATTAAATAGCCTAAAAAGCCATTATTATAACCCTTGTCCTGACGGTGTCGGTATGTTGTGGTTTGGCGATTGGTTCGTAATTATTGGTGGATTCTTGTTCCTATCCTTTTCCCCTCAACCGCCAAGATAACGTTTTCAGGCTTGAAACCGTTGACCACAATCGTCTCTATCCTCTCCTTTTGGAGAAGTCGCACGGCCTCCGGATCCAGTATCTGGTGTATTCCAACCTTATGCGTGTCCTCCTCCAGCATCTTAGACAGATCCTCAAACCTCAGTTCCTCAACCTTCTCTGCGTCCGCATATCTTCTCGGATCTTTAGTGTATACCCCTTCCTGATCTGTAGCCTTGACTATGAGGCTAGCTCCGACCCTTGAAGCAACCATGGATGCCACGGCATCAGTGGTCATCCCGGGTTTCAATCCGCCCATAAAGCCGATCCCATAGGCATCAAAGATTCTGACCGCTTCGTCCAGCGTGGTTGGAACCTGCTTCGCCTTCAAGCCACCGAATTTGATCGCCAAGATCTGAGCGAATATTCTGGAGACGGAGATCGCTATTTCGTCTTGTTCTTCATCGCTCAAGCCTACTTCACGGGCCAGCTTGATGAAGTCTCTAGAGACGGCTCCCCCGCCTACGACGACAATGAATTGATGCCCAAGGGACTTTAACCTAGTAAGAACATCCGCATACCCATTTACAAGAGTGGGGTTTGGCGGTGAAGCTATGACTGAACCTCCTATCCGAATCACGAGCCTCATTACAATCGCCACGAATATCTTCCAGATTCAAGGTAGAAATAAGCCCAAGATGCATTTAGCCTTTTTCGATCCTAAAGCCTCAAATAAGAATTCGAAATTATAGCAAGTGAAGGCATGTTTGGTCTCCACTGGGGATGGCTACATGTTTGAACTCCTGTTTCTCGGAACTGGCGGAGGCCGCTTCGCAATGATAACCCAGAAGAGAAGAACAGGCGGAATCCGCATCCTCTCAGATGACTTGAATATGCATCTCGACCCAGGTCCCGGTGCGTTGATCTATTCCCTCGAGATGGGGTTAGATCCGCAGAAAATTGGGGGCATCCTGGTTTCTCATTCACATCCTGATCATGCCAATGACGCCGAGGTTCTGATAGAGGCTATGAGCCACGGAACCAAGAAGAAGAGAGGATTGCTGGCTGCGGCTCACAGCGTCCTCTTCGGCAGCGACCTATGTGAGCAATCCATAACAAGCTACCACCAGAAGATGGTTGAAAAGGTAGTTGACGCAAGAGCTGGCACAAAATTTGATGTGAACGATCTGGAAGTCCAAGCCACAAAGGCTCAGCATTCTGATCCAGATGCTGTGGGGTTCAGATTTAGAACACGAGATTATGGAGACTTCGCCTACACATCTGACTCAGAGTATTTCGACGGGATCGAGAAGCCCTACGAAGGAGTTAGGCTACTCCTGCTCTGCGTTTTGAGGCCTTCTGGAAAACCTTGGAAGGGACACATGACGACTGATGATGCCTTAAAGATAGTCGAGGCCGTTAAGCCCGAGATGGCTGTAACAACCCATTTCGGGATGGAGATGATCTTTAGGGCGAAGGCGGAAGCCGAGATCATCGAGAAGAGAACAGGTATATCGACAAAGCCGGCAGTAGATGGCATGCGGATTGCTTTGGGCGAAGAGCTCCAGGTTAATGTGCCTAGGAGACAAACGGACTTAACCGGATATGTCGCCAGAAGCAGATTATGAAATCTACTTAACTACCATAGTCTCTTCAGATATTCTTTGCATCTCTTCTTTCCCTTGTGGTTCTCTGAAGCGTAGGCTTAGGATCCCGTGCATTGTCATGAGATCATCCTTTAAGGGCTCCAACTCCTTCGGCGCATAGACTGTAGCCGAAAATTCTTGGCTTAATGCGATGCGTTTTTCCTTTTTGTATCGCCAGATTACATTGTTGAACTCCATGAACTTGGGTACTAATCTGTTCAACTCACTCTCCCAGTCCGGTTTCTTTTCCGGGAAGCTTTGGCTATGGATGCTCTCATTTGAGTAGACCTCAAGCCATATCGCTTCGGTTATGAAGGGGCATATGGGAGCTAAGAGTTTCAGAATCGTCTCTAGGCATCTATGAAGCGTATACCATGCTCCGCGTTGGAGTTTCATGTCGAATCTGTTTCGCCTGTTGTAGGCTCTTGATTTAGAAGCCTCAACATAGTGGTCGGCGAATATGTTCCAAGTGAAGGCCCGTATAGCATTGGCGGGAGTGAACGCGTTCATCTCTTCATATCCCTCTCTGCACTCGCCGATTAGTCTGTTAAGCTCCGCGAGTATCATTCTATCCAAAGGTGCCAGCGCATAGTTCTGAGATGTCTGAGGGAATGAGGAAACAAACCTGGCGATGTTCCAGATCTTGGTTAAGAATTTGGAGTTTCCTCTTATCCTCTCATATGAACAGCGAATATCTCCTGTAGTTATGTTTCCTTCCAGACCGGACCATATTCTGAAGGCTTCGCCTCCAAACTTGTCAATTATGTCCTGAGGGTCGATGATGTTTCCCGCACTCTTGCTCATCTTTCTGCCCTCCTCATCGACAACATGCATGTGTATCCAGACGTAATTGAAAGGCGCTTTCTTGAACAAGAGGTAAGACTTGAGTATAGTGAAGTAGAGCCAATTTCGAACGATCTCCTTACCCTGTGGGCGGAGGCCGCAGGGAAAGTTCCTCCAAAAGAATTTCTTGTCCCAAAGATATCCTAAGATATAGACCTCGGATGTGGCTGAGTCGAACCATGTGTCGAAGGTTCTCTCTTCGCCGCGAAATTCTGCAGATCCGCATTTCGGACACTTCTCAATCGGAGCCTTCTCCCTCCACGGCTGGTAGTATCTGCCTGGGTCTGGAACATACGCGTATCCGCATCCTTTACAGTACCACAACGGTACCTCAGTCCCGTAGAATCTGCGCCTAGAGATAACGTAGTCGATGTCGATGGAGTTAACCCAATCGATCAGGATCTGTTTATTCTCTGGAGCGAAGAACTGCATCTCATCAGCCACCTTTAAGATCTCGTCTTTGAATTCCACCTGTTTCAGGTAGAACTCTCTCATGGGGACGAATTCAATTGGGTTCTTAGACCTCCAGCATACTGGGCGCCTCTGGACGATTTCTTCCTGCTTTGCTATCAGGTTTCGTGCCTTGAGGTCTTGAATTATGCTTTCTCTGGCTTGGTCAACTTTTAATCCGTTGTACTTCCCAGCTTTTTCGTTCATCCTTCCGGTCTGGTCTATGGCGAAGGTGGGCTCGAGATTCAACTCTCTTAGTATGCGGACATCGCTGTAGTCGCCGAAGCTGCAGATCATGACCAAACCTGAGCCGAACTCCGGTTTTGCATAAGAATGAGAGGTGATCTTTACGGTGTGACCGTAGATTGGAACGATTGCCTGTTTGCCTTCCAGGTGCCGATACCTTTCGTCCTCAGGATTGAAGAGGATGGTCCTGCAAGAGCATAAGAGTTCAGGTCTAGTCGTCGCGATGATTATCTCTTCACCTGTCTCCTCCACCCTAAACTTAATGTAGTTTAGGATGGTCTTCTCCTCCTCATACTCAACTTCAGCATCAGAGATCGTTGTCTGACAGATTGGACAATAGTTTGTTGCCTTCTCGTCTTCGTAGATTAGGCCCCTGTTCCAGAACTCGATGAACGTCTCTTGAGTAAGCCTTCGATATTCTGGGTCGTCGGTCTCGTATCTTCCGCCTATTCTATGTTCAAGCTGCCAAGAGTTGCAGCTGAGTCCCAATCGTTTGAAGGTGTCTACAGATCGATCTCCGCTCTCTTTGAGGATGATCTTGCATTTCTCTATGAATTCCTCTCTCGGAGTCTCATGCATCGAAATGTTGAACGCCTTTTCGGTTTGAACCTCCACTGGCAGTCCGTTCTTGTCAAGCCCCAAAGGAAAGAGAACGTTGTAGCCCGCCATGCACCTGTATCTCGCGAAAACGTCCATCCAAACATAGGTGTAAGCCTGCCCTATATGAACGGGAGTATTGACATAAGGTGGAGGCGTGTCTATACTGAACAGTGGCTTGCTCCTCATTTCGTCAAACTCGAAGAGCTGGTGTTTCTGCCAACTTTCGAAAAGATGGGGTTCCAAGTTCGAACTCCAAGTTTTCTCCTTCAAGACCGGTTTGAATCTCATCTCACTTTCATTTTTCATGATGTTTTAACCTCACTTGGTCACTTGATAAAAGATTCACGAGCAAAGGAGGCATTACAGCTGTGTTTAGGATGCGATGAGAACCCTTTAGTGGGATTGATGTACTTGGCAATGGCGGTGTTGTGAAATCAAACTTGCCACCTTTCCTCCTCATGCCTTCCCTATTCTCTTATCTCAAAACAGTATATAAACAATTTGATCGTGTTTTGGGGAGAGTGCTTGTTTCAAGATGACGAGATAAGAGTAGAAGTCGGTAACATCCTGTGATCACAATTAGTATCTTCTTACTGTGACTTAGCTTTATATCCAAAGCCAATCATGTCTTTGAGACGGTGAAAGATGATGAGTGCGGTTAAGGTTTCGCCAGGTTCCGTTGCGACACTTGACAAGGTTGACGGCGATTTATATGTGGGAGACGGCGCAACAGTAAAAGCCAAAGATTCCGATAGAGTTACGGCTTCAGGAATGGTCCAATGCAGGGGAGATTGCACTTTTGAATGCAGTCTTTCCGCAAATTCTATGGGGGGGAAGGAAGGGAACATAAGCGTTGAAGGGAATCTATCAGTAGAGGGATCAATTAGAATCGACTATGGAAGTCTATCCGTCAGAGGAAATCTGTTGGCAAAAAATGTGGAAGTTGACAGAAGCGTCTCGGTTGACAAAGACCTTTCAACTGAAAGCGTCCGAGTAGGAGGGAAACTGGAAATCGGCGGTAATACGAAAGCCAAAGAGATAGACGTTGGAGGAGCATTTGAAGCTCATGGCAACGTAGAGAGCGAAAACATTGAAGCTGGTGGGTCTGCAAAAGTAGAAGGCACGACAACGGGCCTGAAGGTAGATGTGGGCGGAACCTTCCAGGGAAAGGGCAAAGTCAAAGTTAATAGGATAGATGTTGGAGGAACATTCACTACGGAATCTGAAGTCCTAGCTGAGGAATTGCACGTGGGAGGAACAGCAAGGGTCATTGGCGGCGAGGTCAGAAATAAAATCAATGTAGGCGGATCTTTTGAGTCTGAGAATTCTCTGGCTTTCGGCTCAATCGACGTAGGCGGAAGAGTAAATCTTGCTGGTACATGCGAAGGCGGAAAGATCACTGTAGGCGGAACACTGGAAATGGAAGGCGACCTGAAATTCACGAATGTCGACGTAGGCGGCGTGGTAAAGATAACTGGAAATGCCGAAGGCGCAACGATTGATGTCGGCGGCAAACTGACCGTTGGAAAGAGGCTCGTACTAACCGGGAAGCTGAGTGTGGGAGGAACCGTTGAATGTGGTGAAGACTTAAGGGCCGAATCGGTGAATGTTGGCGGTTCACTAAAGGCTCGGCTTATCGAGGCTGAAAACCTAGTTAGGGTTGGAGGGCGAATAGAAACAATCGAAGGAGTCAAGGCCGCCAGGGTTGAAATAGGAACAAGAGGAAGAATTATAGGAACTGTCGTCTCCAAAGAGGTATTGCTCAGGGAAAGAGCCGAAGCAGACGATATCTACGCGGATTCCTTAACCATGGAAGAGAAGTCAAAAGCAAGAAATGTTTACGTAAGAAACGCATACTTAGAAAGCCGCTGTAGAGTAACAGGAGAGTTTCTTTACGAAGGAGAACTGAAAAAGGAAGAAGAAGTGACGTTTGCAAAAGAGCCTTTGAAAACCGACAAGCTTCCGTCTCCTCCAATCTAAACGACGGACTAGCGACGCCTAGGAATAGTTGCGGTCAAAAGTTGAGTCAGCTCCGGAAGCTCGAGTTCCGCCTCGGTAGCACCTATCTCACTCTTGAAGTTCCACCATTCTATGTCAACTTCCAAAAAAGGAACTTTGGCTCCATAATGGAGAGAAGACAACTCCCGAAAGAGGGAATAATAATCTACGTATATGTGACAAGACACAGGCATGTAGAGAATCTTCTGATTCTGAAAAGGTTACATCTGGATTTGTGCTTACCCGATGAGCTGAAAGAACCGGGGGACGAAATCGAGCGGCTGAGTCCGCGAGAATTTGACGGGTTCGTCAAGGCGGTTAAGAGTAAGGGGTTTGTGAAGGCTGTCAAAAGACTGGAGAAAGAATGGGAATACGAAGGAAACGGAATCTGGACGAAGAGGATCAACCTATTCACGCTTTATATGACCCTAATCATGAAAGGCAGTAGGTGGACGGTCAGACCTGCCATTTCAAAGGAGAATATGAAAGGCTACGGGTTTGAAATACCGGTTGATACAGGCCTAAGCGATGCCTTCATGAGGGACCTAAGGGGAGGCGAACTTGAGGAGATACATGATCATGTCGAGAACAAGCACTTCCATCTGACCGTAGAGAGCCTACAACGCTGCATGGACCTCGCAGAAAAGTGGGACTACTACTTCTCAACCACGACGAAGTGGAGACAAACCATATTTCTTTCTGAAAATCAAGATATTGCCCATGAGAAAGCCATAAAACCGAGAAAAGTGCAAAAATAATCGGAGAAATCAGTCGCATGTAAGAACTGAAAAAAGGCAGATGCATTATAGAGATCAGGAAAAAGTGGAAAATTTCTGTTCGATTATATCTCAATTAGTAATGTGAGAGATATGGGTAGAAGAACGAGATACGAAATCTACCTTGAAGTCTTAGAAACTATTAGAAGGAAAGGGGCTCTTCCAATTACAAGAATATCTTACGGTGCAGGAATCCCTGTTGACAGGACGAAAAAAGTTGTGAAGCTTCTAATATCTCGAGGCCTCATGAGAGAAGAAAGTATAGGCAATAAGAGACTTTATAGAATAACAACAAGGGGTGGGGAGTTCCTAGAGGCCTTAAGGACCGTGAGAAAATTTATCCAATCATAAAGCCGTGAACAAGATGTTGAAACGGTATCCACTCCTTGTTCTTGGGCTATATGCTATTGCCATCTCCATATTTTTCGCCGCATGAATACTTCGGGCAATACGAAGAGCCCCCAGCTGGCTACACCAATCACATATGCTAAGTCTGTCAGGCTTAATGGAGACAAACCGAACATCTTCGCCGTGATTGGGATGTAGGTTATACCAAGGGTGGCGGCTATAGAGACGATTTCGGCTATGACAAAGAATTTGTTTCTGAGGCTAGCGCGGCCCATTCGCCACACGCTGCGAGTCTCGGAGCGGCAGTTCCAGACAACGAACAATTCAAACATGGCGGCCTGCACAAAGGCGGTTGTTCTGGCCTCACGCAGAGTTTCCAGTGTCCCGAATCCGTGGGCAGGCCACACGTAATATTCGAGACAGAAGACCAGAATCGTTCCAGCGGCCTGTAGTAAGAAAGAAGCTATGATAAATGCGCCCATACCATGTAAGATGCCTTCCTCCGGCTTCCGCGGCTTTCGGTCCATCACATCTTCGTCTGGAGGATCTGTCGCCAACGATACTGCCGGTGCACCGTCCGTAACCAGATTTATCCATAGAATCATGGCTGGAAGCAACGGCAACGGAAAAAGTTCCGGACTAAATATGCCTCCTAGAATCGCGAAGGAACCGATGACCAGTAACTCGTCGAAGTTGCATGAGATCAGGAACCTCGCGTATTTACGGATGTTGTCGTAGATCACCCTTCCTTGCTCAACAGCCTTCACGATAGTGGCAAAATTGTCGTCCGTAAGCACTAGATCTGAGGCTTCGCGCGTCACATCGGTGCCCGTTATCCCCATGGAAACGCCTATGTCCGCCGCCTTCACCGCAGGAGCATCGTTAACTCCGTCTCCAGTCATCGCCAAAATATGTCCTTTGGCTTTTAATGCCCTCACGATCTTCAGCTTGTGTTCCGGAGAAACTCTGGCGTAGACCGCAACGTTTTCCACGACCCTTACGAATTCCTCGTCCGCCATGGCTTCAAGTTCAGCACCCGTGAGGACAAGGCTGTCTTCCTTCATCATACCAATTTCTCTTGCAACCGCCACGGCTGTGAGTTTGTGGTCGCCAGTTATCATCACAGTTCTTATTCCAGCTTTTTCGCATCTTTTGTTGGCTTCAATTGCTTCTTCCCGTGGCGGATCAATCATTCCCTCTAGACCCGCGAAGACCAAACTTTCTTCGACAGTTTTCTCATTAAACTCCGTGAGTTCATGCGGGAGCTGTCTGTAAGCCATCGCCAAAACACGCAACGCCGAGCTTGCCATTTCCTCATTTACTGCCAAGATCTTCTTTCTTTTCGATGTGGTGAGTTTCTTTTCTTCACCGTTTTCAAGAATACAGCTACATCTCTCCAGAACTATTTCGGGAGCTCCCTTCACGAAGGCTACCTTCTCTTTTTCGGGCGTCAGATGGACAGTTGTCATGCGTTTTCTTTCAGACGTGAAGGATATCTCACCAATACGCGGATACTGCTCCGTTAATGCTTTCTGAGTCAGACCAGCCTTCTCTGCGGCAACGATCAATGCCCCCTCTGTCGTGTCACCTATGATCATCCATAAACCTTTCTCATCTTGCTCAAGCTGAGCATTATTGCAGAGAGACCCAATCTCCAGCAGCGTAGAAACTTGATCGTCATTTGAAGGGTTGATAAGCTTGTTATCCTGTTTAAACTCGCCTTTAGGCTCATAGCCGACTCCTGAAACATCAACAAACTTGCCGCTCACATAGAGCCTGCGAACGGTCATCTCTCCCTTGGTTAAGGTTCCAGTCTTGTCTGAGCAAATGACTGTGACAGCACCTAAACCTTCTGCCGCTGAAAGCTTCCTTACTATAGCGTTACGTTTAACAAATTCTCTGGCGCCCAAAGCGAGGCTTATGGTAACTATCGCAGGTAAGCCTTCAGGTACGGCGGAGACTGCCAGCGAAATTGAAGACATGAAAGCCTGGATGAAGCCTTCAAGTTGCCACGTTCCTAGACCGTGCCAGATCAGTGAGGCTACTTCGAAGGCTTCCAAAGCGAAGATTAATATACAAACAGCTACGACGACCTTGGCAATTTTTCCTGCAAATCTGTCGAGTTTCTTCTGTAGCGGAGTTTCTTCTTCTTCAGCCTCTTGAACCATCCCGGCGATTTTCCCAAATTCACTCTTCATCCCAGTTGCGGTTACCACCGCCTTTCCGCGGCCATAGATAGTGTGTGTCGCTGTGAAAATCGTGTTACGTCTGTCGCCGATAGATGTGTCGGGAGGCAACACCGCTGAGGCATCTTTGTTTACTGGCGTGGACTCTCCTGTTAACACGGCTTCGTCGGTTTTCAACTCTACGCTTTCTATAAGTCTGGCGTCTGCCGGCACGAGGTCTCCAGATTCCAAAACTAGAATATCTCCTGGAACAACCTCGCGCGCCGGAACAATCATCTCTCTGCCATGGCGTATCACGCGGGCTTTCGGCGCTGCGAGCTTTTTCAAGGCTTCTAAGGCTTTCTCCGCCCTGTATTCTTGGACAAAACCAGCCACTGCGACAAGAAAAACTATGGCAGCTATGACGATTGCGTCAGCGTACGTCTCAACGACGTCTTTGGGCGGCTCGCCAGGCGGAAGGGGCTGCTGCAGCTCATAATAACCAACCAGAGCGGAAAATATGGTAGCTGCTATAAGGAGCCCGATGAATATGTCTCTAAACTCGCTCACAAACATCTGGAGGGCGGTTCGACGCTTCTTCTCTTTGAGCTCGTTAAGTCCATATTGTTGAAGACGTGTTTGAGCTTCTTGCTCGCTTAATCCGTTCCTGTTGCTGTTCAGTTCTTTCAAAACTTCTTCTGTTGACTTGGCATGCCACTCTTCAGCCATAGCGATTCCGCCCCGAAACGAATTGTATCCTTAACTTAGCTCCCTCCTTAAAGGGTTTCTGTTAATCAGCTAACATTCCCGGAAGAAGCTAGAATACTCTGTTTCATCGGAATAGATAAATTTTCTTTTTCCTAGTGCAATACAAATATTAATGCACCGCATAGCATTTACGCAGGGGGATTGATGATGAAGTTCAGCAGCGTTGAAGTGGTCGCTCCAGCCACCTCAGCAAACCTCGGCTCGGGTTTCGACGTCTTTGGCGTAGCCTTGGACGTGCTCTATGACTCTGTCCACGTCGAATTGACTGAAATGCCTAGGATAGAAATAAGCATCGAAGGGATAGGGTCGGAGTCGATTCCAACTGATCCTGAAAGAAATACAGCTGGAATAGTCGCTAAAGCCCTTCTAGACTTTTCGAAAAAGAGGTGTGGAATTAGGGTTAGAATAAATAAGGGCATAAAACCTGGGAGCGGTTTGGGTAGCAGCGCAGCTAGCGCCGCTGCGGCAAGCCTAGCAACAAATGAAGCATTGCGCCTCAATTTAACGAAAGAAGACCTGATAAAATTTGCCGCGCAAGGAGAGATTGCCTCTGCCGGTGTGGCTCATGCCGATAATGTTTCACCTGCCATCTTGGGGTTCTTCACAATTGTCAAGTCGTATGATCCACTGGAAGTAGTCAATCTGCCTCTCGCAAAGAATGTGGGGTTCGCTATTGCGCTTCCGGAAATATCACTGACTACGAGCCAGGCGCGTTCAGTTCTACCTAGAAAGGTTGACCTCTCAGACCTGGTGCATAATGTTGGTCATGCAGCAACTCTGATAGCGGGCATCGCATTGAACGATGTGAACCTTATGGGAAGAGGAATGTCTGACGCCGTCGTTGAGCCGGCTAGAACCCCGCTGATTCCTGGATTAGCCCATGTGAAGAAGAGAGCGATGGAGTCTGGAGCTGCTGGAGTCGCCATAAGCGGAGCAGGTCCCTCTGTCCTAGCACTGGTAAACACTGAGGAGAGAAGAATGGATGAGATTGCTGAGGCGATGAAGGAAGCCTTCGAAGACTATGGCATCAAAAGTCAAGCGATATGCGCCAGACCTGGACCTGGGGCTAAGATAGTGAGAGGGAGAGACGATTAGGGTATCAGTTCTGTAGTGTTGTTAAAAAGAGGATAGTCCAGCTGATCCATGGATATGACGTTCCCGTTCAGAAGGTTCAAGACTTCATCCCTTATCTTTGCCAGTTCGTCGATTGTACGAATTGTAACCTCACATATCTTGTTAAATCCGTCTTCCCCCCAAAGTCTGTCATTATGAGCGTATAAGCATCTTCCGCCACAAAATCTTAGATGATTACAGGAAGTACACGGCTCTCCAATCTTAGCCTTTTTTACCACATCTGCTCTTGAGTCTTTCAAGATGCTGCCCAACTTTGCCCATTCGACGTCGACCGCTATCGGGCAAGAGATTATACTCCCGTCTGTCAGTATGGAGACAGAATCTCCGCCAGCCCCGCATGGAGGACACGAAATCTCCACGTTTCTGATCATTGCTCTTAGTATGGCTAGAAATGGCACAAGACCTGTGACTCTGCCTTTTCTCGCCTCTTCAATCCATTGGTTGACTAATCTACTTATGCCCTGCATGTAGGACGATTCGCACCATTCGTAAAAGCTCTCCCAACAAGAACTCCAAACAACATCTAATTGCCAGTGAATATGATCAAACAAGTTCAGTGACGCAAGATGTCTCACGTCGAGGAAGATGTCGCTGAGCTCTGATACAGTCATCCTGGCGATCAGATCATTCTTGTAGCCAATCTTTCTAAGCCATCTTGCACAGTCTACAACTTTGTCATAGACCCTTGCCCCTCGGTAGTGATCGGTTACAATTCTTCTTCCATCGATTGATAGAAGCACAGTATCAAATTCCAGCCAGTACTCCGGATCTAACTCCCTCGCTAGGATACCGTTAGATTGAATGACAAACTTGGTGGCAGGAAACTGCTTCATAACACGTTTGATAAATCCTGTATTCAGAAGTGGTTCGCCGCCGTAAAATGCGATTACAGGTTCGGGGTCGTCGGAAACAAACCGTTTCAGATGATTGATTGAGTAATGTGTCTTCGAAGGCACGAGATTTGGCGGAAAGCTCCCACCGCAATATCTACATCTAAGATTGCATTGTCCGGTGGTAAACAATATGTAGAGCACAAAGTAATTCAACGTGAGAAGATAATAAAAGCTTGAGGTGAAAAAGGTATCTGGGTGAGAAGTTTGCCGTTTGCTATAGTTTACCTCTGGAAAGGCAGAAGCGAGGAAGTAAAAGAGAGGATAATCAAAGGAATCACGAAAGTCCTTTCGGATGAAGGAATAGCTGAATCATCTGTCTCAGTTGTAATAGAAGAGGTCCCTAAAGAAAACTGGGGGATCGGCGGTCAACCAGCGTCAAAAAAATCCCAGCAAAGGTGAAATCAGCCTTTCTAGGGCTAAGGCTTCTTCCCTAAGCCCACATCTCATCTCGAAGACTATTCTTGGAATGGTATCAATGAGGTTAAGAATACGAGAGGGAAAGACTGAGATTTGGAAGATGTCTACTGGTGATAGATCAGATCTTTCTCCTCTAGTTCCTCGTATAGCTTTAGAACCGCAGAGTGCACATCACTTTCTTTTCTAGCTCCGACACATACAACCTTTCCGTTAGAGTATATTAGGAAGACCGCTTTGGGGCTGTCCATTCGGTAGATCAGTCCAGGAAACTGCTCAGGCTCGTACATAATTCTGCCCCGCATTTCCCGCGTGGACTCGTATAACTGCAAGAGATCAACCGAACCGCCTAGGCTTGCGGAGGCAACTACGTTTTTTATCTTGATTTCCGGTTCGCCAACGATGAGTACGCCTGCCTCCTTTAGTTTGCGGACGAGCTTCCGCAGCGCTGTTTTTGCTTCTTTTTCTGATCTGGCACCGACGCAGACTAGCTTGCCAGACTCAAAGATCAGGAATGTGGTACTTGGTCGTTTTAGCTTGAAGATGACTCCGGGAAACTGTCTTGGACGATACTCCGCCTCAGGAAACGCGTGCACCACCGTGTCGAAATCGATCCTGTGCTTTAGTGTACCAGAGGCCACGACGTTCTCGATCTTTACGGCAAGATCCACCTTCGACACTATGTCTTCATCCCTTCAGGCTTGAGCAACTTTTCTCTACTTTATAGAACATTATCATATTACAAATCGAGCTCTATCTATATTACACTATCGATACAAAGAAGTTAAAAAAGTAATTGTCGTACGCCGCTTGGTTCGCTGCGACATAGACCGGTGCGGAAAACCCATACTGAGCTATGTTTCAACTGTGCCATGTCGAATCAGTTATCGAAAGAGGCCAGCTAGGAAATGTAATGCATTGAAAAATTCGAACGCTTGCACGAAATTAGCGGCGTTGAAGGCGACCGTGCAACCGGTTAGGCGCTCAACGAAAGGCATGTGACTCACAGCGTCAGCGCAGGATGGATCGGTAAAGGTGATCTCGCAACGCACGGGAGGTATAACAGTGAAAGCCGCCATGCCCTTAACCCTACTTAAGGCACGTTTGACCCCTTCTCGGATGAGGCGTCGAGCTTCCTCTACAGGGGTGCAGCGAGCGGCATATCGGCCTACGCCCTCCTTGACAACTACAGTCTCGATATCGCCAAGCAGATCACGTGCCTCCTTACAGGCGGCGCGGTCGCCGCTGACCATAACTACTGGCACACCGAAATGTCCGGCGATTGCTGCGTCAACACCGATCTCACCCATCTCGATGCCATTAAAACGCAAAGAAAATACTTGTCCAGAGTAGGTGTGGGCCATGACCCCGTTCTCTGTGCCAGCCTTTGAGTGGTAGCCCACAAAGATGGCAGCGTCAAATGTACTGTCAATACCAGCCATGTGATTGAGTGGCTTCGGAGTACCGCTCAGGAAAGTTGCCCGAGGTTCTATCTTCTCCGGGATGATGTTACGCATGTTACCATGGGCTTCGGTGACTAGAACTTCCGTGGCACCGCCTTCAAAGGCCGCACGGATCGACTCGTTTGCCTCACCAGTAATAAGATCTCTCTCGCGGTCGCGGTCAGCGGTATCCCACTTGACGTAGCCGGCGACACCTTCCAAATCCACGGCAATGAATACTTTCAACGAGATGCCTCCTCGCAACGTTACATACTTACGTTCCCTAAAAAAGTTTTATGGCACTCTCCCTCATGGCTAATCTTCCTCGCAGGAGGAGCTATTTCAGTCATTCAGCAGCTCTAGACTAGGTCAGAAATTCTTCGTGGTAGCGGGGGGTAGAATTTCAAGAGACTAGAGACCTAGCCTCTTTTTGAACTACCGTTAGAGGCAGCGTGATACGACTGCTATCTCTGGGTTTCTTAGGCATCAAGCCCTATGAGCCCAGCGGGTTAAACCTGGCTACCCCACCCCGCTTCTCAACTGTGTTGTACTTTCTCCAACTCAATAACATGATGTGGTGTAATAAAAAACTTGCGATCGCGATGAGCCTAAATGAGGGATTTGAATCTTAATCCGACCCTTTCGTATTGCTCTTTCAGGACATGTTTTTTGATTACCCTTGAAGCGTTTTCGCCAAAGAATTCATTCAGGTATCGATCTAAGTGCTCAATGGGTCCATATTGGTTACTTCTGCAATTTCCGTGTTTGGCTTTGACAAAGCTGAAGAAGACAGAGGTTATGGTTTTTCCCAGTATGCTCTCAAGTGAAAGTGTCAACGACTGACCATAATGATCCAAGAATCCTATTGTTCCACCGAAGCGGGGAGTAACGACATATCTATGAGCGTCAGTCAGCTTCATGAGCAAATTCCCATCCTCCAAGGATAGAAGATCCTCCACGCTATATTGACAGATGATAGAGAGAGGCGAAGAAAACCTCTTCGGAAGAGACCCTTCATAACGCAGAACCCTAGAAAGGTCAGGTCCGAGGATACGAGCTGGCTCGCAGATAACGCATAAGCCTTTAAAGCCTCCGGAGAGCGTATCCTGCACCGCCTCCATCCATGTATCAGAGATCCGACCCTCCTTGAGAGACTGCTCTTCAAGATACCATCTCTCACCGTCGGCGATACTGACGCTGCCACTTCTTAGCATTTTAGCTAAGGCTAGACGGTCTTCATGAAGCTTAGAGGCGATGCAATCATCGGATCCGTTTGAAAAGTAGATTACGGATTGCTCCTTCTCCAAGTTTCCTTTAATGAGAGCTGAGAGCACCCTCCATTTGTCATGAGAAGTGTTATAGAAGACAACGACATGGCTACAGGCCGGAATTCTCTTGGCGAAGCTTGTGACAAAGCTCTCAGCCATCAGCGGTCCCCTTCCATAGTCATGCAAAGTAGCGAGCAATCAGTTGATATACGATGTGTAACCTCTTGAGGAGAGAAGAAGGTGACACACCCAGAAGACTTTCTGTAATCTGAACGTATGACCTATGGGTCCTAAACATTTTTGGCTCAGGTCTCTTCGTGACGGTAAGAATTTTATCTAGAAAAAGAAATACTGTCAGAACACCGAATACGAGGAGGAAATAGCATGAAGAGAACAATGAAGGGAATAACGTATAAAGGCGACCGAACAGCAGACGTGAAACAGTTTCCGATACCTGAGCCCAAGAAAAGGGAGGTTCTAGTCAAGACCCAAGCCACAACGATCTGCGGAAGCGACATGCACAAATGGAGAACGACCCGAACTGAACTACTGAAACGTTTCGGACAAGAGAAGATGGAGAGCTTCTGGTTCAACCTCATCCAGGGACATGAGGGCGCCGGCGTCGTGGAGGAAGTTGGCGATGCCGTGGAGTACCTCAGAAGGGGCGATCGAGTTATGATCTACCACTCTCAGGGATGCGGAGTCTGCGCGAAATGCTTGGAAGGAAACCATCGCCTATGCGAGATGGGACAATGGCTTCTGGCAAGCAACGTGAACGGAACATTCGCAGAGTACGTTCTTAACCGCGAGACATCGGTTAGGAAATTGCCAGACTTCCTCAGCTTCCTCGACGGAGCACTTATGGGGTGCTGCGCAGGAACGGCCTTCGAGGCCTTGAGGAAGCTTACCGCCAGTTCCCGTACTAAGTTGGCAGTCTACGGGCTTGGACCAGTCGGCTTATGCGCGGTAGTAGAGGCAAAACTCTTCGGCGCATACGTGATCGGTATCGACGTACGCGAAGAGCGGGTAAATTTCGGACTGAAATATGGCTGTGACGAGGTCATCAACGCGGCGAAGCAAGACCCGGTCAAGTCTATACTGTCTATCACCGACGGCGAAGGCGCAGATGCGGCCATTGAAGCTTCAGGCAACGCTTTTCTTAACGCTGTGAAAAGCGTAAAGACAGACAGTGGGAAGGTTTGCGCTGTTGGTTGGGGAAAAGATCGATTTGAAGTCCCAGGGTTCAATACGGACTTACTTTACGAACGCTACGTAGTCGGCAGCAGCCTTTTCCCAATCCAATCGATACAAGAGTTGATGGACCTACTGGTTCTCCACAAGACTCACCTAGACCAGATAGTTGACACGACATTCAAGCTGGACCAAGCTCAAGAGGCACATGAGCAATTCGAAACCTACAGGTCTGCAAAGATAGGGTTCATCCCGTGAAAAAAGTAGAGTATCAAATGGGTCTTGGAACGACTAATCTAACTACGCTCGAATTCAGAGGAACACCCAAAGATTCAGCGACAACAGGGCACTTCGCCCTTAGAAGATAACATACGGCGGTGCACAGCTCTGGTTCATGTTCTGTCAGAGTCTCATAGGATCCTTGTCCCTTGGCTAAAATCAGATCAGATCCTTTCAGATGACCCAAGAATACATCTGAAGAGTTGCGAAGGTCAACACCGATGTGATCGTTTCCAGTGGTTATCACAGGGACAACCGACGTCAAACCTACCTGTTCAGCGTCATCCATGAGAGCGTCGTTCACGACAGGTCCATCCTTCACAGCGGCCCATATCTCGCAACCATAAATCTTCTTTGTCAGTTCTATGAGGAGTCTATCAAAAACGACCTCCCCAGCATTGTCTAGGAGATAAAGAACCTTTCCAGATCGCTCCAGATGTTGCATCAACAGACCGGTGTCATCGATAGCGAGATTCTTATTAAGGCAACTTGTGAATTGGTCATCGAATCTTTCCAAGGAGAAATCGTAATTCTCCACCTCGAAATCAATCGCATTCCCGCAAATCGCCATCTTCACGGCAAGCTGAAATGCTTCTTTTGCTCCGTGTGAACTCTCGATCTCTCTTTCTAGGAGGGGAAGCATCTTCAAGGCTTCATGATTTGAGAACCTCTTAAGTTTCAAGAAGGGGTCCTGGTTGCCGGTTATTCTCTTGGCCATCCTGCAGACTTGTGTATGAAGGACGGCTGGGGTTACAGCTTCGAGTTCGTTTATTGTTGATAGCCACTTAATCGTCTCGATCAGGACTCTAGTCTGAAGTTCTTCATCATTCGTTGATCTTCTTGCCACATCATAAGCTGTACGAAAGGTGCAGAGCAGGCAAAGAGGCCGAGGATTCATGTAATCTCCCCTTTTTCGACGCTTTCTAACGCCATATCTGAATACCTGATCTAGCGGGATGTCAATAGACGATACAAAAAGAGATGTAAACCTTTCGCTTTTCCCAAACTTGGCTTTTTCACATCTAGTATTGCCAGTAGTCGTCAACAGCAAAATGGTAAACGTGGAGTTTGGCAAAAAATTTTTTATCCTATGACAAGTCTAGATACGTTCAAGAATGAACTTAACGAATAGGGTGTGGTTTCTTGGCTGATGGAAACTTCTTGATAGGAACAGACATAGGAACATTCGGCACGAAATCAGTTGTCGTGGATGCTGAGGGCAAGATCCTAGCAGAATCCTTCGAAGAAACAGACATAATTTCCCCCAAGCCACTCTGGGCTGAACAGTGGCCTCAGGTATGGCTAGAAGCTGTCTGCAATACGATCCGTTCCGTAGTCTCCAAATCTAAGGTCGGCCCTTCTGAGATAGCTGGATTAAGCATAAGCGGGCTCTATAGCGGTTCTGGAGTACCCTGCGACAAGAACATGGAGCCGATAAGGCCATGCCTCATATGGATGGATCGAAGGGCAGTAGAAGAGGTCGAGTGGGTGAGGACGAACATCGGCGAGGAAGAGGTCTTCAAAGCGACTGGCAACACAGTGGACACATACTTTGGTTTTACAAAGATGCTTTGGCTGAGGTTCAAAGAGCCTAAGACGTGGGAGAAAACTCGCCAGCTCGTGACCACTTACGGCTATTGCACGTACCGTCTCACAGGGAAGGTATGCGTGGACTACTCTTCCGCCGGAAACTACGGCGGAATATTCGACATTCACAAGAGAGGCTGGTCAGAAGAGATGATGGAGGAGATGGAGATACCCCGCGCGTTCTTCCCTGAAGAGATTGTTGAGTCCAGGGCGGTTGTAGGCGAGATAACCGAAGAAGGGAGCAAGCTTTGCGGTTTGAAGAGGGGAACACCGCTCTCTGCCGGTGGCGTAGATGCCCCTGTAGCAGCCTTGAGCCTCGGGTGCCTCGCAGATGGCGAACACTCAGCGATGGTCGGCACCTCAACATGCTGGAGCGTCATCCAAGACGAGTTAAGACTGACCCCTAGACTGATCAGTTATCCTCACGTAGCCTATGACAAGCAGAAACTCTACACGTTCGGAGGTTCGGCTACATCTGGAGGAATGCTCAGATGGTTTAGGGATCAATTTGGACATGTTGAGGTATCTCTTGGAAAGCAGGTAGGTCTCAGTCCCTACAAGATCTTGGACCTTGAAGCAGAAAAGGTTCCAGCCGGATCTGAAGGACTGATCGTTCTCCCATACTTCATGGGTGAAAGAACGCCGATATGGGACCCGTACGCTAAGGGGCTTGTCATCGGTTTGACGTTAAATCATACGAGGTCGCACATATTCAGGGCTTTGATGGAGAGCGCCGCCTATGCCCTCCGCCACAACGTGGAGACAGCGAGAGCCAACGCGATTCCTCTCAAGCCTAGGATGGGGCTTGTGGACGGCGGAGCTAAATCACGTCTTTGGAGAAAAATGTTCGCCGACATCACGAAGTTCCCACAAGTCTACGTAGCCGAAAGCCCCGGTACACCACTCGGAGACGCTCTTCTCGCTGGAGTGGGAACCAAGATCATCAAGGGATACGAAGCGATCAGAGATTGGATCAGAGCCGCCGAAGTTCAGGAACCCGACCCAGAAGTCACCAAGATCTATGACAAATACTATGAGTCCTACTTGAGGCTTTACGAACGGAATAAGGAGAGTTTCAAAGAACTATATAACCTAGCCTAAGTCTGGTGAACGAATTTGGCTGAAGAAAAAAGGCTTCGAGAAGATCTCTGTAAGGTGGGGAGAAGACTCTACGATAGGCACTTAACGAGCGGCGCTGGAGGAAGCGTTAGCGTTAGAACCCCAAGTGGAGAAGAGGTTCTCATAAAACCGAGCGGCTTCTCATTATCCGATCTTTTACCCGGGCATGTCGTCAAAGTAAACTTGAAGGGGGCGGTTCTCGAAGGCCAGTATCCGCCTTCAACTGACATGCCTTGGCATCTGATGATCTACGAGAGACGACCCGAAGTTAAGGCGATCGTCCATGCGCATCCACCGATCTCCGGCGGATTTGCCTGTGCCGGAGTCTCTCTGGATATTCCCACCTTCACAGAGGTCATAATTCAGGTGGGGAGGATCCCTCTAATGGACTATGCGACACCAACAACCATGGATTACGCAAGGTTGGTCGCCGACTCCATTAAGGACAGAGATGCTTTGTTGATGAAGAATCACGGTACCATCACGGTTGGCGCAAACCTTGAACAAGCTTTCCAAAGAACCGAACTCCTAGAGGACTTCGCGAAGCTCGTTCTTGTCGCGAAGATTCTGGGCGGACCAAAGGAGCTGCCTCCGGAAGAGGCACATAGGCTTAGGACGTTGGAAAGTGAAAGGTGGAGAATGAAAGTAGCAGAAGAACTCTACCGGTGATCTGAAGCCTTACACGCTTGATTCCTTTTGTGTCTGCATGAACTGGGCATTCTACGGCTTTGGCAAGATCATCAGTATCTCAGCTGGGTCGTCAACCGCGACGCAATTGCCTTCGAGATACATCTTTCCAACCAGAGCGCAGGTAGCCGCGTCCAGTTCACCTCCAGTCATCGAATCATCTAACCCCTTAACCCCCAGTTTTTCCAAGGTTGTCCTCAGCTCTGTTAGATTATGCTGTTTCCTCGGTATTCTCAACAGATCTTGCGCTGCCCCAGGATAGGTCTCTATCGATTCGAGTCCTCTTTCCTTCAGGTTTTCCCTGAGTCAGATTCCTCTTTCAGTCAGTTTTCTCATCGGACCGAGCGTAACTGGAAAGAACTTAATCCCCATCTTCCTCAGTTCCATGTCGCATTGCCTGCAGTGGACCCCATTTCTCTCTATTGGAATAGAGTAAGCAGGTGTACGCGTTTGTACCGTCGAGAATGCAGAAACCAGTGGGCCTAGTTTCGACGCCAGCTAAGTCTATTCCAACTGTCACGTTCATACCTTCTCCAAGGTGCACAAGAGATATACATGTCCGTTGTCTGTACCTTCGAATCTTATCCGGAATCTTCTGTGAGCGGATGTTCTGTTTTTGTGGTTATGAAGATCATTTCCCCGGCTTTGTAATCGTATGGTTTCCTATCGAATGTTCCGTATACTGCCTCTATTTTGAGCCCTGAAAGTTTCAGAAGATGTTCCATCTCGTAGCGGAAAATGTAGCGCATCTTCAAAGATCGATGAAGATTGCGGACTAAGTTTCCCCTATCGTCGTATTCGTCAAAGATAGAGTCCACGTCCATCAGTTGGTTGGTGTGATCATATTCGATGACATCGGTCCTGAATATAGTGTGCCCGTTCTCAGGGCTGACGATCTTGCTGGATGCTTGACGTCTGTCTTGTGCCAGATAGTGATACAGAGGAACGAATATATCTATTATCAAAAAGCCATCATTTTTCAGATGTCTTCTTAGATTCGTCAAGGTTTGGATCTGATCTTGGACTGTTAACAGAAGAAGGAAAGATCTGAACGGTATTAACACTAACGAAAATTGCATATCTAGATGGAAGTCTCTCATGTCGGCACGGACCAGATGTACCCTGTTTCTCACGTTTTCGGAGAGATTCGACATTTTCTGTTGAGCCTTTGTCAACATTGCTGGAGACGAGTCTATGCCCCATACTTCATAGCCTGCCTCGACGAGAGGTATCAAGACTCTACCCGTACCGCATGCAATTTCCAAGATCGGAGAACCCTTTTGCCGGGCGCATTCCATATAGAACGGGATGTCACTCTTAATCTCTCGGTAAACTAGGTCGTACACGTCAGCCCACGCATCATAAGAACTCATTTTTCACCGCATCTCATCATACAAACCTAACTGTTAGACTTAAAAATCCTTCACAAGGAGAAAGGCATCTCCGGTTCCTTTTCCCCAAAACTCTTCGATGCACTTAGCAAACTTAAATCCATTTCTTGACGCGAAATCTATCATAGCCAGATTGCCCACATCCGCATGTATGAATAGGCGGTGAAGCTCTTTCTCCCTCCCTCTTTCCTCCGCCTTTCGAATCAGCTCCCTCCCGATACCTTTACGTTGAAAGTCCGAATGGACATCAAGCCAGTCGATACCGACCGCTTCATCCTCAAACGACTCGCCCTGATGCCCCCAAACTTTGGTGAATTTTAATAACATGAAACCGACGGCTTTCCGTTCAACCTCAGCCACCCAGATCTCTTCCTCGCCATTCTCTTTGGCCCGTCTAACTGCCATGGCAACATTCTCCCTAGCCTCTCGGATATCCTCGCAAGGCCAAGTCTTCAAAAGAGTCTGCACATAATCATCAAAGTCCCGGTTCCTGTAAGAGCGCACTATACAAGAAACGGCTCTTTCCGACATGCGTCCAAACCTCCGGCTTCAGCCCATTTGCATAGTTATTGTATCGTTTCCACATTAATTCTTAAATGACGCGGCTTCCTTACTATCTAACCAAAGCAATCTTGGTGATTTCCATGCTAAAAACTAGGTTAATCGTTTTCGTGGGCTCGAAGAGTGATCTTCTTTTCGCGGAAAGAATAGGGAACTTCTTGACCGAAGAAGGCTTTTCTTTGAAATGCGAGTATAACGTGGCTTCGGCTCATAGGACTCCAGATTATCTGATTAGAAAGATACAAGAATATGAGCGATCTAGCGACCATCTAGTTTACATCACTATTGCGGGATTATCTGACGCTCTTTCAGGGGTTGTGGCCGGATCTACAAGACATCCCGTGATCGCTTGCCCCCCAGACTCTGAGAAGTTTGGGTGGCCGAAGGTCTTCTCATCAGTCATGACGCCGACAGGTGTTCCTATTCTCTTCTGCTCGAAACCGGAGAATGCCGCTCTTGCAGCTGTAAGGATTCTGGCACTGGCTGACCCTTCCATATACGAGGAGATCGAGAAGTACATGCATGCAAAGAAAGAAGAGGTTATTAAAGCCAACGAAGATATTGAAAGATGAGGAGTAAAAAATGGATATTGACATCATCGTAGAGACGAGTCTTCCTCTCCCATTGTTTAAGAGGGGTAAAGTGAGAGACCTCTACGACCTCGGCGACAAGTTGATGATCGTCTCCACAGATAGGATATCCGCCTTCGATGTTGTTCTGCCGAACGGCATCCCTCATAAGGGTGAAGCCTTAAACAGGCTTTCGGTCTACTGGTTCAACGAGACTGAAAAAATTGTGGAGAATCATATTATCGACGTTGTTGATCCAAGAACTGTTCTGGTAAAGAAGGCGACTCCAGTAAAGGTTGAATTTGTCGTCAGAGGTTATATTTACGGCTCAGCCTGGGAAAAGTACAAAGCTGGAGAAGACGTCTGCGGAATAAGGTTACCTCCTGGACTGAGTAAAGCTGAGAAACTGCCGCAACCGATCTTGACCCCTACAACAAAAGCCGAGGTCGGTCACGATGTCGAATTAACGAGTGGAGATGCCATCAAGCTCGTTGGGAAAGAGAGATTTGAAGAGATTGAAGAGGCTTGTTTCAAGATCTACGAATCAGGCGCCGAAAAGGCTGAGTCTAATGGCATATTAATTGCCGATACGAAGTTCGAGTTTGGTGTACTCAACGACGAGGTTATTCTTATTGACGAATTGCTGACGCCCGATTCTTCCCGATTTTGGCCAAAAGACAAATACGAAGTGGGAAAAGATCAATTCAGCTTCGATAAACAATACGTCAGAGATTATTTGGTATCCATCGGATGGGACAGGCAGCCGCCAGCTCCGAACCTACCTAAGAGCATCGTCCAACAAACGTCAAGAAAATATATTGAAGGCTACGAAAAATTAACTGGAAGAAAGTTTACTATCTAATGAATTCTAGTGATTCAATGGGATCAAAATACGCCGAGGCCGGCGTTGACGCTAGAAAGAAAGGAATTGAAGTCTTTAAGAAGTCCTTAGATAACTTGTTCCCGAAAGCTTTCTGCGTCGTAACCAAGGATCCTGAATTTCCAGAGTATGGTCTGGTTACACATACGGATAGTGCTGGCAGTAAGCCCGTTCAAGCCTACCTTCACTGGAAGGAGACCGGAGATGCCGGATGGTTCAAAGGATTGGCGCAAGATGTCTTAGCGATGAATCTGAATGACATCGCCTGTGTTGGCGCTTATCCGATTAACTTTGTGGACTATGTGGCCTTAAACCCCTTGAAGGTCGATAAAAAGAAGATTCTAAACGTCCTTAATTCAGGATTCACGGAAAACCTTGAGCTTTTAAAGAAGCACGGAATAAGAATTCTCTTTTCAGGTGGCGAAACAGCTGACCTTCCAGACCTAATTAGGACTTTGGATGTTTCGGCCACGGTAAATGGACGAGTCAAATCGTCCGACGCCTTAACTGGTGAGAAGATTAAACCTGGAAATGTAATCATCGGATTGAGAAGCGGCGGAAAAACAAAACATGAAAAGAGAGAGAACAGTGGAATCATGTGTAACGGTTTGACACTTGCAAGGCTCTGTCTAATGCACAAGGGCTATCAGGAGAAATATCCAGAAACTTTAGGGGAGGCGGATAGTAGGCGTTACTATGGCAGATTCAAGTTTGATGAATACTTGGATGATCTCGGAATGTCGGTTGGTGAGGCTTTGCTTTCACCCATGAGGTTCTTCGCTCCCCTCATTCTCAGGATACTGGAAAAATGTGGAGCGAGTGTCTCTGGTCTTATACATAACACGGGCGGTGGTCAGACGAAGTGTTTAGGGATTGGAGAAAACATCCATTACGTTAAGGATGACGTCTTTGAGCCTGACCCGATCTTTCATCTAATTCAGAAGGAGTCCGACGAGTCTTGGAGAAGCATGTTTGAGGACTACAACATGGGCATCGGCTTCGAGATCATAGCAAACCAAGATGAAGCAGAGGGCATGCTGAGCATACCAGAAGCCTCTGATGTCGAAGCCAAGATCATCGGAAGATGCGAGAGAGGCAAAGGTAGAAATAGACTCACTATAAAAAGTAGATTTGGGAACTTTGAATACGAGCAAGAAACATAGCGGATACAAGTCTCGGCCTCAAGTGTGCTTGCTCAGCAACAAAGCCCAGAATCTTTATATATCCAGCATGTAATGTGGTCGCTGTAATATCGTCTAACGAGATCGAAAGGATATTGGGAATGCCTTCTAGCAGATATGCAATTGAGGTCTCCGGCCTCACAAAATTCTACGGGAAGAACCAAGTCCTTTGGGACTTGAATCTACAGGTAGAACAAGGCACCATCTTCGGAATTGTCGGGCCAAACGGCGCCGGGAAAACTACCCTTCTCAAGATTGTCGCCGGGATAATCCGGCCCAGTTCTGGAGGCGTCAGAATCTTTGGGCATTCTCTAAGCCGAGAACCTGAAAATATCAAGTCCTTTATCGGGTATCTGCCCGAAAAGCCCAGAGCTTACGATGTCTTAACAGTCAAGGAGTTCCTAGAGTTCATCAAGGAGCTATACTCAATCCCCGACGCCGTCTTTATCGAGAGGGTTGAGGAGTACTCCAAAGCATTTGGCTTAGGTGGCTACGACCAATCTTTCATGGGCTCTCTGAGTAAAGGGTTACTGCAAAGGGCTCTTCTAGCGGCTATCTTTGTCCGTGAACCCCGGATCTACCTTTTGGATGAACCATTCTCCGGTTTAGATCCCGGTGGCATCTGGCAATTTAGGAGGACTCTCCAAGAGAAGGCCAAGGTTGGAGCCACAGTCCTGATGGCCACACATATATTAGATTTTGTCGAGAAACTATGCGATAGAATCGCCATCATTGATCAGGGTAAGATCCTGATTGAAGGAACTCCCCAGCAACTCAGGGAAGCTGCAGGGGTACAGAGTTCCCTTGAGGAGGCATACCTGAAACTGTTGGGAGAAGAATCATGAAAATCTTTGTGCTCACAAGATTAGAGCTGCGGTTGGCCTGGAACAGTTTCAAGTTGAGGCTTAAGTCTCGTCCGAACATCCTCCTCTATGTCCTAATCCTCATACTCTGCATAGTGATCAACTCTACTCTACACATGTTTCTGAACCTTTCACCTAGAGACGTCAGGCTTCAAGCGTTCTCGTCAGTGGGAGTAGAGGAGATATCGGCGTACCTGATGATTTTTGCCAGCCTCACGATTCTGCTGGTTTCTTCCTCGGCTAAAGGATTTTATGGTAAACTATCCACATTGGAATTTAGAGGTCCAGATCTTGAAATTCTCAGATCTGCGCCCCTCGAACCGTATCAGGTTTTTATCGCCAAAAGCCTAAAGGTTTTCATCAAGCGCTCCTTACTCACCTTCATGGCTGAGTTAACATTGCTGACTCCAATCATGACCTTTTTTGGGATGACTGCTGACCGCGGCATCGTGTTCCTCTCAGCGATCTTGCTCTATTCCTGTTTCCTTTACTTTGTTGAAGCCTTCACCTTCTTAGCCTCTAGACTCACTCTGAATCTTATTAGAGGGCGCGCGAGGACGCCGTTAGTAGTGCCTCTGGTAACTTTCCCCCTATTCTTCTACGAGGAAACTCTGAATTTGGTCAACTACCTAGTGTTCTTGCCCTCCACAGCCATCAGTAAGATAGTCTATTTCAGCTTGTTTCACTCCGTTCCAATGAGCACAGTTACTTATCCAATGCTCTCTTTTCTGGCTCTTTTCTCTGGGCTTTCAATGCTCGTGATAGTCCTTTCGGCATTATATTACGAGAAGGTAGAAACCTTTGAGGAGCTCGTCAAGGCTGATTGGCTGAAATTTCTTAAGAACAAGCTAAAGTGGAGTTTTGGATCGCGCCATAGTCCCGTAATAACAGTCTTTCTCAAGGAGTTTTGGACCAATCTGAGGGCTTCGGATGCTCCCCTCATAGTCTTGGATTACGCGATCCTGCTCTTTATTTACGTGCTGAATTTAAGCGGTGTGGCCTCCGATTCGACTGGGCGTTTTCCCGCTTCTTCCCTCATCCTTGCCTTCTCGATACTTCTCTTTTCCTTCATCTTTCAACCTTCTGTGGATGTGTTTCTAGCCGAGAGGGAGAGAAGCTGGATACTTAAAGTCGCACCAGTTTCCATTCAAAACGTCGTTCTGGCCAAGTATCTCTACTCACTCATCCTGTCCTTGATGACTTTGCTTCCTCCATTCATTGGGATAGCCTTTTTGGCCCCATTCCAAGCTGAGCGGTTGATCCTATCTGTTTCCTCTGTTTCCCTGCTCCTTGTTACTAACGCCACTGGGATTTACATTGGGGCTCATTATACTCCGGCGTCGTTGCGAGAAGAATTTCCAGTTACGGGCATATTCGCATATATGGGACTTATAAGCATCTTAGCATCGCCGATCGTCTTGATTCCTCTTTTATTCTTATCGCATCCGATCGCTCTTGTCCTCGTTTTAGGCTTCGCGCTCGACTATGCGATAGTTCTCTCCCATCACTTCCTTGAGGGAGCGGCCAAAAGTTTCTCGGAAAGGGATGACCTATGAGGATGAAGATCCTAGCCGCGATAGGGGTTCTACTATTGTCCTCCTCAGTAATCTTGTTCTACTTTTCTCCGGACCAAAGCTTTACAGTCAGAATCTCCGTAACGGTCGGACCCGACGCTCGTACTCAAGTAGCGATCAAAAATGTCACCTGCGAGGTCCTGAATGACATTGTACCGATAGAAAAGAGATTCCACCCGTTCCAGTCTAAGCAGGGCGCACTTAATGAAAGCGGCTATGTCGTACGGCTGGCCCTTGATCTTCAGGGACTAGGATTGCCGTACCATGTCCAGCGGACAAGCCCTGACCTGGTGATTGAGTCAGGTGATATTATGGTGCACTTCTTTGAGAATGCCGAACCGGGAGAATACCTTCTAAGGATCCAAGTCTACGCCGGCTCTCATGAAATAGGAGCTGAATCTCTATTTATCGGAGAAGAAACGCTTACAATACTAGTCTAAGTTAACGTCTAGGTAGGCGGCGATGACGTCGGTAGATCAAGTACGCTACGTGAAAGAGAACAAGGATGGGCAGAACCGCCATCAAGGCGATCGTGAGTTCTTGGAGGTAGCTCTCTTCAACTCGAACCGCTTCGCTTAGGAAGTCGTATGAGGCCTTGATTAAATCGCAAGCTTTCCTCCAATCTTCCTTCTCAGCAAGAGCTTTTGCATCTTTGTACTTTCTTAACGCGATATCTTGTAACGCTCTGGCTTGAGGGGATTGGAATGTCTCATTGAGCAACTGCTCAACTCCGGGCAACAGTTCTTCATAGAGCTTCCTATATTCATCGTCTTCCTCCTCGGAAAGTCCAGTGGGCGTGATCACCCCCAAGACCTGGGAAAATAAGCAGATGCATAGAACAAGAGAACTGAATACAGTAGCCAGTAACTTCATCTGAACACTGAGAGAGAAAGCTTCCACAGAAGTTATTTAAAGGTTGCTTTCCCAGCCATTGAAGAAAGAACAAGTCCTGTTCTTTTACGTCAAATGAGGAGAAGCCAAGCGAAGCGTTTCTAAATCGGAGTAACCCCCTATCATGTCAACGAACTGAGACATGAAAGTGCGCTTTGCTAACCAAGAAACAAACAAAAAAAGATTTATAGACGCTTAGAAAGCCAACATTTATAGAAACGAATCCGAGGCGAAAATGTGGACGGCATCAGCGCGACCGAAGACAAGAGGCACAAACTAAGAGAGGAAAGGCTCAGGAATGAAGCATTAACGGCAAGGGACGTATTAGATCTCGTAAAACAGGGCAAGATCACGGAGGCCAGACACAATCTGATTTTTCACACAGACCCAACGCTATTCCCGGAAAAGATTGACGCTTTGGTCAGCCTTATGAAACAGGATTTTGACAAACTCGGCCAAGAAACAAGGAGATATTTCTTCGTTTTATTGACAAAGTTGACATTAGATCTAGTATCCTTCCTGCCGTGTTGGAACCTGAAAAACAAGGAATTGCATCGAGGAAGAGCCCTTGCCGATGCTGTTGTCGATACGCGTGTTAGAAGAAACAAAGAGATACTGCACTATTGGAGCACTCAGGACCAAGCTCTAGCTGAAGTCCTTCTGAAAGAATGGGCAACCGAAAACAGGAGCAGATTCAAGGTGGAGGGCATCAATGATGAACGTGAAGCCGAAGATCTCGCCGCCAAGTTTGTCGGGAACTCCGTCGCCGAGTACATAAACAACATGGAAGACTGCTTCGAGAGGAGCAACCTGAGGCGGATAGGCGAATTGAGGGTGTTGGGGCAGACGGAAACTGAGATTGGGAATGACCACACGACTAACTTAGAATACGCTATGTGGTTAGGCGCTTCGTTCGTTACAACAAATCCTCAGCTGGTGGAGATCACGTGGGAGTTAAATCCAGAACTCTGGTCCAGCCGAGTCGATGAGATGATAAGATCCAAATATTCTCCGGAAGATCTGAGCAGATTGATAGATAGAGGTTCCAAAGAACAGCTCGAGAAGGTCGTTGAAGAGATAAATACAGATGTGACGACGGAGGTCGTATTCGAAAATGCCAAACTCCTTAGAGGAGTCTTCTTGCTCAACGACGGCGAGAAAGGACTTGTCTGTCTCCAAGTCAATCCGCTCCGACACGCAGATACAGACGCTATGATAAAAGAGGCACTTTACATATATTCGAAGCTTACTGAAAGGTTTGGCGGAGTACCTAATATCGTGTTCAAACTCCCCGCTACAAAGGCTGGGCTTGATGCTGCGAAAGAGCTGACAAGCAGGGGAATAGGGGTTACAATTACGGTGTCCTTCGGCCTTTTCCAGTCGCTGCCCTTCGCTGATGTCATTAGTAAGGGCAACGCTATCGTCTCTTACCTTGTGGTCATGAATGGTCGTCTTGCTGATCCAATAATCAGCGAACTAAAGAAACTCGGAGGAGATCTGGCTCATGCTGGTCGCTGGGCTGGGGTAGCTGTCGCCAAGAGACTATACCAGAAACTCTATGCTCCTATAGATAGAGGCGGACGAGGATACGATTCGAGGAGAATCAGGATAATAGTAGCTTCCTTAAGGAACTACGAAGGTTCCTTCCCCGACATCACAGAGCTTATTGGCGCCCCCATAATTACGGTTTTCCCAAATATCAGGCGTACCTTCGACTCTGAAGAAAAGGAGATCGATCCCCAAGCGATAAAGAAGCCCCTGGACCAAGTCATTCTGGAGGGGCTTCTTAATAGTGAATTGTTCCGGCAGGCTTGCTACATTCCAGAGGAAGATAATGATGACGTGAAACCTCGTTCCCCATTCTTATTGGAGGATGAAGAAAAGGTTCTGGAATATCTGCCTGTAAAGAATACGTTAGGCCAGTTTTGTGAGTATCGTATCAAGATGGGTGAACTTGTGAAGCATCACATCTCAACTATGCATTTGAATAGGTTGACGTAGTTACTGTCCAACAGACCTGCTTCTGCATCTCTCTAGGTTAATCCATTCGAATTCCGCCGTTTACGTCTATTGTTGACCCAGTGATATAGCTAGCACTGTCCGAAACGAGGAATAATACGGCCTCTGCAACTTCCTCAGGCGTCCCAAACCGGCCTAAAGGGATCTGTCTCAAGAGATTTTCCTTTACGTCGTTTGGCCAGTTTTTGGTCATCTCGGTTTCAATCACCCCGGGAGCAACAGCGTTGACATTGATGCCATAGGGAGCTAGTTGCTTGGCCAGGGATTTTGTGAGGCAGATCACGCCTGCCTTTGATGCCGCATAATCGGCCCCCGCAAAGATTCCGCCGACCTTAGCTGCGAGAGAGCCAAGATTCGCTATTTTGCCAGATCTTTGTTTCTTCATGAACCTCATTGCGGCTTGGGAGCAGATGAAGACTCCCTTGAGGTTTACGTTCATCACTTTGTTCCACTCATCCTCTGTCATGCTGTCTAGAGGGACAGACGAGAAAATCCCCGCATTATTCACCAGTATGTCAATTCTTTTGAAGGTCTCAATGGTCCTCTCGACCATTTTACTGACCTCAGTACTGTTGGAGACATCGGCTCTTATCGCTAGGGACCTACGGCCGATGACTTTGATCTCATTCGCTGTTTCTTCAGCCGAATGAGGATCCAAATCGTTGACAACGACATTGGCACCTTCCCTAGCAAGTGCAATGGCTATGGCTCTTCCGATTCCGCGACCGGCTCCAGTAACGAGTGCTACTCTGTCTTCAAACCTCATGGAAGACACCAGAAAACTATCCTGAGAAAGTCACTTAAATAGCAGAGCAGGACTACCTCGCTCAGTGTTCTCATCTATTCTCAACTAGCCTTTGCTATACCGAGAGCTTCGAGCATCTCCTGAAGATAGGCTCTGTCTTCTTCTTGGTAGGCTTTCCAAGCCTCTTCTGATACGGCGAAGAAGCGGCCTCTATGGAGGAAACCGCCTTCAGCGTTGCGCTGTCCCACATAGATAAAGGCGTAGTCATGTATTATTCGGGAGTTTGGATCACGTTCCAGATCTGAGGAAGAAGAGCGAATCGTTCTATCAACGTCCGCTAACAAAGGTTCCAGGGTTTCCTTTGTCTTGTGGCGCCGGAGCCCTTCTTCAAGATTCCTTCGAAGCTCTCGAGCTGTAGCTGTCTCCTGAGATAATGCTTCCTCCGCGGCCTCTTTTGCAGCTTGAGCCGTCTCACCTTGGGCCTCTAAGGCTAACTTCAGCACGTAATACAATGTCCAGTCGAAGATGTCTTCGTACAGAGTTCTCTCAAACGATGCAGCTGGGAACTTGGACAGCGCCTTGAATAGGTTCCTCTGTCGATCGGGCGAAACCTTGTACCAGAAACCGCCGTTTGACGCTCGTGCCAGAATCTTCCGAGTGGCATAGCTCTTGCCATCGCCAGAGTGAACCCCCAGGACGGCTCCAAACTTATGCGCGATCGAAGCGAGTTGCCTGACTCTCTCCTCAAAGGGTTCTGTCGGCCCCTCAATGTCCACATCCTTCTTTGTAAATCCTAGTCCGGGAGCGAGAGAAAATGGCTTCAGTCCACGACTGGTGAGTTCTGAGGCGAGATAGAAGAAGTGGTAGGGTTCTGTGATCCCTGGAGCCTCGTCGATTGAGACCTCTACTCCATAGGGCCTTCCAGCCCTAGCGGTTTCAATCATCGCCCAAGTCTTGGCAATGGCCTCTATGGCTTCTTCGAAGCGGACAGCAGCATCGATAACCTGTTTGTGAATCATCTTGATTGAGAAGGATCCAATTCCGTCTAGATGTTCTATCAAGAACTCTTTGTCTTCGTATCGCTGCAGGATTTCACTCTGCCTGTCGCCAGGCAATTTCCGGAACATTCTCTCGATACGCTTGGGATCGGCCTGAAGAATTGGATGGCCTCCATAAAGGCAGAAGTGCGGATCCAAAGTGAACAGGGTTCGATCCTGAGCCTCGTTAATGAGCATCCAAGTGTCTTCCATGTCGCGCTTCGAAGTTCCTCTGATGGGGATGTGGTCGGCGTCCGCTACTATTGGCAAGGTGATGCCCCGCTCGATTCGATAAGCGACGCCGGCGACAAACTGCCCCTGAATCGAGTTTCCAGTATGCCCCAACGGAATGAGGCCTATTCCCGGCAAATCGATCAGGGGTGGATTCCGCCGGCGGAACATTCTCTCGGGTGCCATTTCCCGGAACACCGATCCCTGGATGACTCCGGCGCAAAGGCTGTGTCGCTTAATAACTTCGTGGGCCGCTGCGTAATCCAAGGTTGCCATACGGTTCCCGAGACCGACTCCTGGCCCCCAAGGCGCGACTGGGGCGAATTCGGAGCCGATCTTTTCAAGGAAAACCCGTAGATTCGCCAGATCGACGGGGCTGAGTTGGATTTGAAGCGAATCTGCCCTCTTGAGCTTCCATCTGAAGCGATATATCCCCCTCAAAGGAGGAGGATCGCGACGGAAGAAAGACAAGATGACGCGTTGCGCATCCTGTAAGGTTGCTAGTCCGTGAATCTGACCAGCCCGAAGAAGGAAAGATGCGGGATGCAGCTTGATGCCTGCCTCTTCAAACTCGCCCGTGCTCTTGAGGATAAAGGTCTTGAGACTCTCGATGACTTTCTCATCTGCGTCTAGGAGTTTCTCGTCAAGGATGAATTGTGCAAGCGATTTCATGACGGTAGTTCCTAGCACTTTTCTGGCTTGTTGGACTGCTGCTGCCGGCTTCCAGGTCATAGTCGAAAGATAACCCGGATTCAGCGAAGGTTCTTTCGGGTCGATCTCAGACCACAATTGGGTCACTTCAACCTTCAGTTACTTGGATATCCATAAATCCTTTTCTCGACGGAGAGCTTGTCCTGTCTCTGCGACGTAGGCTTATGAAAGCCTTTTTAATGAGATAAAGTAGAAGTGATCTTGCTTGGGTCAATAGAATAGCATACTATTGACAGGACGGTGTCGGGCTATGTGTTGCTCTGGGAAAAGTTTCGAAGGCAAGGTGGCAGTCATAACCGGAGCTGGCGGGGTTCTCCTTTCTGTCGTCGCCGAAGCTCTTGCTCAAAGAGGCGCTTCGATTGCCATCTTGGACATTGACGAGAATGCGGCTCAAGATGTCGTTTCAAGGATCGAGAAAAAAGGCGGAAAGGCTCTAGCCATCGGGGCTGATGTGACCGACCGAGCGAGCATTGAAGCGGCGTGCAGAAGGGTTCTGGGAGCCTTTGGAACAGTTGACTTCCTCATAAATGGGGCGGGTGGAAACTCTCCTAGAGCGACGGCGGGGCCAAACCTTCCATTTTTTGACATTCCGCAAGAGGCTCTGGAATCCGTCATACGTCTCAACCTGTTCGGGACGATCATCCCATGCCAGGTCTTTGGGAAGGTTCTTGCCGAGAAACGGTCAGGCGTCATCCTGAACTTTTCGTCGATTAATGCTTTGAGGCCCCTGACGAACATCGTTGGCTACTCGGCAGCCAAGGCGGCTGTGGCAAACTTTACGCAGTGGCTGGCGGTCCACATGGCACGTAACTATTCGGAGGAGATCCGTGTCAACGCTGTGGCTCCCGGATTCTTCATCGGTCGGCAGAACCGTTTCCTACTCATTGATGACTCTGGGAATCTAACACCTAGAGGTAGGACGATAATCGAACACAGCCCAATTGGGAGGTTTGGGAACCCTGAGGATCTCGTTGGAACAGTTGTGTGGCTGCTTTCAGACGAAGCGAGATTTGTGAACGGCATAGTCGTGCCTGTTGACGGGGGATTCTCAGCCTTCAGCGGTGTTTAGTTTTCCTCCCTTTTCTGTAACATATTCCCTGAGCCTTTCTATCATCATTTTCATCTTCTTCTGGCAAGCTTCCGTATTCTCAGCGAACGCGATGAGCTCTACTGGCAGTAGTCCTTTATCTCGTTGATATTCGCTGACCAACGGTTTCAGATAGGTCCCATGCATGTCGTTCATGATCTCATCGATTATCGGGGAGACTTGCGATTCGTACATACTTACGAAGACGCGTCTAGATGCACTTTCATACTCGGTCTTTTCCCTTATTCTCTTCGCCAAGTATTCGGTGAAACAGGCCTTCATCTCTGTCGGTGGACCAGGAAGCGCAGCAATGGCTGCATGACTTTTTTCAATAAGGGTTACGGGAGCCCAACCCACAGGATTCGGAAGGCATTCAGCTCCCTCAACCGAACGCGCCATTTTGACGATGTTGGGCGGCAGCTCGGAAGGGGACACGCCTCTCCTCTTAGCCATCGATTGGAGTATTTCCTTGCTGATTACTACGTCGAGGCTGAAAACCTTTGACAAAGCCTCAATTGTCAGATCGTCAGATGCAGGCCCCAATCCGCCGGTGAGGATGATAAAATGCGGATCACGATCTAAGGCTTCCTTAAGTGAGGCGCAGATATCTTCCAGGCTGTCTGGGATGCAGATTATTCTCCGAACCTTAGCTCCTAGCTGCGTCATTTGATCTGCGATCCAAAAGGAATTTGTGTCGTACACTCTTCCGTAGCATAGCTCGTCTCCCACGGCGAAGATCTCTACATGAATCTCCAAGGTGTGAACTTCCTGCCCTTCGAGTGCAAGCATGCGTTGTTTATTTGAAAAATGAGATTATGAATCTTTCTCCCCAAGACCTAGATCAGGTCGCTTGCATCGTGTAAGGCGCTTCTGTCAATTTTTGGGCTCGGCCCTTTCTCACCAAGACCGTGTCTTCTATCCGTACGCCTCCGAAACCTGGGATGTATATTCCAGGCTCAACTGTTACGACGTTCGCGGCCTCCAGAATCTCGTCGCTTCTGGGGTTTAGGGTTGGCGGCTCATGGATTTCTAGTCCGACCCCATGTCCTAAACCATGCACGAAGTATTGGCCGTATCCTTTTTCGCTAATGAAATCTCTCGCGGCCGCGTCAACTCTGCTGGTCCTTACAGCTGCTTTGATCTGTTTCAAGGCTAATTCTTGGGCTGATACCACAGTGTTGTAGAGATCAGCTTGTTTTGGCGAAGGTTGACCGATAATAAGGGTTCTTGTCAGATCGGCGCAGTAGTCGCGATGCTTGGCCCCGATGTCGATGACGACCATGTCTCCTTCCGCGATCTTTCTGTCATCGCATCCTCCATGGGGGAAGGCGGATCGAACACCTGAAGCAATGATTGTGTCGAATGCAACACCGTCTGAGCCTTCTCTTCTCATGGCATATTCTATTTCGGAGGCCAATTCGCGCTCGCTCAAGCCGGGCTTGATGATTTCGTGGGCTCTTTTCATTCCTAGGCTCGTCAGGTTTGCGGCTTTCTTCATAGATCTCAATTCCTCCTCGTCCTTTACTTTGCGGAGGGACCAGACGAGTTTGCTCATAGTCTTTAGCTCCGTGCCTTTCAGGGCTTCATCTAGTCTCAAAAAAACTGATGCGTCCATCGAATCGAATCCCAAACGCTCAAGCTTCAAGTGCTTGATCTGTTCAGTAATTTTTCTGTCCTCTTCTTCTTCCGAGCTAACAGGTGCTAAGTCGACGTCTTTTGCGTATTCCTTAGCAGCCTCATAGTTAACCGTACGAACATAGAGGGTGTCCCCGCCTTCTTTTGGGATCAGTAGTCTTGAACCGCCTATAAAACCGGTGAAGTATCGAATGTCAGTTCCGTTTGAAATCAGGTACCCATCTAGGTTTTCAGATTCAAAGGAACTCCTCAATGCTCTTATCCGATTGTTCAAACCTACACCTCTCCATAGACTAAGAGTAACGAGACTATAACTTTTATGTTAAACAAGTTCGCTTAACCCTTTATTTTACTTAGGGAAAGAAATAAATCGGCAAACGCGCAATTTCACAGTGAGGGATGGAAATGTTTTTTGTTACCCTTGCGAAGCTAAGGGGAAAGATAACAGCGGCTTTCAGAGAAGCAACCGAGAAAAGTATGAAGAGTCCTCCTCCTGGCTTGAAAATCCATAACGTGTTCTGGACCCTAGGCCAATACGACTTCGTCATAATCTATGAAGCACCCAATGAGAAAGAAGCCATGAAGATGGCCTTGCCGTAGCTAGAGTTCTGCGAAACCCAAACGATGGTGGCGATCCCGCAGGAAGAAGCACAGAAACTTCTCAGATAAACTTCGCTTTTTTTCTCTTCAGCCTCCGCTTATGAGGGTCATGAGGGCGACTTCGTCTCCGTTCTTCAGTTTTGTTTTAATTCCGTCCAGCCGATTCGCTAAGATGCCGTTGACCGTTACAATGTAGGTTGGGTCTATGATATTTCCCCTTTCTGCATTGAGCATCTCCCTAAGGTTTTGGTCATGGGTCTTCGCTACCTCGTCCAAAAGGTCTGATAGCAGACAGTCTTCCCTAATCTCAAATTCTTCTTCTCTCGCCCCGATCTTTCTCCTGACCAAGCCCAAATAGCGAACCTTAATGTGCATTTCTCGGCTCCTTTGACGGATCACAGGCCGATTCTCTTCTAGATTTTCTCAATCCTGATTATTTGCCTCTTTTCTAGCCTTCTTAGAGCATCGAAGAACTCGCTCCTCTGTTTGCCTCGGAGCTTAAACTGTTGCAGCATATCCTTTATTGACGTCCGTGGCATGCCATATTTGACGAGGCGATCCTGCAAATGTTTGACAACAAGCCGCTCTATCTTGCCGCACTTCCAAGTAGTGTTTCGAATGAGAACGGCTATAGATCGGAGCATCTTCTGAGCCTCTTCCTTGGATTTCCGCGCCATTTATACTATCCCTATTATGATAATCCGCGAACCCTACTAATCTGTGTAATCCGCAAATATAAATAATTTTGTGGCACGCCCAGAAGAACCCTTTGCTAAACTTGGGAACTTCTCACGGAGGCTGAATCCTCAGCCTTATCATCTACCGATGAAAGATTCGACGGAGAAAACTAACACGGATTTGGGTTTTGAGCCAGCTAAGCTTGCTGTCATTCCACCTTTATCGGTTCGCCTTTCGGCTTCGCTTCCCTTCGCGCCAGTGTAACCTCCAAGACACCGTTCTTGTAGGACGACTTAGCCCTCTGCGGGTCCACCTTTGCCGGCAGCTCAACCTCTTTGTAGTACTTACGTTGAGGCGTATCGACCGAAATCGTTAGGGTTTCCTCTGTTCCGTGAAGCTTTATATCATTCTTTTCAACACCAGGCAACTCAGCCAGGACCTTGACCTCGCCGTCAGTAGTGATGACATCTACGAGCGGCTCTCTCTCCTCCTTGATGTCAATACGAGGCTTTCCGATTCCGGGACCGGCTTCAGGCCTTATGTTCCCGAACTCCCTAATCTCAGGTTTTCCCTCTGGACCTATCTTTATACTGTACCCGTAGACGAAAGGGCCCCACTCCTGTACCTTGGAGCCATCTGGAAGTACCCTTTCGCGAACGTAGTCCCTTGGAGCCTTCTTCAGGAGTTCACTGAATTCCCTCTCCATCTCTCTGAAGACTTCGTCAATATCCTCGAAAAACCAGCCTCTGAAGAATGGGCGCCTCCTTCTGCTAAGCCATCTTGGCCACCATTCATCTTCAGACAAACAGATCACCAGCTATTAGTGGATAAATCGGTTCCTATTAAGAATTACTGTGTACTCGAATCGGATCATTCACCTTCCAGTTTTTGGAGGATTGTGTGAAACATTTCGATGTTAGAGGCAGCTATGAGGGAGAAGCGATTTACGACTGTTAGGGGAACATCACCTAGCTCCTTTCCATCCGGTTTGAGTATTACGCCGCCAGCCTCCTCCAAGACTAACATCGCAACGGCAATATCTGTCGTCCGTAGTTTCCCCCTAACATCGACGTATGCATCCGGCTGTCCGGAACCTACCTGGCAGATTTCTAGAGCCGCCGATCCTAGACATCTTATGTGGCTGGCCGACTTCATCAGTGGCAATATTCTATCGATATTCTCCGGACTGCGCGAGATGTCAATGGATATGACTGCATTCCTGATACTTTTTACTTTAGACGGACATATCCTGCCCCCATCGTATTCTGCTCCTCTCCCCTTTTCAGCTGTATACGCTTTTCCACTGTCTAGGCGCATCACTATCGCGTCTTCCACATCATTCAGTCTGTCTTTAGGAGATACTGCTATTGAGGTTGAGACGAAGCTTATCCCTCGCACGGCATTTGTTGTTCCGTCTATGCTGTCAACAACAACATAGGCTTCTGGTTCTTCTCCGATTCTTAAAGTTCCACATTCCTCACCGACTACGGTACATGAGACTTTGTTTCTCTCTAAGTATCGGATGATAGCCCTTTCAGCTACGAGGTCGATCTGCTTGGTTGTGTCGCCGCCGGTTCCAATGCCTACTACTTTCCTAGATATTTCGGTTCCCAACAAAGGGCCTACGGCCAAGTGGGCATCCGTAGCAGTTTCCTTCAGTATCCCTAACCAGTTTCTAGCCAACTTCACCCTTTTCCACAGATGCGCTAGACACACCAAGTTAGCCGAATCTTACAGTTTTTCTTTTTTCTCAGTCTCACTTATTATGATCTTGTCGAACTACCTATGCAGAGAGACAAATCTTTCTATTGATCTGTCATATGTCTTCTCAACTCTTGCTGGGAAGTAGCATGCGGGTAGCTCTCCCTGCGCTCTATGGTTTCGAAGGCACTCACAGCATCTGCCTTTCAAATCGCATGGATATGTGCAGGAGCAATCTCTCAGATTCATCTCGAGGTTTGGACACTCGCTAGACATTGCCTTCAAAATTCCACCTCCACAATTCCTCAAATCTGTCTAACTGCATATCACTTCAAGTACTTTTTCTCAATCTTTGCCGCAACCGTCCAAAGGTTTCCAATTCTAATCTTTCCGACCTGGGAGCATAGCATTAACCCATCGAACCGGTTCAATCCATGTTTCTTTTCCATCCACATGATAAGGTTTAGAAAGGCTGTTCTGATGGCGTCTTCAAGACTTGTACCTGCGGTTGTGGTGGCTACCGACATAACTTCGTGATCAGTTTCAACTCGAGGCCAACTGATCGATTCGTCCATCAGATCTGTTCTTATCGTCACTTCGGCGGGCATCTCCACGGCTGTCCCGGATATCTCGCCATCGCCCTGAACCGCGTGGACATCACCAACATAAAGCAGGGCTCCATTATGAAAGACGGGAAGCGAAACTAAGCTTGCAGGACCTATATCTGAAAGGTCCATGTTGCCGCCGTGCCGGCCTGGCAAAACACCGGACGATATGGATTCAGCCTCTGGGTGAGGGGCTACACCTATCGTTCCAATCATTGGCTGGTACGGGATAGTGATCTCGTCTGAGAAGTATACCAGTCCATCTTTTATCTCGCAAATTTTCGGCATTCGTGGAAGACTAGTTTCCATGAGCTTGAAGATTGGCACGCTCGTTAGGTAGCTCTCGTTGAATTCAGAGAGGTACGTGGCGCCCTGCCCGATAGTGGGTCTAATCTCCTCAACAGAGACGGCTAAAGATTTCCCTTTTTCAGCGCCGTCAACATAAATTGGACCTACGACTGGATTTCCGAACGGAATCTCAGTTCGATCTCTGAAGTTGCCTTTGTGTCTTATCTGTCCTGAAGTAGCATCTTCAACCTCTAAAACGATAGTTTCTCTCGGCTTCACGTAGGCGACGGGTTTATCATACGGGCTCAACATATACTTCAATCCAACATCTCTAAATGAAATGCGCTTCAATTGAAACACCCGATTGGCATTAACAACTATAGTTTGTCGTTAATGTAGTTTATGATCATAAAACTCCTTAGCCGACCAGCTCGTAATGGCAACATACGGTCGAAGCAGAAGTGGGGATTTTTCTGAGCTTGACAACTTTGCTTTTTGCATGAATCATTTGAATTCCGGCATAAAGGAAGCCTCAGCCTTGAACATATCGTTAACCATCCTCTCGATTTCTCTAGGCGTTAAGGTAGCCGATGCAAGTGGATCGAACATGATTGCCTGCAACGCCGCTGTCCGGTCCCTTTCTAGCGCCGCCTTAACCGTCAGCTCCTGCACGTTGATGTTTGTTCGGTTCAATGCGGCGCATTGAGGCGGCAGATTCCCAACGTGGCACGGATGGATCCCGTCTTTGTCAACTAGTGATGGGACCTCAACGCAGCATCCTTGAGGCAGATTGGTTATAAGCTCTTTGTTCTCGACGTTGCCGCTTATGCGGCAGGGATTACCCGTCTCCATAGAGTATATTATGTCAACGCCGTACTCGTGAGATCGGCTTATCTCAATCGGCTCTTCACCGTTAATCTGTCTCTTGATGATCTCGTAATGGGGTTTCCAGGCCTCTTTGCAGATCTCCAGGTAGAACCATCTTGGCTCGCAGTACTCCTTGCGCCTCTCTTCGGTTGTCCGGAAGTAGGGAACATACTCCGAAAGGTGATGACTCGATTCCGTGATGAAGTATCCTAGATATTTCATCATCTCGAAGCGGACTTTATCCTGTTCGTAGACCTCTTTCTTTCTGGAGGCTTTCCAGATTAGTGGGTAGGCATCCTCGCCTCTATACCTGTACTGTAGGAAGAAGGCTTGATGGTTTATCCCAGCAACCCAGTACGAGACGTCCTCAAATGGCGCATCGATGTATTTCGCTAACTGCATTGCAGTTCCTTGGACGCTGTGGCATAGACCGACGTTTCTGATGCTGGAAGCCTTGTTCATAGCCCAGCAGTTTATGGCCATGGGGTTGGCATAATTTATCAGAAGCGCGTCTGGGCAGAGGTCCTCCATATCTCTACAGATATCTAGAAGCACAGGGATGGTCCTTAACCCTCGGAAGACTCCGCCGGGTCCGATTGTGTCGCCAACCTCTTGGTTGACGCCATACTTCAAAGGAATGTTTATGTCCAGCTCAAAGGCTTGCAGCCCACCAACTTGGATCATGATAATGACGTAGTCGGAGTCTTTCAGGGTCTCTCGGCGGTTAAGCGTCGACTCAACCTTTGCTTCTGGCGCATACTTGGAAACCATCAAATGTGCGAGCTTATTGATCATGTCAAGCCGTTCGGCATCAATATCCATAAGTGAGATCGTAGAATTCCTAAGCTCTGGGTGAGATAGGATGTCGGTGATCAACCGTCTGGCAAAGACGACGCTTCCAGCCCCGATGAAGGTTATCTTAGCCATACACGCCACCTTTAAACCATGCTTTCTCGCATGTTTTTAACAATCCTCTACGTCAATTTAATTCTTACGCAAGTGCGAGTCGTAGCAATCCTGGGACTTAATCCTGAACCAGACTCCATAGAACAGAACCAGCACAAAGTTTATCTTTTAATATCGGTCTTCTTCATTTCGAGTTTTGAAAGCAAGCAGAGCTCCATGGGGTCAAGAGCCACGGTGTTGATAGATAGCTACGGAAAAGGGTGGGCTTTACGGTATCTTAGAGAGGCAAGAGCCGAACTACTTACGGCCAAAAGGGATCCGAAGATTGCGTCAAGATCCATATTTAACGCTATGAAAAAAGCCCAAGCGGCTATTTACCACAGCCTAGGCGATCCCGGCCTGATCGAAGAAATAGTTCAACACCATGTCTCCGAGGAGAATTTTACGGAGGAACCGATCGTGAAGTGTTTAGTGGAGATAGAGAGGTCTATTCAGCAGGTTGCCAGTTTGCAAGACCTCTCAATCGGAAGGTCTATGAGAACGGCTGAAAACATCGTCCGCACAGCTTCGGAGATTGTAAACCTTTTTGTGGAGGAGTCTTAGAAGTGGAGATCGCTCTTTTCGAGGGGTTGCATGAGCGTAGAAATTAAGCTCTTCGGAATCTTCCAAGAAGCATTTCGGAGTGGTGAGGCATCCCTAAAAGTTGAAACTCCGAGGAATCTGAGAGAAGTTGTCATGGAGATAACAAACTCGTCGCCCGAGCTTAGGCGTGTGTTGATCGACCCTGAGCTTCTCGATCCGCGTCCAAACGCAGTCATACTGGTGAATGGAAAAGAGATAAGCGTGCTCAAAGGACTGGAGACAGAGATCAAAGGAGGAGACAAGATAGTCTTTATACCAGTTACGCACGGTGGCTAGTTTCTCTGCGAAGAAGGCATCTGACTGCTAAATCAATGAAAACTGTCTGCTCAAAACGGAAAATGCTTAAGCCATTAGGAATAGATCAAACTTATTTCAGCCCACATATTGAGCAACTCGATAGTCCTTTCTTCTTTATGGAATCTTTTGAGAAAGAGAAAATCCCAGACTTGTCCTGCAATTTGTTTGATGTTAAAGGTTCACGTGAAGATATTACTACCTCGGCTATCGATCATCTCGTGAAGGATAGAGAGATCCCTTAGACACGTGGGCAGGAGGACCACTATAGTCGCGGTTAAAAGCAAGTTTAAGATTGTAGGGGAAGACGCAAAGGATGATGCTGTCTTGAACACTGTAAGAGAATTCAAAAGAATAAAAATCGTAACTATAACCGAGATGCTTGACGTACTCGGGAAGATGTGAACGAAGATTTGTGTACTTTAGAGGACATGAAGAAAGAATACGAAGAAGTTAATGAGATTTTTGAAGAGGCAAAGGATATCGTAGCGTCCTGTGATGTGTATACCTCCGATGCCCTTCACGTTCCTACGTTTAGGTTCCTAGAAAGAAGGGAAAGGCTTGATGGCTTTCTATGCGATGAAAGGCACTATAATGGTTTAGGGAATATACTCCCGTTTTAAAGCTTCATGAAATACGTTCGTGTCAAGGGCAATCTTCACTTCTTTCCCCTCAACCAATTCACAACCTCAATGGAGTTTTTCATCTTCCCAAATACTGGGTGATTCCTCCATGCTCCAGCTGTCTCCATCATCACATCCTCCCACCTCTCAAGCACTTTTTCAATGATGATTCTGCCCTCATCATAGCGGACTTCAACCACATCTCCCACAGAGAGGTCCATTTTCTCACGTACTTCTTGGGGGATGGTGACTTGGTACCGACGAGCGATTTTCACTTCCATGATAACACCGAATCCTATTAACTCAATAGGAATATTTAACCTTTATGCTAACCGACAACTGAACGTGAGCTACCAACACCCTTCAGGGTGTTGGCTTCAGTGTCTTCATATAGTCTTCCTTGTTTTTCATATGTGCCCTTTTTTGTTTTGATTATGACTCTGTGTGTCGGGTGAGCGTAAGATTTATATTACCCAATAAGTTGGGTAATATTTGCGGTAGATATGGCTAAGACTACGTATTACAGAGATAAGGTTTATCTCCCCCGTGAGGTGCAGGAGGAGCTGGGTCTGGTTGACGGTGACGAGTTAGAGGTCAAGGTTGTCGGCAGGGGGGAGGTGAGGTTGATTGTTGTACGTGGAAGCGACGCTGGCAAAAGGGTTCTCGAGAGGTTGAATAATCCGCCGAATCTTGGTAGGTTGAAGGGGAAACTAACTAGGGAAGAGATCTATGAAGATATTACTTGATACGAACATTCTTGTTCATTCACATAACAAGGTATCTCCTCATCAGGAAAGGGCTGGCGACGTTATTAGAAAAGCAATGCTAGGCGAAATGGACGCTTGCATATCTCCGCAGATATTGTATGAATTCTTTTCAATGGTCACAAACCCGACAAGAGTTGAACATCCGCTTTCATCATCTGAGGCTACGGACATATGTCTAGACCTCTGGCAATGCCGCGAGATTGGAAAGGTGAATCCAACGCCCATAACTGTAAAGGAAGTTCTCAAGTTGACGAAGGAATTGAAGTTGTCTGAAAGTAGAATTTTTGATTGTGTATTGGCTGTTACAGCGAAAGAGAACGGTGTGGAGATGATCTATACTGAGAACGTCGACGATTTCAAGGTGTACAGTTTTCTCACAGCATCAAACCCGTTTTGAAGCTTCACGAAATACAATTCCATCAATAAATTCCTTATAGTGTTGAACTCTAGCTGAAGATGCTCTGATCTGTAATCCTCCTTCAATTGGAATTGCATTAGGGAGCACTTATGATTATTATTGGTTATCTGGGAAAGATTCAGGGTCTTGTAACTTGGGGAGGAATCTTCTTTATCGGAGGCTTTATTCTTCAGATTTTGTGGCTTTTCAAAGATAGACTATAAGATTAAAAGATTTAAATTCGGTTCATAGGAAAGAATTATGGGTACTGAACTTGTTAATCGTGGATGGTATTAAGTACAGACTTTGCAAGATTGATAAAGAAGAAGAACTGGAGCAATTTGTGAAAAATCATTACAAGGATATTTTTGGTGAAGACTCTTTATACTTCGATCTAAAACAAAAATTGATATCAAAGGCTGGAGTAGGATCAATACCTGACGGATATGTTATCAAGTTTTCTGGTCAGCCTAAGTGGTATGTGGTTGAAGTAGAATTATCTTCTCACCCTCTCTATGATCATATTGTCACTCAACTTAGCAGATTTATTCATGGTGTGAGTACTGATGTAACTCGTAGGGAGTTAGTTGAGGCTTTTTATGATGAAACAACTTCAGACATTGTGACTAAAGCTTCGGTTGAAAAGCAGATCGGTTCGCCCGAAATATACCGTTTCCTTTCTAAGTTAATTTCCAACTCTCCAATCTTAGCTATATTGATTAATGAGAAGACTAGAATACTAGAAGAGGCTTGTAATAGCCTTCCCTTAGTTGATAAACAAATCGTTGAATTTCAAATTTTTGAGAGGATGGATGTTGGTATAAGGAATGCGTATCTATTTGAGCCTTTGTATGAGATAAAGGGTATTGAGAGGGAAGTGCCCAAGAGGGGAACATCAAAAGAACAGATAGAAGAAATACCCAGAATAAGACCCTTAGTTCTCTCAATTACAAAATCAGAGTTGAAGACTTTAAGAGAAGGGATCGTTCTAATTGCTCCATCTAAGCCAGATGGTGTAGATTTTCTTATAGAATACAATGCATGGGGTTTCATAAGAATCAAGCGAAAACCTGATTATTTTGCATTATACGTGTCAAGCCCAGAATCAAAGATATCCTATTTTGGAGAAGTTGAAGACATCGTTATTCCAGGAGCCTCCAATTCTCCAATATCAAAAGAAGAAGCACGAAAATATGAAACGTTTAAAGAAGGAAAGAAAGTCGTAGTGTTGAAACCTAATTCTCTTAAGAAACTAGAAAAAGGAATCCCAATGGGAGTTAGAAGAGGAAAATTGCAGGGTATAAAATTTGTTACATTAACTCAGTTTATTAATGCTGAAACAATTGATGATTTCTGATATTTTCTATCTTCCCCTGAAGAATTTCCTATCAAATCCTCTTTGTATATAACTTCTGTATGCTGATTTTATTAGATCATATTCATCGTCATATTCATAGCGAGAAGCCATTTCATCTAATGCTAGATGCCCTAATGCAACTCGCAAATAGTCAGTCAAAGTGTCTTGATATGCCAGATGTTGCCACTTTCCAAGCCACAAATATCGAATTCCCTCTTCTTTATGGTATTCATCAAGCAATCTATGTGCTGAGCCGTATTCTTTAACCAATCTATCTATTCTCTCATGAACAGAACTATAATCTACTTCATTCACTATCCCATGTTCAATTAGATATTCATCAAATCTCAAGTGAACTCTTCTAGTCGGCATATTACCACATCAGCTCTCATTAGAAATATACGTGCCGTGAAAACTAATAAGATTTATTTAAAATATCGTAGAAAAGAGCTGAAAGTATTATTTCATTCTCTCATCCATAAATCAAGTCTTCTAGAAGGTTCACCAGAAATTTCTTTTCTTTTAATAGCTTTCTTTGTAGGCTTCCATCTCTATGCTCTATTCAATCTAACCGAAATTCCAGAAAGGAATGATCATCTTTTCCTTTTTCGTTTTTCACATGAACAAACAAGACATATCTTTTTCCTTTCTCTAAATTCCTTATTACTATTTTATGTAATCCATTCTGGAGAGGAATATCCAAAATCTTATTTTGCTCCTTGATTTCTAGTTTTGCTTCCGTTACTGAAGGAACACTAATAAAGCCAATTTGAACTACGTACTCATTTTCAGACTCGCCTTCTATTATTATAGAGTCATAAATAAAAGGAGAATCTAAGTCAGATTCTTTTATAGCATCTTGTGTAGCTGTTATGAATTCGTATACAAGGTTTTTAACTTGTTCAGCTCCATTCTGGTCAACTTCCTCCCGTTTTAGATGATGAGATCTGAACCAATAAATGCTGGACGTTCTTTTACTGCCTAATAGATGAGTTATTTCATCATAATAATCCTGTAAACATAGACGATCAATTATCCAATTCAGACACTCATTCGTTTGTTCAAGAAAACGACCTACATCTCGCAAATCATGAAGGTCACTAGAAGAAAAAGGCGAATGAAAGAAGGGATCTGTGTGGGGAGCTCCCATGTTAAAACGCAGTAACATTATATGATAAATCAGAGCTTGCTTTGCATAATAAACGGAATCACTATACTTACTGTTCTGAAAAGCCTTCTCCATTTCTGCCAGAACGAATTTCCCTATCTCACTTCTTATGAACAAAGTAAGAGATATATGGTCAAATGATAGTGCTCCATCATAAACGTCTTTGCAAACCTCTTCAAAGAACAATCTCACATTAATTTCATGCCTCGATACTTCATGTTCAGAGGGAATGACACTTTGATGCTGGACATCGTTTCTCAGTTTATGTAAGGCACTAACTTCGTCAAGAAACTTCAAATTAGGGTGAAGAGATCGTAGATCAGAAATCAATTCATCAAATGTCTTGAAACCACCTCCTCGCCCACTTGGTCTTGTCAGTTTCACATTTGCATCAAACAAAACTGCTTTTATGATTGTCTCAGCACAGAAATCAAAATTCAGAATCGCTAATATTACATCTGATAAAGACTTCTTGATTGAATGAAAATGCCCATGAAGATACAATTCTTTAGCTATCGTTAGTCTACGACTAGACAGACTGGATAGTTTCAATCACTTTAACCCAATGAAAAGTAAGAAATCAAACGATTTAAAGATTTCACCGTTGCAGGTTGCAAAATACGGAGCCCCTAACCAAGTAGCATACCTTTCAGCTTGAGCGATAACGTTCTTATCCAAAGGATCAAACCTTGTAGACCTGTAAGGAACTTTACGCTTAGTCTCTATAACAAGTATGGGAATGGACTGCTTTCCCTTCTCTGAAGCATAGACAACCAAGTCTGGAAAACCATCTATGTTAGGTTGTCCAACCTTAACCTCAGTAAACTCAATACCATCAAAGCTAACCTTCCTTTCAATTAGATTCGTTAGGAAACGCCATAATTTTTACTAGTAATCCTCGGTGCCCGTGCCGCAGATCACTCTTGTTTATGCTACGCCTGCTACCGCTTTTTCTCTGATTTCGGATGCGCGTTTGAAGTATTCTTTTCTCGTTTCTAACTGGAACTCGTGAGCCATGTCTCCTACTGTTACGCCTTCAAGGTTCGATGTCATCATGAATGTTGCTTCCGGCCTTAGAATGTCCAGCTCGACTTTTGAGCCGTATTTCTTCCAGATAGAATCCCATTTCTCGTGATTGTAATCTATATGGAAGATTCCGTAATCAAGGTTTATGGTCTTACATATCACTGGAGAGTAAGAACTAGATGTTGCTAGGACTCTTCCAAGTGGATCAATTATCATGCCTCCCTCTCCAGTGAAGGCTGAAACCAAGTAGACGCCGTAGTTGAACGCCCATATCTTTAGCTGTAAGCCGCCCGGGTACATAGATGGGAAGAATACGAGTTCAACCTCTTTTCTAGTAAAGCCCTTTATGACATCCTCAAAGTTGAGGTCGAAGCAGATCGCGAACCCAATTTTCCCGAAGTCCAGCCTGAAAGTCTTCGGTTCGGTTCCAGGAGTGATGCCTGCCTCTATTTCTCCTATGGTCGGGTGAACCTTGTGATAGCTCCCGATGCATGCTCCGTCCCTACCTATCAGAACAGCAGAGTTGTAGACTCTCTTATTCCTCTTCTCAGTTATTGGACATACTAAGTATATCCCGTATTCTCTAGCCAAAGATGCCATTGTTCGGAAAATCTTGCCAGGAATCTCCTCAGCGGCTTCAACAAACTCCTTATTGGATAAACCCAGCATCGGAGAACACTCAGGATAACACACGATATCGGGTTCGTTCGTTACGGCTTTGTCCAACAGTTTAATCATCTCTTTCAGATTTCTGTCTACGGTCTCTT
>Ga0315312_1000413_pt1 | contig 54031 bp, 55 predicted proteins | sample TDP7_MG_FD_203629 | JGI IMG/M metagenome (GOLD analysis project Ga0315312, IMG submission 203629) | Freshwater sediment microbial communities from Lake Towuti, South Sulawesi, Indonesia - TDP7 | ecosystem: Environmental > Aquatic > Freshwater > Lake > Sediment | place: Indonesia: South Sulawesi... | reverse complement strand
GTTCCGGTTTCCTCCTCGAACTGTTCCGCACAACTAAATATGCTCATCTTCTCACCTCGCAGTGTTGATTCGAGTTTGTTCCAGTTTTGGTCAACATCCTTGAGAAACCTTGCGATTTCAAGTCCTTTCTTTGTTAGTTTGTAGACGACGCCGTCTTTGGTGATAACGGAGTTCTCTAGCAGGAAGTTGAGGTGATAGTTGAAGTTGCCTGTGCTGGTTAGGTGTCTCACGTGTTCCACAGAATCCAGCAAGTCGGAATAAGCTGCTTTTCCAGCCTCGCTCAAGCGCCTGATGATACTGTTTCTCGTTGGGTCAACAATGATGGAAAATACATCGCTTTTCCTCAAAGACGTTCACCAACAACCTGTAAATCAATAAGTATGTCGCATTTAGCATTTTTTGACTACAGCGTAGTCATTATTTTGATAGAAAAAGCTGGAGAAGGGCATCTTTAGTCATGCAAAGTTTAATTGAGTCTCTCGGGTACGCATAATCGTGTAGAATGGTGACAGAGATGTTGATCAGAATCGTTCGAAGATTAGCACTCGAGGAGATAGGCAAGCGCATTGAGGGTTTTGAGAAAAAGTGGGGAATGACTTTTGACGAGTTTGAGGAGTTGTTCTTGAGCAGGAGAGTTGACAGAAGCGTGGTTGATGTTTACTATGAGTGGGCAAGTCTCGTCCACGCCTACAGGGGCTACATGGAAGGGGGCGAACTCGATTATACTGTAGAGGAACTGCGTGATTTAACCCCAGAGGAATTAGAGCTTTTAACTCCAAAGCGACTGGAACTGCTCTACAGTCTCAGTGGGCAGAGAACAGAGTCTATAAACGATTTGGCACGAAAAACCCGAAGAGACGTCAAGAACGTCTATCAAGACCTCCAGTTGCTTAGCAAGTTGGGATTTGTTGTCTTCAAGAGGGTGGGCAAAAGAAACATCATCCCAGAAACGCTCATTCAAGAAATTACACTTCTAATTCGATAGACTAACCTCTGATTAGTTAAGTTTTCAAATGTCAAGAATAAATTTCACGGTCACAGCGTTTGGTTTCTTCAGAATCTCCATTTGATGGTAAGTCACCGCTTTTATCCCTACTTTTTGTGGGTGCTTATTTGGGCTGAAAATTTCTCCCCAGATTTTTGCCTTCATTCTCAAACCATCAGAAATTTTTCTTATGGCGGGTATTTCAAAGCGGGAATACAGATTCTCGGTTGTTTCAAATTTGACGATGAGTCCTTCTAACCAATTGTAAAGAAGCGCATGCTCGTCGTGTCCTTCTACTTCCATCTCATCCTCCACTTTTGGCTCAACCTTCTTGGTGTCGGTCATCGTCTCAAAGGTTGCCAAAGCGGCATTTTCGAAGGCTTCCTCTAATGTTTTGCCATAAGCCGCCACGTAAACATCAGCCGTGTGCTCTAAAAATTCGAACCGCCTTTTTAAAGACACGTTAATCCCGCTGCATGTCAAATAGTTGATTTGTTAACTTATTGTTTTCTGCAACTTTCCACTGCAGGCTACTCATCGCTAAACATCTTTGTTGATGACGGATGGATGGTTTAAGTGGTTATGGGTAGGTAATCTTAAACGGTCAATCGATAAATTTACAGAATCCCTCTCGATGAGACGAATTGCATATAAAGATTTTAAACCTAACAATTACTATCGTGAAAGGGGTTACAAAAGAATGAGAAAAATTACAAGTTTTGTTTTGACTTGTGTACTCACAATCTCTCTTGTGCTGAATTTATGGTTAACCGTTAGCGTGATGAAACTCAACTCAGAAATAGAGTATCTAAAGCAGCCTGTGGTTCATCTAGTCAAATATGATTGGTGTGTTCTACCTGGTGTTCCAAGTTGGGAGTTTGAGTATGTACAAGTGAATTTCACTCTGTTAAACTCTGGTTACGCAGATGCCGAGTTTACATTATCAATTGATGTCTTGGACCAGACTGGTAACTCATTTTTGTCTGAGCAGATGTTGATTCAGATCAATGCAACAAGTAAACGAGAGTTTAATAATCTGAGGTTAATGCATGACCTACTTTTTGATTCTGAACATCAAGTGAGAGGAATAGAGTTTTATTGTATTTACTTTTTTGAAAACTCTTTAGGGTACGAATCATCTATCCATTAACTCCACAATTTTTCTTCAAGAATTCACGGATATCCGAAGACCAGCAATTACTTTCACTTTTCTTCCACCATATTTTTGTTAATACTCATTCCATAGATTTTATTAGAAAAAATATTTTCACCTTTGGCAACTGGAATTCGAGTGGAGAAAGTATAACGATTGACCCTACAACTCCAATAGAAAAACCCAGCACAAATAGAACAAAGCATATAGAGAAGATACGGGGGATGAGTTCACCAGTAGCGAATACACTAATGTTCAAATGGTGGTTAAATGGAGCACTGGGACTTAATCGTGATAGGCGCTGGACCAGCAGGTCTCACAGCAGGCATATACGGCGCCCGTAGCGGTCTCAAAACATTGGTCATTGAGGAGAAAACCCCTGGTGGCGCAGCCGCTCTAACTCCCCTCATAGAGAATTACCCAGGCTTCGCCGAAGGCATAAGCGGACAAGACTTAGCCCTAAAAATGGCAACTCACTGCAGAAAATTCGGTGCCGCCATTAATGAATTAGAGAGGGTTACAAGGCTTAATCTAAAAATTAAAGAGAAACTTGTCGAAACGGACAGAGCAAAATACACGGCGTCCGCGGTAATAGTCGCCTCTGGTTGTAGCTATCGAAAGCTTGAAGTGCCCGGCGAAGAAGAGTTTGCCGGAAGAGGAGTAAGCTTCTGCGCAACGTGCGACGGACCATTTTTCAAAGGGAAAAAAGTTCTGGTTGTGGGAGGCGGAAACACTGCTGTCGTTTCTGCCATATTCCTTGCAAACCTCGCAACCAACGTGAAGTTGGCTCACAGAAAGAACCAACTAAGGGCAGAAGAAGCACTGGTGAAGGATTTGCATGCGCACAAAGTAGAGATTCTGTGGAACACCGAGCTCAAACAAATTAAAGGAGATGTCAAGGTGAAAGGCGCCGTTTTATTTAACAACAAAACAGGTGAAACTGCAGAAATTGATGTCGATGGGGTGTTTGTTCAAGTTGGTGAGGTTCCAAATAGCCAAGTCGCTAAGGAAGCAGGAGTCAGTGTGGATAAAGAGGGCTACATCATTGTTGATGAACGCCAGAGAACAAACATTGAGGGTGTATTTGCTGCAGGCGACGTAACAGTAAATCCGGTTAAACAAATCGGAACAGCTGTTGGACAAGCAATCATGGCTGCAGTGGAAGCCTTTGGATACATCAAAAGACCCTACTACTACAAATAACCACACAAGCCTACCAAGCGAAATTACTTACTCGATGTCTATTTCTTCATAAGATATTCATGAATGCTTTTTGCCGCTCTTTTCCCGGCACCCATAGCGCTGATAACGGTTGCTTCACCTGTTGAGATATCGCCTCCGGCATAGACTCCTTCTAGGCTGGTTTGTCCAGTCTGTTCGTTAACGATTATGGTACCCCATTTTGTGGTTTCAAGTCCCTTTGTGGTTCGCTGGATTATCGGGTTGGGACTGCGTCCAATAGCAACAACCACGGTGTCCACACTCATGATAAACTCTGAACCTTCAATAGGAACTGGTCTTCTCCTTCCAGATTCATCTGGTTCTCCGAGTTTCATTTCGATGCATTTCATTTCCTTTACCCAGCCTTGTTTGTCGCCAATAAATCTAACAGGAGTCGTTAGAAACTTGAACTTGATCCCTTCTTCTTCAGCGTTTTCAACTGCCTCTTCTCTAGCAGGCATTTCTTCTCTTGATCTACGATAAACTATCCAAACCTCATCAGCGCCCAGTCTAAGCGCTGAACGGGCTGCATCCATCGCCGTGTCACCGCCGCCAATCACCGCAACTCGTTTGCCAACTCGAATGGGTGTGTCAAACTCTGGAAACCGATAAGACTTCATCAGGTTAACCCGAATCAAAAACTCGTTAGCTGAGTAGATTCCACCCAAGTTTTCGCCGGGTACCTGCAAGAATTGAGGCAAACCAGCACCAGTCGCGATGAAAACAGTGTCAAAACCTCTTTTGAAAAGGTCGTCTATAGTAAATAACCTGCCTATTAAGGCGTCAGTCCGTATTTTGACGCCCAACTTTTCGACGTACGCAACTTCTGCTTCAACTATTCGCTTGGGCAGCCTAAACTCTGGAATTCCATAGATCAGAACACCGCCTGGCGTGTGAAGTGCCTCAAACACAGCCACCTCATATCCAAGTTTGGCTAAGTCTGCGGCTGCTGTGAGGCCAGCGGGTCCAGCGCCAATGACCGCAACTTTCTTGCCAGTAGAGTTTGACCCCTGGGAAACCGTGACTTCCTTTTGAAGTTCGATGTCGGCGACGAAGCGTTCGAGCCTTCCTATAGACACTGGTTGTCCCTTAACGCCCATGACACAGGATTTTTGACACTGCTTCTCTTGGGGGCAGACTCGACCGCATATGGCTGGGAGGCTGTTCTTCTCTTTCACCTTTCGTCTGGCTTCAGCGTACATTCTCTCTTTGATTAGCTTGATGAAGGCTGGTATGTCGATTTCTACGGGGCAACCCTTGACGCATGGCGGGTTTGGACAATTTATGCACCTTGAGGCTTCGGCTAATGCTTGTTCTTCCGCATAGCCCAGCGCGACTTCGTTGAAGTTGTGGATTCTGTCCTCTGGCTTCTGTTTGGGCATTGGAACAGCGTGCCATCGGTCTTGTGGAGGCTTCTCAGACTTCGCCTTTGCCATGTTTGATTCCTCTCAGCCTTCCATGAAGTAGCGCTGATAACCTCTCCTCGGGTAAGTACAACCTCTGCCGTTTTATCAGTTGGTCAAAGTCAACTTGATGCCCGTCGAATTCTGGTCCGTCAACGCAAGCAAACTTGGTCTCTCCAGCCACCGACACTCGACAAGCTCCACACATGCCCATACCATCAACCATGATAGGCGTCAACGTAACGATTGTCTTTATGCCCAATGGTTTGGTCATTTCAGAAACAGTCTTCAACATGACCACTGGACCCATTGCTATCACTCGGTCGATTTTCTGCTTATTGAGTAGGTCTTTGAGAAAGCCCAGTCCCTTGTATCCCTTCGAACCATCGTCTGTAGCGACGTAAAACTCGTCACTGAGCTCTTTCATTTCTTTTTCGCAAATCAGCAAATCTTTGATTCTTGCGCCTATGACTGTGATGAGCTTGTTTCCAGCCTTTCGCAGGGCTGAGACCTGAAAGAAGAGTGGTGCTATCATAACGCCTCCGCCGACGCAAAGGACAGTCCCAAACCTCTGGATTTCAGATGGGTTGCCCAGTGGACCAACCATATTGGGAATTTGATCGCCTTTGTTTAACAGCCCTAATTGGTTAGTTGTTTTGCCCACCTCGTTGAAAACCAGCGTGATTGTGCCTTTTTTGGTGTTAGAGTTGGCTAAGTTGATTGGAATCCTTTCGCCTGTTTCAGATACTCTCAGGATCACAAACTGTCCAGGATTAGCCTTAGCGGCTATGTCTGGGGCAACGATTTCCAACAGTTTGATTTTCGGAGCAAGTTTCCTTTTTTCGACGATTTTGTACATGTGTCACTGCTCCCTTTCCTTTATTGTCATCGAAGAAGACAACTTTTTGAGGAAGTCTCCTAGTTTCGAGTTGAAGTCACTCACGTAACGTGGAGAAGCGGTGAAAACCTCAAATCTGTCGTCTAGGCGGAGATTGCCCAGAGTCTTTTTCAAGACTGCGGCGTTGAGTTCGGCTGTCTCTCTTCCTTCCTCGAGTTTGCAATCTTTCTGAGCGCACGTCACGGCGAGAACACCGTCAAAGCCTGAGTGAAGCGCTTCGACAACGTGAACTGGGTCTAATCCTTGAAAGCACGGAATCTCGAGCAGCATAACGTTCTTTGGTAAAGAACTCGGATTAATCGTGTCTAACGATGAGTACTCTGACCACTGGCAACAGAAAACCAGAACGATTGGCTCCACACCCTCAGATTTCAATTTCTTTGCTTCGGCGCCCAAGTCCCTAACCATTTCTGAGATTGGTTCGTATTCGAAACCCTTTAGTTGAATCGCCAAGTGGGGGCAGACTAGGGCACAAGCGCCGCATCCAACACAGCGGTCTAGGTTTATCTCGGGCGTAGCAAACGATTTGGCTTCGATGGCTTCGTAGGGACATACGAAGGTACACTTGTCGCATCCCACACACTCTTGTGTGTCGTAAACCGCCTTGTTAGAGTTCTTTAGAAAGATCAGCGTGTCGTCTTTGAAGCCGAGTTGGCTGAGAAGGGCTTGTGTCAGAGTGAGTCTTTTGGCATTCACCTCGCTGCCCTTCTTGAAACGGCAGAACCCTTCTTCGCACTGCATGACAACTATCTTGTCAGCGCCTTGGTTCAGTGTTCTCAGCAAGAACTCGGATGAAACGCGTCCGACACACGGCAGGCGTAAAGAAACAAAGTTTCGGACGCCCTTTTCCCTGAGCATGTTAGTCATTTCGCTTGGAGTGGGGCTGCTTCCTCTGCATGTCAGGACTAAGGTTTTAGACTTTTTCTGTTTCATTAGTTTCTGGGTGTAAGAGACCAGTGAGTCGTCGTCGTAGTAAACTAAATCTATAGCTTCAGCTGGGCAGGCGCTTGAACAGAGTCCGCAGATCTGGCACTTTTCGATGTCTATTTTGATTTCGCCTGTGCTTTCGTCTTTGAAAATGGCTTCGAAGGGGCAAACCCAGCGACAGACGGTGCAACTACTACAAAAGTTGTTGTTTATCTCAATCGCAACTGTGTGGCTCTGCGGACTTTGTCCCTGCACTTGTAAGCGTCCTTTTCAGAGCGTTTTAGAAAACTCACAAGACGGCGAAATTCTATAAAGCTTTCGGAAAGGCTGCAAGGTTATGGTTCTCGACGAGGAGGAAGTGAGCACGTGTTAGTTCTTGTCGTAATTATCGGCAGAGTGACTTGAGTTCATGGAAAATGAAAAAAGGCTACAGAGGAACTATAAGCATAACTAACATTAGGATTAGGTTGTCTGAGGTTAAACAATGTTGGATTTAGTTATAAATAATGGACGTATTATTGATGGAACTGGAAATCCCTGGTTTAAGGGAGATGTTGGTATAACTGATGGAAGGATAGTTAAGATAGGGAACTTAGGCGCTGAAGAATCGGCGAGGGTTATTGATGCAAAAGGACTTGTGGTGGCACCCGGCTTCATCGACATGCACTCCCACTCCGACCTCTCACCACTAATCAACCCCCGCACAGAAAGCAAAGTCCGACAGGGCATAACAATGGAAGTCGTTGGCAACTGCGGAGTATCTGGCGCACCATTAAATGACTTCTTGAAAGAGGAGTTCATGAAAACGACACCAATTCTGGAAGAAGCTGGACTGAAACTAGACTGGTCCACTATGAGCGAGTATCTGTGTCGTTTGGATGAAAAGAAAATCGCAATAAACATCGTTTCTCTAGTGGGCAACGGAAACGTAAGAGCAATGGTCATGAACTATGATGCTCGAAAGCCAACAAAAAACGAACTCGAGGAAATGAGAAGGGTCTTGGTAAAGACTTTGGAAGAAGGCGCCTTCGGATTGTCTTCGGGGCTGATTTATCCTCCTAGTTGTTATGCTGATACTAATGAACTAATAGAACTTTGTAAAGTTGTTGCCCAGTATGGTGGAATATATACTTCTCACATAAGAGGCGAGGAAGAGAGGCTCATTGACTCGGTGAAAGAAGCAATAAGAATCGGCGAGAAGGCACGAGTGCCGGTAGAAATTTCTCATCACAAGGCTGCAGGTAAAGCGAATTGGGGAAAAGTCAAGCGAACTCTTAGAATGATGGAGAAGGCTAGAGAGGGGGGAGTAGACGTTACTTGTGACGTTTATCCCTACTTGGCTGGAAGCACCGGCTTAGACGCTATGCTTCCACCTTATGTCTACGAAGGCGGTGTAGACAAGTTAGTTGAAAAATTGAAGGATGAGAAAACTCGTCAAAGGTTAAGGCAGGAAATGACAGAGGGAATAGGGGGCTGGGCAAGTCACCTGATTGCTGGCGGTTGGGACGCAATCATGATCGCCTACTGCAAGGGGCATCCTGAATTTGAAGGAAAGACCATATTAGAAATTACCCAGCAGAAGGGCGTAGACCCATTCGACTTCGTCTTTGATTTGCTAATAGAAGAAAAAGCGTCGGTATCCATCGTGCATTTCTTGATGTGCGAAAACGACATGCGCACAGTTTTGAAGCATCCAGTCTCCATGATAGGAAGCGACAGCTCTGCATGGGCACCATACGGAGTGCTAGCGAAAGGCAAGCCTCACCCGAGAAGTTACGGAACCTTTCCAAGAGTTTTAGGTGAGTATGTTAGGGAAGAAAGGGTGTTAACCCTTGAAAATGCTGTTAGGAAGATGACTTCGTTGCCAGCCCAAAAACTCAGACTAAAAGATAGGGGTCTAATTAGAGAGGGGATGTGGGCGGACATCACAATCTTCGACCCTAAAAAGGTGATAGATACGGCTACTTACTCTGAGCCCCATCGATATCCCATAGGAATCGAGTACGTGTTAGTGAATGGAAAAATTGTGATAGAAAATGGCGAACACATTGGAGAACTACCGGGGAAGGCTCTACGTCGAAGCACTTAACGATACCACTTAAGAAGGATGTAAGATAATGAAAGAAATACGTATTGAGCCGCTGAAGGGTGAAGAGAGGGAGAAAAGATTAGTTCTTGACTGGGTTTCAGAGGTTGTATTTCTCTTGGATTTTATAAAGTCAAAAATGGGGCATGAACGTATTGTCGAGTCAGGTGAGCATCTGGGCTCTATTGAAAGATTGGCATGGAAGAACGTTATGGGCAGATTGTCTCCAGGAGAGTTTCTAGCAAGAACCTATAGGGGGAATTATGAGCCAATAGGTTTCAAAGCCAAGATTTATGAAGAGCACGATGGTGATTCTGCTGTTATGGTCGTTACAGAGTGTCCCTACGTAAGCTTTTGGAAAAAATACATGAAGGGCATTGGAAGCCTAACCGAATGTGACCTCTGCAGTTTCTGTCATGCAACTTTTGCATGGGTGTCTGAGTTCAATTTCAAATGTGAAAGACAACAGACTCCAGAAGAGTGCCGAATCCTTCTATTGTCAAGAAGAAAATAGGCTTATGGTTAGGTAGGCATAGTCTGTTTTGTTAGCCTCCGAATCCTTAAAATACATTCTAAACCTTTGAAATCTTCAATTCTGGACAGGCCAAGAAAGCATAGTTTAAGGTGACGAAGGATGACTCTGCGAATTAGAGTTATGTGCTCGAGTGAAGACCTAGAGTTTGGTCGATATCTAACCGAAATAGTAGAGTGGAACTACAGCACAAGTGATTTTGAACGCTTGTTGTATTATGAGCCAGAAGGCTGTTTTGTAGCAGAACAGAACAATGAGCCAATAGGAATCGTCACTACTACAACCTATGGGAAACTCGCTTGGGTTGGTTCTTTGATTGTTTTAGAACATTATCGCGGTAGAGGCGTTGGCTCAGAATTAATGAAACATGCCATTCACTACCTCAAAACAAAAGGAGTGGAAACAATCAAACTAGACGCAGCTCCAAAAGCCATACCACTATACAAGCGACTAGGCTTCAAAGAAGAATACGACTCTCTCAGGTTCATTGGCACTGGAAAAAAGATAAATTGCCAAAAAGTAAGCAAAATGAAAAATGAAGATTTAGAAGGTGTCGTTCATTTGGATACTCAATTTTTTAGTGTTAACCGTGAGCGAATTCTAAGAAGAGTGCATAAAGATTTTTCTGATCTGTGTTTTGTTTCTTTCACGGATGGAAATTTAGTGGGTTATCTCATGGCAAAGAAGGGTTTCGACATAATCAAAATTGGACCGTGGATCTGTGATCCAAAACATCCAGAAGTCGCAGAAGAGTTGTTAAAAGCGGTTTTGAACGAAGCCCCGGGAATGAGCATATGGGTTGGTGTTCCCGATGGAAACAAGAGAAGCGTTAACATTCTTGAAAAACACGGATTTGTGGATCAGCCAAAGAGTGTTAGGATGTATTATGGAAAACACGACTATGTAGGATTAATCAATGGAGTTTTTGGAATAGGCTCCCCTGAAAAGGGATGACCCGTTAGGCGTTCTCAAAGCCTATTTTTCCCAAATTTACAGGCTTTCTGACATTCCATACACATTAGATGAGAATTCTTTGTTACAGTGGGCTCGTAACGGCTCAGAATCCTTCTCAAGTCACTGTTGGTGATTTCCTGATCCAAAAGATGAATTCCCACCAAACATTTCTCCGAATCCACTTTGTATGGTGCTAAAGCGTTTACAGGACAAGCTTCAATGCAGTTTTCACAGTCTCCGCACAACTCTTCTTCAATAGGCTTGTCTGCCACCATTTTAGCGTTTGTCAAAACCGCACCCAAACGAATCCATGGACCAAGATTGGGATTGATTATGAGGGAGTTTTTTCCGAAGGCTCCGAAACCAGCGAGTTGTGCCAACCGTTTATATGGAAGCCTGGGTGGAGAGGCGATGGCTTTGTAATCCTTCTTTTCCAAACAGAAGGCGACTTCTCGTGTTATGGTTGATAATGGGAAGTAGCCTGGATAGACCCACTTATCTTCTTTGCGAAGGGCGATTTCCTGGATGTCATCCCAAACGTGACAACCCAACACAACCACGGATTTGGCGTCCTCCATAATTTCAGTTGTCTTTTGGGTGTATTCTTGAATCTTCCAGCCAACCCACTGTTTTGGAAAAGCATCTATGTCTTGAGCGGACACAACGCCGACTAAATCCGCACCAACCCTCAACGCAGTTTCCTTTACTTCCGTTGTGAGTTTCTTTGCATCCAATTTAGCCACCAACTTTTGTGTGTCTTTAATGTCTGACCCAAAAATTAAGGTAACTGATTCTACGTGTTCTACAAGGCGGACGGGCTGTTCTAAACTCTATTTTTAAATGATACAGCAACCAAGTTGAGTAAGAACGTGTGTATGGAAAAAAGCAACTGAAACAGCATGTATGCAGGATGGATAAGCGGTGAGATTCCCACTACAAACTATAAGGCTGAGGTCTGTGGTTGTGGCGATAGTCTGCGGGCTTCTTTTGTCGTTAGCCACAGGACTTTTTGAGAACCCACCCAAAGAAGCCAGCATAATGAGATTCAAATATTATGGCCACCCTCTGGCTTGGCGAGTGACTGACATCTTTGGACCAACCGCGTATAGGTTCGATAGCTTGGCTATGGATGCCGCGTTTTGGATCACCATTTCTTTCTTTGCGGTGGTCCTTCTAGAGAAGATGCTGAAGTTAAGGGTTGGCTTCAAGTATGAGACGTTCCTGTTGCCCCTAGTTTTGTTTGTTCCTTTGGGTCTTGTCATGGATTTTTTTCATGAGTTTGGTCATGTGATGTGGGGAGTTGCTGCTGGAGGGAGGCTTACCTTTATGAAGGTGGCTTTTTTCGAGATATATCCTCGTTTTGCTGTAACTCCACAATTTGATTTAGGGTATGTCCAAGTCGTTTGGGGTACGCCCGACCCTCCAGCGTTTGAATATGGTCTCTTCGTTATAGGCGGTTCATTAACCACCAATATCATTGCATGGATGTTAGCCCTAATTCTTCTAAAAAAGAGTCTCGGATTCAAGACAAAAGTTACACTCAAGATTTTGGGCATTTTTGGCATCCTCGATCTTCCCTTCTATGTTCTTTTCCCTCAGATAGGCTTCCGTCATTGGATCTTTTTGGGCGGGTGCCAACCCGAACCCCTCATAGGAGCAAGAAGGATGGGTATACCGGATTCAGCGTTTTACATCGTGGTTGCTCTCACAACTCTTGGACTAATCTTCCTCTACTTCAAACTATTCTGGGAGAAGGCTTGGAAGCGGACAAAGACCTTTTTGGGAATGGCTCAGTTTGAGCAAGAAGAGGGCTTCTAAAATCAGACCGAGAAGAGGTCTTTTTGCTGTTCCAACCATTCGCTAGGCTACTAGAAATGCACGTAATCTTTATTTTAAACCACTTGGAATTTCCAAAGTCGCTTTTAGATTATTTTGGCGCCGGGAATGGGATTCGAACCCATGCGGTCCAACGGACCACAGGCTCTCCAGCATGGTCTCAAGGCCTGCGCATTATCCACTCTGCCAACGGGATGTGAAATTCTACTTCCACCGTAATCCCGGCTTGTTGTCCCGGCACCATCAGTCTATCTAATCTATCTTTATTAAAACGTTACTCGAAGAGACTAGATGAAATCTTCTCTTGGTTAAACACTTAAATCGGTTATTTATTACAGTGGTTGGGTGTAAAGGAAGTTAAAGCAACGGTGAAGTGCCAATACTGCGACAAAGACGTCGTTCTACCTTTCAAGTGTCCATTCTGTAACCAACAATTCTGCCCAGAACACAGGTTGCCAGAGAATCATGAGTGCCCAGAATACTGGCGGGCGAAAATCCCACGTCAAGAGCTGCCAGTTCCAGTCTTAATCGAGAGGAAACCTTACGAATACACAACTACTTATACGCCTAAACCAGTGACGAGGACTTTTTGGTTCAGCCCAAAAGAGTTGAAGCACCTCACCATTGGAACACTGTTGGTTGCAGCTGTTGGGCTATCTGTTGGGCTGTCCTATGTCTTACAAAAAACGCCTCAACCACAAATCTTGGCAGGAATAACGATAGCTTTTACACTCGCATTTTTGCTCCACGAACTCAGCCACAAAATCCAAGCACAACACCTTGGGTTGTGGGCGGAATTTCGAATAACCATGCTTGGTGCCCTTATCACTCTAATCTCAGTTTTCCTGCCCTTCTTCAAGATAATCTCGCCTGGTGCCGTCATGATCGCAGGACCAGTGAGCAGAGAGGTTGCTGGAAAAATCGCTGTCGCTGGACCATTGACAAACGTTGTCCTCTCGAGCGTGCTTTTGTCCATCTACTTTTATTCACCTTGGCCTCTCTCTGAAATTCTGATATGGGGTGCCGCCTTCAACGCTTGGATTGCCCTTTTCAACTTGTTGCCTTTCGGTGTGATGGACGGGTTGAAGGTTTACTGGTGGAACAAAATAGTTTGGTGTGTTGCTTTTGTCGTGTCCGGTGCCTTAACCGTTGTGACCTACATATTCCTCTGAATTTTTATCTGATGAACCAAAAACGAGAAAGTCGGAAAGGGTTTCGGTAGTTTTGAGTTGATTAAACCTCGGTTACTCGAAGACTTTTAATTATTGGTTGTTTGACTGAGGGTGGAGGGAGCATGAGGTCATTGGGGAGTCGCTCCCTCCTGTGGCGGTATATGGTTCTCCTTTCTCTTTCAGCGTGTTTTAGACATTGAAATGAAGGGGTGGATGTCTAATGAACTTTGTGGAGAATTCTTCTAGAAGATTTGGGGACATTATTAAAGAAAATGCGCTCGCATAATCAAGCCCTATTAATCACACTTAGCCAGCTAAAGAAGTTCTATGCTTACGTAAACTTCCTCTGGAACACGAATCCTCATGATCCGCCGCATCGCACGCTCTTCAGCGTCGATGTCGATGAGCCGTTTGTGAATGCGCATCTCCCACTTGTCCCAAGTGGCGGTTCCTTCGCCACACGGAGTCTTTCGAACCGGCACACGAAGCCTCTTCGTGGGAAGCGGAATCGGGCCAGTCATCTTGACACCTGTTCTGTCGGCGATGGTCTTCAGTTCTACGCACACCTCTTCAAGTTTTTTGAAGTCTGTGCTCGTCAGTCGAATTCGTGCTTTTCTTGCCATAGTCGCGGCTTCTCCTTCACGGCTTGTTCTTATCCACTAACAGATGTTTTAAATACTTTTTGCTCATTGTTGAGCGCTGTTAGGATTAAGAGGAGGAAGAAGATGTTTGCGGACTAGGGGTCTGTTTTTCCGAAGTTTCTCGCTACCACGTACACGTCGCGCATGTCGACTTTCCCGTCGTCGTTTATGTCGGCGTTTGGGTTCCATCTCGGATGGTCTGGGTAGGAGCCGAAGGCTTTAGCGACTAGATAGATGTCTCTCATGTCAACTTTGCCGTCTGGAACGCCTTCTGGACCTGTTAGATCGCCTATCATGGCTACTATTATCCAACCGTTGGTTAGGGTGTTGTCTAGTGTGTCTGTTTCGCCTATCACGGGCTCTGCGTGGGCTGTTACGGTGTAGTTGCCCTTAGCCACACCCGTGGTGTTCCAAACAAAAATGGCAGCAACAGAACTTCCACTGGATAAAGTGAAAGTTTTTGTTGTTATGGGGTTAGTGTCGTAGTAAGCAGTTGCGTCAAAGGTTTCAGGAGAGGTTCCCAAGTTTGCTACAGTTGCTTTTATACTTAAAGTGAAACCTTGTCCAACAATATTTTTAGAAGTGACTACATTGGTAACGGCAATATCGTGGATTGGAGCATATGGGTTCATGAGGGGGTAATAGTCTACCCCTTGATGGGGTATTAGTGTGTCTCCTATTCCATCGTGGTTTAGATCTTGGCCAGTGTAGTCGCTCCAATAGTTTCCCTTATTTGCCTCATCATTCCACATATTTGTTCCATTATTACTTGTCGCCTGTACAGTATTGCCAACGAAGCTATTATGGTATATTCTGTTGTCACTTGCAAAGTCTAGCCACATGCCTAGTTCGTTAAAGGATACAAGATTGTTGTTGATTGTGTTCTGACCCGAGTACCAGTGCATCTTAATGCCTGCACCTGTATTCCTAGCCACCTCGTTGTTACTGATTGCGTTGCTGTTGGAACTGTATAAGTAGACCCCTCGAAAGCTATTATACTTCAATACACTGTCAGTAATTGTGTTGTTGTGAGAATAGTCAATGTAAAAGCCAAATTGGTTGTTTAGCACTTTTACATTTTGTATTGTAGAGTTCGTCGTGTAAGCAAAAAGCAATCCTTGATAGTTGTTTCTTAGAGTTAGGTTTTTCACTGTAATATTTGTCGAGTTTACGACCCCTACATATCCCGCGTCGGTTGGAACAGTCTTTCCGTTCTGGTTTGTCCAGTAATAGATGGGCTTTCCACATGCCATATTTGAAGTATCTATGTTATGAATGAAATGTGGAAGAGAAGTCCCATAGACTCCGAAGTCGTTATTATTGTTGACCATTACATTACCTAAAAGAATGTCATTCGTTGAGGTGCGCAGGAAAATGCCATATGTGTTGTTTTGAACTACTACGTTTTGTATTATGGAATTGTTTGTGTAGGCAAATAAGACCCCGTGATAATTTTTTGTAAGCGTTAAGTCTCTAACGGTGATGTTGGTGGAATTAATAACTGCCACATATCCAGCATCAAGAGGAACTTGTTGGTTGTCACGGTTTACCCAGTAATAAACAGGTTTCCCGTCTACTGTGTTAGAAGTGTCTATGTCTTGGATGAAATCTCCAACATCTTCGCCGTAGACCCAGAAATTGTTTTCATTACTGCTGATCGTGTTTGTTCTTAGAAAATTGTTTCCAGAGTCTATTAATTGGAAACCATACTTGTTGCTCGATAATAAGTTGCTTCGTATGGTGTTCCCTGTAGCATTGGAAAATACGTATAGCCCGTGGTCATTGTTTGTTATGATATTGCTCTCGATAGTGTTTCCAGTTGAATTGTAGACTCGAATGCCGAATTCATTGCGAGTTCCAGTGTTATAGGCTATCGTATTCGATCTTGTAAAGGATCCTAATGAAATGCCGTCGCGATTGTTAGAAACCGTATTGCCCGTTATGGTGTTTCCTGTAGTGTTGTACAGCCTAACGCCATATTCAAGATTGTTAGATATCGTGTTACCGCTCACAGTTGCGCCCAATGAACCATAAGAGATGTAGACGCTTGCGTTGCAGTTCGAAAGTATGTTGTTGTCAATTATGGTTCCAGTTGAGCGTCTTACGTATATGCCCTTATCTCCATTACGAATGGTGAACCCACTAATGCGAACATTGTCTGCACTTACGCGAATGGTATGATTGGCTTTGTTTCCATCTATAATTGTTGTGCTTTTGTCTAGTCCGATGAGTGTAATCGCGATTCTGATGGTGAAGTTCCCCGCATACGTTCCTGGTGAAACTTCTATGGTATCGCCATCGTAGGCCATATCTAAAGCCTGCTGTATCGTTAGAACATCTTGGGGAACTCTTATAGTGGTTGCCTTAACCGACGTTACGAATAATGACCAAAACGTTGTCAAGAAGAGAATTGCCAAAAAAATTGTTAAGATGGCTCTCTTACTCATATTAACAGTATGAACTTGCACTCGGATATAAGAATTACATAGCTATTTTCTAGAATAATATTCTAGATTTACGACAAAAAAAAGTATTAGTAGTACGGGGCTTAAAGGATTACTAAATGACCATTCAGAACTTGAGGGAATGGTGGTTGATGAACAAAGCGGTGGTAGGTTCATTTATAATGTTAGGAAGTACTTGCTTGATAGCCTTCACTGCGAGGCTAGTATTTCCCGAAATCCTGCCAGTTTTGGATGGTATGAGAATCATATTTTACGTAGTTTTAGCTGTTACAATAATTGCCATACTTCGAAATGTAGTTGGCCTCATAACATATGGAGTTTTCGGCCCGGCAATTATAAGTCTCGGATTAACTAGGATTGGAGACATCTACTTTGGATTAATCGCCTTTTTCTTAATCTTAGCAGTGGGAATCGCCGCAGCTTTTATTTTACAACCATTGAAATTACAAATGTCCCACCGAATGGCCATAATTGTAATCGTAGTATCTTCTACCATGGGTTTCCTCACATTTATGGGTTCAAGCATCGGGATTGTATCCTTAACATACGTTGACTTACTACCTATCTTAATTTCTTCTTGGATCGCTGAAAGATTTGTGAGAGATCATAGTGAAAGCGGTTGGAAAGCGAGTTTCAAACGTCTTGCTTATACCCTTGTTGCGGTTTTGGCCACCTTCTTGTTGATTAGCGACAAGTCAGTCATGGACTATTTCATTCATACTCCAGAGATGTGGATTGTGCCAGTAGCCCTTAACATACTCATTGGCGCCAAAGTTCGAGTTCGTTTGTCAGAAATGTTCAGGTTTAGGAAACTGGCCAAAGACAATCCCCATGGCGGAGGTTATTCTCAAGTTCTCACCGTAAATTTGCGAAATAGGGACTTCATTGAGAAATATAATCTCCGAAAGCATTTTCCTAAGATAACAAAGTTGGGAGTGAAAGAAACTTTGCAAAAAGCAGGAATACCTGTACCAAGAACACTTGCAACGGTTGCAAATTTTTCAGATTTACGAAATTTAGACAAAATTCTTGTCGATATATCTAAGGAGAGAGGTTTCGTTATTAAACCAAACAATAGCTTCGGCGGCCGAGGAATCTTAGTCATTAAACATGGAGATGGACACGTATGCGAAACAACTAACGGCAAATGTTTGGATTCCAGTGATATTAGGGAGCACTTGGAAGCTGCGATAGATGGAGAATATTCAGGAAGATGGTTACCGGACAAGGCTTGCATAGAGGAACTATTGATCGCCCATCCGGACCTCGCCAAATTATCATATTCTGGTCTCCCTGACATTCGAGTAATAGTTTTCAGAGGGGTACCCGTAATGACTATGGCTCGATTGCCGACGATGAAATCAAGTGGAAAAGCAAATCTTCACCAAGGTGCTATAGGAGCTGGAATCGACTTAACAACGGGCCAAATCACAAATGCTGTAGTAGCTCACCAAAAGAAACCAATAACTCATCACCCAGATACGGGGATTAAGCTGACTGGTCAAAAAATTCCATTTTGGGACAAAATCCTGGGGATGGCAATAAGAGCACAAAGAGAAACAAGATTAGGCTATGTTGGAGTTGACATAGTCATCGACAAAGATAAGGGACCTTTAGTCATGGAAGTTAATAAGCGACCAGGCTTAGAAATCCAAAATGCTAACCGCAAACCTTTGCTGGAAAGACTTCGAGCTGTTGAAATGTTTCTGGCAGATAAAGGGGACATATCAGTAGACGAAGGTATTAGAGTGATGCGTTTGTCGGAAACAAGAAACTGGAAGCTAACCAAAGAAGATGCGCTATCTTTTAAGAGGGAAACAGCATGAAAAGGCGTCTGCTAGTTCTCATTCTACTCTTCGTTTTGTTGGCCATCCAGTTAACTTCGTTATTTTCAATTTTCAAAGCGGAAGCTCAATCTATATCGCCACCTCCAACACCTCGCTTCAAGCTTACACTTGCCAGAATTAATGAAATCACATACAAAGTCAATATAACAAACATCGGTAATTCCTCATCATCCATTAGAATCGATATCGCATTACCAAAAACATGGATGCCTGATACCTACGTTGAAATCAAGGAAATTACACTTACGCATGGCTCGATTGGGAATTATTCCAATCGTGAAAACAACTACATATACATTATTTTCAACTCCGATCCTCATGAGTCAACGCAGATAAACATCACTTTTTATTCCTTAAAATACAAATTAGAATACTACACTCACAAGCGCGTTCAAAGTATGAGCTATCCAAACGAACTCACAATTTATACTCAACCGGAACAATACATCGAATCAAACGACACGGCAGTAGAAGGCTTAGCTATAGGGTTGGCAGGCGACCAGAAAAATCCTTTTCGAATAGCTGAGAAAATTTATGATTTCGTAATATCACAACTAAGATATGCGGTGCAACCTAAAATTCGAGGTGCACTATGGGCCCTTTTGAACAGAGAGGGAGACTGCACCGAATATGGGACCCTTTTTGTGGCACTTATGAGAGCGCTCGGAATACCAGCACGGATAGTAACAGGGCACATGTCAAGAGCTCTGTCTGAAGGTGGAACTACAAATGCAACAAATCTTTCGGTAGACTCGCCCCATCTTTGGGTCGAGTTCTACGTAGAAGGATATGGGTGGATACCTGTAGATCCCACTTCAGGTGAAGGGAACCCTCTAAGGTATTTCGGCATTTTGTGGTCGTACTATTTACCATTCTTAAAAGGACCTACCATGGAAGCTCCCTATCGAGCCCTTCTTACTCTCAAATCCGAGCATCTAGAATCTGTAGAATATAGCGCCACGCTAATAGTGAACCTGTTGGCAACCTTTCCTTTTCAAAATCAGGCGATTCTAAGCATCTATGAAGCAAATGAACTGGCTAACACCATGAGGCGCACAGCATATGAAGCATACAACACCTCTTTGTTGGGATACCAGGCATCTATGTGGCAATTCAACATCACAGAAACATATCCACTATTACAAGAAACATATGATTCCTTTTACAATTCAACGCTGGCGTTCAGTCAAAGCGACTTCCTGAACGCAGATATTTATGCAAAGACAGCGTCGCAAAACGCGAAACAAGCTTTAGAATTAATTTCTGCATTGACAATCAGTGAAGCACGCGTAGCTGTCACTAGAGCATGGAAAGAACTAAGACTTCTAGGTGCATCAAGCGGAGAAAATTACATCAAACGAGCTGAAGAATGTAAGTCAAATGGCGATTATATATATATGGTCAAATACGCCCAATACGCCAGAATCACGGCAGATTCAGCACCAAACATTGTTGTCTTCATAGGCCCTATATTGCTATGCGTTTTCACCGTCTGGATGATAACTAGGAAAGGAACTAAAAAAGAAATAACTGCCTTATCTTGCATACGCTTCCTCCATATCCTACAACAATCTTGAAAACCTACTTTATCAACTGCCATCAGCTTAAGATAAAGAAGAAACAAAAAATTTCTCGGTGTTATCGTCCAGAAAAAGAGACAACTCCAAACCAAAACAACATACCCTCTCCTAGACCTAGGTATACCCGTCTCTGTCTCTCCCCCTCTATACTAGAGGTCTCACACACGCACACACACGAACGACACTTTATCAAACTCCAGCATACTCCAAAACCGAAAATAATTACTAAAGAAAATTATAGAGCAATATCAAACAAACCCTTAATACCCCCCACAACCTTATTCTCAAAATGAGAAAGGAGGAGACCCACATAAACACCATCGAACTGATGCTATCCCAGAGCCTACAAAACAAAAACCCACAAATCGACCCCAACACAACAGATAAAAAAATCCTCCAAATAGCCACACAAGACCTCCTAAACTACCTAAAATTCCACTGGAAACTCATAGGCCGACAAAACACAGAAATCGAGCTAACAGAAAAGATACAAGAATACTCCCAAAAAAAACCGAAAGAACTCCAACAATTCATAGACCTATGGTGTGGAATCTGGATAAAAAAATGGAGTGAACGAGTCAAAGTCCTCATAAACGAAGATCACATGTGCTGGGACAAAAAAAACCAATACCAACTCAAAGCAGAACCCCTTTGGAACCCACTCCCCTACCGCAACGAAATGAAAGACCTGGTAACCAGCACACTAATAAGAAACGGAGAAATCTGCGGAACATCCATACTAGCAGAAAACCTCATAAAAACCGAACTAGCAACAAACTCAGAAAACAAAATCTACGCAAATCAAAACCTTCTAAACATCACAGAAAAAGCGATGAAAAAGGCGAGACAGCTCTCCCAAAGCAGAGGACCACTAATTTTCGTGAGAATCGACAAAAGATTCTTCCAACTCTTAAAATGAACTAACGCAATCTCGCTCGATTCAAAGTCTTGGTCTGCCACTTATACCTTCTGATAGTGGTCGTCTCCCCATAACCACAAGCACCACACCTCTTCTCCTTCACATTATAGGCTCTTCTTCCACACCTTCTACACCGAATATGAATAGTTCTTCCTGCACGTTTTCCAAAAGACGGAGTGCCCTTGCTCATCTTTCCCACATTTTTCACCTAGAAGGAGGCGGAGAGATTATCACAACGTTGTCTCCCCTAACAATGATAACTCCCAACTTCTTCACATTCTCAGCCTCTGTGATGTCTTCTGTCTCTTCCAACACTAAGTTGAGGTGCTGATCGAATCCCTTCAGTTTTCCACGTAAACTCTTTCCGCCCTTCAGTCGTACAAGGACAACTTTTCCAAGACTTTCCTCCAAGATCTGAGTAGTCATTTCACTCATGTGTGGTCCTCTCGTTACTTTTTGTCACTGTCTTTTTATAGGTGCCGACGACCAGTAATTAAATGTTATTCATAAAAGGATGATGAATCTTGCCAAAAAATCCTCCCCGACAATTTCTAAGGGAAAAGGAAGCGAGAAAACTGCTTCTCGATTTTTCCAGAAAAATCGGATGCGCCACTGAGAAAATATTCGGACCTAAACCTCGTATTGAAGTCGTTGAAACCCAAGATGTGAGACTCTTTTTCGTCGATAGCAAGCCTTTGATGGCGAGACTGAATGGTGTGCTCTTTCCCACACTAATCTTCAACGAAGCTTTTTCTTTTCTCCCTCAGATTGTTGTAGACATGGGTGCAGTTCCTCACGTTTGCAAAGGCGCTGACATAATGGCTCCAGGAGTCTGCAGAATAAGAGGAGAGTTCAAAGAAAACGATCTTCTGCTAATCACTGACGAGCGATATGGCAAGCCTTTGGCAGTTGGTGTCGCTCTCTTTGATTCGCAGGGTATGAAGAAAATCGGGCATGGAAAGATCGTGAAAAACATTCATTGTATAAGCGACAGAGTTTGGAGTCTCATAAAGAATCAATAAGTTCATAAGGTACGTATGTTTACCCTCGCTTAATTTTTTCAGACTTAACACCCGTATCGGTTAAGGATGCGGTCGCTTCTGTTTGTTAAGCAAAATCGAAAAGAAGGAAAAACACTAGATGTGGTTGGTTTTGGGGTTTATGGGTCTGTTTTTCCGAAGTTTCTTGCTACCACGTAGATGTCGCGCATGTCGACTTTCTCGTCTGGGAGTCCTTGGGGGCCGGTTATGTCTGCGTTTGGGTTCCAGAGTGGATGGCCCGGGTGTGAGCCGAAGGCTCTAGCAACCACGTAGACGTCTCTCATGTCGCATTTTCCGTCTGGAACGCCTTCCGGTCCTGTTAGGTCACCTACCATGGCGACTATAATCCAGCCGTCTGTTAGGGTGTTGTCTAGTTTGTCTGTTTCATAAGGGAGTTGGGTGGCTTCGGCTGTTATGGTGTAGTTGCCCTTAGCCACGCCCGAGGTGTTCCAGGTGAAGGTGACGGTTGTGGAGTTTCCGTTTGTTAGAGTGACTTCTTTTGTTTCTATTATGGTTGTGTTAGCGTAGACCGTGACGTTAAATGTTTCGTTGAAGAAAAGTCCTTGGTTTTCAATGGTTACGTTGACTCGTAGTGGATAGTTCTGTCCGACAACTGTTTTGTGCGTTGTAATGTTGGTTACTGCTATGTCATGAGATGGTTGAAGGTAGAAAGTGTGATTTAGTAGGATATCTTTTGGCTGAGATAGGGAGTCCCAATAGAAGGTAGAGTTAAGTATCAAAGGGTCGCTGAGGTCGTAGCCTATTTTTTGGGCGTAGATGTACGCTTTAGAAGGTAGAATCGGTAGTGTTATGGATACGTTTTTCGGAAGATCCCGCAGAGATACTGTGTAATTATAGTTATGAGACGCATATGGCTCATCATAGATCATTTGAGTGAATAATTCTGCATTATCTAACTTTAGGCCTGTCGCATTATCTATGACTGTAACATTGATGAAAGAGCCAGGGTAAGGAGGTTTTGCAGTTCGACTTGGCACTGCACTCACTCGTATGCGGTGGGAAGCTCCTGTTGGGAACCATGTTCCCCCAATCACTTGTATTTGTCTTGTTGCCACTTGGGGTGTGGTGTATGCAGCTCTCCCAATTGCCTCTCCATTGTATTGTCCCATTGGTGGGCTGTCTGCAAAGGCGCCATGCAAGATGAATATTTCATCCAAGTCATGTATGCCGTCTGAGTCCGAGTCATTAGAGTTAAGATATGCAAACGTGTCGTAAACGCCTGTCAGATTTGTAGGTGCAACAGATTCTAGCCTACTCCATATCTCCTCAAGGCTAAGGCTGATTCTGTCGTCAAGAATCAGATGTCTGCCATTGTATTGTTGCCAGCCAAAAGTGGCACTCATATTGTAGCTGTCCACGTTGGCATCATAGAGATCCCATAAAATCGCTGCTACAGCAAACTCCTCATCTCGCCAAGTAAGTACGGGGTCTTCAAGGTTGGTTGCGCCACCTGCCCAGTTGTATATCCAAGGCGATGGTTCATTCACAATCACTGCAACCATTAGCGACATGAACTCGGCGAAACCTTCAGTCCATGAATCGGTGGTTGTTGGATTGATGTATCCCCAATGGTTAACTTCATGAGTTGCAGAACAATTTGTTTCATAGATGCCGTTGTCATCAAGATCGGCTAAAAACCACCATACCCCCGAGTAGGTAGGCATCAAATTGTCGCCGCCGATGGACGAGTCGGTCATTATGTGATGTCCAAATTCGTGCCATTCGCGGTTGTCTGGTCTATTCGTACTTGAATAGCTGCTATCTACCTGATCAACCCATATAGTCGAAGTAGCAATCGTATAAAGTGTCCCCCCAGTTGCAAAGGCTCGGACTTCTACAGGAAGCGCATGGTCCAAGGTTAGTCCAAGATTTTCTACGGCAAATCGAGCAGCCAAGTAAGTGTTGTGGTAGATTACAGCGAGATGGGCGAACCTATCTTCGCCTACATTTGTGTCATCTGGCATCATTGGCACGAATAGGACCCCATTCAATTCGTAGGTGATCGAATTGTCTATAGCGATATTCATTGCAATATTTGCCCTGTAGGGTCTCTCTACCCGGAAAGTTGGGGTGCGAAGCCATGAAGGATTGTTAGCGTCTCGTGTGTTGTCATAGGTCTTGATGGTGTTGTCACGATCCTCTAGAGTAAGCATAAGTCTAACATCGGATGGCCCTCCAACATTTGAACACACGAAATCACCATTGACATCGCTATAAACAGTTTCTAGAACGTCAGAACCTCGTATCAAATCAACCCTGAGTCCTCTTACATTGTGTACTGTGGGGGGGGCGACTGCGTTTGTTCCTTCAACGATAACTCTTCCATAAATTATGACGGATGGCGTCATCAGCGGATATCTATCTGTATTATCTGTGTCTATGAAGCGTGGAGTGTCACCTATGCCATCACTGCCAGTGATATTCTGATCTACCCCACATTTCTCATCTTTTCCAGTGTAGTCTGACCAGTAGTTCCCACCAGAGGGATAGCCATTATGCCAGATATTGACTGAATTTTGGGTGGAGACTTGTTGAGTATTATTTATGATGTTGTTGTGATAGATTCGGTTGTTGGAGCAATTGCTAAGGGAGAAACCATAGTAGTTATTTGTTATGTTGTTACCAGATACTACGTTGGAGGATGTCTCCTTGATGTAGAACCCACGCCCATTGTTCGTTATGCTGTTTCCAGAAACAGTGTTATTACTGGACAACTTATCGATATAGACTCCACTATAAGTGTTGTTTGCTATATTATTTTGAAAGACAGTGTTAAACGATGAGTCCCAGAAGTAGATGCCGCGCTCGTTGTTTGATATGCTGTTGTTTGCTATTTGTGAGTTTCTTGTATAAACCAGAAGTATGCCTTGACTATTATTTTCTAGTTCCAGTTGTTTGACGATGATGTTTGTAGAGCTTACCAGAGCCACAAAGCCAGCGTCGGATGGAATCTCCATACCGTGGCGGTCAACCAAATAGTATATTTTTTTGCCGTTAACAGTGTTCGATGAGTCGATGTCATGAATAAAATGTGTGAGTTCGGAACCGCCAACATAGAAGTTGTATCTATTGTCAGTCATTCTATTATACTTGAATTCGTTGCTATAACATCCTTCGAGGCTGATGCCATAGCCACTGCTGAAGCCATAGCCACTTTTTGTTATGATATTTCCATAAACAGTGTTATTGTTCGAACCGCCAAACCAAACACCCTTGCTGCTACTGTTTTCTATAGTATTGCCAAAAATAATGTTGTTATGAGACATGTCAAGGACGGCCAAGCCAACTTTATTGTTTGTTATGATGTTCCCAGAAATGATGTTGAAACAAGAGCTATAGAGAACGATGCCTTGTTCGAGGCTGTTCGTTATATTGTTCAGGGACACATGGTTATGGGAATATTGTTGGGCATCAACGCCAATTTGAGTATCTGTTATCGTGTTTTTTGACACAGTATTGTTAGACCCCGAAACGCAAACACCACGTTTGACAGTAGTTATGTCGTTTTCAGAAAATGTGTTATGAGAACCGCCAATGTCGGCGCCCACCCATGTGATGTATGCTATGTTGTTTCCAGAAACAATGTTGCTGTTGCACGAGCCATAAAGCCAGATGCCGACATAGGTGCTGTAGACTATGGAGTTATCAGAAACATTGTTGAGACACGAATCTCGAATGTCGACGCCATACCAATCGTTGTTTGATATTTCATTCCCATACACATAGTTATTGTTAGACGAAGAGTCTAGGTAGATGCCAATATAAGTGCTATAAGTTATGGAGTTCCCATAGATCGTATTGCTAGATGAACTCACGAGACAAATGCCATAGTCGGCGCTGTCTGTTATATTGTTTCCAGAAAAAGTGTTGTGAGACGAACCGTAGGTGAAGATTCCAACTTCGAAACTTCTGATGTTAGCATTCTTGATTGTCACGTTGTTTATACCAGACCAATAAAATCCGTAACCGCTAAATGAGCCTTGAAGTGTTTTTCCGTTTCCGTTCACTATTATATTATTTCTCAAAATCACAATGCGATTATAAATGTTGCCAGTAAACGTGTAGGTTATGTTATCAACAGTTGAGATAGGTGCATCCGGCGGGTCTATCGAGCCATCTGACTTAATGTAGATTACTTCAGTTGCCCTAACCCATCGGATGTCACAAGCCGACACCAGCACGCCTACTAACAACAGCACCAAAACAACCCCGAGAATTGTTCTTTTCAAAATTCCCCTTTCTCCTACCTAATTCTACAATAGCTCAACCATCAGATATAATTTTTGGAAAATTCTCCAAGATATCAATAATACTAATGTATCAAACCACCAATTTCTCTATCGTTTTAACCGATGCAACTAGCCTTAAATGTATGAACTAACTTCCATGATGTCAAATTTGTCAGTCTTGCACTTTCTTAACGAAGTTAAACAGTTTTGTACGCACATTTAAAGGCAAGTTTGGATACCGAATAGGCGACGCCACAACTAAGCCTCTCCAAGCAAAATAAGGCTGAACAACAGTTAGCATCTCTTCGTCTCCAGTTCTGTCTAAGTATTTTTTCCTGAAAAGTTTTCACAAAGTCTCTAAAGGTCCTGATAGTTCGCCATACGTCTGTAAAGAATAGAAAATGTAGTTAATTGTTAAGGCGCTTACGTCGTCTGCTGTTTCACCCCATTCGCCTCTACTACGGTCAAGAACCGTAAAATCTACGCCTTCTGAAAAATTGAACTTCTCAAGTATCGTCTGGAGAGAAGAAAACCTTTACGTGGCGTGGTGCCCAGACCTCGACATCGCCAGCCAGGGAAAAACAATCGAAGAATCCCTAGCCAACCCAAAAGAAGCCATTGAACTCCACCTCCAAGACGAAGAAGCCACAACACCCAAAAGAAAACCTCCCAACAACAATCTAACAAACCACATATAATATACTATGTGAAAATCCTCTTAACCCCCTCCACCCTATCAAAGTGTCTGTCATTAGAATAAACCTCCTCCACTCCACACTTCCTCATAAGAGCAACATTAAGGCAATCATGCCAATCCATCTTAAACTCTTCAACCAACCTTGAAGCCCTCGCCATATCCTCCACCCCAAAAGAAACAACCTCCATAGACACATACGACCGAATAGAAGACAGAACCTCAGAAATCTCCCCTGACCTCCCATGCATCTCAAGAAATACACAAACTTCATCAACCACCACTGTAGATGTCAAGGCTTCCTCTCCATCCTCAATGCGTCCCAAAATCCTCTTAGAAACTTCAAAAAACTTTGGATCCCTCGTCAAAACATAAACAAACACATTCGTATCAACAAACCTTCTCATTCACCCTCCAACTCCCTCTTCACCCTATTCGCAATCGCCTTCCTGATCTCCCTCTTCGGCTCCTCAGAAACCCTAACCCCCTCAACAAGACCGCTAAGACGTTCTGTAGGGTTGGGAACAAACCAACTCGGCACAACAACAATCCGACCGTGCTCCAGCCTAACCTCCACCTCATCACCCTCCCCAATCCCAAGTGACGCCCGATACTCCCTCGGAATCGTTATTCTATACTTCTTCTGAACCACCTGCTTGACACCCATACCAAACACCGTGTAACAATCTAAGTGTACCAAATACCATTACACACTAATAAGCCTTACCCCAATGAACGCAACTCCAAACCACAATAACACAGAACCCTCTCCTAGACCTAGGTATACCCGTCTCTGTCTCTCCCCCTCTATACTAGAGGTCTCACACACGCACACACAAACCCCCCTTACACCCACATCAATTCACACCATGAGACATAAATTAAAACGCTTAAAAGTCAAAATAGAGGAAACGTTTAAAGTCAATCCAAACAACTAAATCTATTAAAGGAGTGAAGGCTCTTGCCCAATTTAGGGAAAGCTATCGAAAAATTCGTTGACAAGATAAAGGGAAGGGAACGAACTCTCGCAACTTCCACGGACACTCCCACTAAGGTTTACCTAAGAGCTCTACCTTTACGCTCCCTTGATGACATCGAAGTGGTTAAACGTGAAGTCAAGTCTGGAAACATCCTCATTCTAAGGATCAGTCCGTTAGCTAAAAGAAGCATTCAGGATGTTAAGAGGGCAGTTGATGAATTATGCGAATTCACTAAACTTGTCGGTGGAGATATTGCCCGTTTGGGTGAAGAGAGGGTGGTGGTTACTCCCTCTTCTATTCAAATCTGGCGAGAAAAAGCACCTGTCTCGAGCGAAGAGGAAACACCTACCGCAGCCTGATAGTCTCTAGGTTTTCTGGAACGATTGCCTCAATCTTATATTTCCTTTGGAAAAATCTCGCGATACTCAAGCATTTCGCTTTTTCCCCGTGGCATACAATGATTCTTTCAGGCATCGGTGTTACTCGACAAATATAATTAACGATTTGTTTTCTGTCCGAGTGACCAGAAAATCCTTCGATTGATTCAATTCTGAGGTTGACTTTTATAACTTCGATTTTTCCTTCGCTATTTATCATGGGTGCTTCTGTCAAGCCTTTCTGCACCCTTCGCCCTAGTGTTCCTTCTATCTGATAACTCACAAAGATTATTGTGTTATGCTCATCTGGCGCCAAACGTTTGAAGTAATCTATTACTGGTCCACCCTCTAACATGCCAGAAGTAGCTATGATGATGCTTTGTTCCCCATTTATGATTTCTTCTCTTGCGCTGGGGTGTTCGACAATAGTAAAGTAGTCAGATTGAAACGGGTTGATTCCTTCATGTAATATACTGTTTCGAACATCCCTATCTAGGTATTCAGGATAAGCGGTGTGAATTGCTGTTGCTTCAGAAATCATGCCCTCAAGGAATACCGGTGCCTCTTTTACCAACCCACGTCGCATGTATCCATCAATGATTAACATAATCTCTTGAGCCCTTCCAACCGCTGGAACTGGAATCAAAACCTTACCTTTCCTATCCAGGGTTTCGTTTATGATAGATGTGAGTTTTCTTTCAGCTTCTACTCTAGAAGGCATAACATCTGGTAAGGCGCCATATGTGCTTTCAGTAATTATTGTTTCAACTCTTGGAAACTCCGTAATGGCTGACTCGAGGAGCATAGTTCTCCCGTACTTGTAGTCACCAGTATAAACAATGTTGTGGGCTCCTTCTCCAATGTGCAAATGAACCAAGGAAGAGCCCAAAATATGCCCCGCGTTATGCAAGGTCAGACGGATATCTGGTGCTATATCGGTTACTGCTCCATATCGCAACGGCAGCGTGTGAAGCACCGTTTCCCGCACATCCCTTTGGTCATAGGGCGGCATTCCCCCTTGTTTGCTCAATACATCTAAATAATCCAACTGAAGTAGCGTCATCAGATTAGAGGTTGGAGCCGAACAGTAGACGGGTCCATCATAGCCGTATTTGTAAAGAAATGGAAGTAGGCCACAGTGATCCAGATGTGAATGGCTTATAATGACGGCGTCCAAAGTGTCTAAGTCGAATTGGGGTGCATCAAGTCGGGGGAAAGCTTCAAGGGAATCCGTTGAGCCAGGGTTGATGCCACAATCTATAAGCACTTGACTTTCTCTTGTCTGCAAAAGAATGGCTGACCTTCCCACTTCACGAAAGCCGCCTAACGCAGTGATTCGAATATCTCCAACTTTGTAAACCGTGGGCCTGAAGATTCTTTCACCTACTGTTCGAAGTATTCTCTCTCGTTCTTTGCTCTCTGCGTGGAGGTAGTGGCGCATGTGAGCTATGATCTTTGATGGTATGGGAGGGCTTCTTAAGATGCGGGGTCTCCATCGAGTTTCTCGAGTTATTTCTTGTAAAATTGCTCCGTTTTTTCCAATGACTAAACCAGGTTTTTTAGCCTCAACAATGACCTCGCCGAGACTGGGATCGAAGTTAATGTTTGTGATTTCAGCATCTGCAGGAACTATCTCACGTATTATTTTTTCAGCTTCTTTCTCTGGTAACCTTACAGAAGGATCGGATCTAACGACTATTCTCTTCCTAATGAGGTTAACTATGTCCGCAACTATGTAACTTTGTTCAACGAGAATCTCTGGCCTTTTTGTATAAACTGCTAGAACGGGTCCCTCATATTCGATCCTAGTGATTTCTGCTTCTTTTGGAACGTGTTCGAGTATGTGTTGGCTAATTTCGACTTTTGTTTTGTCAATAGCTGGCACGCTTTTTTTTCGCTCCTGATGAGCCTACAATTATTTTTGCTTTTTCTTCGTCACCTAATTCGCGGTATCCATCTTTGTCGATTACGGCAACATCGAAACTGTCGCCGCTTGCGGCGTCTCTCTTCATGGCTGAGTTGACAGCGTGCACTATTATTGGAAGAAGATTTTCGATTGTCATGTCCTCTTTGTATTTGTCTTCTAGTACTCCGTAAGCTATGGGGGAACCTGAGCCTGTTGAAACACACTTTTCTTCTGTTAGACTTCCGAGGGGGTCCAAAGAGAATATGTGTGATCCTGCATCGTCCACGCCTCCGACCAGAACCTGTGCTATCATGGGTGCAAAACGAGATGAGAACAGAAGATTCGCGATTAGACGGGCTGCGGACCGTATGGGCATCGGACGCCCGTTGTTTAGCTTGTATAACTGTGAGTTTGCCTTGAGTATGTCGACGGTTCGCTGTGCGTCGGCAACTACTCCTGAGATGGTCATGGCTAGGTGGTCATCAATTTTGTAGACTTTCTTTCCCTTTTTGTGAGCTACAAAGTACCCCATTGTCACACGGGTGTCTGAAGCAAGGATCACTCCCTCTTTGCAAACCACACCAATCGTTGTTGTTCCTTTTAGTGTTAATTGATCTACTGTTTTGCGCATCTTTGTTTCTCCTAAAATTGAATGCTTCTGTTCTGGTTGAACCAGAAATAAACGACATGTATTCATTACCGACTGATTTAAAAAGGTTTCGAACTCTAATAGCGGTTGAGAAATCCTGAAACGTGATTATTGTTGACTATAAGGCTTCATCGTATGCAGCTTCCACGTGAAGTGATTGTAGGAGACAGAACTTTAGAACTCATTGGCGACATTTGCAAAAAACTCGATTTTTCTGAGTCAGCGCTTGTCGTAACTGGTCCTCACACTTGTCGTATTGCAGGCCAGAAGGCGATAGACTTACTTGAAGATGATGGAATGAGCGTTGAGTCCACGGTTGTGTCATCCTCTGCCATGAAAGATGTAGAAGTTGTTAGAGAGAAAATTACAGAATTTGAACCTCAAGTGGTTCTTGGAATCGGTGGAGGCACAAAAATTGATGTTGCAAAACTTAGTTCGGCGGATAAAGGGGTTCCTTTCATGAGTATACCAACTACTGCGTCGCATGATGGAATTGCAAGTCCCTTGGTTTCAATAAAAGAACTGAGTAAACCCTACTCTGTGATGGCGCAGTCTCCCATGGCAATTATTGTGGATACTGGAGTCATTATTCAGTCTCCTTATCGTTTTACTGCGAGTGGTTGTGGGGACATTATGGCTAAATTCACTGCTGTTCGTGATTGGAAATTGGCGCATAAAGTGAAAAATGAGTATTACGGTGAGTATGCCGCGAGTTTGTCTTTGATGAGTGCTAAGCTCGTTTTAGAAAATGCGGATGTGATTAAGCCCGAGGCAGAAGAGGGTCTTAGGGTTCTTTTAGAAGCCTTGATAAGTTGTGGGGTTGCCATGAGCATCGCGGGGAGTAGTAGACCTTGTAGTGGCTCTGAACACTTGTTTAGTCACGCCTTGGACCTCATTGCGCCAAAACCGGCTTTACACGGAGAACAGTGTGGAGTCGGAACCATAATGATGGCGTATCTTCACAAGATGAATTGGAAACGCATCAAAGAGACGTTGCAAGCGATTGGTGCACCAGTGACAGCTGAAGAACTTGGTATCGAAGCCGAGTTTGTCGTAGAAGCTTTGGTTCGGGCGTGTGAGATTCGACCTGAGCGCTACACGATTTTGGATAGAGGGGAGATGATTTATGATTTTGCTAGGGTGCTCGCCAAGGCAACTGGAGTTATAGATTAGACTGAGATGGTTTAGTTAGGGCTGTTTTGGGTTGCTTCTTTCTTCTTGAAGGTCTCAGTAAACTTAACGGTTGTGATGTTTGGAAAGAACTTTTGTATATCCGTTGCGATTCCTCTTTTTGCGAGTTGTAGTTCTTCTATGTAAAATGCTTCTTCTGGTATTGTGATGACTACGGTTTTTTCGGTTGGTTTCAGGTTGAATTTTTTTGTGTCGATGTTTGGTATTCTTCTGTGGATAAGGGCAGAGATTTTTTCGTTTTTGGTTTCGATTTTTTTCTCGAGTGTGACTTCGTAGATTAAGGTCTTGCCGGCTAATGGTGGGTTGAAGTCTAGTTGTACTCTTCCTGCGCCAAGGGTTCTTACTGTTGCTAGTTTTTTGTCGAATTCGATGCGCATTCCCATTGTGGGTGTTATTCCTTTAGCGGTTAGTCTTCTTAGTGGGATCATTCTTACTTTTTCTGGGTCTCGTGGTCCGAAGGCTTTTTCTGGTGGTATTTCGATGGTTGTGGGTTCGTTGGGTTTTAGGGTTGTTAGGTTTTCGTCTAGGGGTTTTAGTACCCAGCCTTCGCCTATGACTATTAGTTTTGGTTCGTAGGTTTCTCCTTCTTTGTAGAGTTTTGTTTGTTTTGCTGTTTGTTCGTTTGTGGTGTCGAAGGTGTCGCCTGTTTCTTTTACTTTGGCTGTGTAGTTTATGAGGATGAAGTCGCCTTTTTCTATTGGCATATCTAGTCGTCTCTTGTCTGGTTTTAGTGGTTATTGTTGTATTGCTTTATTTTTATTTTTTGCAGGAGGACTTGTATGAGAGGGAAAGAAAGTATGTACTGTGTGCGTATGTGAGTCTCTATAGGGGGTGGATGGAGAGACAGACGGGTATAGATGGGTAGAAGGGGGGTTTCATGTCTATACTCTCTTCTGAGTGATAACAGAAAGGTTTTGTTTTTCATCAGGTGCACGAAGGAACTTTAGTTTTAGCCGTCTGATTTTGGAATGGACGTTATTTCGGGTTTTGTTAGATTTCCAACCCTACGGTAGCAGTTGATGAAATAGGTTTTCAAGGTTTTCTTAAACAATTACGTGCACGGATTGTTTCACTTCTCTTTTCATCAAGATTCTTTTTGTAACGCAATAGTTTCTGGATTTTGCAGTCTCTTGCTTAAATCTCGACGCGCGTGTTCTAGAAAAAAGGCAAAGAGAGGTGTAGGAACCATGTGTCTGATCTTCGTCGAAGCGTCTTCATCGTTATTCCCGCTGCAAACGTGCCCAGGACTACAAACAAGATCAAAGCAGAGCCCTGAAAATTCTGGAATCACACCATTTTCGTCAGTTTTAAACAGCCAAAAAATCCGTCATGCCGCGGCACCAAAAAGACTTTGTAGCTTGCTAATGCGTAGCCTCCATCATTCGTTTGAACCAAAGACCACGCATAATCATAGCCTGCTCCTCCATAGGTTTTGTTGAAATGTAGTGCTGGCGTTGTTAATATGGAGAAGTTTGTCGGTCAGCGCAGAGACATTTCTGACGTTGGTTCTGACGTTAGAGTTCTAAACGCGTAGATCAATATACAAATTGAAAACAACATAAAGAAGAAGTATGGGTTTTTGCGATCAAGTTTTTGGTTTTCTGAGGGTTTTTCTCCTTGCGAATACAACAACTAGCAAGGTGACGATCATGAACAGCGATAGAATTATGGCTGATGGAAATTCAGGGATAATTATGTAAACATATTCTGTTTCGCTAACAATAGCAACGTTTCCAGCATAGTCTCGTGCTATGATCTTGTATTGAACCCGAGTTCCAGCCGGGAATCCCGTTATGTTGCCTATCCAAGTAGACATTTCCAAATGGCTCATCGTGACATTCTCCCATATCGACCCATTGTCTGTGTTGTAGCAAAGCATAACTTCCTGCACCCCACTTTGGCTGTCAGTCACGTTGACTTTGATGGTGACATTTTGATATGGTTGGACCCATGGGGGTGTTCTGGAAATCCCACTAATATATGGCGGGGTATTATCATCTCGCTTGGAGTAGGTCTGAACAGCAAGTCCAGTTTGAGAAATATTTTCGATCTTGGCTTGATTTTGAAGAACAATATTTAACCAATCATTACCTATAGAAAGAGTGTAGGTATCTTTTCCGCTGGCACTAGGTTTTGGAACTACACGTAATGTATAGTTCGAAGTTAAATCAGGCAGAATAATTAATGGATCCATGTCTCCATCTACATCAAAGTCTCTTTCGATGTACTTGCTTCCAGGGATCTGGTTGATTGTCTTGTTCAAAACAAGCCCTGAACCAGTTGATAACATCAAATCCACGGGGCACAGTGCCTGAACAGAACTTCTCGTTGCCCAATTTTCTACACTAAGGCCGTCTATGTTAATAAGCCCCGGTGGAACAAAAATTGGAACTGAAGTTGGCACTGCTGTAGAGCCAAAGAATGAAAATATTTGCGGTGAAATATAGCAGTAGCCGACTATACCCACAACGGGAGCTATCGCAACGGATATAATAGTAGGATTTGCGGGAAATTTTGAAGCTGCTTTCTCTATGCCATCAATTAGAGTTCTTGACAACTTTGCTGCTTCTTCAATAGTTACAAGGGTCTTGTAAGTATCCATAATAGTTTTCACAATCTTGTTGCGAACTTTCGACTCTAATACCTCTTGTATTTCCCAATCTTCGATTTTGCCGTCTCTATCCTTATCTATGATCACTATAGTCCAGCTTCCTGTTAAGATTGCAGCCATTTCAGGAGAAGGTGCAAAATATGAAAGAGCTTCTATAGCGGTTCCGACCAATTGGTACAATACTACTTTGTAATCAATGCCGGATTTCCACTCTCCACCTACCGGTTCCAAGGCCAGCCTGAAGATCATATTGGCAAGGCCTGATTCTAAAACTGATACAGCTGGCTTGCGAATGGTGCAAACTTCAATCTTACCTTCTGATTTCAAAATAGAAATGAGTCCAATAAGCTGTTGAAATTCTGACATATGATCCTTCACATTTTGAGGATGAAAATCGATAACCCTAATTTTTCTATAACTTGCTGCATAGTTTATCGACTGTGTTAAGTCGGAATAAGATGTGTCTCCGTCCTGATGTTTCCATGGAACTTGGATTAACACACCTGAGGGAGTCTTTATGGAGTATATGTCTGGCTCATCTTGCCAAACTGAAGAATCATAAAAATACCCTTTCCTAGCGAGAACATTCCACAATTTCTCGCCATATGCAAAGTAAGGTGCCCGAAAACCTCCTGGGTGAGTCCCGGAAAGCTCCTTTAGAAGATTCTCTGTAGTCACGATTTCTTTTTCTATGTCAGACTCAGTGAGACCATTTATGTCTGAGGGATGCGAATAGGAGTGGGAAGCAATTTCAAATCCTTTCGAAACTGCTAAACTAACCACTTTCTTAAATTCATAACCACTTCGAGAGTTCTCTAAGCATGCTCCTTGGACAAAGATTGTTGCCGGGATTCCCTTTTGACTGAGAAGATTAAGAATATCTCTTATAGCATTGAGGGTACTGTTGCTAACATATCCCGTGCTCTTGTCTGATTCATTGTCGCTCTCAAAGTCAAATGATAAGACCACATATCCTGTTGAACGTTCGACCAATACAACTTGTGGAAACCATCTTTCAGCGAGTTGCGTTGCCATTGAGGGATTCACCCAAACTTTTGCAACTATCCCGTGATATCCTAGAGAAGCATTTGAGGGAATAGTATATTCGCCAAGTGTGAAAGCACAGATTTCATTAGGATTCACGACTGGTGTCGTGCCCCAACTAGGCAAGTCTTTCCATGTGACTTCACCTTCACCTATAATGCTGGCGCCTACATAGAATGTTCTCGCTTCTTCGGCAGTGTTCTTTATATGAATCGTGACTTTTATGACGCTTCCCCTGCGAACTTGGACAGGCAAAGAACCAGATATGGAGCCTAAACCCATAATTTGGGCACTAGAGGAACTTATAGAAGACTTTGAACGAGTCATGGAAATACTTTGAGAAGAAGTTACAATCACTGAGGTGACCAAAAAAACCTTTACTAGTACAACGAACATCCTGCACAAGTTCACTCTCGTATTCAAATCCTCCACTCTATTTTGAGTAGATTTCAAGTATGGCGTGAATTTTGTTAAGGCTTGATGACAGTTATGGTCAAGTCAACGATCTCAGCACTAATTGAACCAACTATTATGACCTTTTCGAACCAGCGGTCGGTAACAACGGTGGATTTTGTAGAATCAGTCCATACTTTTACATATATCCCGTGGTATCCGATGTACGCATCAGATGGAATGGTGTAATCTGGAAACGTAACGCTGCCAGTCGAACCGGGGCCAATGGAAGGCGTCGTTGCGTCACCAAAGTTTTTCCATGTAGTTTCTCCTTCACCTATGATGCTCGCTCCCGCATAAAATGTTCGAGTCTCAGTTCCAGTGTTTTTAATTGACGCTGTTACTCTTATAACACTACCTCTATAAACCTTCACTGGGGAGCTAAGACCAACTATTTCCGCTCTAACCTCAGAGGCTTGGGCGAATTGCTTTTGTGCAAACAACGGAACAGTAAGTATAGATACGAGAATAACTACTATCACCAATTTGAATGAATCAACAGACATATTTCCCACCCTAATTTGATGTTACAATTTCTCCCTATAAAGATTTTTGGCTTGATTTTGAGTAAGCTTCCACTGCATGCATGAATACACCAATGATATTGCCCACATATAAAATGACCGAAAAATTCGAAGCAACCTTTTTTCGACAGAATTTACAGAAGAAGAACGGTTTCCACTGGCGAGAAGAAAGCAAATTTACATCTACAAGTGCACGTAATTGACCCACAAGAGATATACCTTAGTCTAAAGCAACATGGCACAATACTGAGTTTTGCGATTTTCTCTAAATCAGCGGTTTCCACAGAGCTTTTGTAGAGCCTGCTTTTGCCATAAGGGTCATGGAAGCTGAATTCCTTCATGAATTTTGGATGCTTGTTTTCTGCAAACACTTTCTTAAGCATGGGGTTTATGGGGTTTTTGTGTAATATTTGTTTATGTGTGGGGTTGTGTTGTTGGTTTTGTGAGGAGTGAGGAGATGGTTTGTTGGGGGTTTTTGTTGTGGGTGAGTGCGGAGAATATAGTTTGGAGACTAATTTTCGTAATGCTTATATGTATTTACCCTTGTATATACAATTGATCGACTATGGGTAAAGTTAATGTAATTACGGTAAAGGTGTCTGCCGATTTGAAGAAGAAGATGAAGCAGGTCAAGGTGAACTGGAGTGAGTATATCAGAAGCGCTGTGCAAAAGAAGATAGAAGAGCAGAGACTGAAGGAGGCTTCTGTTAAGCTGGACGAGGTTAGGATGCGAAGTAAAGAGGTGTCTACTCAGGAGTTGGTCTCGTGGATTAGGGAAGGGAGGGAGAGATAGATACGCCTCGATATGTAGTGGATGCTAGTGTTATCGCAAAGTGGATTTTGCCTGGAGAGCCTCATCAAGAGAATGCGGTAAGGTTGAAGGAAGATCATGTTTCGGGGTTGGTGGAGTTGTGTGCACCCAGTTTTGTTGTAGAGGAGGTTGCTAATGCTCTTTGGAGAGGTGTTAAGTTGGAGAGGATTTCTGTGGAGGATGCTCAAGAGGCTTTGAAGGCTTTGGGTGATATGAGGATAGAGCTTTGTGAGTTGGATTGGGTTCATGTGTCTGAGGGGTTGCGTGTAGCGTGTGAGTCTGGTTTAACCGTTTATGATGCGTCGTATCTTTTTCTTGCTGATGAAATGGGGGTTCGTTTTGTTACGGCTGATGAGAGAGTGTATGAGATGGCGAGGGAACGTTTCAGGCTTTTACATGTTAGGGAGTATTTGTAAGTTTGTGTGTATCTGTCTAGGTCTCTATAGAGGAGGAGAGACAGAGACGGGTATACCTAGGTCTAGAAGGGGAGGCACGGTTGTGATCATTTTTGAACTCTATGTTTTGTAAGCAGTGTGGTGAGGTTTATTTTGAGGGCTATGAGGTTAATGCCATTCAGGACTTGATTAAGACGTTGGATTCGAAGATTGTTAAAGCAAACTTGGCAAAACCGAGATAGTTAAGTGGATGTTAGCCTCTGCTCTTTTCATTAATCTCCTCTAATATCTTGCTAATTTGTTTTTTCAGTTCTGGAAGCCTGTTCTTAACAGTTCTCCAGACTAATTCAAGTTTCACACCGAAATATTCGTGGATTAACTTATTTCTCATTCCAGCGATGTCTCTCCAAGGAATCTCACGGTGCTTTGCTCTGAATTCTTTGCTCAGATTCTTTGTTGCCTCTCCGATTATTTCGAGTGCTCTTAGCACTGCATACTGCTTCTCTTTATTTTTGAAAAATGCGTCTTGTGTTACGTTTTCTAGGAATTTCTCTGTGTCGGAGATTGCGTCCAGTATGTGTTGAAGATACGCTTTATCTTTTTTCATAGACAACGTGCATTTCCTTTTTTACATCTTCTATTATGTATGGGTTTAGGCTACTGAAGATTCCGAGGTCGACTTTTCTTCTGAATGTTTTGCTTAATTCGTTTTCTACATGGACTAAGTCTAGAAGGGTTTTTGGCTTGGTCTCATCGAATTCTATTGCTATGTCGATATCGCTTCTATTTTTTTGTTCTCTTCTGACAAATGAGCCGAATATTGCCATAAAAACTATGTCATTTTCTTCACAGATTCTAACTAGCTCTTCTTCTAACCCCTTTTTCCTTAACTGTGCGGGTAGATTCTCAATTGCAATAATTTTTGAACTCATAGCTTTTCTTTCTCACTTACTATCTTAACGTAGAATGAGATATTTCTTTTTATCAAAACCCTGTTTCTATGGAGAGAGTTGTCTGGAGAACCATAACAAACTTCAGTGAATACTTTGAAATCAAGAGAAAACTCAGCATAAAAATACCCGCCTAAAACTTGTTTCAAAGCACTTATTGTATCATAATCGAGTTATCTATGGTTTCCAGCTCAAGCGCAACATCAACACGCTTAACCATCTTTAAAACCTTAGCGTCTGGAACCTCAGCAGAGCTAACATTAATCACGTCACGTACATCATCAACGCCTACGCTTGCCAACGCTGACTCTGGCCCCAAAACAGAAACGGGAAAAAGCAGAATTTAACCTATTTTGGCGAAAAGAACCATATTCTAAAAACTGTGTTGTTTCGACTTGACTGATTCCTTCCATTTGATAGCGAGTTTTGATTTTCGTGAAGCAAAGATATGAGAGAGAGAAAATGCTATTAGGGTTCCCGCAACCGAGAACGTTGAAGAAATGATCAAGAATTCGCTGATAAGACTCATGCTTTCTGTTTTGACTTCCATGCAATCCAGACAATGAGAACATTCCACACGAATCCAGAAGCAGGGTTTATTGCCAGAACAGATGGATTACCACCAAGGCCCCCAAGGTACCCCACTACCACAACTAACGTTGCAATACTGAAAAATGCACCCACAACGATGTTTAACCAGCGATTCACTTTATCCGCCAGAGACTGAGAAAGGAAAGCCATCACAAGCTGAACCAAAATAACAACAGAAACCAGCAGCAGAGACCAAGATTCAACCGGGATAGGGGCAAATATGTGGGTTAGGTCACCTGACTCAAAAAGTCCGAGCAGCACACCGACCACAAAGCTAAATGCGCTCATCAACCACAACACTGAAAGTTTTGTTTTCCAGTCTTCCAAATTTACCACCTCCTCCAAACAAAACGCAAAAAGTATGTTTGTTTCTTTTAGTTCTTATGACTTGTGGGCTAGGTTTCTAGAATCAAGTTCTATTACGCAATCTACGCGCACTAAGTCAGAATATCCAAGAGTTTCTCTCCTTTTGGCGTGACCTTGTAGACTCCTCGGCTGAGTCGTTCCACATAGCTATTAGGAAGTAGATAGTGATAGAACTGTTTTCTGATCGTGTTAGATGTTGCGAAGCGCAGGCATGTTGCACACGCTTTTTTCTCAATATCCGTGTAGTGCACATGACCCTTCCTGACGAGTTCAAGAATGGTTCTGCGGAGAACATCCCTTTCCTGGTCTTTACAATTCTATGATTCGGTTATTTTCTCTCTGGCGTGTTCAACGTCGCCTTTTTTGAGAAGTCTCGCTATCTCTTCGGCACTGCGCATCAGTTCACTTCGTTCTTTAGGTTTCATTCTGTGTATTTTCTTGCGTATTTCATGAATCTCTGTTAGTATATCTAGTTGCACGATTGTCTCACTCATACGAGAGCCTCTGGGTCGGTTATGATGGGAGTTTTTAAGCCCTTTTTCTGGTTCACTTCTCCCACAATTCTTATTGTCTTAAGCTTCTTAATATGTTCTCTGTTCCAAGTAACTAGCGCTTCGTAGCCACCTAAAGTTGCAGAAGCGACGTGAAATGCATCCATCTCATACTCGGCTGGTATGGCGCCGCGCCCAATGTATTCTTTGCCTAAATCTTCAACAGCCTTTCCACTTGGAGCATCTGTTTTACACAGAACTAACATAGAAAAGAGTTTTTCCCTCTTTACTCCATCTGGTGCTTTTATTATTTCTGCAACAGCATAAACAGATGTGTGAGCCACAACGTTACCACGACGGACTTTTTCAAAAAAGAGCTTGGAAGTTCTTTCGATGTAAGGGTCTCTGGAGAAACATCCATTTATAACAGACGTTTCAACATACACTTCCACCCTCATCATAACACTCTCTTCGGCATCTCTATTTACCAAACACCATTAAAAGCCTTCTAACCTCCAAAAAAACCTATGATGTCTACACCTGCTGACTCGCTCCGCACAACCGTTCTCAAGTAAATGTGTAGACAGCATTTGCTATGGGAACATGCAGAAATTCACACGTTTATCAAAACTATTAGTCGTGGAAATTCTGTTAAAGGATACCTAGAAAAAGGGTTTCTAGAAGTTTACTTACGCTAACATTTCCTTTTTTGAACTGTCTTCTGAAGACTATGACTGCTAGTAATGTTGCTATTATGAATGGTAGCAGGATTATATTTCAGCTATTTTCCGCTCTTTCCTGGTCGCCTAAGCATCGAACCAACATAGAGCCCAATGAAACCAAACACAAGCGCCAGACCTACAACGAAGAACATAAACGCATCTAAAGACATCATCTCCCAAGCCACCAACTCCCCAGTCGACAATATAGCCCCTGGGTACATCGCAAGGTACTCTTCCTTAGTTTTTAGACCCCAATCCGCCAAAGTCGCCGGGACAATAATCGCAACCAGCATCACAAGAGCTGCCCACAAAACCGCTGTTTTAGCTATTGTTTCTCTCCTAGCTTCCCATATCTTTCCAGCGAAGACGTAGCCGCTGATCAATGCGCTAAAGAAAAGAGAGACAATCAAACAAGCCAGAGACCCCCAACTGCTCATACCCGATATACCCATAGCCGAAAATAACACCATGTCCAAGGGAAAAGCGATCAAAGCAAGAATCACAGCCATCAATGCCACACATATCACATAGTCACCAAACCTCAACCTATCACCTCCTTCACAATGAAAACACGAATGCATGTCTTCTGCTTCAGCATTTATGACTTATGGAAGAAACTAAAAGACTAGTTTTCAGACACTGACAAAATACGCTGTTGCTATGGCTATTGCGTCGTATACTCCGTGCATCAAAGCCGAAGCAGTGGTGTTTCCGCCAGTCCGTTGCCACACATAGCCAAAAACCAAACCAACAGCAAACACCGGGACAATCGCATACAAGGTATTTAGACCGTGCATAAGTCCAAATAACGCAGAAGAAATCAAAAGACCCTTTGTCTTTCCAAAGGAGTTCTCGAATCCCTTCTGAACAAAGCCTCTCATGGCTAACTCTTCACAGGGTCCAACAAGAGCTAAAGAGAGGGCAATCATAGCAATTAGCTGAAAAGAGTCTCTGGGCATCACAGACTTCTCAACGAGTTCCGCCGTGGGGTCGGGACCAAGAATCATTTCTTCACCGGTGGAAAGACCAACACCCAGCAGGAAGAGGGGTATGGCAACAACCGAAACAATCGTCAAGATTTTAAGGCTCGCTTTTTTCAAGCCTAGTTCCTTGAAACCTGCACCCTTATACTTGGCGAACAGAAGCGTGACTCCTAGGAAAATGGTTTCATTGATGGGCAGAGATATGAGTGCAATCGGAAAAGGCAAATCCGTGTAATCTATTCTCAGGCCATACATGCCAATCAATACAAACACTGCTATGAAAGAACCCAACAAAATTCCACCTATCAAGGCAAAGTAACAAACTAATGCTGTCTTCGCCTTCCACACAGACTGATTTTTCATTCCTCTCTCCCACCACTAAGTTTCAACTAAGGAACGCAATAGCGCTAAGTATTCTCAGAATTAGTTCTTCTGTCATAAATACCTAACTAATGAAAAAAGGGTATTGCTGTTGCTGAGTTGATCAGGTTAGCGTCTCTTTAGTTCTTCCTTTACCTTCGGATTCTCTTCGAGCAACTGCACTATCGTGTTTCCCACGTACAGATTTCCAGTCTTCATGGTTATTCTTTTTAAGGCATCGTATAGGTTTCTGGAAAGCGTGACCGTGTATATGGTTCGCGTGTCCTCTTCTTCTTCCTCAGATTGCTTCTGCATTTTGTTTCGCCTAAACCTACAGAATCGGAATTAGACTAAAAAAACCTTGCTTTTTTTGAATCATATTTTCAAATAAAAGACAGAGCTACAGATTTTGGCTCTTGAAAACAGTTCACAAACAATAATATAGTCTTCTCTTATTGTTTACTACTTCTAGTGGTGAAGGGATTGAGTAAGATATTGTTGGGCTGTTCTGGCTGGTCCTACAAAGATTGGGTAGGTCCCTTCTATCAGGTTCAGAAAGAAAGTATGCTTAGAACGTATTCTGAGGTTTTTAAGACCGCAGAAATCAACTCTACCTTCTACGCTTATCCTTCTAAAGGCATGGTTTTGGGTTGGCTGAAATACACAAAAACAGATTTCGTGTACACAGCCAAACTTCCACGATTAATCACTCACAAAAAGAAACTCGACATCAAACAGGGCGTTAAAGATGACTTAGACCGCTTCTGTGAGTTGATGCAACCGTTACAGTTGGATGGGAAACTCGGGTGCCTACTCATTCAGATGCCTCCTGGCACAAAATTTAATCTGGATCTGTTGGAGGGGGTCTTCAAGATTTTGCCCACAGAGTTTCGTTTTGCCGTTGAGTTTCGAGACTTGTCTTGGTTGAGGGATGAAACTTGGCGTCTTCTTAAGAAGTATGGTGTAGCGTATACGGTTGTGGATGAACCAGTGTTACCGCCAGAGGTTCATGTTACGACCGATATTGCGTATATTAGATGGCATGGGAAAGGAGAACATCCATGGTACAACTACTGCTACGAAAAAGAAGAACTAGAGCCATGGATACCCAAAATCAAAGAAACCACCAAGAAGGCTAACAAGGTGTATGGCTATTTCAACAACCACTATCACAGTTACGCCGTGAAAAACTGCTTAGAAGTCATGGAGATGCTCGGTATCCTAACACCAGAACAAGGCAAAGCCAAGAAGATGGTGTCAAAATACTTTGAAGCAGAGGCTAAGATGCCAAGGGAAGAGAAGCAAGTGATGGCTTTAACCGCCTTTATGCCTGAGAAGGTCCAAGAGATGGGTTTACGAGAGCTTCTCCAAATACTCATGCCCACCTATAAAATAAAACGGTCTAAAGAGATTAAAGACAAGGAAGTGATGATTCAAGAAGTCACTGATGAGCGTGTCAAGGCGTTGATCCGAAACTATCATCTACTAATCGACCTCAAAAATCAAATGATTCTTCATGACTGTGCAGATTGGAGCCGATGCGTGCCAATCAAACAGTTTTGCAAACATGTGGGCAAGGTTCTAATGACAATCCCCAAAGAGAAAGCTGTTGAAATTCTAAGAAGAATCTGTTCGCAACGAGGAGAATGGGAGTTTAAACCATACGTCGCTTAACCTTATAAGCATGAGAAACTCTTATTTCACTTCGAAACTATGGCGTTGGCAAAAGGAGAGGAATGAACTGAGTGAAAAGGAAACGACTATGATCGTCGTAACTACGCCGACTGTGCCTGGTTACCAAGTCGTGAAGGTTTTGGGGACTGTGCACGGAATAACTGTTAGAACAAGGGGTGTTGGAGGAAAGATCGCTGCGGGAATAGAGGGAATCTTTGGCGGTGAAGTAACCACTTACACTTCAGAGTGTGAGAAAGCGCGAAAAGAGTCTTTGAACAGAATGATTGAAAACGCCAAGAAGATGGGGGCAAATGCCATCATTGGTGTTGACTTTGAGACGAGCGATATATTGCAGGGCACTGCCACAGTCTTCGCCAGTTACGGAACAGCAGTCTCAGTTGAAAAAGTATAGTTGACTTAGTGTGTGTGCGTGTGAGACTCTTTCTAGAGAGGGAGGTGCGCGCGCAATCCTCACATACTCTAGAAAGTGGTATCAGTGTTTCTATTTAGGTAGGAAATGGTTGAAACAGGCTGGCGCTACCGTTCACTTGTAAGACTGTCTCAAAAAGTTTATATGATTTTATTCCTTTATTTAACTATGCTTAGTCTTCTTTTTTAGACAATGAAGCACATCATGATTGAGAAAGGAGAATTAGAGAAAAATGACAAGGAAAGCGGCTTTGCGAATAATGCAGACATTGCGAGTTGTAGGTATGTTTGCGATGTTGTTGCTGGTTGCTGTGCTACCTTATAGTGTTTCAATTGGTTTTGGGGGTTTAAACCCTCAAACTTCTAATGAGAAGTTAGCTCTGCCGGGGTATTCTACAGGCTCTGCGCCGCCAACAGTATGGAACAAAACATATGGATATAGATACGGAGAAATTGGTGATTGGGCATTTTCTGTTGTGCAGACATCTGATGGAGGATATGCATTAGCCGGCTACACCGATCTGGGAACTACTTGGCAGAGTGATTTCTGGTTAGTTAAAACCGATGCGTTCGGAAACATGCAGTGGAACAAAACATACGGAGGACCTAATAACGACGAGGCACATTCTCTTGTGCAGACATCCGACCAAGGATACGCCATAGCCGGCAACACATACATGAACTACTTGGCAGAGTGATTTTTGGTTAGTTAAGACCGACTCGAGTGGCAACATGACGTGGAATCAAACATACGGAGGTGCTCACATAGATGAAGCCTACTCTGTTGTTCAGACCCTTGACAGAGGATATGCAATAGTTGGTCGCACAAGGTCGTTCGGTGCTGGCAGCGAAGATTTCTGGTTGGTCAAGACAAATTCAACTGGAAACATGCAGTGGAACAAAACATACGGAGGCTCTGATGCGGATACAGCCTACTCTGTTGCGGAGAAATGGGATGGAGGATACGCCATAGTCGGATATACATTTTCATTCGGTGCTGGCAGCGAAGATTTTTGGTTGGTTCAGACTAATTCATCTGGAGATGTGCAAGGTTATTGCGCATTTGGAGGAGCAAGCAGTGACTGTGCCTTATCCATTGTTCCGACGAGAGATGGAGGTTATGCAGTAGTGGGCTACACGGGTTCCTATGGCGCTGGAAGATTTGATTTTTGGTTGGTTAAGTTTGGCGCGAGTTTGAACTTAATGTGGAACAAAACATACGGCGGAACATATCATGATTCTGCCTACTCTGTTGTTCATACAAGTGACGGAGGATACGCCTTAGCTGGCACAACCGATTCCTTTGATCCTGGCAACCGTGATATGTGGTTGATAAAGCTTGGCCTCTCAGACCTCACTGACTTGGACGGAGATAGTCTTTACGACGTTTGGGAAACAGATGGCATTGACTACGACTTTGACGGTACTACTGATCTCAATATTACAGAAGCCAACCATCTTCATAAAGACATTTACCTTGAAATTGATTACATGGATTCATTCAATACAACACCCTTCCATGATCACAGACCTGACGACAGCGCCATTAGCAGTGTGGTAAGCGCGTTTGCTAATGCTCCCGTTAGTAACCCTGATGGCGTCGATGGGATCGCACTACACATAGAGGTGAACGACCAGTTTAGGCATAAACCCGTCATCGATGCCTGGCGTGGGTTTGATCAGCTAAAAGAAATGTTCTTTGGAACACCAGCTCAGCGAAGTAGTGTTAATAATGCTACCATATTGGCAGCCAAAAGGCTTGCTTATCGCTATTGTCTTTTCATACATCAATATGCCCTTTGGAGTGGAACTCAGTGGGTAACAACAACCTCTTCTGGAATAGCTGAGCTTCCAGGCAACGATTTTATCGTCTCTCTCGGGAGTTTCACCAACCCTCATGGAACTTCTAGAGAGCAGGCGGGAACTTTAATGCATGAGCTTGGACATACTTTAGGTCTCAGACACGGCGGCGGAGACGACATCAACGGCAAGCCCAATTATCTGAGCGTCATGAGTTATGCTTTTCAGCTCGACCGGTGGCATACAGGGTTGCTGGATTACTCTCGAGATGAACTCCCACCTCTCAACGAAAACGTTCTAAACGAGACACTTGGTATACAAGGTCCCTCGGACGGTAGAACCGTCTGGGGCGATTCATCATTCTCGGGAAATGTCTCCATTGTGTCTACACAAGGACCCGTAGATTGGGATTTAAATCGTACAATAGATAGCAACCCTGTTGTCAGAAGTGTCAATGACTTCCTCACGTGGGGTTGGGGAGACGGATTGTTCACGATCATGGAGGGCTACGATGATTGGGCAAATCTGAAATACAATTTCCGCCTCACATCAGGGTTCAGTGAAGGAGTCCATCTTAACACAGAAACCAATGAGATAACTGCGGAGATCGATTGGGAAATGAAAAACGCACCCTTCATCGGTTTCCACGATGTCGCCATAACAAAGATAAAACCCTCTAAAACCGTTGTGGGAACCGGATACTCAGCATCTATCAACATAACAGTTGCCAATCAAGGCTACTATACCGAGACTTTCAATGGCACAGTCTATGCCAACACGACTCTTGTCACATCACAAATCCTCACTCTCACAAGCGGAAACTCTACAACCCTCAATCTCACATGGAACACTACTGGCTTTGCTAAGGGCAACTACACCATAAAGGCTTATGCTTGGCCGGTTCCAGGCGAAACAGACACACTAGACAACACCCTATCGGATGGTTGGATAATAGTCGCTATGGTAGGAGACCTAACAGGTCCAAATGGGTATCCAGACAGAAAGTGTGACATGAGGGACGTCTACCTCGTGGCGAGAGGCTTCGGCGCAGAACACGTCACTGATCCAAATGATCCCAGATACTGCGAGTACTGGCACAAGACGCCGTGCGGCTCGTGCCCCCACACCCCAAGCGCAGACATAAACTGCGACGGAAAAATAGACATGCGCGACGTGTACGTGGTAGCGAGAAACTTCGGAAAAACAGACCCATAAAACCACACCCTTTCCTCTCTTTTCTGACAATCGAAGAGCACAAAGAACCCCCAAAACTATCTGGATAAGTAATTATACATTCAGAAGGACACTGTGAGATTTCCGTGTAGAAAACCCACTATCGAAAGCATCTCCAATACTTCTTTAATAACCTTTTTAGTTCTTTCAGTGTGTTCTCCACTGTCGGGCGAACCCAGTCAGGCTCTACCGGCGGAGTTGCAGAGTCACCCACACGTATGGTTTCTAAGCCCACCACTCCGGCAGTGAGCGCATACCAACAAGGTGGCAAAACCCTAGGATTATATCCGCTTCCTGGCATCAACACAACCCTACCATCACAAACCTTCTCCGCCACTCCAACAATAGTACGAGACAGATTAAAGAAGCCGTTCACCGTAAGCCCCAAGCTTCCGAGCATATCGGCGAAATGGGAATCGCTCCCTCCATTCGCTATGATGAGTTCTGGCTTAAACTCCTCTGCTAAGGGAACGAAGATTTCCCTCAAAGCGTAAAGATAGGTTTCGTCGCCGGTTCTAGGAGGCAAAGGCAAATTAACGTTATATCCCTCTCCTTCATCCTTTCCGATTTGTTCAACAAACCCAGTTCCAGGATAAATGGTTCTCGGGTCTTGGTGCAAAGAAATAAACAACACGCTTGGGTCGGCGTAGTAGATGTCGCTGGTTCCGTTCCCGAAGTGCACGTCATAATCTAGGATCAAAACCCGTTTAAGCCTATACTCTTCGTGAAGATACTCGATTAAAACGGCTATGTCGTTGAAGAGACAGAATCCGCCTCCATAGTTTCTGCCTGCGTGGTGATAGCCACATCCTAAAGCCACCGCACGACCAACTCTCCCCTCGTAAACAGCCTTTCCCGCCTCCACCGCCCCGCCGATTATTAAGAGAGCGGCTTCAAGGATTTGAGGCGAAACGGGAGTCTCTATGTCATACGGTCTGCTCGTTTCAGCCAAACGAAAAATCAGATCTACATATTGTTCATCGTGAGCCTTCAAAAGATGCCGTCTAGTGACCGTTTCAGGAGTCAAAACGGTCACGTTTGGTAGACGAAGCAACCCCTGTTCCTCGAAAAGACGTAAGACGTTGATGAAACGGTCTCCACGGAAGGGATGACCTGGCCCCAGATCATACTGAGCAAATTTTTTGTGATATGTGATACCTACTTTCAAACGGTTTCTCCCTGTAGTAAATCGTGTTGTCCTCTTAAAACTGCGACTGTTTGATCCTTAACAATTAGGAAAGCGATTTCTTTGGCAATGATCTATAAAAAAGGAAGAAGATTTAGGAAGGTTCTAGGCTTAAGCTATCCTTCGTGCTCTTCTTTTTCCTCGTGCCTCTCCTCTTCCGCTGTGTCTTCTTGGTCTCGAAAAAAAGGTTCCTCTTCCACAGGGACTTCAACCTTTTCTTCTTTTGGAGTTTCCTCCACAATTATTTCTGTGGTGGCTTCCGGAGCAACAATAGTCTCTTCGATTGCTTCTTTGACGGTCTCCTCACGTACCGAGGGTTCTGTTTCCGTTTGTGCTTCTGGTGGCTCCTCAACACCTTCCTCCTTGGCTTCTTCTATGGGCGTTTCTGTGGTTGTTTCCACGGGTACCTCTGTGGGTGTCTCCGTTTCCGTCTTTTCTAATGCGGGTTCTGGTTCAAGCGTCTTTTCACTCAATGTTTCTGTGGCTGTCTCCACCTTAGTTTGGGCAACGACTTCATTTGGAGGCGTTTCCAGCGTTTCACTGGGTTTATGCGAAGTCTCAGGTATAACCTGTGGTGTGATTTCTCCAACGATTCCCTTTATGACATTTAGCTGGTGTTTTGTTGCTTCAAGAGCGAGATTGAAGGCAGCACTCTCCTCTTCGTGTGACTGTTCATCGATTTCCCCAGCCGCGTACTGTAGTTCCGAGTTTGCTAGAAGCATCTCCAGCGTGTTGATTTGTTCCTCGAGTTCCGTGATTCTTGAAGTCATTTTTTCTGCCAAGTCTTTCTGCCGAGCCTCGATCTCTGCGATGGCGTTTGTGATTTCTGTGTTGATGGAGCCGTACGTGTTTTGGGAGATTTTGCCTCTGTTGAGCAGATCGTCTAGAGCTTGTTTCTTTTTCCTCGCTAGCTCCAAATCTTTGCCTATTTTTTCAAAAGAGTACTTCCATGAAATCAAATTTACGCACCTGCACTTTGCTAGCATAGAAGATCGAAAATAACCTTTACTAACATCTAGATATATCGCAGACTGTCAAAACAGGTCTCTTTTTCGCTCTTGTTTGTAAACTCTTTTAAATTTGTGTGATTCTGTGATTAGGATATAGCCTTAAACATGAACACGCTACTGACTAATATGACTCATCGTTATGTGTTCCCCTTTATCCTTTTGATTGCCAAAAATTTACCAGTTTCCAAAGTAGCCATAAAATATTCTTGACGTTACTCAGAGCGTCTTCGCATAGGGTTCATGAAGAAAGGGGAGTAGAATATTCCGTATCGAATTTAGATTTTGAGTCGAAGTTTAGATTAGAAACAAAATATTTAAATTGTCTATAGAGAATAAATCTAGAACATAGATACATAACAGGGGTGAAGAGTCTTGTCCACTCAGGTTTTGAGAGAAATGTATGAAAGGGTTGTGAAAAACTTCATGGATGTGCTGGTGATGGCAGAGTTAAGGAACAGTCCTCTAAGCGGCTACGACGTGCTATCACTGATTCACAAGAAGTTTAACCTTCTCGTGAGCTCAGGCACAGTCTATTCTCTTCTCTACTCCCTAGAGAGGGATGATTGATAGAGGGGAAGTTGAACGACAGGAAGAGAGTTTATGTTCTGACCGAAAAGGGTGAAAGAACTATCAGTGCTATTCTGAATGCAAACGATCAAATTCAAAACATGCTGGTAAACTTGTTTAGAAGGAATGACAACTCACAAAACCGTGTAAGATAGGGCGTCATGTTAGGTCTGTAGTTTCGCCATAAAGTCGTCTATGGCGTTCTTCACTTTCTTCCACTCGTCCAGGTTTCTTAGTTGAAACTTGTGTTTTCTCTTCCATTTTCCGTCTCGAAACTGCCAGAGGTACATGGCGATGGAGCGTCTTCCATAGGATTCGATAATCGCTACTGCTTCCCACCATTTGTCGCTTCTAAAGATGGTCACATGGTCTATCACTTTGTAGAACTCGGAAATGGGTAGTTTCTCGCTCATTTTTCTCAGGCTCCTTTCCACTTATTGAAAACACTCTGGATTTAAGTTCTTTCATAAGTCATAGAGTTGCAGAAGACTGTTTACTAATCGTTTTACAGACACAGATCATACCTTTCTTCTGTGACCCTCTTTCCCCAAATTTTGTGCGTTTTCTCCTCGGTTTTACGGAAGCCAAAGCGTGTGTAGAGATGACCAGCTTCCGTTAGTTCGCTTGCGGTCCAGAGGAATATAGTTTTGTACTTGTGCTCCTTGCAGAACTTAAGCGCTTCCTTTAGGAGTTCTTTCCCGATACCAAGCCCTCGATAGTCAGGGTGAACGAGGAACCAGCGAAGTTGAGCATCTACTTTTGAATGCCCGACAATGGCGACAGAACCGATAATTCGACCTTTTATCTCTGCCAGCCATATTCGATCTTTGTGGGGGCTGAAGGATTGAACAAATTCTGCAAGCCCACCTGCAACATAGGCTTCGAATGTTTGGTCGTAGCCATACTCTTTTGTATATAAGATTCCGTGAAGATAAGTGAGATAGCCTATGTCCCCTGGATTGATGTTATGCCGTATCTTCCATTTAACTTTCATATGAACGCCCCTTGCATTCGTCGTGGCATTTCGCTAACTACTGTTAAACGTGTTGCGTTTGACTATTTAATCGAGGTGTGTCCTAAGCCCGCTGACACAACAGCTTCTAGGGGTCTAGACCAACAAGTCAGCCTAGATCAAACTGCTCCCTCACGGAACGATAAGAAACCAGCCTCAGAATCAAAAACAATGGTAGCCCGTGATAGGTTCAAATATCGGTTTAAAATATCGGAGTTAAGACGCAACCTTGCGTCCTTTTAGGAAAAAGTACCAGAGATGAGCTTTAAATCTAAATTTAAACGAATTATAAAATTAGCCTGGGCGCTATGGAAAAGAATCGAACTGTAAAGTAGTTAACATATGCAGGCGTGGTAAAAGAAAGAGAGTCAGCGGGGCCTTCGATCTACTCAGGGTTTCCAGGTTCTTCTATAGGTCTCCATCTTGTCTTTGAAGCTTGCATCTTTTTTTGTCTTGATCTTCAGCATTTCCTGTGCGAAGAACTCAGCGTTACTCCAAAAATCTTGGCCCCATGCAACGTCTCTCCGACTCTGAATAATGTCCTTGTACTTCTCCCATGCCTTTATGGCACCGAAGCCACCCATGGCATATAGCCTCTCAGCATTAACAACTTTGTTTTTTAGGAGAATCCCCAGCGCTTCGTAGGCGAAGAACGTTGAAGTCCATTTGCCGAGCATCTCGGGGTTCGAGTAGCCATATTTCTCCATAAAATCCTCGTGATCTTTCCATTCCATGGTCATCATGACAGCGTATCTCTGCATGCCTTGATCTGAAACAAAGTCTGAGGTGAACAATCGGCATATCTCCGTCTCCCTCGCCTTCATGTTGTATCTCAGACTGATGATGTAGTAGATTGCGGCGACGAGCACGCCCGTTGCGGCCAACATGTAATATGCGAACTGAATCTCAGCCAATTCAACCATTCAAGTTCACGTTAATGAATTAGTGAGAAGTGATGATAAGATTTTGGGTATTTAAGGAATGATAGAAAAATGGGAATATAGAAGAATCTTCTATCCGATTTTTGCTTGTTGTTGCTCTCTTTTCTGCATTTCATTATAAAGATATTCAAACCACTCAAGTATCTCTGGTTGATTTCTGACCTTTCTCCATTCTAATGTCATATCCTTCATTTTTTCCCATGTCCATTTAATAGGCGTAGTGAACATGTCATCAACTAACTCTATGTCTATGAGTTTTCTTCTTAGAAGAATACCGATTCCTTCAAAGAACAAGCCAACTGCTGTCACCCCATCCAGACCATACTTATTACGGTAATCATCTAAGTCTTTTGCTTTTCTATTCAAAACCTCTTGCCACATCTTCTGGAATTCAAGACTGTTGAACTGTGAGTATAGTTTCATTACAAGGTCTGTTTGCCTCATTTTATTCTGATGTCTAATCTGCAGAACGTAGTAAGTAGCCGCAACCAATACACCAGCAGAAGCAATAACTATAGAGACACTTGGAATATCAACCATTCTTGACACCTCTTTGCTGAATCTGGTTTTCTCTTTTCTGCATTTCGTTGTAGAGGTATTCAAACCAGTGATACGATTCTGGTATGTTGTACTGCTTTCTCCACCCGTATACTAAGGGCTTAATAGTTTCCCAATTTTTTATGACTCAATAGCCAAGAAGTTCATCAACCAGCTTTATGTGTACAATTTTCTCCCTCACGAGAAACCCCATTAAATTAAAGAACCAACCAATCCGATCTATGTCAGTAATGATCTGCGAAGGTTCAGTTTCTAAGGAAGCAATTGGACCATACTTTTTGACAAAGCCATCGTAGTCCTCAACTTTAAGAACCAAGAATCTTCTGTGTGCCTTGTTAATATCCTCGCTACCCCAAATTGAATAGAGGCGCATGAACAGATCTAAATGCCTCATTCTATCTTGATGCCTAATCTGAAAAATGTAGTAGATGGCAGCTGCAAACACACCAGCAGAAGCAATCGCTATCGAAACAGTAGAGATGTCAACCATTCTTATCGCCTAAAAGAGAAGATTAAGTGAAGTGCGTATTAAAAGCTAACAGTATAGTATGTAGCTTAGTGCAAGTTCAAAAAATCGATAGCGCCAACGTCTACGTAGCTCGAGAGAGATGACTGTATTCATCAAATTCGTCATTCTGGCGCGCGCTGAGTGGTTGGAGCGGTAGCAATGATTATAAAGCAATTCTATACCAAAAGATTACGGAGCGGAGTTGGTTGGAACTTTCACTTGAACAAAGGTTTGGTATGGTTACTTCAGCTCTGTTCGGAAATATCGGGTCAATAGCCAAAGCAGTTGACAAGAAGTTTGGTGCTGCGGGTCGCGATGTGCTGAGACAAGTCATGAGTGAAAAGGGTGTCGCAATGGGTGAGATGATGAAACCTATGAGCCCAGGCGAGGACTTCAAGTCTGTTGGAACATTTTTCGCTCAAGCCTTAAAGATGTTTGGCGTGGAGAACGAAGTTGAAGTGAAAGAAAACGAGGTTATAGTTAAGGGTGTGAAGTGTCCTTATGGCTTGGAGGGCACTAACAGGGAACTCTGTGAAGCAATGATGGCCTTTGATTTGAGCGGGGTTAAGACCATAAGTCCTAAAGTTACTGTGAAAATCGTTAAGACAGTAGCAGCGGGAGATCCTCAGTGTGAACTGTCAATCAAGGCTAAAAAGTGAAACGACTCTTAATCCGTAACAAGAAATCTCTTACTCCCTCTTTTTTGGATGCAATACAGCGCGCTATTCGTCATGCTTGTGAGATGTAAACTGTTGTGTTATTCAGAGATACTTCTTGAACCAGTTGATCGCTACACTTGCTGCCTTCGATAACCATGGCTCGCTATATACCTCAAAATGCCTGATTGGAAGCACGGTTATGGCTTTAGGTTCCCTCGCCTTTTCGTAGATTGCCTTGACTACGTCGAGAGGACAAAAAATGTCCTTTTCAGCAGGAATAAACAGTAGCGCCGTCGGCGACATCATATGAACCATACTAACTGGATCAAACTCCCGCATTTTCTCCAATGACTCTAAGGTAACTTGATTGCGCCAGTTCGGCTGCTTGAAGAAGAAGCACCTGCCTTCCTCATATGCTTCTTTTCCAGGCAAAACACACGGCTCTCC
>Ga0315312_1000412_pt1 | contig 54036 bp, 42 predicted proteins | sample TDP7_MG_FD_203629 | JGI IMG/M metagenome (GOLD analysis project Ga0315312, IMG submission 203629) | Freshwater sediment microbial communities from Lake Towuti, South Sulawesi, Indonesia - TDP7 | ecosystem: Environmental > Aquatic > Freshwater > Lake > Sediment | place: Indonesia: South Sulawesi... | reverse complement strand
AACAGGGAGGCTTGAGGCATGGAAATATGATAGCAATCTATTTTCATCCAGAGGCGTATTCAATATCAGGCCCAAGGCTCATGGGTCGCCATGCAGCGGGCGAGAGCTTTCTGCGCGGCTTCGTGCGGTATGCGAAAACCGATGTCTTCTGGGCTCAGGTGGAAAAGCCCGAGCATGCCAAGGCCTTTGCCGTAGCGGTGCAGGCAGCCGGTCGGCCTGAGCCGGTGCGGGTGGTGACCAACATGAGTCTGGCGGCCTTGGCCCAGCCGGGTGCTGTCTATTACCCCGGCCCGGGCATCGGTCAGCATGCATGGCGGCGGGGACTCTTTGGCCACGAAAAGTGGAGCCTCATCGGCATCACCCACACCACGGCCTCTGCCGGAGCGATGGACGCCATTGTGGAACTCCTAACCGCGCCGGTTCAGCCCTGGGATGCGGTGATCTGCACCTCCAGGGCGGTCAAGGACAATGTGGAGCGCGTGCTTCAGGCCCAGGCCGATCACCTCGGCCAGAGGCTGGGCGCAACACGCCTGGTGTTGCCCAGGATGCCGGTCATTCCGCTGGGCATCCACACCGAAGATTTTGTCTTCTCGGATGCACAGCGTTCACAGGCACGCCAGGTTATTGGCGCCCATGAGCAAACCCTGGTGGTGCTGTTTATTGGGCGGCTCTCTTTTCATGCCAAGGCTCATCCCCTGGCCATGTATCAGGCGCTGGAGCTGGCAGCAAAGGGCAGGAAGGTGGTGTTGGTGGAATGTGGCTGGTACGGCAATGACTACATCCGCAACGCCTTTACCGAGGCTGCCCGCTCTGCCTGTCCCAGTGTGCGTGTTGTGACGCTTGATGGCAGAAATGCTCAAGACCGCGCTACTGCCTGGGCGAGTGCCGATCTGTTCTGCTCGCTTTCGGAAAACATCCAGGAGACCTTCGGCATCACCCCTATCGAGGCCATGGCAGACGGCTTGCCTGTGGTGGTGAGCGACTGGGACGGCTATAAAGACACGGTGCGCGATGGCGTGGATGGCTTTCGCATTCCCACACTGATGCCACCTGCCGGGCTGGGGGGTGATTTGGCCGCTGCCCACGCCCTGGAGACGGACACCTACGACATGTATTGTGGCCACAGCTGTACGTTCAGCGCTGTGGATGTGCAGACCACAGCAGAGGCTTTTCGGCGTTTGTTTGCTTCACCCGAACTTCGTCAGCAGATGGGTGAGGAGGGGCGCAAGCGGGCAAGGGCAGTATATGACTGGGCGGTGATCATTCCTAAGTATGAGGCGCTTTGGGCAGAGGTGGCCGAGATTCGTCAGCAACAGGCCCAAAAGCTCCCCAAACTCGGCCACCCCTGGCCGGCACGGATGGATCCCTTTGCAGCCTTTTCAGCATACCCGACCCGAACACTCACCCCCGAAACCGTCCTCGAGCTGGCACTGCCCGATGCCGCCGAGAAACTGACCCGCTGGCGGTCCCTGGCGATGGTCGATTTCGCCAAAAGGGTGTTGCCAACTCAAGAGGAGTGCGAGGCGGTGCTCACGGCCCTTACCTCTGGCCCTCGACCAGCAGGAGAACTGGTGCAGGGCCTGCCGCCCGAGCGCCAGGCGTTTATGTTTCGGGCATTGGCCTGGATGGTGAAGATGGGCGTGCTTAGGGTTGTGGCATGAGGGTGCTCTTTATCCACCAGAACTTCCCGGGGCAGTTCAAACACCTGGCCCCTGCCCTTACTGCAAGGGGACACCAGGTGGTGGCACTGACGGTGAATCTGCCTCCGCAAATGCCGGGAGTGCAGGTCATCCGCTATGGGGTGAAACGCGGCACGAGCCCCAACATTCATTCCTGGGTGAGCGAGTTCGAGACCAAGGTCATCCGTGGCGAAGCCTGCGGCATGGCGATGATAAAGCTTCGGGAGCAAGGATTTGTTCCTGATGTGATTGTGGCCCACCCCGGCTGGGGCGAAGCTCTCTTTGCAAAGGATGTATTTCCTGAATCTCCGCTTCTGGCATACATTGAGTTTTACTACGCAGCAAGAGGGCTTGATGTGGGCTTTGACCCGGAGTTTCATAAGAGCAGTTTTGAGGAAGATGCGCGGTTGCGCTGTAAGAATGCCTATAATCTCCTTACGCTGGAGGCTATGGACGCTGGCTTGTCGCCCACATACTGGCAGCGAAGCACTGTGCCAGTACATTACCAGGATAAGATCAGCGTGATCTTTGACGGTATTGATACCGATATGGTCAAGCCCGACCCAGGAGCCACCCTCACCCTGCAGGGGCCGGGCGGAGAACGGGTGCTACGAGCCGGCAATGAGATCATTACCTTTGTAAGCCGCAATCTTGAGCCTTACAGAGGCTATCACATATTGATGCGGGCACTGCCAGAAATTCTGCGTCGCAGGCAAAATGCCATTGCCCTTATTGTAGGCGGCGATATGGTGAGCTACGGTGCAAAAGCGCCTGAAGGTACGACATGGAAAGAGATTTTTTTTAATGAGGTTAAGGACAGGCTTGACCTGTCCCGCACCTTTTTTCTGGGGAATATCCCTTATCAGGCTTTTTTGCGTCTGCTGCAGGTGTCTGCCTGTCATATGTATCTGACCTATCCGTTTGTGCTTTCCTGGAGCTGTATAGAGGCGATGAGTGCAGGCTGTCTTGTGGTGGGAAGCCGCACACCACCAGTCGAGGAGGTTATAGAGCACGAAAAGAACGGCCTGCTTCTGGATTTTTTTGATGTTCAGGCCCTGGCGGACATGGTTGTGGATTGCCTTGAAAATTCTGGCCATTACCACCATCTGCGGACCAGAGCACGGCAGACAGCTATTGAGCGTTATGACCTTAAGCGCGTTTGTCTGCCCCGGCAGATGCAACTGGTGGAGAGTATTGTAAAAAAAGAGGGAGACCTCCAATATTTCTTAAGATCAGAACGGGATAAATAAAAAAGAAATTGGGGACAGTTATAAAGGTGTCTGTCCTGTGGTGTCTTTGAATTGCAAAATGGGGGCAACTTTGCTAAAATGAGTAGACTCTAAAGGCAGAAAAGACGAAGGAGAAAATATGGCGACAGAGTGGTCCCATGGGTATGTAACGGATGTGCAGTATACAGCAGGGTTTTATCGGGAGACAACTCCGTTGTGGCTCAAATTTTTAACCGTTTTTGTCAATCAGCGCCAATCTTATAAGGAGAATTTTACCTATTGCGAACTCGGATGCGGACAGGGCATGAACCTGAACCTGATTGCCGCGGTGAACCCCTCGGATGCGTTTTATGGAGTAGACTTCAGTCCCTCCCACATTGCAAATGCCCGCAAAGTTGCAGAAGAGGCAGGACTGACAAATGTAAAATTTTATGAGGATGATTTTGTTGAGCTTGCGGGTCATCCGCCTGATAAATGGCCGCAATTCGACCACATCGTCCTTCACGGTGTATACACCTGGGTGAATCGTGATGTTCAAAAGGCCCTTGTGAAGTTTATCGCTTCGAGATTAAAACCGGAAGGCATTGTCTATATAAGTTACAACGCCCTTCCAGGCTGGGTGGCTGCGGGGCCAACCAGAAAGATATTATACGAATTTGCAAAAAGGACTCCCGGAAGAAGCGATGAGAGGTTCAGGGCTGCCGTAGATTTTCTGGACCGGTTAAAACAGGTTGGGGCATTGTTTTTCAATGTCTATTCCTCTGAGAGCGCAAGAATTGATAGGCTGAAAAAACAGGATATAAACTATCTGCCCCATGAATATCTGCATGACCACTGGTATCTGCATTATCACATCGATGTGGCCAATGACCTCTCGGCTGCAAAATGCGATTATATTGGTTCTGCTACGCTTACCGACAATATTCATCCCACGCTCTCGCAGCCATCCAGACAGATACTGGCATCCATCACAGACATCGGGTTCAGGGAAACGGTCCGTGACATCATGGTTAATCAGAACTTCAGGCGTGATGTCTTTGTAAAGGGCAGAAACCTCCTGCTGCCACAGGAGCATCTCCAGGCCGTACAAAAGCTCAAGCTCTGCCTCATTGTCCCGAAAGACGAGGTCAAGCTTGAGTTTAATGTGGGATTTGGAAATGTGACAGGCAAAGAGGACCTTTACAGGCCTATCATCGATGCACTGGCCGCCTCTCCGATGACGATTGGCGAACTCAATGCCCTGCCTGAACTAAAACAGAGTCCTGTAGGTTCTGTTCTGGAGATATGCCTGTTGCTGATGCACTCTGCTCAGGCCCATCTCATGCCTGATGGAGCAAAAGGCAAGGCTCAGGAGACGGCCAGAAGGTTTAATCAGGCGGTTCTGAGACGCGCTGTCATGGGTGGTTCTTCTACCGGCATCCTTGCATCGCCGGTTATTGGAAGCGGGGTGAATCTCGATTTTGTGCAGATGGTTGCGGCTCATGTTTTCATGCAGCAGCCCACTATTCAATTTAATACACTGGTCAATGAGGTGTGGAGGATCATGGAGTCTCAGGGGAGGAAGTTTGTTAAGGAGGGAAGGACACTCGAGACCGTGGAGGAAAATCTGAAGGAACTTTCCGATAAACTAAGGGACTTTGTTGACAGGAGACTATCTTTATTGAAAATGCTTAAGGTGATCTCTTAAACCCGGATTGCCCAGATACCCGTGGTTTTTGTTGGGGCCTCGCCCCACACCCCATTTCCCCTCACGTAAGATGAAACATGATTTTTCATTTCATCTTTATCCTGAATGGCATCCAAGGGAAAGGATAGGGTATTTTCAATAATCAATTCACATGTGTGTAAAATAAATAGATATGAATAATGTGATTATAAATGCAACTAATATAGGACGAAGGCTTGATGGTATAAGTGTTTACACGTTAAATCTCTTAAGAGAATTATCAAAATTAGAGACAGATGTTAAATTTTTGGTATTTCTCAATAGGAATAGCAAATATTATTTAAATGATATACGATTTCCTGAAAATTTTTCAATAAAATGGACAGCCAATATTATCTCTCCCGATTACGGGGCTAAAAGTCATATTCTACGACTTATTTACTCAAACTTTTTATCCTTAAAAAATAAGAAATCTCTTATATTCAATACAAGCCAGCTTGAGGCAATGTTTTTTAGGTCAGCTCAGGTATTGACCGTCCATGATGTAATTCCAATTTTATTTAAAGAAGATCACAAAAAGCAGCATTACTACTACAAATATATGTTGAAGCATGCATTGAATAAGGCAAAGGCTATAATAACAGATTCATACTATACAAAAAGGCTTATCGAGTTATTTTTTGGACTACCTGCTGATAAAGTCCATGTAATCCACATCGGGATACAGAATATTTACCTTAAAGGGACAGAAGCCTTCAATAATAGAAGAGAAAATTTTATTTTATATGCCGGCAGAATAGGTCCGACAAAGAACACAAGAGGGTTGCTGGAAGCGTTTGAATTAATAAAAAAGAAGATAGAGCACAGTGTTGTCATTGCAGGGAGCGGGAAAGAACCATATGTAAGTAGATTATTAAAGTGTGTAAACGACCATAGGGTTATATTTAAAGGGTATGTAGCAAATAATGAGCTGCTTAATTTATATAGAAAGGCTTCACTCTTTGTTTTTCCCTCTTTCCATGAAGGATTTGGACTTCCACCCCTGGAGGCAATGGCTTGTGGATGCCCTGTAGTGGTTTCCAATGCAGCGAGTCTGCCAGAGGTCTGTGGAGATGCTGCGTATTATGTTGATCCTAATGATGCGGAAAGCATTGCCGAAGGGATGCACAAAGTGCTCACGGACGAGGCTCTAAGGCGGAACTTGATCGAGAAAGGTCTCCAAAGGGCGAAGCTCTTTAGCTGGGAAAAGTCGGCAGGGGAGCATTTGAAGGTGTTCGAGGAAATTTTAAATTCATAGGTACTTATTCAATTTTATGGCCATTGAGCTTGAATCGTTATGGATTTAAAAGGCCTCAATGTATTGATAGACGGTTATAATTTGGAACTCAGGAAGGGTGCAGGCTTAAAGACCTATGGGCTGACACTGATGCAGGCATTAAACCTCCTCGGTGCCAATGTGGACCTACTGTTTAGCAGAAGAAGTAATGATAACCCAATCCTTAACGAGATTTTATTTTTTGATGCCAATCTTGATATTAAAAAAGGAATTTTTAGTCATTTCTTTAACGTCGATCTCATGAAAGGTGTGATCAGGTCTTTCATCAGAGTCTCTCACAAAGCAAAAAGAGTGGAATTTGGGGAGATGGTGCTCAAAGAGGGATTTGGCGATCACTTCATAGATTCAGCAGGGCTCTTGAATCTTGAGATGGGTTACAGAATAGGTAATCTTGCATACAGCATTTTCGGAGTAAGAACACATATCACCATCCCGAAGAAAATAGATATATGGCATGCGACATATCCACTCCCCATAATTATAAGTAGATCAAAGAAGATTACAACGATTGCTGATTTGATACCTTTAAGACTTCCTTACACGACATTAGATGATAAACCCTCATACTATAGGAATATTAAAGATTCCATTAAAGAGTCCGCCATTATCATCACGATATCCGAGCATTCAAAAAAAGACATCCTGGACACTTTCGATGTCGGTTCCGATAAAATTTATGTTACTTACCCACCCATAACGCTAAGGAGTCTTCCAACCGATGAAGAGAAGAAATCTATTTTTTTAAAAAAATATGACCTCCTTTTGAATCAATATATCCTCTTTGTGGGAGCAATAGAGCCCAGGAAGAATGTGGGGAGATTGATCGATGCCTATTCTATGATTGATACGGATATGCCCCTTATCATTGCCGGCAAAAAGGCATGGTTATGGGAAGACGAGATAAATGGAAGGAACTTCAAAAATGTTCGCTTATTGGAATATGTGCCTACTGAGGATTTGAGATACCTATACTCCGGAGCTTATTGCTTTGTCTTTCCATCTCTTTATGAAGGTTTTGGACTACCGCCCCTCGAAGCGATGACCTTCGGATGTCCGGTGATCACTTCCAAAGTCTCCTCCTTGCCAGAGGTATGCGGAGATGCTGCTTTATATGTAAATCCTCATGATATCTATGAAATTAAAGAAAAGATAGAGGACTTGCTTAACAATCCTAAACTAAGACATAAGCTTTCAAAAGCAGGTCAGGAGAGAGCAAAGATATTCAGCATGGAGAATTATATGAAACAATTGTATGAAGCGTATTCTAAGGTCCTTTGAGGTGAGAGATGAAACCCAAAGGGCTTGAAAGGGCAAAGCTCTTTAGCTGGGAAAAGGCGGCAAAAGAGCATCTTAAGGTTTTTGAAGAGGTTTTAAATTTATAAAGGAGGGAGAAGGTAGATGAAAAAAGCTTTGATTACAGGCATCACAGGTCAGGATGGGAGTTATCTGGCGGAGCTTCTTCTTGAAAAAGGCTACGAGGTCCATGGAATCATCAGACGCTCAGCCATTGAGGATCCGGAGCATCGCATGTCGAGGGTTATCCATATCCTGGACCGGATTGTCATTCATGCAGGATCGGTGGAGAGTTACCCGAGCATCTTCAATGTGGTGAGGGAGGTTATGCCCGATGAATGTTACCATCTCGCCGCACAGAGTTTTGTGGCCTACTCCTTTGAGGATGAGTTCTCCACGCTGATGACGAATATCAACGGGACCCATCATGTCCTTTCTGCCATACGGCAGATCGCACCCTCCTGTCGATTCTATTTTGCCGCCTCGAGCGAGATGTTTGGAAACTCCCCTCCTCCCCACAATGAGAATACCCCATTCAGGCCGAGATCGGCTTACGGCATTTCAAAGCTGACCGGATACCATCTGGTGAGGAATTACCGGGAAGCTTACGGTCTATTTGCGGTCAACGGAATCCTTTTTAACCATGAATCCCCTCGCCGGGGCTTTGAATTTGTGACGCGAAAGATATCTTCTCACGCTGCAAGAATCAAACTCGGATTGGCCAAGGAGCTGAGATTAGGGAACCTCGAGGCCCGAAGGGATTGGGGCCACGCCAAGGATTATGTGAAGGCCATGTGGATGATGTTGCAGGCGGACACTCCCGACGACTTCGTTGTAGGCACCGGTGAGAGCCATTCGGTCAGGGAGTTTACGGAGATCGCATTTGATTATTTGGGGTTAGACTACAGGAGCCACGTCATCCAGGACCAGCAATACTACCGGCCCGCTGAAATCTTCAACCTTGTTGCCGATCCGTCCAGGGCAAAGTCAGAACTTGGGTGGGATTATCGGTATCAATTTACCGATCTCGTTCAAGAGATGGTCGAAAACGATTTGAAGCTATTTAAAAGATAGGTCACTGACCCATGAGAGTCGCCATCATCCATGACTGGCTCACCGGCATGAGGGGAGGGGAGCGGTGTCTTGAGGTCTTCTGTGAACTCTTTCCACAGGCTCATCTCTATACCCTTGTCCACCTCCCTGGCTCGGTTTCGCCCCTCATCGAAAAGATGCCCATTCACACCTCCTTCATTCAACATCTCCCTTTTTCAAAAAGGGCTTACAGGAAATATCTCCCTTTGTTCCCGATGGCGATCGAGCGTTTTCATTTAAAGGGGTATGATCTAATCCTCAGTTGCAGCCATTGCGTGGCCAAAGGGATCGTCCCTCCGCCGGATGCCCTCCACATCTCTTATCTCTTAACGCCCATGCGGTATGCCTGGGATATGTACGGAGAGTATTTCGGAGAGACGAGGAGTATATGGATTCCCTTTTTCATCCACTATCTCCGGATGTGGGATGTGACATCGAGCGAGAGGGTCGACTATTTTCTCTGTATCTCAAACCATGTGAAGAATCGTGTTAAAAAATATTATCGCAGGGAAGCAGAGATCATCCATCCTCCGGTGGAGATGAATCGGTTTAGAGCCGTGCACGAAAAGGAGGATTTTTTCCTCATCGTTTCTTCCCTTGTTCCTTATAAGAGGATCGATCTGGGCATAGAGGCCTTTAACCATCTGGGGTATCCTTTGAAGATCATCGGTTCGGGACCTGAGGAGAAAAGGCTCAGGGCACTGGCCAGGTCGAACATCGAATTTTTAGGATGGCAGCCCGACGAGGCGGTTGCAGACTCCTATTCGAAGTGTCGAGCCCTGATCTTCCCTGGCGAAGAGGATTTCGGGATCGTGCCGATTGAGGCCATGGCATCGGGAAGGCCGGTGATTGCTTATGGCAGGGGAGGGGTTCTTGAAACGGTCATTCCATATGAGCAGACAAATGATACCCGCCGAGATCCTCCCACGGGCTTCTTTTTCTATGAACCGACGGTTGGGGCATTGATTGACGCAGTAAAAGGGTTCTGCAGGATCGAAAGTCAATTCAACTCCGAAGCGATCAGAAAACAGGCTACTCGGTGGGACAGGGAATTTTTTAAGGAAAAGATTAAAGAGAATATTTTGGAAAAGATAGAATCGTCAAACGCTTCACAAATTCCACGGATAATCTTTTCCGGTTCCACTTGAGCCAGTATTTTTTTCACCCCCGGAAGTTCTCTGGACTGTCTGGTCGTTGGAACATATTGTCCTCTGATCCTTTCGAGGTGTCCACTTTTGAAGTTTAAATGACGCCCTCCATAAAAAAACTTGACAAATGGGGAATGTTCATATACACTCCTATAAGAGTGTTATAGGAGTGCATATGAAAAAGGAATCTGGGAAGGTAACCATTAAGATACCTAGGCCTTTGTACGAAAACCTCAGTAAAATTATCAAGGAAAGTGGCTTCAATTCGGTCACCGAATTTATCGTATATATCTTACGGGATCTCATCTCTTCAAGAGCGATTGAAAAAGAACCCTCCCTCTCCAAGAAAGAGATTGAGATCGTCAAGAAAAGATTGAAATCCCTCGGTTATCTATAATTCAAGCTGTAAAATTCAGAAAGAGGAGATCCGGGACCATGGAACAAAACATCATTATCTTCATCATCTTCGGGTTTACTGCTCAAATGATTGATGGAGCCCTTGGAATGGGCTATGGCGTTTCTTCAAACACCTTCCTTCTTAGCCTCGGAATACCCCCCTCCATCGCAAGCGCATGTATCCATACATCAGAAATGTTCACTACTGCTGTATCAGGAATTTCCCACTTTAAATTTGGAAATGTAGACCGAAAAATCTTCTTAAGGCTTCTCATTCCAGGAGTGATAGGAGGAATATTAGGAGCCTATATTCTTACCGAGTTGCCAGGGGGAAAGATCAAACCTTTTGTTTCCATTTACTTGATGATGATGGGTATCATGATACTCATTAAAGTATTCAAAAAGACTCCCCAAAGGAAAACGAGGGTGATACCATTAGGATTAGCCGGAGGATTTTTTGATGCCATCGGAGGCGGTGGTTGGGGTCCCATCGTCACTTCGACTTTAGTGGCAAATGGAAACAATCCTCGATTTGCAGTTGGCTCGGTCAATTCGGCAGAGTTTTTCGTAACCGTTGCTGAATCAATAACTTTCTTTGCCACTATTGGAGGATTATTATTACAACATTGGGAAAAAATCGTTGGCTTAATGATCGGAGGAGTCTTAGCAGCCCCTATGGCTGCTTGGGTCTGCAAAAAGCTTCCTCATAATGTATTGATGATACTCGTCGGATTATTAATCACCAGTTTAAGTATAAGAATTTTCTATTTAGCCTGGTTTTAAGGAAAATTTAAAAAAGATAGGTTATATTTATAAAATTTTAAAACAACCAAAGGAGATCAACGAAGTTGTTTTCAAAAAAAGTGAAAAAGGCTTTAATCATTGGCATTGATGGGGTTCCTTACTCCTTGTTGGACACCTATATAAAGAATGGCATAATGTTGAACTTAAAACAGATTTTGAGCCAAGGCTTTACGCTTCACCAGATGGATGCATCTATCCCTGATATCTCTTCGGTTTCCTGGACATCTTTTAACACCGGAGTGAATCCCGGGGAACATGGGATCTATGGATTTACCGATGTGCAGCCTCAAGATTATTCTCTCTATTTCCCAAATGCTCAGGATGTCAAGGCTCCTCCATTCTGGGAAATCTTAGGGAAGACGAATCGGAGGACTTCCACTTTAAGCCAAAAATATCTGAAGAAGATAGGCCATCCCCTTCGATCCGTCATTTTCAATGTCCCCCATACTTATCCCGCATTGCCGATGAATGGGATACTGATCTCCGGTTTTGTCGCCATTGACTTAAAAAAAGCCGCCTTCCCTGAATCTGCTTATACATATCTTCATTCAATCGATTACCTCATCGATGTGGAAGCCGAAAAGGCTCAAGATGATAAAGTGGCATTTATGAAAAGTTTATTTGAATGTTTTGAGATCCGTAAAAAAGCGATATCCCACTTCTTTGCGGAAGGGTCTTGGGACCTCTTCTTCGCCTGTATCACGGAGACAGATCGCCTACACCATTTCTTCTTCGATGCCTCGAACGACAAAGAAAATCCTTATCATGAATCCTTTCTTCGATTCTATGTGGAATTGGATAAATTTATAAAATATTTATACGAGCAGTTTATTGAAAGATATTCAGAGAAAGGATTCTTCATGATCCTCTCTGACCATGGATTTGCCCCAGTTAAAAAGGAAGTCTATATCAACAGGTTTTTGGAAGAAAAGGGGCTCTTGGTGTTAAAGAACGAGGGCCATTTCTACGAAAGGGTTGACCATAAAACCAAAGCATTCAATTTAGATCCCTGTCGCATCTATATTCACGGAAAAGATTCTTATCCAAGAGGAACCGTGGAAAAGGAGGAAAAGGCTTCTTTATTAGAAGAGATAAAGAAGATATTGAGGACCCTTAAGGGAGAGAATGGTGATGAGGTTATAGATAAAATCTTCGAAAAAGAGGAGATCTACCATGGACCCCATACCCCTATGGCTCCAGATTTGGTATGTCTTCCTAAAGATGGCTATGATTTAAAAGGAAGTTTAGAAAAAAAGGAAATTTTCGGTTACAATATATTCAAAGGGATGCATACATGGCACGATGCTGCCTGCATCCTTTCAGAAAATATTCGCTTTTCTAAAAAACCATCCGTCGAAATTCTAACGGATTTTATCCTTCAATATTATTCTCAATAGGAGAATCATTTATGGATCATCTGACAAGATTAGAAAATAAAAGTATTTATATCATTCGAGAGTCTTATTATCAATTTAAAGATATTGCCATGCTATGGTCTGTGGGTAAGGATTCTACGACCCTGCTCTGGCTGTGTAGGAAGGCCTTCTTCGGCCGAATCCCTTTTCCAATCATCCATATCGATACCAGTTATAAGTTTCCAGAGATGTATCAATTTAGGAATGAAAGGGTCAAGGAGTGGAAACTGAATCTCTTGATCGCAAGGAATGAGGAGAAACTGAAGGAAGGAATGGGGCCGGGTCGGGGAAGTAAGTTAGATTGTTGTACCGAGTTGAAAACCAATGCCTTGAAAATGGCCATTAAAAAATACCATCTGAAAGCCATCCTTTTAGGTATCCGTAGGGATGAACATGGGATCAGGGCAAAGGAAAGATATTTTTCTCCCCGGGATACCCAGTTTAAATGGGATTACGAAAATCAGCCTGCTGAGCTATGGGATCAATACCAATCCATGGTGGAGGAAGAAGAACATTTTCGAATTCATCCTCTTCTCCATTTTACAGAATTGGATGTGTGGAGTTATGTCCAACGGGAACGGCTCCCCATCGTCAGCCTCTATTTTGGCAAGAATGGGAAGAGGTTTAGAAGCATCGGATGTGTACCTTGTTGTTCTCCCATTGATTCGAATGCTCAGACCATCGACGAAATTGTTGAGGAGATTAGAAGTTCCAAAACCTCTGAGAGGTCGGGCCGGGCTCAAGACAAAGAGAATATCTATACCATGCAGAAATTAAGAGCCTTGGGTTATATGTAATGAATGGAGTACGCTATGACAGAAAGTAAATCTCTTCCTATTGTTATCGTAGGACATGTGGATCACGGGAAAAGCACCCTCATTGGCAGGCTCCTTTATGATACAGGCTGCCTGCCTACGGACAAATTCTCTGAGATTGAAAGGAGTTCCGAGATGCTCGGTAAGAGGGTGGAATTCGCCTTTGTCATGGACTGCCTTGAAGAAGAGCGATCCAGAGGAATCACCATCGATACCACTCAGACTTTTTTTAAAACATCCAAAAGGAGATATGTGATTATTGACGCGCCAGGACACAAGGAATTCTTAAAAAACATGATTACAGGCACCAGTCAGGCAGAAGCTGCCTTATTAATTATCGATTCCTCCGAGGGCATTCGAGATCAAACCAGAAGACACGTTTATATCTTAAGCATGCTGGGGTTAAAGCAAATCTGCGTTTTGCTCAATAAAATAGACCTGATCAATTATTCACAGGAGCAATTCTTACAGTTGAAAAAGACTGTTACCGAATTCTTAGAAGGATTAAGTATTCGTCCAACTTTTGTCTTACCCGTTTCAGCCATTCAGGGAGACAACGTTGCCACCCCCTCAAAAGAGATTTCCTGGTTTGATGGTCCCACGGTATTACAGGCCTTAGATACTTTTGAAGAATTGAAGGTCGAAGAGAAACCTTTGCGGTTTCCTATACAGGATATCTATTCCATGGATGGGCAAAAAATTTTGGTAGGCAGAATCGAAGCCGGTCGCCTCATGAGAGGAGAGGAGATCTACCTTCTACCTCAAAAGAAGAAGGTGGTGATCAAAGGGATCAAAAAATTTCTAATGGATGATGTGGTTGAGGCAGATTTTGAAGAATCGGTAGGCATCTATCTAAAGGGGAGAGATCGTGTAAAAAGAGGGCAAATTTTAGCAGGTGATCTTTCTTCTATAATATCGGATAGGATTCAGGCCACCATTTTTTGGATGGATCATACCTCTTATCGTATCGGAGAACCTCTTTTCTTCCATTGCGTGACCCAGGAGGTCCCTTGCCGGATTGAAAAGGTGTTCAAAAAATTTGATCCTGCCTCTATGGAATTGATGGAGGAAGATGCTCTGTTCATCAAAGGAGTAGAGGTAGCAACTATCATGATTCACCTGGATGATCAGGTGGTCGTCGATCCCTTTAACGATATCCCTGAGATGGGCAGGTTTGTGTTAGAAAAGGATGGGAGACCCGTTGCTGGAGGGATCATCCTATAGAAACAGATTACATTGCCATGAGATCAAGGTTCTGGCTTCGATGTCATAATCGATGACATATTCTTTTGGCGGAAATTGTGATAGAGGCCTCAGTCTTTTGTTCAAAAAACCAGAGACCCAGATGAATAAGGATCGCTTTAAAACTATGATGATAGGATAAAATACTGTAATGCAAGTATATAACTAAGATATCCAAAACCAACAATTGAACCAACACAAACAGGGGCAAGGCAAGAATGATGGCGGAACGATTCACGACTAAATATATTAGAAATATGTACCTCGATAACTGGTATATTGATACTGGCAATAGCATCTCTTATGGCGATACTGGTATGAGAATATGCCCCAGCATTGATAATAATTCCATTATAATGTTCTATTGATTTCTGAATTTGATTGATAAGTTCCCCTTCGATGTTACTTTGGAAAAAACTAAGTTCAATATTTTTGCTTTTAGCGAATTCCCTAATTTTATTATTAATTTCTTCCAATGATAGATGACCATACCAATTAGGTTCCCTCTTCCCTAACATATTCAAATTTGGACCATTAATAACTAAAATAGATAAATTACCCATGCTGGAGCCCCTTTAAGATTTTTTTAATTTCTTTTATATCGACAAATTGTCCCCAAATAGGCTCTCCTACCTGTTTTAGCAATACCCATTGATTTCTTCCATGCCTTTTCTTTTTATCATACAATAAATGTTTCAAAATTTGATCAATCTCAAATTCAATAGGGATTGAGGTGGGGAGTTGAAAAAACGTCAGAAGGTCAATAAATCCATTTAAGAATTGAGTGGTTACTATCCTATTATTAGCAAGAAATTTAATGATAACAAGACTGCCTAAAGCTACTGCCTCTCCATGAAGGTAAAATTTAAAATCTGAATAACTTTCTAATGCATGGCCGATGGTATGGCCAAAGTTAAGAATATTTCGGATTCCTCTATCTTTCTCATCTTGAGCAACTATTTTCGCCTTCAACTCACAGGACCGAAAAATTAAATAGGCAATAATATTTTTATCGAATATTTTTATTCTCTCCTTCTTTTGTATAACAAAGTCATAAAGGGAAGCATCCAATATGAGCCCATATTTAATCACTTCCATTAAACCAGCATTAAATTCCCTAACGGGTAAGGTATCCAGAAAGAGTAAGTCACAGAATACCGCTTGAGGTTGATGAAAAGAGCCCACTATATTTTTCCCTTGAGGTAGATTGATCCCAGTTTTTCCGCCAACGCTACTATCAGTCATAGCTAATAATGTAGTGGGTATCTGTATAAAATCAATCCCTCTCATATATGTGGAGGAGGCGAAACCCGCCAGATCGCCAACTACTCCTCCACCAAAAGCAATAATTAAACCATCACGCCCTAACTCATTATTCTTTAATTTCTTAAAAATGTTAAGCAGCGATGTTATATTTTTGAACTTTTCACCATCACCAACCACGATATGAAAAACCTGTGGAAACTTCAAACATATATTATCAAGGAGATTCTTATAAATATTGTAAATAGTAGTATTGGTTACAATTGCAACTTTTGGATATTTTTTAAGAAAATCTCCGTATTTATTTTGGAGCCGTTTCCCAATATAAATTGGATAAGTCGTTGTAGCTGTGGATAATACCAAATGGTAAAGGATGTTATTTCTTTTCACAATCATCCCAAGGTTTCGATCGTGAGCGCTTAAAGAAGATGATTATCCAGGGAGAATTGGAAAATGATCTTTTAAATAGTTTATTAATTCTTCCGTCTCTTTTAGATCTAATTGTTGAGCAGAATCCGAAAGTGCTATAGCTGGATTATAATGTGATTCGAACATCAGACCATCTGCCCCTGCAACCAAGGCAGCATGAGCAATGGGTTTGATAATATCTTTTCTTCCAAGGGAATGACTTATGTCCACAATGACAGGAAGTGAGGTTTCTTTTTTTAAAATAGGGACACATGAAATGTCCAAGGTATTGCGTGTCTGGGTTTCAAAAGTCCTAATCCCTCTTTCACATAAAATAATCTGATGATTCCCTCCAACATAAATGTATTCAGCTGCAAACAAAAGTTCATCGATAGTGGCCATAAATCCTCTTTTTATCATTACAGGTTTGTTAATTTTTCCAATATCTTTCAATAGGGAATAATTAAACATATTTCTCGCACCAATCTGAATGATGTCTGCATACTCTGAAACAAGCGAAATGTCCCGGCCATTTAAAACCTCCGTTATTACCACCATATTGAGGTCTTCAGCAACTGCTCTTAGGATCTTAAGCCCTTCTTCTTCCAGCCCCTGAAAACTGTATGGAGAAGTTCGAGGCTTAAATGCCCCTCCTCTTAATATATTTATCCCTAATTCTTTCAATCTTTTTGCCGTAATGTAGATTTGCTCATAATTTTCAATAGAACAAGGTCCGGCTATTAAAACAGGTTGTTTGCCCCCAATTTCTATGTTATTAATTTGAATAGTGGCTTTTTCTTCGGAGAAGGATTGCACCTGTAACCTTTTCCGAAAATTAACCTCCATCCCGTCCACAGAGGCCTTAAAGATTTCTTTAAAAATCCTCCTCACCAGGTCTTGAGACATGGGGCCCATGTTCTTTTTCTCTACTTCTTTAAGCATTTCAGATTCCCTGACTGGATCAAAATGCGGGAGGCCTAATTTATCTTTCACCTCGCCAATCATAGAGGCGATTTTAAAAAAATCATTAAGATGATGCATTATGGCCTCATTAATTTGAGTCATCTGGGCTCTTAATTTTTGTAATTCTTTTATATTTTGTTCCATTTTAAATCCTTTTTGTTAAGGGTTGATCATTACATTATTTTTATATATACCTTATCCGTTCAAACGAACAAGAATCTTGCAATTATCCATAAGAATTTTATCCGGAGACCTTAAGACATCACACAATCCTTCTGGTCCATCCACAATATCCGTTACAATTTCATCAAGAGGTAACCGTCCATTCTCATAAAGTTGAAGGATATTGATAAAAGCCCCTCCCAGATGTCCCCGCGATCCAGAAATGAACACAGCGTTTGTAATCATGTGATCTATAGCATCCAAAGTCAAGGAAGCCCCGCTTCTGGCTAAAAGAACAATCCGCCCATTGGCATTTATCCGTCGGAATATCTTAGTGACATTGTCCAACCACCCAGAGGCCTCAATAACTACATCCACTGATGCTGGACCAGTTTCAAAAAACTCTTCAATATCGTAGGTATAGTCACTCCACTTCTGGGCATGGGTTCTCCTAAATTCAGTGGGTTCAACTACATGAACAGCAGAAGCACCAAAAACAATTTTGCATAACATTGCAGAAAATAATCCTATGGGACCTGCTCCAAAAATAACGACCACATCTCCACCCTTTATATAGCCATTAACACAGGTAACATACGCAACTCCAGCCGGTTCAACGCATGCCATGGCCTTCAAATCTTGGTCACTCTTTATTAACTTTGTAACATCATGGGCCAAAATTGAGGGCACATCAACCACTGTACCGAAGAGGCCGTCTACCTCCAATCCCAACAATTTAGCATTTCGACATTGATTAAACTGGCCTTTCCGGCATATATCACAGTAGTGGCAAATGATGATTGATTCAAGGGCAACGTATGCATTTGGTTTTAAATTCTCTACGCTAGACCCTACCGCAATAATCTTGCCAACCCCTTCATGGCCGATAACTCGACCCTGGATAGGTATCTCTGCAGGTGCTGTGCAACGAATATAGCCTGTATCAGGATTTTTATCTACCAAGTGTACATCTGTGCCACATAATCCTGCATAGACCATCTCTACTCGTACCATATGAGGAAGAAGATCCCCTAACACTCGTTTCTCAATTAAAACACGAGGGTTTTTATAAATTTGGTGAGGCCCCGGATGAACAATGCCATCCAGAGGCTCCCTATCAGCATAGAGGACAACAACTTTAGATTCCATTAAGTTTTGTCCAAACCCCTTCCCTATATAGGCATCAGGAACCTTATAATACTACCCATAATAGGTACTGCTCCCTGGCTGAACCAAACTCTGTATTCATAGGCGTTTGGTCCCCCTCTTAACCTCAAATAGGCAATTCTTTTTTGATACGACATAGGAGTCCTCTTAGTTGATAGCTACCAAAGGCTGGGTCATAAGGAGGGGCATTGTTAGTCAAGACATTAGCGTTTGATTCTAAAAATCCAAAATCTGGTCCGTCCTTCTCAGGAAACCACCATCCGTGTTCCAGATTGATTACATCAGGGTGGATATCTCCTGTAATGAAAGCCTTTAATCGAATGCTTCCCCTGGGTGAACTAACTATCACCCAATCACCGTGCTTGATTTCATGCCGAATAGCTGTATTAGGATGGATTTCCACCAGCGGATCAGGTCTTCTTTTTCGAAGACTTTCGACTTGTCTATATTCGCTGTGGAAAAACTCAAGTCTTCGACTCCCCGTAGTTAGGATGCATGGAAATTCCTTTGTTAATTCTGGAGATTGGAAGGGGCTTTCTGGGGGCTCTTTATAAGTAGGCAAGGGATCGTAACCGATTCTTTCAAGAGACCTGCAGTACAACTCAACCTTCTTAGAAGGGGTCAGGAATCCATTCTTTTCATATTTTTTATACTCATGGGGAGGATATAAAAAAGTTTTTTCTTTAAGCTCCTGGAAACTAATACGTAAGGGGGATAGTCGATAATTAATAATATCCTTATAACTCTGCTCAGAACCAGGTAAGTTTAACCTCTTTGCAAGCTCATCTATAATCCATTCGTCTTGGCGTGTTTCACCCACTTGAATCACCTTCTGTTGAGCCAAAACAACATTTTCAGCCACAAGGGGGTACGCTATCACCTGTTCAACTTCTGGCCAAAAAGCTGCTGGGAGAATATAATCCGCTATAGCAGCAGTTGGAGTCATAAAAAGATCTGTTACAACCAAAAGATCAAGTTCTATTAAGGCTTCATAGACTTCTCTGGAATTGGCTACTGAAACCAAAGGATTATTTCCGAAAATAAGCAATGCCCTGACCCTGTAAGGTTTGCCTGTCTTTATAGAATTAAAGAGTGTGGGGATATGGGCAGATGGCATAACCGCTCGCCATCCTCCTAAAAGCTTATATGTATTTCCCCCGAGTCTTTTTTTAGAAGCCTCCGGAGATAGCTTTTCTTTAAGTATAGGATATGGTCGCAGTATGTTCATACCCATGATATCTGCACCTGGAATGTCTATATTTCCCGTCAACCCTCTAAGAAGAGCTATAGCCCTCACCGTTTGAAGAGAATTAGTATTTTGTTCAACAGCTACCCCCCACTCTATGATGGCTGGTTTATGAGTTGCATATATCCTCGTAGCTTTAACAATATCCACAGCAGGTATCCAGGTGAGAGGTTCTGCCCACTCAGGCGTAAAAGGGGCCACATGCTCTTCCAATTTCTCAAACCCGATAGTCCATCTCTCTACAAATTCCCTATCATAAATTTTCTCTTTTATCAACACGTGAATCATAGAGAGCGCTAATGCGGCGTCTGTGCCAGGCCTAATAGGTAGCCATAAAGCACACCTTTTTGCTGTCTCTGATCGTCTGGGGTCAATAGCAATCCCCAAAGCGCCTTGATCTAATGCTCTTCTTACAACAAAAGAAAGCTCGCCATCTGGACCTGTCACTAAAGGATTATGTCCCCAAAAAACGATACATTTAGGTGGGACTTCCCCATAATAATCTCCGACGACAAAGTCCCCATATGTAAGATTACAGACAGTTATACGGGGGATAAAACATTGAGCCAATCCAGGCTCATACCAATTTGGGGTACCCAAGGCATTCGCAAATCTGACCACATGGAGATAATGGTGACGTCCTGTGCCTTGGCCTAATGCTATAGCTTCTGGTCCATATTCTTTGCGGGTGGCATCGACTTTATTGGCAATCTCATCGAGCACTTCGTTCCAGGAAACTCGTTCCCATTCACCACTGCCTCTTCGTCCTTTCCTTCTCAGCGGCTCCGTAAGACGCGAAGGATGATACGCTATCTCAGGAGTCGTCAATCCCTTGATGCACATCCATCCCTTGTTCAGGGGCGATTCTGGATCACCATTTACCTTGACCAGCCGACCATTCTTGACATAAAGAAGGGCCCCACATCCCCCATGACATATTCTGCAAACACTTTTGAATACCTGCTCTCTATTCTGTAGAGTTGTCATCATCTTGAATTATCTTATTCTCCAGGAAATTATCCCCCACATTATTCCGAGACCTAATGAGAATGATCTGACAGAGACAAAGAAAGGGGATAATATCCCAATTAAAAGATCTCTCTTAAAGGCTAAAATAGTTAACGGAAGTACCGAAAGGACGAACCCTGCCATACTGAAAAAAAAGGGATAAATTATTAGATGGGGCAGTAACCCCATAAGAAGTAAGCTTATTAAGAAAAGAAATAAAAATAGTATTTGGATCTTTAAGGTCTGGGGCGTATAGGAATCCTTCAGCATTTTATTTGGATATTTTTTGTAGACTACCATTCTCCAGTAACCCCTCCAGAACTTAAGTTTTGCATATCTTTTTATGGAATCAGGATGATTGAGGTGATAAACAATTGCATCTGGGTTAAAGACCATCTTGTGACCTGCTTGGGACATCTTATAAGAAAGTTCTGTATCTTCATTATTGGCTACAGGAAAAGAGGGATCAAAGCCGCCAAAGGAAAGGAAGATCGATCTTCTATACCCTGCAGAATAGGTGTCCACCATATCGATCGATTCCGCCTGTTTCAACATCTTGAACCTTTCTTCAAATTCAATCTGTGCAAACTTGGCTGTTAATGACTTCTGATTTGTCTTATAGGCGCCTTTAACAGCGATGACCTTAGGATCATCAAAAGGTTTTACCATCTCCTCTATCCAGTTATTCTGTGGTATGCAATCCGCATCTGTGAAAAGGATGATTTCCCCTTTAGCTTCTTTGGCACCCTTATTTCTGGCTGTGGCCGGTCCCTGGTTTTTTTGCCAAAAATACTTAATGGGAAACTGTTTTGCTATATCAGATGTCCGATCTATAGAACCATCATCAACGACAATGACCTCGTACTCTTCTTTGTCTGTGGACTGCCGTGTCAATGCCTTCAGACAAGCCTCTATGGTGTTCATGGCATTATAAGCTGGGACAATGACGGAATATTTTATCATAGGCTTACGAAAAAATTTTAAAGGTCCTTTACCGCTTGACCCTTTTCTGAACCATCGTCTTTTTGAATATCAGACCCCTTGAGGAGGTATTGGATAAAAGTTCTTGCGGATTTAAGGTTTCTCTTCATCTCCTGCGAGTCTTTGACCGACTGTTTTGCCTTGTAAAGAAGATAGGTTGGTCTTAAATAGAATGCCCTTCTTGCTTCATCACAAAATCTTACAAGCTCCTCAGAAGAAAGCCCTTCTGTCCTAATCACAGTGTTATGGAGTCCTTTAGGCGTAAGCCATTTTGAAAAATCATCGGTGGTGATGAGCTTTCTCTCTTTATACCAATCATAGGCCTCTGTTCCAGGATAGACCATAACAGGATAAAATTGGACAGTATCGGGCTTTAGCCTTTTCGCCAATTCAAGGGTCTCTTTTAAAGTCTCCTTTGTCTCTCCTGGAAGACCGGCCATGAAACATCCGTGGATGAGGAGACCTGCTTTCTTCGCATCCTTCATAAATTGGAACATTTCTTCGAGTCTAATATTCTTCTTCATATTGTTGAGGATGAGTTGGCTGCCGCTTTCAAAACCAACACAGAGCGTACGGCAACCGGCATCCTTCATCTTCTTCATGGTTTCGAAATCGAGCCCCACCCTTGCATTGGCTGTCCAGGAGATCTTTATTCCCTTTCCAATGATCGCCTCCGAAAGCTGAAGGCATCTCTGTTTATTCACGGTGAGGGTGTCATCTTCAAAAAAGATTGCCCTTGCCTGCGGAAAGTTCTCCACGATATACTCCATTTCTGCCGCGACATTCTCTAAGCTTCTTAGGCGAAATCTCCTTCCCATCAATGTCTGGGGATAGACACAGAAGGTACATTTAAAAGGGCAACCCCTACTGGTTGTAATCGTCACCATCGGATAAAGGGCATTGGGATTGAAATAATTCCCGATCTTGAGGAACCTTTTATAGATGGTGCTAACAAAAGAGATTTCATCAAGGTCTTCAATAAAAGGTCTCTTTTCATTACATATCACTTCTTTTGACTTGCGGAAGCAGATCCCCTTTACTGTTTCCAAATCCCCCTTCTTACTGATCACCTCTGCCAATTCAATGACCGTATAATCATATTCCCCAATGGCCACAGCATCCACGGAATCACTGAGTTCAAGAGACTCCTCTGGCAACGCAGAAACATGTGTTCCGACAAGAAGGATGAAGACTTCTGGTAATACCTCTTTAAGACTTTCACAAATTTTCACGTCGTTATATATACTTGGTGTGCTGGTATCCACAACGACCAATCGTGGTGAGAAATTCCTGATTCTATTTATCACATATTCCAAGTCAAAACCATCAGCAGGGGCATCGATGAGGTCGATCTCATATCCTTTCTTATCAGCGAAGGCAGCGGCATAGGAAAGCCACATGGGGTAATAGAGCGTCCCGCTCTTGGTCACAGCAGGACTTCTCTGAGACCGGGAAAAGTGCTTAAGAAAAGGAGGGTTGAGAAACGTGATTTTCATTTTATCCATTAGCCAATGCCTCTGACGAGATCGTCGTACTGCTTCAACTGCTCTTTCATAAAGCCCAGTTCTCCATGGTATTCAATAGCATACTCGGGACAAATGCAAAAACAGTACATGCAGAGAATACAATGACTCATTGATCCGTCTCTTCTTTTTGGGTCTCTCCCATGGGGCAGGGCGTCAGGCAAGGGTAATTCGATGGGACAATAATCCGCGCATTTTCCACAGCGCGAACATTTTTCCTCATTCAAAGATAAATATTCACACTCCATCTCTTCTTCGATGAATACGTCCTGCCTTAAACCGGTGAGGTAGAGGAGTCTGCCTCCTGCCCGGGTGGAACAGATATAATCAAAGAGAGGGGTATTCCGGATAGCCAGAAAATATTTCTGTCTCTTCGGATGGTGAATAAAGCCGGCGAGGTAGCCAGGTTTGGGTGGTTTGAAATGAAAAATGCCTCCGAGCTGGAAATGATTCACAAAGCGATGGTACTGATGGGGGATGATCCCTCTTTTCTCAGCCTCTAAAAGAGGACTGACCTTCCTGTAATCGATGGAGGCTACTCTGGCACACATCAGGTCGATCATGTAAGGGTCCTCTCCCACGAGAATCATGTCCGTCCTAATCGGTGTCCCACGAGTGGGCCCCAAACCTTCCATCGAAATCATCGCATCGACGATATGAAGATGGGGTTTTATATTTTGATTGATATGGATGATGTTCGCCGCAAGGGATTGATGCGCCTTCTTTTTATTTTCCTGCCCCACCAAACAACCTATCAGATTTTTCAGACACACGCTCATTCCTGTTTCAAAGTGGGTTTTGAGTTTCGGCATGTTGAGAAATAGATCGGCTTCTAAGCACTCTTTCGCTACACCGGCTTTGATCCCTCCCTCAAATTCAATCTCAACGGGTTCAGAATAGTTCAAATCCTTTACTGCGATCCCATAATATTGGGCTAACTGGTCAATCCTCAACCTCTCAATGACGCTGATTCTATTCCTATAAAAGCCACTATTTGTCCCCTCACCTATAACAATGTTTTTATATCCCCTTTCTTTCAGGAACTCCACTACAGCAGCCAATAATCTCAGGTCTGTGGTGTTGCCAGTTAAAGCATTCATGTTACTGTTGAGATTGGGTTTGATGAGGATATGAGCTTCCGGATCATCGGGAAAGATATCCCCATATTTGTAGGAAACGAGGTTTTTAATTTTGGCTTTTATCTCTTTAAGATTTGTTACCCTTAGTACGTCAAATCGAAACATAGGGTTAATTCTTCGATCACTGCTTCAGTGAAAGGAGGTCAACATACTTTTTGTATGGTGTATTCACTTGCATTGTTCAGCCCTCATTGCTTTTTTTGCCTCATAAATATAAGTTTTAGATTTAGCTACTTCCTCTAAAACAGCCTTCACCGCCTCAATGACATCCTCCACAGTGATATCATCCATACAAGCATGAGACCGCTCATGATGGCATGAGTTTTCGTCACACTGATATCGACAAGGATAATTCTTCTCAACAACCCTGTGGAGGTTTCCATAAGGCCCGGTCTCTCTACTCTTAGATGGTCCAAAAATAGCAACTGTGGGTGTTTTCATGGCAGAAGCGAAGTGTAGCGGAGCGCTATCATTACATATGAAGAGGTTAAACCTTTCTATCAGACTTGTAAGGAGTCGCAAGTCTATTTTCCCAGATAGATTAATGGCTGGATTACCCATCTTTGTTATTATATTTTCAATCAATCCTCTTTCACTCTCTGAGCCAGTGAAAACAATCTTAATGCCAGTTCTTGTTGCTATCCAATCAGCTACTTCGGCAAACCTCTGGAATGGCCAACACTTCAAGCCCAATCTGCCACCAGGATGAATCCCTACTACAAGGTCTCCATCTACAACTCCCTCATCGAGCAGTATTGCCCTCCCATGATCTCTCTCTTCCGATGTTAAATATATCCCCCACTCAACCCTATTGACCTCGCTCCCTAAAAACCGAACTATATCAAGGTGATATTCCACCTTATGTTTTATTTCCTTAAAAGGAACTACATGGGTGAGTAAGTAGCCCCCACCACCGACCTTATAGCTTACCCGATACCTTCCCTTACTTAAATAGGCCAAAAGCAGGATGTCCCGTATATCCGCCCTTGCCTCTATCACTAGGTCATACTGCTTTGCCCTGAGGGTCTTTAAAAGCCCCAGGTAATCCTTTATTGCCTCTTTCGGTCTCCTGGGATAAAACCAGAAGGCATCATAATTAAGAATCTCATCTACATAAGGATTATTCTCAAGAACTTCTCTTGCTTTAGAACTTGTTAAAAAAGTTATTCTAGCACCATGATATAATTCTTTGAGAGGTTTCAAAATAGGTAATGTCATTACAACATCACCGATATAGGCAGTGCGGATAATAAGGATGTTTTTAATTTTGATAGGAGGGAATTCAAGTTTTCTTTTTTTAAAAATGTTTACAGGTGTCCATAGAACATACCCGAAAAGGTCTGCTATAGTGATAGCGATCTTCTTCTTTTTATTTATGATCTTATAGTACAAAATCTTTTCTCCCTGGATTCTTTCCTGGACAATCTCCCCCAGATAAACTCATCTTTACTTTGGAGTCTCTCTTTTCACATAGATTCTATTTCATTTAGTGTTCATTAAAAAATTATTTTTATTTAATGTAATGAACAACCACATGCATTTTAAATCTGTTTAAAAAAGAAATATCTGTAATCTTTTCATAAAAAAGGAGAAGTGGAAAAAGCAGCCTTGAAAAGATAAAGAAAGAAGAGTCTCCAACATATGTATCATAGACTTTTGAAAATCCAATACCTTCAAGAACATCTTCCATTTTTTTTAAAGAATTACATCTATAATAAGTTGGAAAGGTATCCTCTTCTATTTCTGGCGGTAAAAGAAATTTTTTTATATCATCTCTTATTGCTGCAGGGAATATAGAACTAAAAAACATCAATGGATGATATATGCTGTTAGTAACAAGTATCAATCCCCCCCCTTTTTTTAACACCCTGTAAAATTCCCTGAAGCACAAAGCAGGTTCAGGAATGTGCTCCACAACCCATTGTGATATGATAATATCAAACACCGCCTCTGGAAAAGGAAGTTGGCTTAAATTACCTAATACATAACTATCCAGTGAATTGTTTTGTTTCAATGCCGTAAATGAAAGGTCTATGCCTACAGCATACTTAAGCATCCCCTTATATTTATTCATAATACCCTTTTTCCCGCAACCGGCGTCCAGCAGGAGATTCTCATTTTTAATATAAATACTGAAGATATCCTCATATACATCATGAATGGTCGGGATGTTGTTGAAAAGCCTCTGGAAAATCCGCGGGTGACCCAAAAGCCTTTTTTCTTTCTTTATCCTCTCGTTTTCATCAAAGTATCTCATACAGTGTCCCTTTGTACTATACCATCCGGATAAAATCTGTCCAAGAAATGCATATATCCCGGATACAGAGAAATATAATACTCCAGTTTTCTGACAAATTGTTCTGTAATATCTCTTATCTTTTCCTCTCCAACACTGTCTGAAGTAAGAGATTTTTCTATCATTATCTTATAAAGTTTCTTCTCACCAGGAACTATAAATATGGGCATAATTACAGCCCATGTCTTTGAAGACAAAATTGCAGGTCCTAAGGGGAATGTCACCGGCTGTCCGAAAAACTTAAATGCCATGTGTTTTCCCATATGCCTTTCCGTTCCGCTGCCGTCTCCGGTGATCATTAGAATCCCGTTATCCTTTAACCAGTTGAAGGCAGGTCTGAGAAAAGAGTCTGCATTTATAATCTCTGCCGGCATCTTTGCCTCATACTTTAATCTCAACCTGAATGCAACATTTCTGCCTATCCAGCTTAGGCCCTCATCCGATGGAAGGCCGATCTGCTTCATTCTGTATCCGAGCCTTGCCAGAACAACCAGGGGGAGATGCACGGGACCAAAGTGTCCATGAACTAATACGACGCCTTTACCTTTTTTTAGAGCTTCATCAAGGTGTTCAATGCCTGATAGTTCAACAAACTCATCTATCTCTTTCTTTTGAAATTTGGGGAATATAAATATTAGAAGACGGTCTATATAATGATTTCTGAAATATTCCCTTATGATTTTATTGTTACTTCCATTTGGTAGATTTTTATTCCCCTGTAATCGTAAAAGATTATCCGAAAGCAACTTTTTTTTACCCCTCGATAGAAAAAAATGTACATCTCCCATTGCCCTGAGTATAGGTATCCCAAGTCTCACGGGCAACAATGCTATAAGCCACCGGAATGGGTACCATACGAACAATCTGAGTATATTACGGAATATGCTTTCATTTACCGTCATAGGTCCTATTCTTCTGTACTAATTTCTCTTTCAGGCTCAATGCCCAGTTGAACAATTTTTCAATGTACCAGGTACTGTGGTTAGTATAATATTGTGGATAAAGAAGATTTTCATCCCTTTTAATGATACCTTCTTCAACAGCTATACTATAAAGCTTTGTATGCGGCTCAACCCTTATTGAGTTGAATTCAAAGTGAGCCCTCTGACCTATTTCCTTTTTGGCCATGAAATAAAAGGCAATGAGGGACAGAAAAGCCCTCAGGCTCTGACCAGGAGGATTTTTAAAAAAATTATAACTCACCTCAAATCCGTCAATATCCTTAAGAATCCCATATAATTTTATTATGTCATCTTTTCTTATATTTTTCCCAAGTTTCCTTAAGGCTTCGTCGGAAAAGCCATCAGGAGAAAGTATTATGTTTCTACAGCCTGCATCTCTGACAAGTTTGACAAATTCTTTTGTCAGTCCCTTTTCATTGAACCATGCAGACCACCGGATCTTAATGTCCCTTCTGATTATCTCCCTACATATATCTTCAGCATGCCCCAATGGGATATTGAATACAGAATCCACAAAGGTGAAGCTTTTGACCTTCATATCCTTGACAAGTGATTCTATCTCATCCACTACCCTGACAGGATCTTTAAACCGCAAATTTTTACCATTAAGAAAACCATAAATACAGTAGATACATCCAAGCATACATCCCCTTTTTGTCTCTATGCCAATTGCATCAGGAATATTAAGATAGGATTCCATAGGTATAATTTTTCTATTAGGAAGAGGGATAGTGGTTAAGTCTACCTGATTATTTGGGCCTGTGAAAACCACCTTCCCATTCTTCCTGTAAAAGACCCCTCTAACTGCATCAGGCTGATCAAGATGTTCCAAGAGTTCCGGGAATGTGTTTTCACCTTCAAGAAATACCCCGTAATCTATCCTCTGCTCATCCTGCATAATCTCATTTGCAAACATTGAAAAGCCCGAACCGCCTATTATAATCTTGCTGTTTCTGCACGGACCAGCCTTCACAGCATCAATCATCTCCTTTAGGTAAGGGTAATAAAAGGCTACTTTTCTTTTGTTTGTAGAGTCTATATTGCGGAGCGAGATTCCCACAATATCAGGTCTGAAATCAATAAGTATATTGGATAGTTCAGAGGCAGGGTTCTCCGACACATTTGGGTCGAAAACCTTCAAGTTATGCCCCTTAACTAATGATGCAAGGCAGCTCAGTCCAAGAGGGAAAACAGGAGGTTCTTTCTTGCTGAGATATGCCTGGACTAACAGAATATTCATTCTTTTTTCAGCAGTTTTTTAATGAAATGAAACCCGCGTTTTAGTCCTATATGTAGGTGTTTGAAAAATGGTTTCATTGTATTGCTGTTTAAAACCCTGACTACAGGTCTGCTCACCAGGAATTTAAGCAATAGGCTTGGGAACCTACCACCTTTAGCCAATGTCATAAGCAGGTTGAGGTAACCGGGTTCTCTCATTGTATAACTCTTTGAGTATATCTCCAGTCTATCATTTTTAATGAACCCGTCTGCCTTTGCCATCTGGTATAGCTTTGTCCCTGGATAAAGGACGAGGGAAAATGGCTGGAGGCGAAAAGGTTTTGGAATCTCGGTTATAAACCTGAGACTCTCTATCTTATCCTTGTCTGTCTCGTAGGGAACATCCAGTATAAAGTCATAACTTGGAGGGAACATTTTATCCCTATATTTATTTATTATCCTTATCGCCTTCATCATCACTTCATTGGACATATTCTTTCTGTTAAATAACTCCTGAATAGACCTGCTGCCACTCTCGAGCCCAAGCTGGATGTATATCAAGCCTGAGTCAACAAGCAGTTCCATCTTCTTTTCAGTAATCGTTAGCGGACTTCCAAGACAGGAAAAGGGCAGTCCTATTTTTTCCTTATATTCTTTGCAGAAATTTTCTAAGTTTTTCAGGCTACGCGCAAAAAAAGCATCATCAGAGATCCATATATAACCTATATATGGCATATTTTCTTTAACCCATAAAAGTTCGTCGATGACATGATCGACAGACCTCCACCTTAAATATCCCTGCCCCTCATATAGACTTTTTATTGTGTCATTGACGCAATAAGTACATCTGTGCGGGCATCCTCTGCCCGTCATGGTCTGATAACCAATCTTTTTCAGGTATGTCGAGACGGTGCCTCTCTCGAGAAATATCTTTAACAGCTCTGATGTCATTCGAAGGATGTGTCCTTCATACAACACATGGTGGTCTTCAAGACTGTAATCAGGCATTGGATAACTGTCTAAGCTGTCTTTAAGCTTGCCCAGGGGATTCCTGAAAATCATGCCATTAGATTTAATCCAGAAATTGTCGGTGTTTAAATAATTGTTACCGTTACCCATCTTTCTTACGAGTTCAAGGAATGCGTCCTCGCCATCTCCAACACAGACCATATCAGCATATTCCAGTGATTCATCAGGCCGAATGGTGGGATGCACTCCGCCCCAGATCACAGGAATGTCAAGCTCGCTCTTCAGTTTTTCTGTTATCTGGACTGCATTATCAAAAAAATTGGTCATTAAGGTAATGCCTATTAAGTCTGAACTGGCACACAGCGTGATAAGTTCATCAAGGATATTACCTTTATATCTCTGAACCCCGTACAATAGATTGTCGCCAAAGGGGTCAGGCATAAATATCATTTGAGTCTTATGGCCGTACCGCTTTAGATATGCGGAGATTGTCCGTATTCCAAAGGCAGTTATGTCAGGATAAGGTGATATAAAAGTTACCTTCACTTTGCGTTTCCTATCTGCCAAGCATCAATACATAGGTACCCGGTAGTATTTTCTGTTATTTCGTCTTTCAGTTGCAATCAAGGCTCGCAAATAAGATAGGTTTGCTTCTACTTAACCTTTTATTGCGAGATCGCACTCACCAAAATCTTCCATTAATTCCACAGGCCCAAAAGCAGATGGATATAGGCCTCCTGTAACAATAATACCATCATGCAATGTTTCCCTGACTAAAGAAATTGTCCTTTTAGCTGCGCCTACATCTTTGGTAAAAATCTTTATTTCTATTACTATTACATCAGGCTGCTTTTCTGCAAGCAACTTTTTAAAATCTCTTGCCGTGGATTTATTATTCTAGTCCATAATATAGACATAATGCGCACTCTTCTTAAGAGGTGTCGCAATATCCAAGACTTATATCAGGTATATAGGGAGGCTCGCTTACAAATTCATTTAATGGCTGCACAAGCAGTACTCTCATATCAAACTTTCTTTTTTAACGAGCTAACTTAAAGTAGTTAATAATCCTTTCCATATCGCCCTAAAGCAATGCGATTATCCCTTTTACCAGGAGCCTGATTTTATCAGTAATATAGAAAAGGAATTCATAAAATTTCCTCGGCTCCTGGGTGTGGAGCAGTTTGACTAACTTCTTATTGGACAGCAGATTTAGAATATGCCGTGGAATTACTGGAAAACCTGATAGATAAATCAGGTAGTTAAGATATGTTCCCTTTTGAAAAGTAAAGGGTTTTCTACATATCTCACTCAATTCATCTTTAAGAATGCCTTCTTTCTGTGCCACCTTATTAAGTTCTGTTCCGGGGAAAAATATTAAGGAGGAAATCTGTAGTTTAAACTTACCGGGTAAACTCAGCAAGGACCTTGTTAATTCCATTGAGGATAGTTTGCTTATAGGATATTGAGAAGTGTAAATATCAAAATTAGCCCAGTCTATTCTGTCAAATTTATATTTTTCTTTTATATAGCTGTAAACCTGTGTTCCGGGAAGTGGGAAACAAATTGTGAACATAACCAGCTCAGCGCCAAGAAAAAAGGCATATTTAATAGTTTTCTTCATCTCTTGTTTTGTTTCTTCAGGAAATCCAATCATAAAAAATGCACATACCTTGATACTATTCCTTTGAATAATCCTTACTTTTTCTGTTATCTCTTCCAAGGAGCCTGACTTATTCATAACCCTTCGCACATTAGGCGAGCCCGATTCAACACCCATATGAATCATCCTGCATCCTGCCCGATACATCAAAGAGAGCGTTTCATCAGTCAGGTTGTCGAGCCTTTCATAACTTACACAATCCCATTCTATCTCCATTCCCTCCTCTATTATAAGCTCACAGAGCCTTATCAGGTTCTCTTTAATAGATGTAAAACAGTTATCCTGAAACATAAATTTGTTAACATCGTATTTGTTATACAATAACAACATTTCTTTTAATACATTCTCCGGACTTCTTGTCCTTATTATTCTGCCGTTCACATTAAATGCGCTGCAGAAATTGCACATGCCGGGACATCCACGCGTCGTTATAATCGGTGCAGTGTTGCCTTCCTTTATGGCAGAGCCAAGCATATCCACATCGTAATTGTTTGGATCAAGCATTTCCCAGCATGGGAAATCAATGTTATCAAGGTCGTAAACGAATGCTATTGGATTTGAAAAAACCTTTTCTTTATTCCTCCAAACAAGGCCTGGTACTGTAACTGCCATTTCTTTCGTGAGGCAGCCTTTTTTGTTATTTTCCCATGACCTTGCAACCGCAGATAGCAAAGAAGGAAGGCTTATTTCAGCTTCACCTTTGATAGCGAAATCGCAATATGCAAAATCTTCCATTAATTCCAAAGGATCAACAGCAGATGGATGTGGGCCCCCTATAACAATAATACCATCAGGCAATGTTTCCCTGACTAAAGAAATTGTCCTTTTAGCTGCGCCTACATCCTTGGTAAAAATCTTTATTCCTATCAGGTCAGGACAGTTTTCTCTAAGCCACCCTCTTAAGCTCTCTTCAACATACCCCATGTTCCAGTCCATAACATGTACATCGTGGCCTTCCCTGTTGAGAGACGATGCAATGTATCCAAGACCTAAATCGGGTGTATTAGGAGGCTCGCTTACAAATTTTGTTAAAGGCTGCATAAGCAGTACTCTCATATCAAACTTTCTTTTTTAACGAACTAACTTAAAGTAGTTAATAAGGCTTCCTATATCGCCCTTAAGCAATGCAATAATACTTTTCATAACAGGCTTGATGTTTTCGGTTATATAAAAAAGAAATTCATAAAATTTATTCGCTATCTGAGAACGCAGTAGTCTGACTACTAAGATGTCTTTGATGTTGATTTGATAATAAACCTGTATATTCTGAAAAAATCACCCTTCGCTATTGCCCGCAAGCCCTTTGATAAAATAATGAGCATCTCTCCAAGTCTGTATAACAAAGTATAAGCGATAGAAAGACTCTCTCTATCAAAAAGCTTAATAAAAAGGGCCTTTGACAAAAACCTTATGATCCATCTTGGAAAATAAGAAAACCCGGCGAGGTAAACTAAAAAATTCACATATGTCCCTTTTGGGGTATGTAGATGTTTAGAATATACTTTTCTCCATTCGTCTTCTTCTGTTTTAATAATTCCGTTCTGTTTTGCCTTGATATACAGTTCGGTTCCAGGAAAACAGACGAGCGATGCCCTCTTTAACCAGAATGGCTTCGGCAACTGAAGTACCGTATTAAGTGTTTCAATGACATCCATGGATGTCTCCCATGGATTATCTAAAATCACATGATAGCAGGGCGGATATATCCTATTCTGATATTTATGAAAAATAGCAGCAGCCCTCAAAATTGAATCCGTAGAAACCCATCTTTTATAGAGATTCTTTGCTGTATTGCTGGTAGATTGTATTCCCATTTCCACAAACACTAGTCCTGCATCTATAAGTGCTTCCATTTTCTCCGCTGTCACTGTTGCCGGGCTTGCCTGAATATGTAAAGGCATCTCTATGGTTTCTTTATAAATCCGTGAAAACTCTCTTATCTCTTCTGTTGACCTTACAAGAAACGTATCGTCAAACAGGAAAATACTTTCCACAAATGGAAATTCCCTTTTTACCCGAAACAGTTCCTCCATGATATGCGTAATGCCCCTTTTCCTCAAATATCCTTGCCCTTTATATAAATCAGAGAGGGTTTTTTCTGCACAGAATGTGCAATGATGGGGGCAACCGCGGGTTGTCATTGTCTTATATGACAGTGTCCGTTTGTATGAATCATTAAATGTACCTTCCAGATGTGGTTCCAGAGGGAAAGAACGCTTAAGTAATTCCTTACTCATAGGTTCTATCCTTTTTTTTATATTATCATATATATAATGCCCATCCATGCCAAAATCATAAAAAGGAAGATTATCTAAATCCTGAATAAGTGGGCGTAGAGAATTTCTATAAATTTTACTTCCCCTTTTTACAATGAGGTTTTGAACATCTGAGAAGTCCTTTCCCCCCTCCATTCTTTGGACAAGTTCCAGTAATGAGCCCTCTCCTTCACCAACGCAGACAATATCTGAAAAATTCAAACATTCTTCGGGCATTACTGTTGGATGTATACCCCCTGCTATTACGGGTATATCCAATGATTTTTTTATTGCCCTACTTATCTGCATGGCACGGTCAAGATAATTACTCATAAATGAAATACCAATCAGTCCTGATCCTCTGCACAATTCAATAACTTGCTCAAGAATTGATTTTTCGTATTCGTATTTGTAGCCTACTTTATACTTGAATTTTTCTACACCGCCAGGAAGAAATATTAACCTGACATCCTTACCATGTTTCTTAAGATAGGATGATAATGCCCTTATACCAAAGGCGGATACATCAGGTGGGGTTGGGGCAATCAATGTTGTTCTCATGTTATTTTCTTTTTTGACAGTTCTGATTCATTTTAAGTGAATGCACTTTCATCCTCTGCTTAATAAACTGATAACTTTTTTTTAATAAAAAACTTGGATCATTTTTTATCATAGACAGAATGAAATGTTTATTTCTTCTGAACTTGATCTTGAGACTGTTGTTCCAGATAAATAGCCATTTTGCAATTGTATTGGCGTACTTCGTAAAGTCATCACTACTAATATTGCTTACATAGTGAGCATCGGGCCAGAATGGGAAATTATTCCAGTTAGGATTTTTAGGTATCAGTCCGCGTTCTATGCATTTGTGATAATCTGTGCTTCCAGGCATAGGATCAAAAATATTGAATGCAATTTCAGTGGCATCAAGTTCTTTCATAAGCTGGAAGGTTTGCTCCAAGTCTTCTATGGTCTCATCTGGGAAACCTGCCATAAAGAAGGCTCCAGAACCTATACCACTTTTATTAATGAGGGTGAAGGCTCGCTTAATCTGATCATTGGTAACATCTTTATGAATTATTTTCTTAATCCTATCGCTTCCACTCTCCACGCCTATCTCAAGTTTAACGCATCCTGACTTCTTCATTAGATTTAGGAGATCCTCATCTATAAGATCTGCCCTTGTTGCCGTTTTCCAGTTTATCCTGAGATCAGCATCTATGAGTGCCTTGCAATATTTTTCTATTATATTCCTGTCGATAGTAAAAGAATCGTCCCAGAACATAATAAATTTTGTCCCGTAATCTTTTTTAATAGTTTTTATCTCTCGGATGATATTTTCGGATGATCTAAAACGTACCTTATTTTCCCAGAAATTCCTTGATGAGCAAAAAGAGCAACGGAAGGGGCATCCTCTCGAAATAATCATACTCCCAAATGACTTAAAATCAAAGGACTCCGGATATAGAATGCTGTCCCGCGCAGGAAAAGGAATATCATCAATGTTATTTATCAGTCCTGCAGTCTCGTTGTGCAATATTTCACCATTATTTCTGCATGACAGATTCGGGATGTCCGATATTTTACTCCCTTTCTGCAATGAGAGGCATAATTCAAGCATAGGGTATTCGCCTTCTCCCCTTATAACGAAGTCAACCTCCTTGTTCATGAGACAATCAGAGGGTAGGAACGTGGGATGAAGCCCGCCCCACACGATATAACACTTATCATTATACTGTTTACAAATCTGGCTTATTTTAAGGGCTGAAGCCACTTCAACTGAAAGCAGAGATATGCCTACTATATCAGGATTATAAGATTCAAGAGTATCTTTTACTTCTTTCCAAACATAATGGTCAGGGTCTTTGATGCTATCTAAATATTTACGGTAGCCAATAGATCTGAAATCAAAACCAACTTCTGCATCTAGAATAATCTCCTCATTTTTCTTACGCGGATTCTCAGCATGATATATTTTTACCTCAAACCCGTTATCTCTGAGGACAGACGCAATATATCCAAGCCCCAGCGGAAAATACGGTGCCTGACCAGCACCTTTAAGTCGTGTATAAGGAGGTCTTATCAGTAATATCTTCATATTTTTTCTCTGTGATGAAAAATGGAATATCCCCCTTTTCTGACATAAATTGCCTTAAAGCAAGAAAATTTAAATAATTGTAAGGATATCTTAACACATACCATTCAAGAAGTTTAACGAAGTATGCCAAGTTCTTTTGAATAGTATCTATTTCATTTTCTCCTTTTATGATTTTCAAAGGAGGTTCTATTATCATTATGTTATATCCTTTTTTATCTCTAACCATAAAGGTAGGCAGGACAGTGCATCCAGTTCGCATTGCGATTTTAATGGCACCGATTGAAAACAGCGCTTTTCTTCCGAGAAAATCTACATCAATTCTATCCTTGCCTCCGCCACCATCAATGGCTATACCAATTATTTCATTCCTTTTCAAGCATAAGAAGGCATCTTTGAATGAGCCAAATACATTTATATGCTTAACAGGCAGGGATCGTTCGTGTTTCCATCTTATCTCCAGTGCCTTTTCTCCCATGGGGGTGAATTTTTTATTCGGCAGTTTTTCTTTCCATACCGTTGCAGGTGCACTGATCTGATTCATCTTGTATCCCCTGTATCCTATGGCAGGCATTATCATCTGGTTTGCCCCGAAGTGGGCAAAAAGTAGAATGACTCCTTTCCTCTTCTCCAGCGCTTCATTTAGATATTCCAAGCCCTCGCATTTAACCAGCGACTGTGCAATGGAGGGGGTTAGCCTCGGATACAGTAGCACTTCCAGCTCATTCTGGCAGGATATTATGAACGCCCGTTTTATAACTTCCTTCTGCTTCTGCACACCGGTATTTTTATTAATGACAAAGGGTAGAACACCCTCTATAAGTTTTTTTCTTCTCCTTGCCAGGCTATATAAAATGTTACCCGCACAACGCCCTATAAAATAAACCACGCCGGGCGGAAATACTTGAATAAACAGGCGAAATGGATACCAGTAGAGCCACCTCAATATATCTTTTGGATCAAACATCGTTATCAAACAAGTGATTTGATTATGCCCTTCGCGAGGTCCAACCCGGACTTAACCGCTCCGTCAGTAAGGACATTGTAGAATGACCCTGTTCTGCCGGCTACCCAGATATTTTCATACTCCCTTATCTTCCGGAGAAGGCGGTGCAGGTCTTCTTTGTATGAAAGAGTGTAAAGGGGATATGCCTTTTCTATATTCATGATTTTCATGTCTTCAACTGAGTCGGCAGGGCAAATCCCTACTTTCTGAAGGTCGTTACACACCCTGCGCCTCAACCTTTCCATATCGCTGAATATACTATCGCTTAAATTATCCTCTCCGGGCGTTATCTCAACACAGACCGCGTCCCTGCCTAAAGGTACGAAATCCGCACTGATATTGGATGGGAAGTAAACCCGGTTGAATATAATTTCACGGTCGCCAAAATAAACATAGAGGAATTTCCTGCTGCGTGCCTTTTTCCCCAGACGGACAAAGCAGAGCATAACAGGCAGATAAATCAGTTTCTGTTCATCTATCTGTAGCACATCTGACAGCAGGTCAATGGGCGCAGTCCAGACCAGCCCCTTTATCTTTAAGGTATTCTCATTATCAATCACCACTTCTGAAACACGGTTGCCTGACAGTGTCAGACGAAGGTCTTTGACACCTGTTCTAATAATTCCTCCCATTTTTAAAAACTTCTCAGATAGCAGTTCTGGAAAGGCTCCCATTCCTCCGTGAGGATAGAACACTTTTGAATTGGACAATAGAACCTTCTTAAATAACATCTTCAGCTCGGCAAAACGGCCGGTCTTCGGTCTTATGGAGGTGTCTTCATTATGCCATGTGCCGTGTTGAAAACTCCTGAAGGGCCTCAGCCACCAATCAATGTGTATATCCGAGCCTGGCAGACCTGTCTTTTTCTCAATATATGGGGAGAAGAATTCATGATAGAGGTAGTCTCCATGCCTTAACTTTATACAGCTCTTAAAGCTTTCGTCAATAAACTTTTCCTGCCTGAAGGGTCTCATCAGATAATGGAGCAGGACGCCGGGTGGAAAACCACGAACCATTTTTATTATCCTGGGCGGCCATGGGTGATAGTTGCCCCTGAAATATATCCCTATCTTATAATCCAGTGTATAATTCCTGTCCCCCAAGACATCCTTTATGAATCCAATGGCCTCGGGGTGGCTGTCAGGGAATAGGAAATGGGGGCCGAGGTCAAATATGGCCCCTTCCCATCTAAAACTCCTGGCCAATCCCCCGGCCTCGGCAGCTTTCTCGAGTACGACACACTTTACGCCTTCTTGCTGGAGTCTATACCCAATGGTAAGGCCAGTAATGCCGCCGCCTATTATAACAACGCTCATAATTTGCCTTTTGATCCATGATGCCTCAGCCTATTAAGAAAGCTGGGTTTTCGTCCCTTCCCTGTTGGTGAGGAACTCACTAAAAGCATAACATCAATTTCAGTCCAGAAAAAGAGGATGATCCCATTTTGAATAGATCGCCGTTTGGTATAAGAAAATCCCGAACAGGTGCGGGAACTTTTCAATATAACTGTCCAGAAGACTTGCGTACCTTTGTACGGAGCCTTCCATGTCATCTTCACGCACCTCAAAAGGGGACTCTAAGATGACCCTGGCAAAAGGGCCCTCGGGGATGACGAAGGCAGGTATCATGATTGAACCTGTCAAAAGGGCCAGCTTGAAACCACCGGTATTCAATTGGGCCGTGCGGTTCATGAACCTGACATTCACCCAATTAAGGCCCCCCCTCCCAGTCGAAGGCACAAGGACTATTTCGTTTTCCTTCAATACCTCCACAGCCTGCCTGATATTAGATTTCTTGACGACGTTTATGAACCTTGCAGGCATCTTGCCCTGAACGTTAGCATATTTTATATCGTAAACCGTCTGGTCAAGCCAGCTCCTTCCACCGGGCGGGACACCCTCAAGGGCAAGCTGGTTAACTTTGTAGCCCCTGTGGCCGAGAGCTGGCACTATAAGGAGATAAGGACCGAAATGGGGATTCAATACTATCACTCCCTTCCCCCGCTCTATTGAGCTTTTCAGGTAGTCTCCGCCTTCCAGGGGGATGTATCTCTCGATATTTGACTGGTTCAGCTTTGCGAGGAATACATTCTTTACATGAAAACCGACATACACCCGGAAGCTCTCCATAACGGCATTATCTATCTTTTCCTTATCCCAGCTGTATCCATAGGACTTCATCAATTCATCCCTGATTATATGCCTTCTGACATTCATGACCATGAATGCGAGCCGGGATAAAACCGCCTCTATGAGAGGGATTGCACCGGGATTCAATGAAGATATCCCTTTTCTGATTACTCCCCAGAAGAACAATCTGATGATGTCGAATAGATCTTTTTTAAGTCGAAACATATTTTTATTTTAAGGCTATAAATAGCCCAGGTTCCTCAATCTCTCCTCAATAATCTTTGATTCTTCCTGAGAATATTCTAAGGATATCTTATCTCCGTTCTCTTTAATCCTAGCTTTAATAAAAGGATTGTTCTTAAAAACATCCTCCCTGAATGCCTGTTCTATAATCTTACCGTCCAACCCAAAATCAGCCCCGAGCAGTATATACAGGATTGTGGGGGTGACGTCAATCCCGCTTACATTCTCGATCTGCCGGCCTGCCTTTATATCAGGGCCCTTTATTATAACGATGCCGGTGTCGGCATGACTTCCGCTTATAAAGTAATCAACCCTTGAGAGGGGATCTATCTCCTTTACCTTACTTAGCGAGTTATCTTTATTTTTTAGAGCTATGCCTGTGGGGTTTACATTCCGGTTGAAATACAGAATAACATCCGCAGCCTTGTTCAGGTTTTTGCCATAGTAAACTTCTTCCTTTGTCCTGACATCCTGTATTATCTGCTCACCTGTTTGAGTGTCCACCCAGCCTAAGAGTTTCTCTTTCAGTTCAAGTATCAGGTCATCATATGGTTTTCCCCTTTCCACAATTCCGAGGGGCTCTCTTCCTTTGAGATTTATCCATAACTCAGGACGGGTGGTACACAGGATTTTAGACCTCTGCCAATCTATGGAAGAGAATATCTCAAGACCGGAGGTCTTGTTATACAGTTCAGGAAGGAAGTTTAACAGGAATTCCTTCAAACTTCTGGGAAAATATTTACTTACAATGTCCAGGGTCATTCTCATTATACGCTGCATATAAAAGCGACCCATGCCAGCATCCTCCTTTTTTATGTAACTGAGATACCCTGTTTCCACAAGAAAATCACTTAAAAGTTCTATACCATAATCAAGGGGTGCCCCTCCGTGGTCAGATACTACGAATACAGTTGTATCATCTGTTATCCGTTCCAGGAGTTTACCTATTTCATTATCAACCGATTTATAAAGATCCAGTATTGTTCCTTTAAATCTTTCTGCCATATCAGGTCTGAGTTTTTTGTACCATTCTTCATCAAATTTCCAGAAGACATGCTGGATAATATCAATCTCACGATAGACAACCATGAAGAAATCTGTTTCCATTTTCTCCATAAAATGCAGGGCTACCTTTGTCCGCATCTTGATAGATTCTTTAACCTTTTTTATCAATTTGTCATACCGCTTCTGACGGGCATATGTTAACAGTCCCAGTTCTATTTTATATTCAGGGAAATTGGTTTTGATTTCCTGAAAAACAGATTCAGGGAAAACGGCTTTACTGTTCAGTCTGGGGGCGTCCATACCTGATATCATAAAACCATTTACCTGTCGGGCTGGATAGGTCATAGGCACATTTATCACACCAACCTTTTTACCTGCTCTACTGAGGATAGACCAGATAGGAGGGGCATCACAATCATCACCGTTTAAGTATCTTATTTCATAAGAATTTTCTTTTTTCTCATAAAAGAAAAAGATGCCATGATTGCCGGGGTTTCTGCCTGTATATATAGATGTCCATGCCGGGGCACTATTCATGTTAGGCACTGTCTCAAGATGTCCATATACACCCTGTTTCATTAAACTGCCTAAATGAAACAAGTATCCCTCATTTACCCAGTGTTTGATACTATCAATTGTAGCCCCATCCAGCCCGATTACCAGCACCTTTTTTGCTAACATTTTTAATTAACTCCGGTTTCGGTAAATGCCTTTTTGCGGAATCCTATTTTTCTAATCTTATCAAAATAGATTTTTATTATTTCATGGTCTTCTTTTTCAAATCCAGAAGAAATAATAATCAGGATAATGATAGATGAGCAAATTGTTGCAATAGAAATATTTATAAATGAATGAAAGGTATAACCTCCATAATAAGTTACGAGATAGCAGCCCAGATAAAATATAAATGTTGTTCCAAAAGGAACAGACAGCTTTTTTGTAAAAGGCTGTATCCTGAATATATGAAAGACTACATATAATCTGATAACGGTTATAATAAAACGACTTAAGGTAGTAGCTACAGCAGCCCCTTTTAGCCCGTATGATGGGATCAGAATAATATTTAGCAGAATATTCAGCAATATACTCCCTAAATAGTTTATCAGTTCCTTGTATTGGTGTCCAGTCATTGTTAGGATAATCCCGGTTCCACTTGAGATAAATTCAAATATGTGTCCTATCATCAGAATTGTTAGTACTATAGGCCCATCGTTTGTAAATTCTTTTCCAAAGATAAGCATAATCTCTTTACTTGCTATAAGGAAGAACACTAGTACTGGTAAAGCCATATAGCAGATCCATCTAATCATGGCCTTGAAAAGTAGATTGATATTTTCCATATTATTTTTGCCATGCTGGCCTGCTATAAGTGGAGCAAAAATTAGTGTGATGGAAGGAAAAAGGTTTGCAAAGAAAAACCCCAGCCTTGCCGGAGCGGCGAATTCCCCTACCTTTGAAGGCTCTACATAGATATTTAACATGATAATATCAACATAGTTGAACCCGATATGGGTAAGAGCGGTAGGCATCAATGGGAGAGAATATAATACAATCTCCTGCCATTTGGATGTAAAGAACAGTTTATTAAAAACCAGTTCCATTGACCAATCCTCTTTTAATACCCTCTTTATCTGACTCAAAAGGAGGATGAGCATCATGATGGCAGATAAAAAATTTGCCAGAATAAATGAATCAATGACAGAGGAGAAACCAAATTTTAAAAGATACAGAAGGAGGAAAAAGATGATATGGACAAATGGGAAAAAGAGGTTTTCTATTATTACTGAATATCTGTTTGTCATGAAACCACGACTTAATTCTGCACCGATCCTCAATAAAGCAAAGAAAGGGATTGCAAGGGATGCTCGCTGCAATACGGTAGTCATCTCCGGGTTATTAAATACCTGAGAAGAAAGGAACGGTGAGATAAGATAGACAAACCCGCTCATAACAAAACCTAATACCAGAGGAAGGATAAGGGATAACCCCGTAATATCCAGCAGGGATTTATATTGCTGTTTTTCATATGCAATAGCAAAGAAACGGACTCCTCCTTTTTGCAGCCCGAGGGAGGCCACAACCTGGGAGAGCTGACATACGATCAGGCTGGTAATAAATAAGCCGTAATATGTGGGGCCAAATAGCCTTGACACCAGAACTTGCAAAGATAGGGTGAGAATCTTTCCCAGCAGGGAACCTGCAAATCCTCTGGATGATTCAAAAGCAGCAATATTTAGTAACTGGCCTGAATTTTTAATCATAACCCAATTTGTGAGGAAATAACCTTGAATAAGATATCTCCAGTGAGGCAGATTTGTGATCAATCTGGTTCTGGTGTCCATTCATTGGGGCTCAAACCTTTTATTTCCTCTTATATCTTCTATAGATTTTTTAGATTCATTTCACATACACAAAAGAGAGGATTTCTTTACATGCTCGGACATCTCTTTAGTCCCCTGTTTTTGAAATGGTTGTTATCCTCTCTGCGATACCTATGAACATCCAGAAATGTAGAAAGTGATATTCTGTCTCCACTAGCCCGTGGATAAAAAAGGTTGCAAGCGCGCCGAACATGCAATAAATTGACTGTTTCAGGAAATCATCTCTACAAACCTTTAACGACCTTATTAGCTTCAAGGCCCTCCCGCCTATAAACACCACGAACAGCAGCAGACCTATAGCCCCCAGGTCAAAGAGGGTGGAAAAATAAAAGCTGTGAGCACCTGGAACCGGGTCAATGATCTTGGCAAATCCTCCGACCCCGGCCCCGAACCATCCGCTATGCGATAACAACTTAAATCCTGATTTCCAGTACTCCACCCGTGTTGTCAGGGACGTCTCCGAGACCTTCTCGCTCGCTGTAAGCCTCTCTTCGGACAGGATGAACATATTGAATAGGTAGATAAGGGCAATCAGTACAGCAAGGGAAAACAGCCATGCAGCAGCCCTTTTCCTAAGTTTCGGGCTCGCCAAAATTGTTATGCACAGGCCGATAACAAAAGCGCCCACAGCACCTTTGGAGCCTGATAGCAGGATATTTGAAATTAAAAAGGTTCCTACTAGAAAAAGTATCGCCCTCCCACGCCATCCTGCATTAAGAAACAGCAAGAGGATAACAAATAGTATCATCGCAAGAGTATTGGCTGCTGTCTGCGGTGGGGCAAAACCTCCGACCCTCTTGTCCACCGTGGCGAGGGTAAACTCTAGGGCCATCTTGTTGCTTATGGGCAGGTCGAAAACTATTCCGCTGTGCCACCTGGAGATAAACATGACAATTGCCAGCAGGAAGCCGACAAAGACCATATACTCGAAAATATGCTTCAGGTCTTCTTTGCTGTGTATCGTCTGCTGAAAGATATACATGGCGATAACGCCTGTGACGAGAAGGATATACACATTAAGCCCGTGATAGATGTCCCATGTCCAGAAGAAGGTGATGAGTGTCCAGAATAGAAATAAAATCAGGGGGGCTTCGATCCTGCCTCTGGTGGCATCCTGCCTGGAGGGAGGTATATTACGGGTTGCATTATTAAGGAGCAGTGCAATAAATGCTATGAGGATAAAAAGAATACCTACAACATATCTCTCATCATCGGTGCGGACAGGGTTATCCACAATTAGATAAAACGACTTGATGGGCACCAGAGGAATAATGATGTACAGGGAGTAAATGGGTTTTGCAAATGTCACCACCATGAATATGAGGAGAAGATAAAGTGCCAGACTTCCATAGGGTGTAAGGACAAAGGCTATCCCCAGAAAAAAGGTTATAGCTGCTAAAATAAAAAACCTTTTATCCTTTTTCGCAAACAGTGTGATAAAAGATTCTAAAGCCATGTCATATCTTTTCATCATATTAATCAACTTATTAATCAACCGTTATAATGAGTGGTACATCTCCTATTTCCAGTTCAATGGTCCCATTGGAGACTGAGGTCACTGAAGACCTGAAGGCACCAGCATAGTCCACCACTTTCCGTCCGGTTGAAGCAAGGGGCAAAGCATCTATAACCCTTACATTTTTAACGCCGGGCATAATCTTTATTTTTTCTTTCACCGGCCTGTGGAATTCGTTCCATACACACCATATGGGCTTTCCATTTTTGATGAATTTAAAGACATAAACATCAGGACCCTCCTTGATGGTCTGGATCCTGTCGAGATCTACGCCGTCGAATACCTCAACCAATTTTTTATAGGTGTAGTAGGCGAGCTTTCTGTTCCCCTGTGCGTCAATGAATGTAACCTTTTCAAGGAGGTCAGGTTCTTTCATTCCAGTATGGCCGGCATGGGGGGGTCTCTGAGCCAATCCTGACCAGAAGACCTTTTTTACCCCTACGGAAAGGGCATAAATATGCCTTTTAAACATGTCCATGGCATGTGCCTTCTCGGGAGAAGGAATCCCTGCCACCTCCATTGCCCAGAAGGGGGCTGTCTCAAAACCATATCTTTTTGACGTATCGGCAACATCATTTATGTATCTCTTAATCTCGCGGTATTGCTTTTCAGGAGATATCTTTTTGTCCGTTACCATCCAGTGCTGGTCCATAATATCCCATTTACGCTTTTTGCTGAGTCTTGAAAATTCTGCAAAGAAGTCTTCCATAAAGGTCTTGCTGCCATCAATCCCGATATACCCATAAAGCATAGAGAGGATTACCGTCGCTGTCTTATCGGCAGCCTTTATTGCATTATAGGCTGCGTCCACTATTTTTGCATAATCAGCGCCGCTGCCCCTAAAATACCTGGGGGACATAACCTCATCTTCAATCTTCCAGTGTTTGATGTGATACAGGAGTCCAGGCATATCATCTTTACCATCTCCATCATACCTTTCAACAACTGCCCGTACAAAATTCCGATATGCTTCCATATCCCTGGGAAGTGCGGGGAATACCTTCTCGTGTTTTGAAAAATCTGCTTCCTGAGGAGGAGAGGCGTGAATCTTCGCACTTATATGGATATTGAAAGCCTGAGCATATCTTACCAGTCTGTCAAATCGTTCCCAGTCAAATGAGGTATATGTGCCATCATGGTTTTTCTGCTGTAACAGGTTCCAGTGAAATGCCCATATTGCGGATGGTTCCATCCAGTAGGCACCCAAGTCATTCATTACCTCTGCAAATTCTCCATACCATGAAAAGAGGTCTACCCTGAGCATATTGGGGTCTTTGAAGCCAAAAGGAGAGTCTTTTTTCTCATCCATGCTCTCTTTTTTAAAGAGTGAAATCTTTGGTATAGGTGGCATTGGTAATGCCCGTTCACTTTCTTTTTCATTTCTTACCGATCCACCCTCTCTATATTTTTTTTGTTCAGGGAAAGGCTGGTCAACTATGATGATCTTCATAATACGCCCCTGAGGGCCTATGAGTATAACATTATCACCTGCTTTTAATTCATCTGCCTTTGCAGGAGTCTCTTCAAATATATTTTTTACTTCGGATAAATCGACCTCTATGTTGCCTTTATAAGTGTTAACCCTTAAAGGTGTTATCCCGGTGACCTTACCTTGAATCGGCCCCCTCGTTCCCTTCATTCCTGGAGGCCCCGCAGCAGGGGTCTCTTCACTAAGGATGCGGATTATAAACGCCCGGTATCTCTGTCCAACCTCTTGCTGGCCCATCACCATAATATTTTGCCCTATGGCAATATCTTGCAAAGTTCTTCGTCTTTCTTTCGAAACCTTTAATTCCGATGTGCGTTTTATATTTTGAACACCGCCACTAGAGATATTGACTACAATTTCGTCTGTACGAACATCTGTAACCTCTCCCCTTAACATACCGTCGGGTTTCATCCCTCTATGTCCTCTCTGATTCGGTTGGGCGAATGAGTCGATTCCAGAAAGGAAGCCAAGAAAAATAAAAAATAAACCTATCTTTTTGACCTTATTCATAAAAAACCTCCTGTATATTAAACCGGCTTGTTTTTCAGACTTAAGCTCAGAAAAACCTCGCCTTTATCCCTCTCCATGCGGACCTGAGGGCTAATTTTATCTTAAGCCTCTTTATCAGCGACTCCAATTCCCTAGCCGGAACCCTGCTCATTCAGCAACCTTTGTCAACGGGTCTATTTGGATGTTCAGGTCCAAAGCCTGACATCATGCTCATCTTTTATGAAAGAGGCAATGTATGCCAGTCCAATCGGAAAGACCGAAAATAAATTTCTTGCATGTGATTGAATGACCAAGACCCTCATAAAATGCTAAGGGGTAATAGAAAGTTCTGCTCCAAGGATTAGCTTTACATCAAAACCTCTCTGCATGCATTCTCTGTTGAGGGAAATAAATGTTTCTTTTATATAATCGATTTTACCCCAATCAGAATCATCCCTGATATGAGGGGTTAGCACAAATGTCTTAACTCCTTCGCTTCTGCCCTTCTCTAAGATCTTTAGAGCCTCTTCCATGTTAGAGGCTCCATCATCAACCCCTGGAAGTATATGGGCGTGTATGTCAATCATTTTTTATAATAGCGGTTATAATAGTAGTAATAGTAGTGAGGTCCGTGTATCCTGAACTTATTCAGGACAACCCCGACAAGGTTAATACTGGCCTTTGCCATAAGCTTTTTTACATGCTCAACCATAGAAAAAGTAGCTTTTCCAGACTCGATAACATGTACAACGCCATCTGCTACTTCACCTACAACAAGGACATCATTAACAGCCATTACAGGAGGAGTGTCAATAACAACCATATCATACATTCCTTTCAATGCCTCAATAGTATCCTTTACCTTTTGTGACCCTATTAACCTGCTGGGGTCAGGTGGGACAGGTCCACTGGGCAGTAAATCCAGGCCTTTAACATTGGTTTGTATTATTGCCTCCTTTAACTGGAGGCCTTCAGCAAGGACATTTGTAACCCCTCTATTATTAGGGATATGAAGAAATTTATGGAGAGTAGGTTTTCTCAAGTCTAAGTCTGCTAATATAACCCTTTTATCTTCCATACTCAAGATTATGGCAATATTTGAGGTCATGCTGCTTTTCCCTTCACCATCTATAGAGCTGGTTATTACCAGAGTCTTAACCGGCTTATCTACGGAGGCGTATCTGATGCTGTTTCTTATGGTCCGGTATGCCTCCACAATAGGTGAAGTAGGGTCTAAGTTAGAGATTATATTCATATCCTTAAGCTGTTTTGCCCTGGGGATGGTCCCGAGAAGGGTCAGGGATTTGATATGTTCTATATCATCAGGGGATTTAATAGTATTGTCTATATGCTCCATAAATAAAGCCAGTAACAGCCCCCAGAATAGACCAAGAAAGATGCCTATCACATAATTCCATGATTTCTTTGGAAAGTAAGGCTTATCAGGTTTTGTGGCAGGCTCAACCAATCTGATATTAGATAGGGTCATAGATTCAGCTATTATTACCCGAGGTATATACTCCAGCAGGGTTTGATACATCTTTTTATTCACTGAAAGGGCTAATTCGAGCTTAGAACCTTCAGTATACTTTATAGGTATCTTTAATAATTCATCCTGATATTCATCTATATATTTTTGCAGCAACTTTCTCTTGGCTAAAGCTACCTCTCTATTGATGTAGTCTTCAACCACTTTTTTAGAGAGTTCGTCATATACAGGGTCTACCGAAAACTTTTCACTATCAAAAACAACCTTTGCCTCATTCTTTATAAGCTCTTTAACTGTCTCCACCTTTTTTTCTAACTTCTTGTATTCAGGATGTTCTTTAGTAAAATCAATACTCTTTTCAGAGATACTAATTAAAAGGTCATTAAGCTTGGTATTTAGATTTTTTACCTCATCACTCTGGGAAAATTCTTCTGAGTCTTTTCTAAACTTCTCCATCTTTCCCAATTTATCTTTAGCTTCAGCCATCCCTTTTTCTAATCCGAGAATCGTTTTTTCATTTTCTTCATAATTGCCTTTTAAGGTAGCTATCTTATCAATAAGGCTCTCAGTCTCCTTATCCAAGTCAACGGTTTCTTCCCTTATCTTAAAATCCTTAAGGTCTGATAGGGATTTATAATATTCCTCTTTAACTTTTTGGATACGATCCTCTATAAGTACCCGTGCAGCCTTGTATTCTTTTCTGGTTCTTTCAAGTCCATCTTTAATATAAAGCTCTGCAAGTTTATTTGACATATTGGCTGCCTCAGAGGGGTCAGGAGAAATTGACCATATCTCCAACATATCTGCATCCTCATACTGATCCACCTCCAGGTAAGGCTGAGGAAATACCTTGTTTATTAAAAAACTCCTTATTAAACTCCATTCGACAAGATCATCGGGCTTCATTACTTTTCCATCCCTGTCTTTTAAGTTTAATGAAGATATTAGTTCCTCCACCAGAGGTCTAATCTTGGCCAAGGCTATTTCTGTCTCGTAATTAACCTCCTCCTCCTCTTTCTCTTTTTTAGCCGCAGCTTCTTCTTCAACTGGTAAACTTAAACTTGACATCAGAGATGAGAGGGCACCCGATGTTTTAATAAGGAGTTTGGCCTTTGCCTCATAAGTGGGGGTTACAATATGTGTTCCTATTACTATAGTAGTAACAAAAACAAAAAAAACACTGATAATTATCCATTTTCTTCTAAGCAGTATCTCCCATATCTTCAAAAATTCCATTCTTTAAATTTATCTCCTTATCAGTACTGTCCCAACGTTTTGTTTGAGAAGCAGTGTAACTTTTTAAAACTAAAAGGAATTTGGCCTAAAATGTTTTTTATCTATTTGAGCACTTCTAAAGGTCATACTTCTGCAAAACTGCGGAAGGAGATGACCTTTGAATTCTGGAAAAACGATTTTTGCCCAACTCATGGACTTTCTACCGGTCTACGAATTTTATCAATGTGTCCAACGATACCATGGTCATTACAAAATGAAAAGTTTTTCGTGCTGGGATCAGTTCCTCTGCATCGCCTTTGCACAACTCACTATCGAGAAAGTTTGAAAGATATCGAGGCCTACCTTCGTTCGGCTCAACACAAACTCTACTACATGGTTATGCGGGGCAAGACCATAAAATACTCTCCACCGCCCCTGCGTCCACCGGGCTTCAGAGTTGTTATATCCCTGGCAGTTTTCTCTACAATCCCGGAAAATTTATGCCCCAAGATACAGGGTAGCCGAGTTAAACCAGAAAAAATTATATATCCTTCCTCATCTGTCTCGTACAGATGAATATCAGAACCACATATTCCACAGGCTATTACCCTGATAAGTACCTCGCCATCATTTATTATATTAGGCGCTGGGACATCCTTGACTTCGAAATAAGGGTTGCGCCAGACCTGACTTCCTACAAGGGCTTTTTTTAATCTCTTCATCTTTATTTAAGAGATAATTTTTTCTGGGTTTCCACTCGGCGCCAACAACCAGTGCCTTCATACATGCTCCATCTGCAATTCTTTTTTGTTGATCTTCCCGCTTCCTATTTTGGGGAGAACCTTTCTCAACTCCACGATCCGCGGCATCTTATAATTTGGTAATCTTCCTTTGCAAAAAGAAATAATTTCATTCTCGGGTAAATCTACGCCATTTTTTGTAACAATGATGGCCTTCGGGATTTCGCCCCTAAGCTTGTCCTTCACGGATATGACAGCGACTTCTTTTATTTTTGGATGCTCCATTAATGCCAATTCAATTTCTAAGGGATAGACTTTTAGGCCTGCTACCTTCATCATCCCCGACTTTCTGTCAACAAAATAAAAGTTATTATGCTCGTCTCTTCTTCCCAAATCTCCGCTATAATACCATCCGTCTTTGAAACAACTTTTTGTATTAATAGGGTCCTTATAATAGCCCTGAACAACTCCAGGGCCTTTAAATATCATCTCACCTAATTCACCAGGTGGAAGGCTCCTATCTCTTTCATCTACTATATTAACTTCATAGGAAGCACAAGGTTTTCCAATCGAACCAGGCAGTATCTGTTCACCTGGACGATTGGCAATGGCTATCCCTGTTGTCTCTGTACTACCCCAAACAGGAATAATGGGTACACCCAATTTTCTTCTGAATCTCTCGATCAGTTCAGTCCGTGTATGCATCCCCCCACTTTCTGGAACCCTTAAAGAACTCAAAGCGTATGTCTTGTGTTCAAGGACTTCTAGTAAATTCTCGAACATTGGGGCAAGTCCCATCAGGCAAGTTACCTTATGATGAGCTATAGCTTCTGCAATAGACTTCGGATATATCTTGTCAAGCAAGACCATCGTTCCTCCTAAGTACAGCGACCTGGCAAATATTTCATGAGGGTGCGCAAAGGGGGCAAACATACAGAGATGGATATCATTAGGAGTTAATCTCAGAGCATCTATAGCAGCAATCGTATTCCAATATATATTCGAGTAAGTTGTTATAGCCCCTTTTGCATTTCCTGTAAACCCAGATGTATAGTTAAGATAAAAAACATCTTCCTTTTCAATCTCTGAGGACGGATTATCCGAGCTATTGCTTTTTAACATCTCCTCCCAGGAAATGTTTTCGCTCTTATCTTTGCCGCCAACGGTCACAATAGGTATTTTTGAACTCGACGCAAGTGACCTCTTTGCAAGGTCCAAAAAGTTTTCGTGGACGATTAGACATCGAGGTGAAATATCTATCAAAATATTCCTAATCTTTTCTTCGAAGAGTTCAAAATTGATTGGTGCTGCAATCCCTTTAGCCTTTGCTACAGAAAGAAAACTTACAACAAGTTCAGGAATTCGCGGAAGCATCAGGCCCACCCGATCACCCTTTTTAAGCCCCATGTTTATTAAGGCATTGGCCATCTTGTTAACAATTTCATTGAGTTCTTTAAAAGTGATCTGGGTGTCATAATAGATGATAGCTGCCTTTTCTGGAAAGTTCTTTACATTTCTCTCAAGCATCTCTACAAGTGTCATGCTACTCTCGAATCAACATCCCCTTTTTATAGATAAAAACTCATTGAGGGGAAATCATCATATTTTTGCCTTCTCACCCTATTTGGTAGTGGTTGTGATGAGCAAACCGCCCGATACGACTTGGGCAAAAGGTGCGAGTATCCTTTGTAAATGGTCAAAGAATCGGGCGACATTTTCAATTTTGGTGGCAGGTACATAGACGATATCCCAATTTTGAAGGTAAACATTTTGAGTCATGTCTTGCTCATTATAAACCCTTTTAAAATCAAGAGTGATCAACTCAGGTTTTTTCAACCCCCCTCTGATAAGAAGAACTGTTTCCAGTTTTGCACTCCCAGTAAATCCCCCGGCCATTGCTATAGCCTGAAGAGAGGTTAAAGGAACATCTAAATTAAATAAGCCAGGACTTTTTACCTCGCCAAGGACGACAACACTCTGGCTCTTGACAGATGAAATGCTAATGAATACTTGGGGATCTATGATATACTTTGCAAGCCCCGCCTGAATCCTATCCCTCAACTGAGGAATACTTAACCCTCCAGCCTGAATATCCCCAACAAATGGATAGGCTATTCTCCCCAAGTGATCTATTTGAATGGTTCTATTAAGGTCATCGTGGCGAAAGACTTGAATATCGATCTTATCTCCTGGGCCAAGGATAAACTCGTTGACCTTAATTTCCTTGGGAACTTCATTTGATACAGGAGAACCTCCCTCTTTGGTATTTTTTGATAGAGTTCCAATAATCGAACATCCGTTTAATAAGACAATGATAATGAAGACCAATATCCTGACATATAAAATATTTTTTTTTCTGAAGTTCATATCCCATTCTCCTTTTTCGTTTACCCTCTCTCGTTTTCTTTAGAATGATAATGTCAATATGCCCCCGATCTTTTTAGAACAACCTTTATTGTCTTAAATAATATCTTGATATCCATCCAGAGGGATTGGTTCTTGACATATTCTATATCACATCTTATCCAGTCATGGAAAGGTGTATCACTCCTGCCCTGGATCTGCCACAATCCTGTTATACCTGGTTTCACTCTAAGCCTTGTATCACGCCAACTTGGGCTGAATTTCATCTCATCCATGATCAACGGTCTTGGACCGACCAGGCTCATTTCTCCTTTAAGAACATTAAACAACTGAGGAATTTCGTCGAGGCTGGTCTCCCGTAATATTCTTCCAAGCCTTGTGATTCTTGGATCATTTGAGATCTTAAACATAGGGCCATCAGTTTCCTTTTTAGAAATCAATTCTCTGCGGAGTTTTTCAGCATTGGCGACCATAGTCCTGAATTTTAGCATGCCAAAAAACTTACCCTTCATACCGCATCTCTTTTGAATATAGAATACAGGCCCTGGCGAGTCGATCTTTATTGCAATAGCAATCAGCATAAACAAAGGGGATAAGAGGATAATTCCAGCCGTAGAAAGAGCTACATCCATCATCCTCTTCGCTAATTGATACATCTTCTGTCTGCTTATGGCCGATACAATGTCTGATAAGCTAATGATACCTTTTATACTGTAATCTGAAGGGATAAGATTGGCATCTCCAATGCTTATGCTTAGTCCTTTTAATACGACCTTATTCTTGCTATGAAAATTACTGGGAATGTCTGAGCTCTCACATAATAAACAATATTCAATCTTCGAGCTATTTGATAAAGATACGCCCTCCCATATTATGCTTTCACGAATAAGAACTCCCTCCGATATCCGACATCTGTTGCCAATGACGGTAGGGCCGATTATTTGTGCCCAATCTTTTATCTCACAACCATTGCCTATCACAATTGGCCCTAATAAATAAGCCTTGGGAGATATTTTCACATCCCTCCCTGCCCACACCCTATTCGCTATCTCCTCCTTGCCCTCAAAATCATTATAATTATTTTTCAAGAGGAGGTTTCGATGGATAATGATGTAATCATCTATGTTTTGGAGACGGAAGTGAAATCCTTCAATTTCACACGCAGAAACATTCAATCTTTCCTTTTGCAGGTCAGGTATTAATTGTTCTTTTATGTCCATATAATTCTTTTGGTCAATGAACCTTAGGACAGATGGATTGAAGAGATATATTCCAGCAGGTCTCCATGGCGATCTCCTATGCATTGAAGAATGGATGATATGGAAACTCTTAATCATGTTATTATTGTCAATTATAACATTCTCTTCAATCTTACAATTTTTTTCTTTATATACTCCAACAGTAGCTATTGAACCCGTTTCCATATGTAACTTAATAAACTTAGTTAAATCTATACTTCCCAAAAAAAGGTTGTTGACAATAACAAGGAAAGGTTCTTCGCCTAAAAATTTCTCGAGATCCTTAAGTGTTCCAGCCGTCCCTCTTGGCCTATCTTCTTTATGAAATTTAATATTAATCCCTGAAGCCTTATTATGCTTTAGATAATCAGGTATTTCTGTTTCTTCGGACAATGCAATAATAATCTCCTCAAAGCCATTCTTTTTAAAAAAATCGATGGTATATTCTATAAGAGGTTTATTAAGGATAGGAAACATCCATATCGGGTAGTCAATGCTAAGAGGAAGTAATTTGGGGGTTTGTCCTTCCTCCAAAATTACAGCTTTTTTAATCCTTAGTTTATTCATAAAATCTTTCATATTTCAATTGAGTATTTCGCAAAAAAGATTGAAAAATTAAAATTAAATTCACTGTATTTCTTACATATTGCTACTAAATCACAGGAACAATGAACCAAGCATACAGAAAATAGCTCGGTCCTCCTTTCCGATGCTAATAAAAAACAAAATAATTATTTTTATCATTTTTTAAAATATTCGTCAATCTTTGATAAAAAAAGTGGTTCTTCTCCCAAAGAGTTGCTAAAAAGGATTCGAGGATTCAAGGGTTCAAGTGTTTGTTTTCTAAAGATTTAATAAGTCCCTTAAGCATCCTTTCAATCTCCCTTATACCTTCATATGGTTAGGGTTGTAATGTGAGCAAAATACATGAGCAAAATACACAATGAGCACCTTCTTCTTTATAGAATTTACATTGCATATCTCTCCGAAAAAACCTAGAATTGACTTTCACCATTATATTAAAAATTTCGTTATCTCTTTGAATAAAGATTATTTAAAAGATAGAGAAGCTTAATTGCACTTAATTTCACATGTTATTGACGAAGTAAAATTACAACACAAATAAGAGATTATTGGTTTTAGAAAAAAATTCAAATGGAATTTTTTTATAAATGCCTATGCATTTGGCTCCTAAATCCAACCTATCCATTTGCCGTAGCATTTGCTGGACCTTCATTAATGCTGAAACCAGGTTCTGACAAGAACATGCGAGTACGGAAGAGGATACGCCGCTTTATG
>Ga0315312_1000411_pt1 | contig 54095 bp, 54 predicted proteins | sample TDP7_MG_FD_203629 | JGI IMG/M metagenome (GOLD analysis project Ga0315312, IMG submission 203629) | Freshwater sediment microbial communities from Lake Towuti, South Sulawesi, Indonesia - TDP7 | ecosystem: Environmental > Aquatic > Freshwater > Lake > Sediment | place: Indonesia: South Sulawesi... | reverse complement strand
TGGATTATCGATTGGTCAAAGATGGTCGACTCAGAAATCCTTTGAAAGAGAGTTTTCCAGCGGGTCTCCCAATCAAAAAAGAGGAGATGGAGAGGTTTCAAAAGAGAAAAGACGACATGATCGCATCGCTTCAGGGGGAGGCCCCTTACTATAAGAGGCTGGAGGAAGTCGGGGGAGTACCACAGGGACTGTAGGGGGTTAAATCTAACCCAGTAAGGTGAGATATGCTAAGGGAAGATTTCGTTGTCCAATCAAATGTTCGGAGAATCCTGATTCGTAGCAACATTGATTATTCAGAGCTCATCAACCCTAACTACCTCTTTGCGAGAATTAACTTAGGCATCCTTTACGAGGAACAGAAGAAATGGAACGAGGCAGGGAGGGAGTACCGGAAAGTTCTCCAAGTCACACCAGATAATGAAGATGTTCGAAGGCGTTTGGAAAGAATCTCTTGACGAAGAGAAACGGCGTCGATTCCCCTTCACGCCTTGGGAAGATCATCAGGTTCAATCGATACTGGTGATTCACCAGGGTGCACTGGGAGATTTCATTCTCGCTTTACCAGCCCTTGAAAGCCTTCGAATAACATTTCCCCAGGCTAAATCGGTCGTCATAGGCTACCCAAGAATCCTTGAATTGGTGGATCAGCGCTTCTACGCCGAAGGCATACTCTCCATCGACCAGAGAGGGATGGCCTCTTTCTTCGTGCCCGGGGGACCCTTGGATTCTTCCCTTTCTCAGCTCTTTGGCCAGTTCGATCTCATCGTCCTTTTTGGCAAGGATGAAGATGGTACGTTCATCCGAAATCTTGAACGGGTCTGCCATGGCCAGGTTCTTCGCATCAACCCTTTTCCTTCTTGGGACGAGAAGATTCATCTGACCGACCATCTCCTCAAACAGCTTTCTCACCACGGTTTTCTCATCTCGGAGCCGAATCCCAGGCTGCACCTGAAGGAGTCTGATCGGGATTGGGCAAGGGAGTTTTGGAGAAGAAGAGGCCTGAGCATGGAAGAGGGGTCAAAGATGGTCATTCTCCATCCCGGAAGCGGAAGTAAGAGAAAGGTTTGGCCCTTGGAGCGGTTTCAGAGGCTCGCCGAAATTCTTCAAGACCGTCTTGGTTCAAAGATTCTTATTGTTCTCGGCCCAGCCGAAGACCGAGAAGTGGAGAGAGTCTTTGAAGGAATGGACCCCCAGACATTCATTCAAGTAAAAGGACTCTCTTTGCTGAAACTTGCCTCGGCGATGGAGGGATGCCGACTCTTCGTCGGCAATGATTCGGGCATCTCTCATATGGCTTCTGCATTGGGGATTCCTACGATTGCGATCTTTGGTCCAACAGATCCCAGGGTTTGGGCTCCGAGGGGGGAGAAGGTCTGCATTGTCCGAAAGGAGACCGCTTGTTCACCCTGCCCCCGAGTGAGATTCTTCCAATGTAGAGATTCTGAATGTCTAAAAGGAATTGAAACGGAGGAGGTTTCGAAAGGGTTAGAGAGCGTAGGGGTGGAAACTTAATTTTTAGGAAAGGAGGCAGAGATATGGAAGAAAAGAAGGTGGGTGAGGTAATCAAATTTTTCGGAAAGATCAGTGTCGCAGCCATTCGGCTCACAGAAGAGTCATTAAAAGTGGGGGATAACATCCGCATCATCGGCCATACGACCGACTTTACGCAGCAGATCGATTCCATGCAAATTGAGAACAAAAATGTTCAAGAGGCAGGGCCTGGCGCAGATATTGGGATTAAAGTGAAGGATCGTGTGAGGGAGCACGACGTCGTCTATAAAGTCGTGGAGTGAACCCCGTTAGAAAGGCGGGGCTTTAACTTCTGCCTTTCCATGAAGAACTCAATGGTTTATTTCGGAGCATTACAGACAGATATGGCGGGGTTTTCTAACGGGGTGAAGGATTGGGTTTAAAGAAGTTTGAGGCACTGAAGGAGAAGAAGTGCCGTACCTGTGGAAGAGAGGTGAGAGACCTCTCACAAAACCTTCCGGTCTGTCTACACTGTCTTCGATCAGGAAAGGAGAGCATCAGGCCCTTCATTGAAGAAGCTCATTATCGGTCCCGAACACCCTTTCAGTTGGTGACCACGCCTCCCCGAGAAGCCTCTGGCACTCTTTGTCAGATCTGTCTCAATCGGTGTCAAATTCCAGAGAACGGCTGGGGCTACTGTGGCCTCAGGACTCGAAAAGATGGGGTTCTTCAAGGGGTTTCAGCAAAAGAGGGAAATGTAAGTTGGTATTATGATGGGCTTCCAACGAACTGCGTAGCCGATTGGGTTTGTCCAGGTGGGACTGGTGCTGGATATCCTCAGTATGCCCATAGCGCCGGTCCAGAATATGGATTTAAAAACCTTGCGGTCTTCTATCATGGATGCTCTTTTGACTGCCTTTTCTGCCAGAACTGGACGCATCGGGAAAGGGTTTGGGATAAAAAGAGGGTCGTACCGGAAGAGTTGGTACAAGCCGTCGATGAACGCACCAGTTGTATTTGCTATTTTGGCGGCGATCCCGCTCCTCAACTTCCCCACTCCATCGAAGTTTCCAAAAGGGCGTTGGAGAGATTCAATGGAAGGATCCTGAGGATCTGCTGGGAAACGAATGGTTCCATGAATCCTAAGCTGTTGGATGAAATGTTGAGCTTGTCTTTGGAATCGGGAGGATGTATCAAGTTTGACATCAAGGCATGGAACGATTCCCTTCATACGGCCATTTGCGGTATCTCCAATGAGCGGACAAAGGAGAATTTTGAACGGGCAGCCCAATGGGTCAAAAAAAGACCCAAACCACCCCTCCTTGTCGCCAGCACTCTCCTTGTTCCAGGTTATATCGATGAGAAAGAGGTCCAAGACATCTCGAAGTGGATCGCTTCACTCGATCCGGAGATCCCTTATGTCCTCTTGGCCTTTCACCCCCAGTTCTTTTTCACGGACTTACCCGTGACTCCGAGAGATTTGGCCTTTCGTTGCAAAGAGGTGGCTGAAGAGGCAGGCCTGCAAAGGGTAAGGATCGGGAATCTGTATCTGCTTTAAAATGATACGACTTCACCCTCTCCCTTAACGCCTGCCTGCCTCAGGCAGGGGAGAGGGCTTCGGCGTGAGCTCAACCGAACGGTGGGGGTGAGGGTGAATATGAATTTCTAAGTTTTTTTCATAAAAAAGGGAAAAGAGTGTGAGATGGCTTCTAGAACGGGATTATCCGCAAAAAGGAAGGAAATCCTTGAGAAGGAATTGGAAAGGATCCTTCCCCTTCTGATCAAATTAGGAGTTAAGAAGATCATCCTCTTTGGCTCATTGTCTGTGGGTAAAGTCCACCGATCGAGTGACATTGACCTGTTGATCGTTCAAGAGTCGAATCAACGTTTTTTGGATCGATTGGATGAACTTTATCGAACGATCAAACCCAACTATGGAATTGATTTTTTTGTCTATACTCCGGAGGAGTTCAAGGAGATGAGTGAGAAGAATCTATTTCTAAAGAAGGCTGTTAAAGAGGGGAGGCTATTATATGAAGTTAGAGCCAGTCGTTGAGGGTCGTCGATGGCTTTTGCAAGGGGAGCAGGATCTTAATGAGGTGATTGATTTTGTGAAGTCAAGAGGAGCCTTTTAATGGTGGAAAAAACCTCTTTTACTATTCATGATCTTCCAAGACCAGAAAGGCCTCGAGAAAGGCTTCAGAGATTTGGCCCGGAAGCACTCTCAGCTCAAGAGCTTTTGGCTCTGGTCATTGGGCGTGGTATTCCAAAAAAATCTGTAATGAATATTGCTCAGGAATTATTGACAAGATTTGGCAATATCAAAGCAATAAGCCAGGCAACCATAGAGGAACTTTCTCAGGTCAAAGGGATTGGCTTAGCAAAGGCAGCCCAAATTAAAGCATGTTTTGAGCTTGGTAAACGAGAGGAATTAGAGCCAGAGCAGAAGGATTTTGACATCAAAAATCCTGAAAGTGTTGTCAAAGCCATTCGTGCAAGCATCAAGGATAAGGCCAAAGAGCATTTTAAGCTCATCCTCCTGAATCCCCGAAATAAAATCATTGGTATCTCCACCATCTCCATTGGTACACTCAATGCCAGCTTAGTACATCCACGAGAGGTTTTTAAAGATGCGATTATTCATAGTGCAGCTTCGGTAGTTTTAGCCCATAACCATCCTTCCGGCGACCCCGAACCTTCCGAAGATGATTTAAAAATCACCAAGAAATTGGTAGACTCCGGAAAAATCTTGGGCGTCGAGGTAATAGACCATATCATTATTGCTAAAAATGGATTTAAGAGTTTTAAAGAAGAAGGGCTGATTTAAAGGAGTATTTATGGTGGCTGAATACAAGGACTTTAAGGAAAGCATGGTTGGGGAGGTAATAGAAATTGGTGAGAAGGATGGCCTTTTTAAAGTTAGTGGGAAAAAGATTGAATATTTAGCAATTAAAAAGAGTTACCACATCACTGATCCCGAAGAACAGGTCAGAGTTTCTTTTTACTATGAGCTAATCAAGAAATATCAATACCCAAAAGAACGAATTGACCTTGAGGTCATTGTCCCTCGGAGAGAGCCTACGGATAAAGCAGATATTGTTGTTTATGAGGATGATGAGAGAAAGAAGCCTTACATAGTTGTAGAATGCAAAAAGGATGGTATTTCTCAAGCAGAGATAAAACAAGCAATTGAACAGGCCTTCGGAAATGCAAATTCTTTAAGATCAAAATACACAATCCTTGCTGCGGGGAATGTAAGGATCGCCTTTGACGTTGCAAATTTTCCTTCTGAAGAAAGAGAAAAGAATATTATTGCAGATATACCCATTCGTTATGGAAAGGTCATAAAGTTTAAGTATAAAAAAGGTGATCCACAGTGGGATTTAAGGGATGTAACGAGGGATGAATTGTTAGCAAAATTTCAGCAATGCCACGATACGTTATGGGAAGGCGGGAAAAGAAACCCTGCTGAGGCATTCGATGAGATGAGCAAGCTAATGTATTGTAAAATCCAAGACGAAAGGTTTCTGACAAAGAAAGGTGAATTTTATAGGTTTCAAGTTGGAACTTACGAAACAATAAATGAGGTAGCCGAAAGAATTAGAAATATTTATAAGGATGCACAGAATATTGATCCAGAGGTATTTATTGAACCCATTAAGGCTGATAATCCGATAATCTTCGCGGTGGCCGAAATCTTGCAAGGCATTTCTCTTGCCCGGACTGATTTAGATGTTAAAGGTGAAGGTTATGAGCACTTTCTTGGCGGTGTCTTCCGTGGAGCTATGGGCCAATATTTCACTCCCAGGCCCATCGTTAGCTTTATGATAAATTTCCTGGAACCAAACATCGATGATTTTCTTATCGACCCTGCATGTGGTTCAGGTGGTTTTTTGATTTACACCCTTGAAAGGATGAGAAAAGAATTGTTTGCAAAGTTAGATGAGAAGGACGCTGCTTACCGTTGGCAGGATTTTGCTTTGAAACAAGTCTATGGAATTGAAATCAATAGTCAATTGGCAAGGGTTTCGATGATGAATATGATTATTCACGAAGACGGGCATACAAACATTGAAAATAACGATGCCCTTGACAAGCCTGATAGCTGGAAGAGACAGAAAATAAGGGAATATTTTGGAAAGAAATTTACTTTACTTTTGACCAATCCTCCTTTTGGCGCTTCTGTAAAGGAAAAGGAAAAATCTTATCTTGTTAATTATGAACTTGGCGGAAAAGTTAAAAAGAGAAATCGCCAAAATACAGAGATACTTTTTGTTGAGCGGTGCCTTGACTTTCTAAAGCCTGGCGGAAGAATGGGGATTGTTCTGCCCGATGGTATTTTAACGAATTCAAGTCTTCAATATGTGAGGGATTTTATAAACGAAAAGGCTCAAATTTTAGGAGTAGTATCGCTTCCTCAAACCGCTTTCAAGAGACCTGCGAGCAAAGGAAGTGGGGATACAGGTTCAGGAGTGAAGGCTTCGCTTTTATTTTTGAGGAAAAAGAAGGAAGGTGAGAAAACCAAAGATTATCCTATCTTTATGGCCATGGCGGAACATATTGGTTATGACGCTACAGGAAGACCTGACAAAGATGAATTCCCGGAAATCTTAAAAGCATGGAAAGAATTCAGAAAGAGCAATCGGATAGATTTTTTCGTTAAAGCCCCGCTCTGCTTCGCCATAGAGCGGGGCGAAGTAGAGGGTAGAATAGACCCAGCTTATTTTAGGCCAGAAAATCTCTCGATTGTTAAACAGCTTAAAAGAGGGCCATGGCCATGCTTAAAGTTCGGAGAGCTTATTAGTTTTATCGCGAATGGTATTGAGATAAGAAGGTATGTTGAAAAGGGAACACCATATCTTCGAGTTTCTGAAATGAATGAGGCAGGAATCGATTTAAAGAATGTTAAACTTATAAGCGCAACTATTGAAACCGTTCCGCAAAAAATTCACTTAGAAGAAAATGATATTTTAATATCTCGATCGGGTTCTTTGGGTTTGATTGCTTTAGTAGATACTGAATTAAAGAATTTCATAATAAGTTCACATATAATAAGGGTAGCCCTTAATAAAAAATTTGAATTAAATCCAAAATTTCTAGTTTATTTTTTTAGAAGCAAATATGGGTCTTCTCAATTTTTGCAGCAGAAGATAGGGGCAGTAGTACCAGAAATAGATCATCAATCATTGAAATCTATCTTGATCCCACTTCCTACACGAGAAATCCAAAACAAGATTGCCTCGGTGATGGATGGGGCTTACAAAGCCAAAAGAGAAAAAGAATCAGAAGCGGAGAAGCTTTTAAACTCAATAGAAAGCTATGTATTAGAGGAACTCGATATAAATATTCTGGAGATAGAAGAAAAGATTCCAAAGGTCTTTAGTGTTACAAGAGAGATATTAAAAGGCGGAAGGTTAGACCCATTCTATTATAAGCCAAGGTATAAAGCTATTGATGAGGCTTTAAGAAGGGGCAAATATGAGTTAATAGAGTTTGGTAAAATCATTTCTGAAATCTCAGGTGGTGCGACACCTAAAGCAAAAGGGAAAGCGTATCTCGAAAAAGGCGGAATACCATTTCTTCGGGTGCAAAATGTTACAGAAGAAGGGATAAGATTAGAAGATGTAAAGTACATAAGTGAAGAAGTACACAATGGATATTTAAGGAGGTCAAAGCTAAAGCCCAAAGACTTGATTTTTACAATAACTGGTAGAATTGGAACGGTTGCTGTGGTTCCCGAGGATTTTGGGGAGGGAAATATCAATCAACATTCAGTTAGAATTCATTTGATAGAAGGCATTAACGAGAGATACATCGCTTCTTTTTTTAATACAAACTTAGGTCGATCACTTTCTGTAAGAGGCGTTTCAGGTGGGACTCGAATAGCCCTGGACTACGAAGCTATAAAGTCGATTCGAATCCCCCTCCCCCCTCTATATGTTCAGGAAAGAATTGCAAACGGAGTTCAAAAGATAAGGGAAAAGTCAAGGCAACTCAGAAAAGAAGCAAAAGAACTTTTTGAGAAAGCCAAAAGAGAAGTGGAAAACATAATTTTAGGGGCAGAATAAATCAATGATTTGCAGTCGATGTGGTTATAGTAAGGATGTCCCTGAAGGGATCTGCTGCGTTAAAAATGGCAGAGAAAATAAAAGAGGTTTTTAAAAAATTAAATTTTGAGGTGTGAAAATGGCAAAAAGCATAGAAGTTAGGATTTATCCGAATGTGCTAAAAACACTTCGAGAGGCTTCAGGGTTTACCATTGATGAGTTGGCTAAGAAACTTAAAACTACAGCAGAGAAGATAAAAGAAACAGAAAAAGGGGTAGCCTCATTTACTTTGACTCAAATAAAAAAATTGGCTGATGTTTATCACCGCCCCCTTGCTGCATTTTTCACAGACACACTCCCTAAGATGCCTGAAATAGCTGACTACAGAATAAATCGTGAAAAAAGATTAACTCCACAAGTATATATAGCTGAAAGGAGGGCTTATTACCTTGCTAATAAATTAGCAGATTTAACTGATAAGAAAAGTCAGATTCCCAGCTTTCCAGAGGCATTAAAAGCTGATGAAGTAGCGTGGGAATTTAGAAAATTTTTTAAATTGGAACTATTGAAATCAATAAAATCAGAAGAACTTTTAGCGCATTACAAACAAGTTTTAGAAGAAAAACTTTTAGTGTCAATTATAGAACTACCCATAAAGGCTGTTGACGTTAGGGGATTCAGTGTTCTCTCTTACATCTCGGTTATTGTTTTAAATGAAGAAGACAAGCCATCAATAAAATTATTTTCTCTTTTTCACGAAGTATACCATCTAATAAAAAGAACCTCTGGTATATGTTCAATAGAAATTGAGCAAAATGGCGAAGACATAGAATCGACCTGTAATTTGTTTTCTGCTGAATTTCTCGTTCCTTTGGATGACTTGAAAGAAGAGTGTAAAAGATTTAGAGAGCTAGACGAAGAGGCTGTTTCAGAACTTTCTAAAGTTTATGGCGTAAGTAAACAGGTAATTATGCTTAGACTTCTTTTGTTAGGATACATAACCAACGAAAGATATAATCAGTTCAAAAAAGAAGGTGTTGAGAAATTGAAAGAGAAAACGTTTGGTCACAGAAACTGGGATAAAGTATTTCAGAATCGTGCTGGAAATTTAGCTATTAGGGAGACAACCAATGCTTATCGTTCGGGTAAAATTTCGTATTCTGAGGTTATCGACATTTTAAATATAAAAACAAAATACATAGAAAAATTTGTAGAACGGTAATAATTTAGAATGCCCAGGCAAACAGAATTATTTCCAAAAACAGTATATTGCATTGATACCAGCTCTTTAATAAATCTTAAGCCCTATCGGAGAGATGTATTCCCCACAATTTGGAACAAATTAGAAAACATGATAAAAAATGGGGAACTGCTCTCGCATCTGGAGGTTTATAAAGAAATCGAAGCGGTAAAAGATGTAATTCATAACTGGTGTAAAAATAATAAGAAAATGTTCAGAGATGCAGACGAATGTCAAATTCAAAAACTCCAAGACGTTAAAAGACAGTATGACAGTAACTATTGGGAGAATGAAATTAATAAAACAAGTCCATGGGCTGATCCGTGGTTGATAGCTCTTAGTATTTGTGAAAAGGCAATCATTGTGGCCGACGAGAAAAATGCACCAAACAGAATTCCAGTTGTATCCGCGGTATTTGGAGTAAAATGTTTAGCGTTATTAGATTTTTTTAAAGAAATAGGAATTAAATATTAAAGGTATATTAAACATTCTCAAATTCAAATGGGAAACAGAATTTAAGAAAATAGAGATGGGAATACCGAGGGAGTAGGAAGAAGAAATGTCGGAGAGATAGGCAAAATAGGAGGGTATATAAATCAGGAGCAGTCAGAGAAATTTGCCACTATATTATTTCTTGTTTGCAAATAAACATCCGGTGGGTCACATGTTTTGGAATAAGATTAGCAAAATTTCTCCTACGGGGCAGATAAAGTTGCCCCTTGGAAATAACCCTGGAGGTTTTGTACGCGATGTTTCTGAGACCTATTTTCCTGTTAAGCCAAAAGTAAAATACAAAAGTTATAGACTATTAAATGGAAAAATACTGAAATTAGTTGAGCGGGTTAATGATGGTTCGATCATTACGAGATTCGATAAGACACCACAACCCAAGAGCTCTTCCGATGTTGTTTGTCCTCATTTCCTTGAACTTAAATGGGCTTACGGGTGTCCTTTTGATTGCAGTTGGTGTTATTTGAAGGGGACATTCAGATTTAGACCTAACGGTAAGGAACCTGTCATTAAAGACTATGGGAAAATCGAATTGCATACGAAAGCTTTTTTGGATGAGGTTAAAACTCCTGAAATATTAAATACTGGGGAAATTGCTGATTCATTAATGCACGAGAACTCTGGTGAGCCATTTTCTAAACTCATTATTCCCATATTTGAAACCCAAAAGCTCCATAAGGTGTTATTTTTAACCAAATCTTCGGATGTAAAGAACCTTTTGGAAATTGAGCCCCATAACCAAACAATAATCAGCTTTAGTTTCAATGCCCTCCCCGTTGCCAAAAGATGGGAGAAAGCCCCGCCTGTTTTGAAGAGAATCGAGGCAGCAAAAAAGGTTTACAAAGCAGGATATGAGGTCCGAATCAGAATAGATCCGATGGTTCCGATAGACAATTGGAAGGAATCTTATTTACAGTTAGTAGATTTGGTTTTTAAAAACCTCATCCCAGAAAGGATTACATTAGGTTCTTTAAGAGGGCTTCAAAGCACTATAAATGGGTGTCAAGATAAGAGTTGGGTCAAGTATTTAGGAGAATCCTCTAATTGGGGGAAAAAGATCGATTTTCAGACACGATTTGCCATGTATTCTGAATTAATTGATCATTTAAAATCAAAACATAATTACGAAAAAATTGCTCTGTGTAAAGAAACGATAAAAATTTGGAATAGCCTTAAGATGAATTATAAGCAGATAAGGTGTAATTGTACGTTTTGATAAAGAGTTAAAGAAAATGAGAACAGGCGTTGCCCATCTACCGCTCCATTATGGGAAGGCACCTTCATGGCTCTTTCAAAGGATGAAAACCCTTTCGAGGGAGATCATTATTTTCATCATCGACGTTTATGGGGCTGAAGAGATGCTCCTTCGGCTCTCCGATCCTTTCTGGTTTCAGGCCTTCGGCTGTACCTTGGGCTTCGATTGGCATTCGAGCGGAGTAACGACAACGGTCTGTGGTGCAATGAAAGAAGGGATCAAAGAGATGGAGAAAGAGCTTGGGTTCTACGTTGCAGGTGGCAAAGGGAGGACTTCCAGAAAGACACCTCAGGAGATCGAAGAGATCTGCAATCAATGCTCCATTGACGGAATCCCACTCATCTACGCCAGCCGAATGTCTGCAAAGGTAGATAGCGCAGCCGTTCAAGATGGATATCAAATTTATCACCACAATTTTTTCTTTACAAAGAATGGATCTTGGGCAGTGGTTCAACAAGGCCTGAATGAAGAGACGAGATATGCCCGAAGGTATCATTGGTTGAGTCAGGGGGTGAAAGATTTTGTCTGTGAACCCCACTGGGCAGTCTGTTGCGATCAAAGGAATGAGGGGCTGAATCTGGTTGCGTTAGAGAGCGAGAAGGCCAGAGAGACGATCACAGAGCTTTCTCACGAAAGCCCCGAGCTTCTGATCAACGAGGGAAAGAGGGCCGTTGAACTTTATCTCCCAAAGGAGCATGCCATTCCAATGGAAGAGATCCATGTGGAGAGGCTTGAGAAGATCTTCACCCATATCTACGACCGCTTCCCAAAGAATTTTGAAGAGCTTTTGGGAATCCAAGGAGTCGGCCCCAAGAGCCTGCGCGCATTGAGCCTGATCTCAGAGTTGATCTACGGGGTCAAGCCCAGTTTCAGAGACCCGACCCGATTCAGTTTCGCCCATGGGGGAAAGGATGGCCATCCTTATCCTGTGGACCGAAAGGTCTATGATAAGACGATCGAGTTATTACAGGGAGCCCTTGAGAAAGCCCGAGTTGGGGATCGAGAAAAGATCGAGGCCATTAAGCGGCTAAGACATTTTAATGTCAAATTCCAAAATCCCCCCACCCTCTCCCCTGAGGGGAGAGGATAAAGGTGAGGGGGGTGTTTGGCATTTGAGCTTTGACATTTGAAATTTATGGGTTCTTATGAGGTTCATCGCTGATTTCCATCTTCATTCTAAGTACAGTCGGGCCACCAGCAAAGAGATGGAGGTTGAGACCCTTGGCCGGTGGGCCAAGAAGAAAGGGATCTCCCTTCTCGGAACAGGAGACTTTACTCACCCCACCTATTTTGCAGAGTTGAGATCGAAATTGATTCCAATGGGTAACGGCCTATTTGAATTGAAGAAAGGGGAGAAAGGGGTGAAGTTCATCTTAACCACGGAGGTGAGTAATATCTATACCCAAGGAGGAAGGGTCAGGAGAATTCATAATCTCATTTTCGTCCCCAGTTTTGAAGTCGCAGAGGCGATCCGTTCTAAATTGGGGAATCTGGGAAAGCTCTCCTCGGATGGGAGACCCATCTTTAGTTTTACAGCCAAAGAGTTAGTAAAGATGATCCTGGATATCTCCATGGACTGTATGATCATTCCTGCTCATGCCTGGACACCTTGGTTTTCGATCTTCGGTGCAAATTCGGGATTCGATTCCATCGAGGAATGCTTTGGAGAACTTTCCTCCCATATCTATGCTATTGAAACAGGTCTCTCTTCGGATCCGGAGATGAACTGGAGGTTATCGGCTCTGGATGGAATCACCCTTCTTTCCAATTCCGACGCCCATTCACCCAATCGATTGGGAAGGGAAGCCAATGCCTTCGATTGTCCGTTGGATTATAGAGAGATTGTGGGGGCCATTCGCAAAAAGGACAACAAGAGGCTTCTCTTCACCATCGAATTCTTCCCGGAAGAAGGAAAGTATCACTATGATGGCCACCGCCAATGTGGAGTGATCTTTTCTCCATCTCAGACAAAGGCTAACGCCTACCTCTGTCCGAACTGTCGTAAAAAAATAACCGTCGGGGTCATGCACCGCGTTGAAGAACTTTCCGATCGTCCCGAGGGTTTTATCCCGAAGAATGCCATCCCTTCGATCCATCTTATTCCGCTGGAGGAGGTCATCGCTGAAGGGATGGGCTACCGGGTTGGAACGAAGGGAGTGGAAGCAGAGTATGACAGGTTGACGGAGAGAGGGGGATCAGAGTTTCGGATTCTTCTTGATACGACTCCAGATGAGTTAGCGTCCTTTGTTCCAGCAAAAATTCTTGAAGGGATTATCCGCATGAGACAAGGAAAGGTCTCCATTATCCCAGGCCATGACGGCGTTTATGGGAAGATCTCTCTCTTCCCCGAAAGAAAAGAAGAAGAATCGAAAGAACAACTGAAGCTCTTTTAGAAAATCCCCCCTTTCCCCCCTTTGCTAAAAGGGGGGAAAGGGGGGATTAGTGGAGGAGGAGGGTTGGATGATCAAGGTGGGTTGTTGCGGTTTTCCAGTCAAGAGGGAGATTTACTATCGAACCCTTCCAGTCGTTGAAGTTCAACAGACCTTTTATAGACTTCCTCAGATCGTTACAGGGAGAAGGTGGAAAGAGGAGACCCCTCCAGATTTTGAATTTATGATGAAGGCCTGGCAACTCATCACTCATGAACCATCCAGTCCCACCTATCGAAGATTGGGAAGGACGATCCCGGAGAAAAAGAAAAAAGACTACGGTTTTTTCAAAGGGACAGAAGAGGTCGATGGGGCGTGGTCAAAGACGGCGGAATTCGCCAAGGCCTTGGGTGTGAAGAAGATTGTGTTCCAATCCCCTGCAAGTTTTTCCCCATTAGAGCATCATATCAGGAACCTAAGGCAATTCTTCAAGAAGATGAAAACGGATTCCTTCACCTTCGTTTGGGAACCGAGGGGTAAGTGGGAAAGAGGGGATGTCGAAAAGATTTGTATGGATTTAGGCATTGTTCCCTGCCTCGACCCGTTTGCAGGGAAACTGATCCGGGGAGAACTCCTTTACGTTCGATTACACGGGAGAACGGGCTACCGCTATCGTTATTCAGAGGCAGAAATGAAGGAATTGATTGGGACGGCAGAAGCCTACTCCGAGGCCTACCTGATGTTCAATAACATCAGTATGTACGAAGATGCCCAACGTTTAAGAAATTTATTGGAGAGAGGGACGTAAAGAAAAAGATGCCTAAGGAAGCAAGCTATGCCATCTATACCTTGGGAACCAGTAGCCGATCCTTCGACGAATTTTTGGCCCTCCTCAGAGAACACAAAATTGAAGTCGGAGTCGATATTCGGAGCTTTCCTACCAGCCGTTTTCCCCACTTCAAAAGAGAGTATCTCGAAAGAAATCTCGAATGTGCAGGCATACAGTATCTCTATTTAGGAAAGGAGCTGGGAGGGTTTCGGAAAGGTGGCTATCTCGCTTATATGGAGACCGATTCCTTCCAAAAAGGACTGGAAAGATTAGAGGAGGTGGGGAAGAAAAATAAAACTGCCTTCTTCTGTTCCGAGAGATTCCCGTGGAAATGTCATCGACGGTGGGTGGCCGGAAAGCTGATTCAGAGGGGATGGAAGGTGATCCACATTATCGAAAAGGGAAGGATCTGGGTCCCTGAGAAAGAAAAATTAGTTTGACACCGCCCTTTTTTTGTATTAAAAATGAATTATTGTTCATAAAATGAATCTTTATCCAGCACCTTCCAGAAAACCCCGCAGCTCTGCTGCGGGGATGAATGGCAAAAATTAATCTCTCAGCGGGGTTTAATACCCCGCAGGAAGGTGCTTGGATTTATTTCCAATCTTCCCCTCTTTAAATGGATTAAGGTGGTTCTATGGAGATAGAAAGGATTGCACGGAAGGAGAGGGAATTTTTGGCCCACCGGAGAGAGATCCTTTCGGCAGCAGAGAGGGTGTTTGCCGCAAAGGGATTTTTTCCAACGACCATGAGCGAGATCGCCCATGAAGCAGAATTCGGCACAGGGACCTTGTATAAATACTTCAGGTCAAAAGAGGATCTTTACTTCACCCTCATCGACGAGAAGGTGGGAGAGATCAACCAGCTCGTCAAGGCAGAGCTTTCCAAGAAGACCCCTGCCTTGGAAAGGATTAAGAAGGTTCTGCGGCTTCAATTTGAATTTATCGAGCAAAATCGGAATTTCTTCAGGATTTATATCTCGGAGAGGAGCCGTTTTGAGTGGACAGTGAAGGACGATTTAGGAAAAGGGATTCACGATAAAATGGTCGCCTATATTAAAGCTTTATCACAAGTTATGAATCAAGGGATAAAGGAAGGAGAGTTTAAACCTGCCGACCCTGTGGACCTGGCCCATGCCTTGGTTGGCATCGTCAACTCATTTGTCTTCGAATGGCTGATCAGTCCCAAACCCTACCCACTCATTTCGAAAATGGATACCGTTTTAGAAATCTTTTTAAGAGGTGCAGAACGAACGGAGAGGAGGAGATAGACCGATGAGAATGAAATGGACGATTGGATTTATCCTATGGGTTTTTCTCTTTGCTGGGTCTGGATTGGCACAAGAGTCTAAGGATCTTCTAACCCTCGAAGAGAGTATCAAGATTGCCTTGGAGCGGAGCCTCAAACTCCATTCTGCAACAGAGGGAATTATGGGCTCTGAATTCAGGCGAAAAGCGGCAAAGACCGATTTCCTTCCAAAGTGGACGGGACAGTATAGCTACACACGATACAACCGTCCCACTTCTGTGGGTTTTTTGGGCGCGGGCGACGTGGCTGGAACCAGCAGGGATATTTCCAATTTCAATACGTCGATCCAGCAGTCGCTCTTTGCCGGTGGATCGATTACAAGCAATTATCGCCTGGAAAAGTTAGGCGTCGATCTTTCAAGAAACAACGTGGAAGTGGTGAAGAGGGATATCGTTCTTGAAGTGAGAGAGGGTTACTTCAATATTCTAAACTCCCAAAAACTCGTGGAAGTAGCGACGCAAACGGTCAAACAATTTGAGGCTCAATTAGAAGTGACAAGGGCTTTCTTCGAGGTGGGGATTGTTCCAAAAAACGATGTCCTCCAAGCCGAGGTGAGGCTGGCACAGGCAAGGCAAGATCTGATCAAGGCCGAAAATGGATTGGCTTTGGCCAGATCATCATTCAATACGTTACTCAGAAGGGAGATCAATGCCCCTTTGAATCTGGTCGATATCCTCGAATATAAACCTTTCATCTTTCGCCTCGAGGAGTGTACGGATGAGGCACTGCAAAAGAGACACGAGATTCGGGGCGCTGAGTTAAATATCGGCCAAACGAAGGAAAGTGTCAAGATTGCCAGAAGTGGATTCTTTCCAACGATTAATCTTACCGGCGGCTATAACCGCCTTTCTGAAGAACTTGGGCTCATGGGCGATCTCCGAAGCGAAAGGTGGACAGTCCAGGCCTTAGCTACATTTACCCTATGGGAATGGGGGAAAACAGCCTACGAAGTAGGAGAGAGCAAGGTCAAGGTCACTCAGGCCGAGGATTCGAAAAATCAGCTCATCGATGGTATCATCTTTGAGGTGAAGCAGGACTATCTGAATTTGTTGACAGCGGAAAGGAATATAGGAGTCGCTGAGAAAGCCATTGAGCAGGCAGAAGAGAATTTAAGAATGAATGAGGAGCGATATAAATACCAGGTGGCGACTGCCACCGATGTTCTTGATGCTGTGACGCTGCTGGCTCAAGCAAGAGTGAATTATTATAGTGCACTAAGCGATTTCAATATCGCCAAGGCCCGGTTGGAGCGAGCCATGGGGAGGACGTATCCATAAACAAAGGTGAAAGGTGGAAGTGAAACTCTTAGGAGAAGAAGGATGTGTATCAAATGGTATTGGCCAGTAGTACTATCGCTTGTTGCTATTCTATGGGGATGTGGTTCGAAAGAGTCAGGGAGTATTGAGACACCATCAAAATCTCGAGTTCCGGTTTCAGAAGAGCGACTGGTTGAGACAGTAACGGTGATTCCGAGATCGATTTCATATACCCTTTCTGCCGTGGGAAGTTTGAGGAGTCCCGAAGAGGTGACCATTAGCCCCAAGAAAGCGGGGATCATTGAAAAGATCTTTGTCAAGGAAGGGGATCGAGTGAAAAAGGGGCAGGTCTTAGTTCAGCTTGATGACATCGATGCCAAGCTCCAGGTGGAAAGGGCAGAGGCGAGGGTGAAGGAAGGAGAGGCCTCGCTGGAGACGAATCGGACAACCCTGTCTCGTTATCAGAAGCTCTTAGAATCGAAAGTGATTCCTCAGCAGACCTATGATGACCTTAATCTGAAGGTGAAGTTGGACGAGGCGAGATTAGCTCTTGCCAAGACAGAATTGAATCTTGCCAGGCAGAATCTCTTGGATCATCGAATTGCCTCTCCCATTGAGGGAATAATCAGCCTAAAGATCGCCTCTCTGGGCGAGCATGTCAATGTTGCGCCAAAAGATGAGATATTAAAGATTGTCCAAATGGACCCGCTCGAGCTGGAATTCTATATTCCAGAGAATTGGGCGGGGAAAATCCGTTTGGGCGATAAGATACAATTCGCTGTGAAGGCCTTTTCTGAAGAGAGGTTTTCAGGCCTTCTCCAATTCATCAGCCCCACTGCAGATCCCTCGACCAGAAACATAAGGATGAAAGCAGTCGTCCGGAATCCCCATTATCGATTGAAGCCCGGATTCTTTGCAGAAGTCTCTGTTCAGACCGGTGGGAACCCAAATGCCATTGTCATTCCTGAATCAGCCCTTTTCAGTCAGGAGGGAAAGTTCTTTGCCTTTGTGGTTCAGGGTGGGATCGTCCATCGTAGAGAGGTTGAGACTGGCCTCCGACTCGAGGGGAAGGTAGAGATCCTCAAAGGAATTCAGAAGGGAGAGCAGGTCGTGATTGCCGGGCATGAACAATTAAGTGAGGGGATGAAGGTAAGAATAAGCACCAAATCACAAGCACCAAATCCCAAATGAACTCCAATAAACCAAATTCAAAATTCCAAAGAAGATCGTTTTTGACATTTGAAATTGGTGCTTGGAATTTGTTTGGAATTTGAGATTTGGAATTTGGGATTTGAGAACGGCTCAATCGAATTTTATTATTTTTTAAATTTGAGGGAAACCGAAGGAAGGAAAAATTATGTTTCTTTCTGATACATCTGTCAAAAGACCAGTGTTTGCAACGATGATGACGCTGGCCCTCGTCTTTTTTGGCATCCTCGGTTACCAGCGCATAGGAATCGATTTATATCCTCAAGTTGATTTTCCAATGGTGACCATTACTACTACCCTCTTCGGTGCTGCCCCGGAGGTGATGGATACCGATGTCGCCGACCCCATTGAAGAACAGGTCAATACCATTGAAGGGGTGAAGCATATTACTTCCACGAGTGGTTATGGTTTTTCACAGATTACAGTCGAGTTTGAACTCTATCGGGATATCGACTCCGCTGTTCAGGATGTAAGGGCCAAAGTTGATGTAGCGAAAAGGAAGTTACCAACGGATATCGATCCACCCATTATTGACAAACTCGACATCAATGCGAGACCCATTCTGTGGCTCTCGGTGGCGGGGAATCAACCTTCTCAAAAACTCGGAATGTTGGCTGATGAGGTGTTGAGACCCCAGATCGAGTCGATCAAAGGGATTGGAAATGTGATGTTGGGAGGGTATGCGAAGAGAGAGATCAGGGTATGGCTCGACAGGAAGAGATTGGAGGCTCATCGACTGGCATCGACCGATATTTCGAAAGCTCTTCTTGCCAAAAATATTGAATTGCCAGGTGGGATTATCGAAAGCGTTAATCGTGAGTTCACTGTCCGAAACTTAGGTGAACTACAGAATGTTGAAGAGTTTAATAACCTGATCATCACCTATCAGAACGGGGCACCGATTCGGTTGAAAGATATTGGATGGGCAGAGGATGGCACCGAGCCCATCAGAACCATTGCGCGATTTAATCGAGTTCCTGCCGTTGGAATGGGTGTCATACCCAGATCTGGAGCCAATGTGGTGGAGGTGGCCAGGGCTGTGAAAGCAAAACTTTCCGAAATCAGGAAAACTCTTCCACCTGGGGTGGATATCCATATCTCAACGGATGTCTCAACATTTATCGAGGAGGCCATTGGCGGTGTCACAGAGGATGTCTTTATTGGTGGACTGCTCGCTGCCGTCATCATGTTCATCTTCCTCTTAAGCGTTCGAAGCACAATCATCACAGCCATTTCTATCCCAACCTCTCTCATCACCAGCTTCGGTATCATGCATTTGATGGGTTTCACTATGAACTATATGACCATGCTTGCTCTTTCCATGATGGTAGGTGTGGTTTGTGACGATGCAATTATTGTCCTTGAAAATATCTATCGGCATATGGAGGAAGGGGCCGATCCCATAAAGGCAGCAAAGGAGGGGACGTCGGAGATTGCTTTTGCCGCCATGGCGGCTACCTTTTCCATTGCCGCCGTTTTCATACCCGTGGCATTTATGGGAGGGATGATTGGACGATTCTTCTTTCAGTTTGGGGTAACGGTCGCTGCTTCCGTCATTGCTTCTCTGGTGATTGCCCTGGTATTGATCCCCATGCTCTGTTCAAAGTTTTTGAAGCTCGAATCCAAACACGGTAAGGTCTACCAGTTTTTCGATCGATCCTATGAAAGACTTGAAAACCGATACCGAAAGGCCTTGACCTTCTGTCTGAGGCATCGTTGGTTGATCATTTTGATCGCTACCGGAATGTTCCTTGGGAGTATCGGCCTTCTGACGAACCTGAAGAGGGAGTTCGTTCCCAAATCGGACGAGGGACGTTTCATCATTCGTTTAGAAACACTGACCGGTTCGACGCTTCACTATACAGATGAAAAACTGAGAAGGGTGGAGGATCTGGCTCTTGCCACGCCTGAAACCGAACGGGTTTTTGTTGCAATCGGGATCGGTGCCCGTCAGGAGGTGAATAAGGGCTTTGTGGTGGTGACATTGAAGGATCGAAAAGAGAGGAAACGTACCCAACGGCAAATGATGGCGGATATGCGCAGAAGATTAAAGGAGATGCCAGGATTCAAAGCATATGTTGAAGATATTTCACCTATGGCGACCGGGGGAAGGAGAGGAACACCACTGCAGTTTGATATCAAAGGGGCAGAGATGGAGAAGCTTGAAAAGATCTCCAATCAGATCGTGGAAGAGATGATGAAGAGTCCGGGTATTGTGGATGTCAGTTCTGACCTTGAACTGACCAAGCCTGAGGTGAGGGTTCTCATCGATCGAAATAAGGCTGCGGATGTAGGGGTAGATGTTCGCGAAATCTCCTCAGCAGTCCAGCAATTAGTCGGTGGCGAGGAGGTGTCCAAATTTAAGGATGTCGAGCGAGCCAAACGTTACGATGTGAGGGTCAGGCTGATTAGAGATCAACGAATGAATCCAGAGGACATCTCTCAGATTACCATCCGAACGCCCAAAGGAGGTTTAATTAAATTAGCTCACGTGGTGAGAATTGAAGAAGGGATCGGACCCAATCTGGTGAATCGAAAGGACCGCCAGAGGAGCGCAACGATTTATGCGGATACGGCTGGCGGTAAAGTTTTAGGAGAAGCGATTGCGGAGGTCGAAGGTCTGACCAAAAAATATCTTCCCTCCGGTTATTCTCACAGCTTTGCGGGTCAAGCAGAGGCCTTCAAGGAGGCCTTTCAGTATTTGATCATGGCTTTGATTCAGGCGATCATCATTATCTACATGGTCCTGGCCATGCAATTCAACAGCTTCCTCCATCCTCTTACAGTGATGCTCGCTTTACCTTTAAGCACGGTGGGAGCTTTTGGGGCCCTATATCTCACGCGGGATACCATCTCTATTATCAGCATGATTGGCATGATTACATTAACCGCGTTGGTGGTCAAGAATTCTATCCTGTTAGTTGATTATACAAATACTTTGAGAGAAAGAGGGATGGAGAGGAATCAAGCCGTACTTCAGGCTTCTCCAGTGAGGCTTCGCCCCATATTGATGACGGCTGTGACTACTATTTTGGGAGTTCTTCCTGTAGCCCTGGGATATAGCGCAGGGGGTGAGGCCAGGGCAGGAATGGGTCGAGCTACATTCGGTGGCATGTTTGCCTCAACGCTTCTGACCCTTTTTATTGTTCCGGTGGCCTATACTATACTTGATGATCTTCAGAATAAGATGAGCATTCTTTTGAGGAAGAAAAAAAGAGGGACTTGAAGAGCTCAATCGTTATCAGCATATTTCTGACCCGTTCAATGCGGATTCAGGACTTAATACCCATAGTTTCATTTTGGGCGTATCCTTTAAGGAAAGGGATAAGCGGCACAAAGATTGCAACCTTTAGTATTTGTTCTTTTGTCTATAATGTTCAAAAGTCCTTTAATTTTAAAGGGCTTTTTTCAATTAAGTAAATTTTCGGTTTCGAGAATTTCATTGACAGAAGTGACAAATTATGGTAACTTTTTTGCCAATCTTTTCCAAAAAAGGCGCATGATAAATTCGATGTTCGGCCTAATAGCTCACATAGAGGTCTGAAAAGGGGTTAAACATTGTTGAGATTCGTCACTGCTTTAGTCCTATTTTTTTGTCTACTATTTTTGACGACCCCTTCCTCGGCCGGGATTTATCGCCATGTAGATGAAAAAGGGGTGATCCATTTCACCAATTGTCCAAAAGATCCTAAATTTAAACTCTATCTCCGGGAGGGCAGAGAGGATGGGGAAGAGATACGCGGCCTTTCTTTTCAATACGTGAGAGATTCTACTCATTATGACCCGTTCATTTCTGATTTTTCCAGGAAGTATCAGGTCGATTTTGCTCTGATCAAGGCGATGATTCGGGCAGAATCAGGATTCAACCCCTTTGCCGTTTCGAGAAAGGGAGCAAAAGGACTGATGCAACTGATGCCAGAGACTGCCCTCAGAATGAATGTATCGAATGTTTTCAGTCCGAAGGAGAATATCGAGGGTGGTGTACGTTATTTGAAGTATCTCCTTTCTCTCTTTAATAATGATCTTCGACTCTCCTTAGCCGCCTACAATGCGGGTGAGAACCTCGTTTCAGGGTTACGTTCAATCCCCCCTTATCGGGAGACGGTCGATTACGTCCAGAAAGTGTTGAACTATTATCAATCCTATAGGCCTTAACCCAGAACGATGATTTCCTGCCTTCTGCCCGCCTTCAAAGAATGGCAGTCAGATGGTAGAGACCCTTCATGGAAAAACTCAATCGCCAACAGATCTTAAGCTTACCAAACGGGCTGACGATCGTTCGAGTTCTTGCCATTCCTGTCATTCTTCTTCTGCTATTTTATCCTGAACGGATCTGTCAGATTATCACCACTCTCTTCTTCTTATTGGTAGCGGTGACCGATACGCTGGACGGATATCTTGCCAGGCGGCGTGGAATGGTGACCACCCTTGGAAAGTTTCTTGACCCCCTCGCGGATAAGCTCCTGATCGTCACCGCCCTCATCGCCCTCATCCCAGCGAGAGGGATTCCTGCCTGGATGGTCATTGTGATCGTTGGAAGGGAAATCTCGGTGACAGGGCTGAGGGGGATTGCAGCTTCGCAAGGCATTGTCATCTCTGCCAGCACATTGGGAAAATACAAGACGGTTTTCGAAGTGGCTTCCATCTCTTGCCTCATTCTCAATGGAAATTATTTTTCCATTGACGTCCTTGGGATCGGAATAGGACTCCTCTGGGTCGCATTAATCGTAGCCGTCCTCTCAGGCATCGATTATTTCAAGAAATTTTTAAAAGCAATTATCATCTAAACTACCTATTACTTCTCACCCATTTCAAAATGCCCTTCCCTTGGCCTTCGATTCCAATCATCGGCGTCCTCGGGTTGAGTTTTTTATTGACAGATCTAAGATAATCCATTTAAATTGATCTGAAAATCTTGACAAGATTTCCTATAAGAAAAAGAGGAGAGAAAAGTGATAGATCGAGAGGAGTTAGTAAAGGAACTTCAGCGTAAGGCAAGGAAGCTCCGAAGGGAGTCGTTATTCCTAATGAAAGAAATGAGGGCAGGCTGGCTTGGAGGATCATTTTCTTCAGCGGACTTCGTTACTGCCCTCTTTTTCTACCGAATGAAACACGATCCTAAAAATCCACAGTGGAGTGAACGGGATAGGTTAGTCATATCGAAAGGTCATTCATGCGAAATTTTTTATGCTGCCCTTGCCGAAGCGGGTTATATCCCAAAGGAAGAGCTTAAGACCTATAGTCATTTGGGATCGCGACTTCAAATTCATGTGGATTGTCGGACCCCTGGAATTGATTGCAGTGGTGGTTCATTGGGGTTAGGACTCTCTTTTGCAGTGGGCGCTGCCATGGGAGCCTATATCTTACCATTTGAAAAAAATTTGACAGCGATTCCCCGTGGGCAGATCGCTCGTTTCAGGGTTTACTGCGTTTTAGGAGATGGAGAATGTAACGAAGGGCAGGTTTGGGAGGCTGCTGAAAATGGATTCCATTACAAATTGGATAACTTAACGGCCATTATCGATAGTAATAAGTTTCAATCCACCGGACCTGTAGAAAAAAAGATGGATATGTTATCTCTGGCTGACAAATTTAATGCCTTTGGGTGGGAAACAAGAGAGATAGACGGAAACGACATGAAAACAGTGGTTGATACGTTGGATTGGGCTATCACAGTGAAAGAGAAACCCCAGGCGATTATCGCCCATACGATAAAAGGCAAAGGATTTCCATCCCTTGAGAATACGAATTGCCATTTTGTTAAGATCACGGAAGATCTACTGAAAATAGGTCTTAACGCTTTGGCAGATTAAACTTATGATGGCCGGGTTAAACACCCAAAGGCATCGACAGAGATGAAGAAATGAAAAGCAAATATTTGCGAGAAAAAAGGGACATCTATGAGAATATGTATTCTGCTCACAATGGCGCACTCATCGAGCTGGCCGCGAAGAACGAAAGGATTGCTTCTTGTTATGCAGATTTTCCTCCTGGTGAGGTGGGAGAAGTTTTTCAAAAGCAATTTCCGGATAGAATCATCGATGTTGGAATTGCAGAAGGCCATCTGATCACATGTGCAGCAGGCCTATCGGATGCTGGGCTCATACCTTTCACGCACTGCCACGCATTATTTGTATTAGGGAGAGGTTATAATCAAATACGGCAACATGTGGCTTATGATAATCGAAACGTTAAGATCGTTCTTTGTAATTCGGGAGTCATCTGGGGAGGAATGGGGCCTTCGCACCTGGCGATCGAAGAGATCGCTGCACTCCGGGCGATTCCCAATCTTGTTATTCTTTCACCTTCAGATGCCATATCTGCCGAAAAGGCCACCCTTGCAGCTGCGGATTTAGTTGGTCCTGTGATTATACGCTTGCCCTCTGTAGCCGCCTCCTATCCCACTTTATACACAAATGATTTTAAGTTTGAAATTGGAAAAGCGGTCACCCTTCGTGATGGAAATGATGTGACGATCATGGCTACAGGTATTTTAGTGAATGATGCTCTTCAGGTTTCAGAAAGACTTGAAAAGACGGGTATTCGAGCACGGGTACTCGACATTCAAACGATTAAACCTCTTGACGAAGAAGCAATCATTTCAGCTGCAAGAGAGACTGGGGCGGTCGTCACGGTTGAAGATGGAAATATACTTGGCGGATTAGGAGGGGCGATAGCGGAACTGGTATCAGGAAAATACCCTGTTCCGATCAGAAGGGTTGGGGTGAAAGATCGGTTTGGCGAGTCCGGTACGTCGGAGGAAATCAAGGAATGCTATGGGCTTACCTCTCATGGGATCTTAGAGGCGGTTCAAGAAGTGATTCGTTTGAAGAGGAAATTTCTGAAAAAGTCCAGAAATCTCTAATTATACAGATTAAATATCGATTACCCACAAAGAGCCCAAATGATTTTTTCAGAGCTCTCAAGAGAAGGTATTGACATCTAATTTTAAATCTTGTAATTTTTATAGAAAGGCGGGAATAACTCAGCGGTAGAGTGCAACCTTGCCAAGGTTGAAGTCGCGGGTTCAAATCCCGTTTCCCGCTCCAGGGGCGGCATAGCCAAGTGGTAAGGCGACGGTCTGCAAAACCGTTATTCACCGGTTCAAATCCGGTTGCCGCCTCCAATAAAAATCAAAGGGTTATAAGCATTATCAATAACTTATAATCCTTTCTTATTTTTTTCAAATATCACTCCATATCACAGAAAATCACCCATTTTCACTACGGAGTCCCATCAATTTTCACAACACCCTTTGCAGATTGATTCGGGTTGGCAGACCGAAGGTCATCCCCATACTCTCCCTTGGTCAGATACTACTTTCTTCCTGAAGTCATCAGTTCTAATATTCATCCTTTTATTCAAGATTTCCAGTGTTAATCCACAATCTCCGAATTGAACCCCATTGAATTTAAAATCAGAATGGTTTAGGATTTTGATGGAGGGATCACGATGATGTTGCGGTTTAAATTTCTGTTGCTCTTTCTTCTTATTATTTCGATTTCCAGTTGCGCTCATGTCATCTCAAAAGATATAAGAAAAAATTCAGACCCTTCCCTTACACTAAAGCAGGTCTCTCAAAACCCGAATGCTTACCAAGGAAAACTGGTCATCTGGGGTGGTGAAATCATCGAAACCATCAATCAGAAAGATGGGACAACTCAAATTGAAGTCTTCCAAAGGGGTCTAGGGTCGAGGGGAGTACCAATGGATACAGTCGCCTCCGAGGGGAGGTTTTTAGTCCTCGCTGACAAGTATCTCGACCCTTACCTTTACCGGAGAGGTAAAAAAATCACTGTGGCGGGTGAATTGATCGTAGAGAAGATTCAACCTCTTGGTGAAATGGATTACCGCTATCCCCTTCTTTCGAGCAAACAAATCTATCTTTGGCCGGAATACTATTATTACCCATATCCTTACTACTATTATGATCCATGGTGGTATTACCCATATTACCCAAGATGGTGGTGGGGATTCGGCTTTTATTACCACCATCATTATCACCACAATCATTATCACCACCATCACCATTAGCCTTTTTCAATATAGAAGAAAGCCTTTTATGGAGGTGGTTTTCTTGAAACCTTCAAAGATATCGTGGTTGCTTCTATGGATTATTTTACTCACTTTTCAGCAGGAACACGTATCACGTATTAGGAAGGAGTAACATGGAGATTTCATCTGCTGCGTTTAAGGATGGAGAGAAGATCCCGATTCAATATGTCATGCCTGGAGCGGGTGGAAAAAATATTTCAGTTCCCATTTCATGGAAAAACATCCCTACTGGGACGAAATCGTTTGCCCTTTCGGTAGTTGATCCGCACCCGGTTGCGCAGAATTAGGTCCATTGGCTTGTGATCAATATTCCAATATTCCGGCCAATGTGGTCTCTATCGAAGAGGGAGCATCGAGGAAGAAGATGCCACCGGGATCTGTTGAATTAAAGAACTCATTTGGAGACATTGGTTACGGAGGCCCTCAACCTCCAAAAGGTACAGGCGACCCTCCCTACGTATTCACCCTCTATGCCTTAAGTGTGGAGAAGCTTGATCTGAGGGCGAACATCTCGCTCTCCGCCTTAAAGAAGGCCTTAGAGGGAAAGATCCTTGGGTCGGCCACACTCACAGGAAAATATGGGCGTTAAGCGTTGGAGTTCGCCTTCTTTACCGGGGGAAAATTTCCGGTACGGATCTCCCATTCGTCTTGGTCGAGTATCTATAGAAGAAAGGTGGTTCAACATCCTAAAATTCACTTAAATTACTAAATATTTACTGAAAGACACAATTGATAGATTTTTCTAAAAAGTGTAAAATATATTTAGAAGTAGTGAGGTCTATTTTGATTTGACAATGAGGTTTCCTCTTGGGTGTATGGATAGGTGATGGATCAATGTCCCATTAAGAGACTTCCTAAGAAAATAAAGTAAATTACCCCGCCCATACAGGTAAGGTATTCAGCCCTAATTTTTATAAAAGAGAAGTAAAGCTATGGAGAAAATAAAAAGATGGATTCTCCAGATAGTCATTCTTGCAGCTTTCATAAATTTGGGTCCATATGTTTTCGCTCAAGATGATGAAAATACCCGTCTTACACTTCGAGGTCTTCAAGGGATCTTTGTGTATGTTGAACCTCTTGATCCTCAAATAGAAAAGATGGGGTTGACCAGGAACCAGATCCACATAGATATAGAATCGAAATTAAAGTTGGCGGGAATTAATGTGCTGACGAGAGAAGAATTTCTTAAAGTAAGTGGCCATCCTTACTTATATGTGAATTCAAATATTTCTTTGCTCAAAACCCAGATTACAAGATATATTTTCTATATTAGAATTGAACTCAATCAAGAGGTCCTATTGGCCCGTACACCTGAGACCAAGGTATCTACCGTCACCTGGTCAACTGGTGGATGGGGTATCGATTTTACTTTAGACAATATTCGACAGATCGTAAAAACTCAAGTCGATAGATTTATCAATGCTTATTTAACAGAAAACCCGAAATAATGAAGCTTCCTATCGAGAATCGGACCATTCTGTGACACTCTCTTCCCATTTTACCATTAAAGGGGGTATCTACAAGCTAAATGAAAATAGAAAATCGGTCATATTTATTACAGCTTACATCTAGTAATCATAACTCTACATTCTTGCTATAAAGTGAAGACTTGTAGGTGGAGGTGTCAAAGAGCCTTTCCAACACCCATCCTACCTTCCCTTGCTTTCCGCCCCGACAATTTCAGGTATTAAAAGTAATAAGAAATCCCACAAAGGAATGGGTGGAAAAGGAGAAGGGGTGATGAAAATACATACCTATTTAGCCTTTAGAATTTTTGAAGTCGGTTGCTTTGCCTCTTGTGTCAACTTATTTAACCCTTATATTCATAAGAACCAGAAGGAAATCCCTCTCCCTTTTACACAAAACTGTTGACCTAAGCCAAGACAAAATTTTGTTTGACAAGATAATCGAGTGAGTCATATATTTTAAATAAATAAGAAAGGGGTTCTCGTTGGATGCTGAACCCAATTTCATACCCTTTCGAAATCACTGATGAGAGGAGAGAGCATGGGGAAAATTATTGTTATTTACCACAGCCAGCAGTTTGGGAATACGAAGGTGCTTGCAGAAGCACTTGCAGAGGGGGCTCGGGAAGCCGGAGGGGAAGTTAACCTTATTAATACAAATGAGCGGCGGGTAACCCTAGAAGAATTTTTGGCCGCCGATGCGGTTGCGATCGGCACCCCCGACTATTTCTCATACGTCGCCGGCACGATCAAGACCTTCTTCGACGATATCTATCTGTGGGATCAGTCAGGGGAGTCTGTTAAGGGAAAACCGGCTGTGCTTTTCTGTTCCCACGGTGGTGGTGGCGGGAAAGTAAGGCAGCCTTTCGAATCCCTTGCTCACCGCTTCTTCCAGCAGGTAGGCGAGACGCTTAGTAGTGGACGCCCTATCAGCGAAGAAGCGAAGAAAAAATGTCACATGCTTGGCAAGGAACTTGTGAAAGACCTAAGCAAAGGGACCACCAAATAATAGATTCATTGGCTTGTAAGGCATTCAAAGGCAGGGTCAGAAATGGCTGTGCTTTTTTATGCACATTTATACCAGTAATCGTTGATTTCCAAGACTATCTTAAAGTGAACCCTCGCAGGTGGAAGCGGTAATCGCTTTTCTTGACGCTTCCTTCCTGAGCTCGTTATCAAACCACCCTGTGCCAATAATGCGGGTTTCAACCCGTAATCGGTAACCTGTTGGAATGGAGCCAATATTGTTACTTGCCGAAATTGTTTGATAGATTCCACACTATTTGATAGAAAATTATCAAGATTGATTTTCCCGATTGCAGCAAAGCTCTTTGTAGGGAGAGGAAGAAGCGGTGGGTCTTTTGAGAAGATGGCTAAGATGGCAACTAATAACTTCTCTGTCGCTTTTTGTATAATCGACGACAGATTAATGCAAGAGGGAGGCATAAACGATGAAAACCATAGAATTGGATAAAATTCTAAGATGGCGATGTCCTGTTTGCAGCACTACCTATTTGTATTCTTTGAGAACTCTTTTCCCTGATACAGCGCCTGATAACATACCCCAGCCTCAAGGGGGAGACAGAATTGAATTCCCTGCAGGGAAAAACTGCGCTTGCGGTTTCAATTACCTTCAATTCTCAAAAATACCAGAATAAAGAGATCGTCATCCAATACAAAACCAAACTCTTTATGCCCTACTAATACAAACGAGGACCATTAAGCGACGTTGAAGTCAACCGGCTCACCAATGTCTGTGACACCTTTGATGAAAAGTTTGTTATTTGGACTCTCCTTGATACCACCTCAGGGTGATTTCTTTGGGTGCATTTCGGCAACCGGTGGTCGTTATGCGATCTTTATGCCCACACTTTCTATCCGTAATCGTTAACTCTTAAGTCTCGGGACATTTGCAGATTAGTAGGTGTAATCGATAAAGCTAAACAAATTAGGACTCTTGATAAGGAGAGTGCTCTATGACAATCCCTCTCGACCCCAGACAACTCGTCTCCCTTGAAGAACTCCTCATGTCCCAAGTGGTTCAACAAGAAGCCCTCACCAGATTGCTTGTGGAGAAAGGGGTGTTCACCAAGCAGGGGCTTCTGGGAATGGTAAGGGTGGTTAATTAGATGAGGCCTTGATCCCTTCTGATATGAATCTTCGCTGGTCACCCTAAAGTTTCATCTCTTCCAATGCCCTTGTTCTCCTAAATTGAAAATGTACCCCTTGTTTGAAATGTAACAAGAAGTGATTATACTTATAATCATGGTTATCGCACAAAAATAAAATTTGTTTCTGAGTAGTTTCAATTAGTTAGAGTCAAGATGAAAAAATTAGTGTTACGTAAAAATCATTTGTGGATATATGGGAAAGTATTTGTGGACATTTCTAGATTCCTATTTAGGTGAAATTCTTACGTTTCTTGAAAGTCATGATTTTAATAAAAATTAACAAAAACATCACCTTACATTTCAGCTTATAAAATAGCATTGTACTATGTTTTCAATATATTATTTCTTTAAATAGTCCACAAATGATTTTTACGTAACAAAGATGAAAAAATTAGTTGACTTTTCAGAATAATTTATTAAGAGTTAAGCTTTGGTGTCGCGTCTACACCCTTCTCAAGGCGGGGGGAACCCGGTCGCCCAGATTGGTGCCCGAAAGCAGGAAGAGAGCGGCTATTGCAGATCGTTTTATGTGAATAATGTAGACACGGTGCGTCAGATATTGACGATTTACCGAGCATGTGCCAAACTAGGAAAAATTACTTAGGCGTCCAAAAGTATCCACGCTGATGCCGAGTTCGGACAATCTTTCCTCTGTGGTGCTCCTGTATCCTTTCGGGACCACGATGTGGAATTCAGCGCCGGCTTTTTTGGCGGCGTCTGAAAAAAGAGACCACTGACTAGCGGTATGGTCGTCAAAGATGGATCTGGACGTCTCCGCCTCAAGGATGATCTTGGTGCCATTCTTGTCTGCGGTCAGGTCTGGAACGTGGTTTCTCTTTGTTCCGTAGATGACGTCGGGGCTTGGCATACCCGAAATGTCTGCTTTGATGTTCTGAAAGCGTTGGCTGGCGAAGTAACGGGCCATCATGTTAATAAGGTCTTGATGTTCTTTGGATTCTTGTGGATTCCTTTGCATCTGTTCCTCCTTGTATTGATTTGTGCTGTCAATACATAAAATCCGTCGAGTTTTGGAATTTGCCAAAATGTGGCAAATTTTTCTTCAAGCCGGTCTAATATCTTAGGAGGGCCCTGATGGAAAAGGATAGGGTTCTTCGTCTCCTCGAGGCCGCTGACTGGAAAGACATCATTTTGAAGCTCACCCATTATGCTCTCCAGAGGCAAGAGTCTACTCGTGGAAATCGGGAAGAGCTGACCAACTCCTAAAAGGAAAGACTCCTGAGGACATCGCATGCGAGGCAATCGAGAAGATCTGGGCCGGAACCAGGGATTGGGATCCTGAAAAGTACCCAAATCTGCTCACACACCTTAAGTGGATCGTCAAAAGCGACATAGAGCATTTGGCTTCCTCTATGGAGCATCAGACCATTGGCAGGCTCCCGAAACCTGAAGAAGGGGAAGAAGCGCCTGCAGAACTTCTCGACCCTTCTTCATTAATTCAGGGGAAAATTCCGACGCCGGAAGAAGAGCTACTCACCCGCGAGAAGAAAGACCTTGAAGAAAAGCTGAAAGACGAATTATACGCCATGGTGAAAGGGGACGAGGATCTTGAGACGCTCTTGCTGTGCTTTGAGGAAGGTATCGATAAGCCTGAGATAATCGCTGACCAAACCGGATGTGATGTCTCGAAGGTCTACAACCTCAAAAGAAAGCTTCTCCGTAAGGCGGCGAAAATACGCAGGATTCTAAGGCAAGGAGAATAGCATGAAGGACGAGAGAAAACGTAAACGCTTCATGGAATGTTTCTCTGACTTCATAAGCGACCCGGAAAACCTCACCCAGGAGGAACTGTTGGCTGAGATGGAGGAAGAAGGCATTGATACTACCCGGCTGGAATCGAGGGTTGCGGAGATCGTCAGAAAGGGTTCGGCAGAATGGCGGCTTGCCTGGCTCAGCAAAGCGAGAGAAAAACGGGAGGAAATCGAGAAAATATTGGAGTCCAGGCAGTTCACCAAAGGGGCCCAGGACCTGAAGAACAGGATCAAGGAAATTCTCAAAGGCAGCTACGGGCGAGCTGCCCTTTCCTACGCTGAAGCTTATCTTCGGAAAAAGGAGTCTTTCTCAGAAAAAGACCTCGAAAGCTTGATTGAAGACTTAGAGAATCTTGATCTTTTGGAAGGGCTAAGCAAGAAGAAGGATTGAATGAGCCAAGGAAGAAAGAGCTTTCTGCTTCCCTCAGCAAGGGCAGAAGAAATTATAAAAAGCCTTCAGATAAGAGACCCTGCCGAAATCCAGGTTAGGGATATTGCCATGGAGCGCGGGGCGTTTGTGAGAGAAAGGCTCCTGGAAGGCTCCGAAGCAAGGCTCGTAAGGAAGGGGAGCCTCGGCATAATAACCGTCAACAGTGGAATCCCCGAGGAGGGCCGAAAGAGGTTTGCAATAGCCCATGAGCTGGGGCATTTCGAGCTTCATACTGCCTCTCAGCTGATTCTTTGCACTGAGGAAGACATGTATGTCTGGAATGAGAATAAGGTGCAGGAGATTGAGGCAAATGAGTTTACGGCCAATATTCTGATGCCCAAAGACATTTTTGCGCGATATCTCAAAGCTGGGCAGCCAAACATGGACGCAGTCAAGGACCTCGCAGGAAGATTCAGGACAACACTCACGGCGACAGCATCGCGATACGTGGAACTTTCCTTAGAGCCCTGCGCTGTGGCCATCTCCAAGGAAGGCGTAATCAAGTGGTATAAGAAATCCCCAAGTTTCGACTTCCACGTAAAGGTGGGTGAGAAACTAAGCCCAAACACATATGCTTTTGATTTCTATGACGGTGTGGATTTGCCTCCCCGCCCAGAAAAAGCGCCTGCCTCTGCCTGGCTGGTCGGTGATGTCGATGATGAGGCTGAAATCTTCGAACATTCTTTAGCTCTCAGAAGTTACGCTGTGGTACTATCGCTATTATGGGTTCATGAGGAGGTGTGGTCAGCCCGCCGCCGATACGACGAGGACGAGCCTGAGTTCGACCTGACAAACCCCTTCACGCCCGATGGGAAAAGATGGCGGTGGTAAGACAGGGCATCCATATCATTATAAAGAATTGGTAAAGAATTGGACGTCCATTAAATTATAAATTTACAGACCAAGCCACATTTACCCCGTTAGAAATAATGCCCCGCTGCTCTGCAACGGGGTTACATTTTAAATAATTCCGATGGGGTTTAATGCCCTGCTGGAATTTCTAACGGGGTTTACTTACTTCTTTGAATGACACCAAGAGTAGGTATCGAGGAACCACGTGTTATAACCATCCTTACTGTGGACCTCTGGTTAACAGTATCCATCAAATGGCCATAAATGTCCACCTTTGCATTAATGCTGCTGTGGCTCTTCGGAGGGCAGGAAAGAATCGTCTATCCAAGCACCAAGAGGACAACGGGTTTACCTGTGGGTGAATTGATCCTCTGGCGAGGGATGTTCGCCCCGAAGGGAAGTTTGGAGTGGTATTACGGGTTTGCCCTGTACCATCTGTTACAGGGCTTGCCAGTGGGGCTTCATAAAGCAAATTTGCGGCATTTTCAGGGGTCCCATCATCCTTTGGGAATACAAGATCCGTCTCTCCTTTTGGGCATGCTAATTTCCATTTTTTCAATTCATGAACCAGCTCAGTAGCGAGTTCAACCTGACGTGTTTGATGCTCTGCTCGAATTTGATTTTTTTCTTAATATCTGATAATTTCTCATTATCAGAATAAGGAGGAACAGATTATGGAGGAATTTACAACAGGGAAAAAGCTGCTTAGGATTCGGCCGCGAGGACAACTGACCATACCCCGGGACATAAGGGAGGCTATGCATTTAGACGACGAAACCGCTCTTAACGTGTTCGCGATTGGAAAGGTTCTGCTGATGACCCCCAAGCGTCTGCAAAGGGCTTCGCTGGCCGCAGAAGTGGAGCGGGAGATGAAACGCCAGGGGCTGACGTTAGAAGACTTGCTTGATGATCTGAGGAACCAGAGGGAGCAGTATTTTGCAGAGACCTATCCCGAAAATTAGAGCCTTTGTTGACACGAGTGTTCTGATAGCTGGATTGGCCTCACCTGCTGGAGCATCTGGAGCCGTTTTGGACCTGTGCGAAGCAGAAGTCATGGAAATGGTGGTCAGCCGGCAGATCATCGTCGAGGCCGATCGGAATTTTTCGGCCAAACTGCCCAGATTGGTGGGTCGTTTTCGGCGGTTTATGCGGGATCTGGGCCCCGTCATGGTGGAAGACCCAGGAGAGGACTCCGTCAAGAGGGCTGCCAAGGTTGTTGGCCGTAAAGACGCTTCCATCCTGGCTGCAGCCAAAGAAAGTGGAGTGGATTTTCTAATCACACTTGACAAAAAGCACTTCCTCTCTCCAAGGGCCAGGAAAGGAGCGGGGTTGCCGGTAGTAACGCCAGCTGAGTTTCTTCAATATTTTGAAAATCTGTACCTAAAAGAATGATGCGAACTTTAGAATCCGGTTGCCGCCTCCAGAAATTTCGGGGGTTAGGCGAATTGGCCTAACCCTTTTTTTGGTTTATGATACCATTCTCACCATGCAAACTTTAGCCTTTGGGCTTTTCAACCTCTCTGGTCAGGTTGAGGTCGATATGAGGTCGATATAAGGGATCCTCACAAGGTATGTAAAGATTGCTCCGAGGTCGATGAGGATTTTATGAAAGGTAGGTGATAACTTATTAAAAATGATTTGAAGCTTCGATTGATATCGTTAGGCCGTGTTTTATAAAGAGTAGTTTCCCATCTTCTGCAGACTCATTATCCCCGTTTTAATAATCGCAGGACATTCCCGCTGAATATCTTTTGGCGATCGGCCTTGCTCAGAGGCACGTCTTCTACACTTTTTCTTGCATCCATCGTAAAGGCCTTTCCTCCGGTTGGATCCATTGGGGCATCAGAGCCAAAAAGGATGTGATCTGGACCAAAGAAATCATGAGCCATTTTTAAAATCAGTGGTTCATAGCCTTGGGTAGCCGTGTCGCAGTAAAACTTTTTAAAATGGTTAATATAGGGGTGAGAGATATGAGTGGGTTGTCTCTCTCCAGTATTCTGCTCAAAGTAGTCCCAACCATACTGCATCCGTTTGGCAAACAGAGGAATAAGAGCACCATGGTGATGAGTAACTAATTTTAGTTCGGGATATCGCTCGTAAACACCGCTGAAGACGATTCTAACCATTGCGGTTGAGCTATCGAGCAACCAGGACAGGGTCTGCCAAATCTGGAATTTAGAGCCTTTCTCACCCACATAATCCGGGTAAATAGGTGGTCGGGAAGGATGAATCCAGAGAGGGACGTCCAACTCAACGGCTTTTTTATAGAGAGATTCATAATGGGGATGATCAGGTGGTTTGACCGTTGGTCCAACAACAAAAAATCCTCCCACAAACTTCAATGTGCGGACAGCCCGTTCAAACTCCGTGAGCATGATTTCTGGGTTAGTGGTCGGGAGGAGAGCAACCCCCATCAATCGATCCGGTCGTTTGTCCACAATGATAGCCAGCTCCTCATTGAAGATCCGGGCAGCTTCGGCGCATAAGTTCGGGTTGGCGTGGACCGAAGGGGTGGTCTCTAACCACGGGAGCGGAACTAAAACGCTGAGATCGACACCACACGCATCCATAAGGGCAAGACGTTTGTCCACGTTAATGAGAGCTGGGGTATTGGCAAACAGGTTTCTGAAAATGTGAGGTCGAACATTGCTGGTTTTCTCTAAAAAATCAATGATGGTCATCATCGAAAAATGGCAATATGAGTCAATCCGGTATTCTTTTTCTGAGGCCGCTGCTTCGCGTTGAAGCCCTTTTGTTGGAGAAGTAGACATCAGTTCTGTACTGAGCAGACTGGACATCATTAAAGCCCTTTTTAAAAAATCTCTCCTCTTCATATTACCCCTCTGCATTTGATATTGGTTATTGGTTCTTCAACCGCTCCTTTTTCTCACGAAAATGACATAAAATCCTTCAGATGATGCTTTCGCTTCATAACATATCAAGCTCAAAAGCACCACGCTTACCCCCAAGTATTTTCCATCTTTTCCACCAATCCGGTTCTTTCACCTAATTTCTCCGATCACATAATGAAGAAGTCGTGGAGGGCTTCACCTTGACAGGGTCTCTAATTTCATTATAACTTAAAAAAGTTATTGAATGGAAGATAAAAAGGTTTTAAAAAGGAGAAGAGATGATGGAAGAGAAGATGGATCAAGCAAAGAAGATCTTAAAAGATTGGAAAGGGGATTCTTACACGTGCGGAGAAGATGTGCTCGAAGTGACGGGGAAGTATGTTTGGCAGTATGGAAAGAAGGCAACCCTTGTGGTCACGGAATTGGGTCAAGCCTGGATTGAGAAGCCTCTTGAACAGGTGAAGTCAAGCCTAAAGGCGAATGGAATCGAATTTGAAACTGTAGGCGGCGCAAGACCGAATGCTCCTCGGGAGGATGTGTATCGGATTAGCCTTCAGGTGGCTCGTTTAAAATCGGATGTCGTCGTTGCTCTCGGAGGAGGGAGCACCATTGATGCGGCCAAGGCTGCAGCTGTACTCAATAGCTATTCCCCTGGGGAAGTAACGGAGATTTTGGGTGCCAGTATCGGTGATGCGGATTCGATCGACCCTTATTTTGGGACTGGTTTAGTGACCAAGATGAAGGAGAAGACGGGTAGACCGGTCATGCCTGTCGTCGCTATCCAGACCGCTGCTAGCTCAGGAGCCCATCTGACGAAGTATTCAAATATCACTGATCCGGTCACCGGACAAAAGAAGTTGATTGTGGATGAAGCCATTGTTCCTCCTGCATCGGTATTCGATTTCAAGATTACGATCGATTCGCCGATGAGCTTGACCTTGGACGGAGGTCTTGATGGGATTGCCCACGCCTGGGAGGTCTTCATGGGTGCGAGCGGTCCTTCTTACGAAAAGGTGACCGAGGTGGCTGGATTATGTATCCAACTGATTGTTTATGGCCTCCAAAAGGTAAAAAAGGATAAGAAGGATCTTGAGGGAAGAGTTGCCCTTGGACTCGGCACCGATTTAGGCGGATATTCGATCATGCTCGGAGGGACGAGTGGTCCCCATCTTGGAAGTTTCTCCTTGATTGATATCCTCAGTCATGGAAGGGCATGCGCCTTGTTAAATCCCTATTATACTGTCCTCTTCGCTCCAGTGATCCAGGACCAACTGAGGACCGTTGGTGCAACCTTTAAGGAAGCGGGTTATATTAAAGAAGAGATGAAGAACTTGAGCGGAAGAAATCTGGGATTGGCCGTGGCGAATGGGATGATCGCTTTTGCAAAAGATCTGGACTTCCCAACGACCTTGAAGGAGGCTGGAGCTACTTTGGAGCATATCGACAGGATGCTCACCGCTGCAAAGAATCCCCAGCTGAAGATGAAACTCCAGAATATGCCAACCCCAATGGATGCGGAAAAGGGAGATTTGGACCGGTTGATGAAGCCGGTTTTGGAAGCAGCTTTCACGGGAGATCTGAGTCTGATTCCTTAGTTATGCGTTCGGAGTAGGGGCGATTCATGAATCGCCCCTACAGAGCTCCGAACATACAGAAGGTGGGACGATGGCAATTGAGATTATAAAGGCTATTAAAAAGATCCATACGAAAGATTGGAAGAAAGTCCATGTGGAGTTTGGTCGAAATTCTTTGGAGATCTTTGTACCTCCGAACTGTGTTGAACTGACCATGAAGGACTTGCCTATTTTGCCAGATCCTCAAAAAGCGATTGAGGAGGCTTTCTTAAACCCCATTAGCAGTGCCCCTTTGGAGGAGATCATCCGGAAAAAAGGGAAACCTCCGGGAGAGATGTCGGTGGCCATTGCGGTTTCAGACATCACGAGACCTGTTCCTTATAAGGGAGAAAGCGGCATCCTTCCTCCTTTGTTAAGGCGCTTAGAGTCTTCAGGGATCAAGAAAGAGAACATCAAGATCATTGTGGCAACGGGCATGCATCGGGCGAGTACGTACGAAGAGAAAGTGGAGATGTACGGAGAGGATGTTGTTGAACAGTACACGATCCTTGATCACGATTGTGAGAATAATGATCTTTTAGAAAGCATAGGAAAGACGAAAAGAGGGACCCATGTTTATGTCAATCGGGACTTTTATTTTGCGGACCTGAAGATCGCCACAGGACTTGTCGAGAGCCATTTTTTCACTGGGATCTCCGGTGGGAGAAAGTCCGTCTGTCCCGGATTGGTAGATGTAAAGACCATCCAGAAATTTCACGGCCCCTACTATCTTGAAGATCCCAATGCCACCAACCTCATCCTCGAAGGGAATCCATGCCATGAGGAGGCTCTGGAAGTTGCTCAGACCGTTGGGGTTGATTTTGTTATTAATGTCAATCTCGATAAAGATTTGCGCCTCATCCGGGTCTTCACCGGTGATATGGTGGAGGCGAATTTGAAGGCCTTTGAAATGATCAAGGGTTATGCGGAAATCCCTCTAAATGAGGAGTTCGATATCGTTCTCACTCATAGCGGATATGTTGGAAGAGATCATTACCAGACTGCAAAGGCAGGGGTCGGTGCTATTCCGGCTGTGAAGGATGGTGGTATCATCATCATTGCTGCCAACAACCGAGACACCCTCGAGCCTATCGGATCGCCTGAATATAAGAGTCTCATCCATCTTCTGAAATTACAGGGTCCGGATGGATATCTGGAGTTGATACGGACTCCTCACTGGCGATTTACAAAAGACCAATGGGAGCCTGAGGTCTGGGGGAAGGTGCTGAGAAAGGTGGGAGAGGAAGGATTAATTTACTGCACCATCGAAATTTCGAGAGAGAATCACTGCATCCTACCTGGAGTCTGTGGTCTCGATTTTCTCAAGGGGAAGATTAAGAGGCCGACCATTGAAAAAGCCCAGGAGATGGTTCAGAACGCAGTCCTCTTTGCTGTTTATCGATACCGTGAAAGAGGTATCGAGCCCACCATGGCATTCATCCGCGAAGGTCCCTATGCCGTTCCTATTCTTCGAAAGTAGCACCGGTATAGGCGGACTGGACAAGTTTGGCATACCTTTTCAGATAGCCCTTTAGCTCCCTTTTTGGTGGTTTCCACTCCGATAATCTCTTCTTCAAATCTTCATCGGAGATAAGGAGATTCAATCTTTTACCGGGGATATCGATCTCAATCATATCCCCATTCTGAACCGCAGCAATGGGACCTCCCTCCGCAGCCTCTGGAGAGATATGACCTATTGCAGCCCCACGACTTCCGCCTGAAAAACGGCCGTCTGTGAGCAAAGCCACATCCCGGTCTCTTCCTACGCCTACGATGGCAGAAGTCGGAGCTAACATCTCCCTCATCCCTGGTCCGCCTTTTGGACCTTCATATCGGATGACGACGACTTCACCTTTTTCGATCTTTCCATCGAGGATCGTCCTCAGGGCATCTTCCTCAGAATTGAAGACCCTGGCTGACCCTCGGTGCTTGAGCATGGCATCATCGACGGCTGACCGCTTCACCACTGCACCTTTGGGTGCCAAATTTCCGAAGAGGACAGCCAGGCCTCCAGTGGGATGGTAAGGTCTTTCGATAGGTCGGATCACTTCGGGATTCTTGTTCTTCTTTCCTCTGAGATTCTCTCCAACTGTTTTTCCGGTTATGGTCAACGCATCTAAATGAATCAGACCCCCTCGATTCAATTCAAGCATCAGGGCAGGGATTCCGCCAGCCTGATGAAGCTCTAAGAGATGAAGAGGTCCGCCGGGCGCCATGTTGCAGAGGTGGGGAACCTTTTCAGTGAATTCGTTGAAGGTCTCAAGAGAGAGTCCGATCCCAGCCTCTCTGGCGATTGCAGGGAGATGAAGCGATGTATTGGTCGACCCTCCAAAAGCCATATCCACAGTCACTGCATTTTCAAAGGCCTTCTTTGTGAAGATCTTAGAGGGTCGCAAGTCCTGTTTAACCAGATCCATGATTCGAATTCCGGTTTCCTTTGCTAAACGAATTCGCTCAGAAAAGACGGCAGGGATCGTGCCATTATAAGGAAGAGCAAGACCAAGCACTTCGGATAGACAATTCATTGAGTTTGCAGTAAACATACCGGCGCAAGAACCCACTCCCGGGCATGCGCAACCTTCAACCTCTTTCAAATCATCTAAGGTCATCTCTCCGACCTTTACCTTACCAACACATTCAAAGACTGTGATCACATCGAATGCTCTCCCCTGGAATTCACCTGTGAGCATTGGGCCGCCACTTATGATAATGGCTGGAATGTCAAGCCTGGCTGCGGCCATCAGCATTCCCGGGACGATCTTGTCACAGTTCGGGATGAGCACCAGCCCATCGAAGGGGTAGGCCATGGCCATCGATTCAATGGAATCAGCAATCAATTCCCTTGAGCTGAGTGAATACCTCATACCCTCATGTCCCATGACAATACCATCGCAGACCCCTACGGTGCAGAACTCGAGCGGCGTTCCTCCTGCCATTCGGACTCCCGCTTTGGCAGCCTCCGAGATTTGATGGAGATGGAGATGGCCTGGAATGACCTCGTTGGCAGAGTTAGCAATTCCAATCATAGGCCGTTCAATCTCATCATCTGTTAAACCCAAGGCCTTGAAAAGGGAACGATGGGGAGCTCTTTCGAGTCCTTTTTTCATTGCATCAGATCGCATTCTCTTCTCCTTTCATCTCAGAAATAACGTGACCGTGTCCGTGTTCGTCAAGGGTTTTTCACACTTCTAACATAAGATTTTTACTGAAACAAGAGAAGGGTTGACAAAAAAAACCAAAAGCTATAAATATATTTTTAAACGATTCACGAGTCGCGAAGAGCCAAGAAATGCCTGGGTGGCGGAATTGGTAGACGCAAGGGACTTAAAATCCCTCGGTGGTTCACCACCGTGCCGGTTCAACTCCGGCCCTAGGCACCAATTAAAAAGGGGTTGGGAAAATAGATTCCCAACCCTTTTTCTTTATCGTGTTATCACCCCGACATCTATATCCTCTTCCTTGATTCTTCGAGGTAGTTTTAGTATAGTTTCCATAAAATATTAGGTTATGGGCTCGAGGTTTAAGGCTTAGGCGGGGTTAGACTTCGTCGTGAGCTCAGTCGAACGAAAACCCCGCCTATCGGTATGGGAAAACGAGAAATGGTCTCAGAGGAACAGGTCGTTCAAAGGTTTCCTCATCGCTGTCCTTATTGTGATCAACTAATCTCTTATGATCAATTTGATCTGAAGGTCGGTGAGAATGAGATTCAATGTCCCTCCTGCCAGAAAATCTATATCAAGGTAGTTTCTGATCCTTGTCGGGAAGGAGAGACGGATAGATAGATGCAGAAGTCGCAACCTAAACATTTTAGAAATCGTCTTTTGACACCTATTCAATATGTGAAGGGGGTTGGGCCGAAGCTTGCCAAGCTCTTTGAGAAGAAAGAAATTCGAACGGTTGAAGATGGCCTCTACTTTCTCCCCAGGTGCTACGAGGATCGTCGGAATCTAAAAAAGATATCTGAGTTGAAGGCGGGAAGGAAGGAGACGGGCTTTGGCGAGATTCTCCTTTCGGGAATGGCTTTCTATCAGAATAAGCGAAAGAGGGTCTTTGAGGCGGTGGTTGGAGATGGGAGCGGTGCAATTACGCTGAAGTGGTTTCGTGGCAACGAACGATATCTTAGGGATCGGTTTAAAAAGGGACGAAGATTGATCTTCTCTGGAGAGGTGACGTGGTTTAGGGATCACAGGGAGATTCACCATCCAGATGTGGAGATGGTGGATGGGGATATGGAGAAGGACTCCCTCAACTTTAAGCGAATCGTTCCGATCTATTCCGAAACAGAAGGGCTTCACCAGAGAACCCTAAGAAGGTTAATGAAGAATATATTAGACGGATATGCCGATGAGCTTTCGAGCCCGATCCCCCAAGAGATCATAGAGCGGCAGGATCTGATCGATTTTCCAGAGGCCTTTCGAAGAGTCCATTTTCCTCCAGACGGGGAATCGATGGAGGCGCTCAATCTCCATCGCTCAGACGGGCACCGCCGGATCATCTTTGACGAATTTTTCTTTCTGGAACTCGGGCTCGCCTTGAAGAAAAAAGGAACAGCACTGGAAACGGGGATCTCTTTTCAAAACGATGGCGTCTTAGTTCAGAGACTATTAGATCTCCTCTCTTTTCAATTAACTCGCGCTCAAGAGAGAGTTTGGGCTGAGATTAAGGAAGATTTAAAGAGACCTCATCCCATGAACCGACTCATTCAGGGAGATGTGGGAAGCGGGAAGACAGTTGTTGCTCTCCTTGCTTGTCTTTATGTGATTGAGTGCGGTTACCAGGCCGCCATCATGGCGCCGACGGAGGTGTTGACAGAGCAACACTACCTCAATCTCCACCGATGGGTTGAACCATTGGGAATTAATGTAGCTCTCCTGACGAGTAGCATCAAGGGGTCAGAGAGAGAGGATCTTTATGGTCGAATTCGGAGAGGAGATATTCAACTGATTATCGGAACCCATGCCATCATTCAAGAAGCGGTTGAGTTCTGTCGCTTGGGCCTCGCTATCATTGATGAACAACATAAATTCGGTGTGGTCCAAAGGGGGCTTTTAAAGAAGAAAGGAGAGAACCCTGATGTATTGGTGATGACGGCGACGCCCATTCCCAGGACGCTTGCCATGACCATCTACGGAGATCTGGATGTCTCGGTGATCGATGAAATGCCACCGGGCAGGATGGCCGTGGAGACAAAAGTCTTTCCAGAGTCCGCCCGGGAGAGAATCTACCGAATCGTGGATGAGGAAGCGAGAAAAGGCCGTCAGGCCTTCATCGTCTATCCATTAGTGGAGGAATCCGAAAAACTTGACCTGCGAGATGCCACTCGCATGGCCGAGCACCTTCAAAATGACATCTTTCCAGAATTTCGGGTCAGCCTGCTTCACGGCCGAATGAAGAGTGATGAGAAGGAAGCGATCATGATGGAGTTTAAGGATGGGAAGATACAGATATTGGTCGCTACGACAGTTATTGAGGTAGGGATTGATATTCCCAATGCCTCTGTCATGATAGTGGAGCATGCAGAGCGTTTTGGCCTCTCTCAACTCCACCAGCTGAGGGGAAGGATCGGCAGAGGCCGTTATCCCTCGAAGTGTATTCTGTTAGCTCAATACCGATCCTCTGAAGAGGCAAGGGTTCGTCTTCGGGCAATGGAAAGGACGAATGACGGATTTCAGATTGCCGAGGAGGATCTGACACTCAGAGGCCCAGGAGAATTCTTTGGTATCCGGCAATCGGGATTCCCAGACTTCAGGGTGGCTCACCTGGTTCGCGATACCCCAATTTTGATTGAAGCAAGAAAAGAGGCCTTTCGACTTATTCAAGAGGATCCGGAACTGATTCGACCCTCCCATTCCACCTTAAAGGATGTGTTGAGGAGGCGGTGGAGAGGAAGACTTGAACTGGCCAGTATTGGCTGAGATTGATTGAAAAGAAAGAAAAAGTGTGTTAATCGTGGAATGAAAAATTCCCCCTTTACTAAAGGGGGGCAGGCGGGATTAATATGTATATTGCTTTGAAAGGAATGGAGTATGGAACCATTCCATCCTGAGGGTTCGGGATTTCATCGGATGATGAGGCTCCCCCCTTATATCTTCGGCATTATCAATCAGCTGAAGATGGATGCAAGACGAAGGGGAGAAGATATCATCGATTTGGGCATGGGAAACCCTGATATGCCTACGCCCAAACATATTGTCAATAAGCTGATCGAAGCTGTAAAAAATCCAAGAAACCACCGGTACTCTGCTTCAAAAGGGATTTATAAACTTCGGCTGGCCATCACCGACTGGTATCGAAGACGCTTCGATGTTGAGCTCGATCCAGAATCAGAGGCTGTCGTCACAATCGGTGCCAAAGAAGGTGTCGGACACTTGGCACTGGCCACCCTTGGCCCAGGAGATGTTGTCCTCGTTCCTGATCCCACCTATCCCATCCACGCCTATTCAGTGGTGATTGCAGGAGGGGATCTGCGCTCAGTCCCCTTAGTGGGTGAGGGTGACTTCTTTCAACGTTTGTTAACGGCGACGAGACAAAGCTGGCCACACCCAAAGATGCTGATTATAAGTTTTCCCCATAATCCAACGACGAAAGTGGTCGACCTCGATTTCTTTGAAGACCTCGTGGCCTTTGCAAAAGACCACCAACTGATGATTGTCCATGACTTCGCTTACGGCGATATTGTCTTCGATGGTTATCGAGCACCCAGTCTCCTTCAAGTCAAAGGGGCAAAGGATGTGGGTGTAGAATTCTTCTCTCTCTCCAAAAGTTACAACATGCCGGGTTGGCGGGTTGGGTTTGCTTTGGGGAATGCTGAGATGCTGGCCGCTCTGGCCAAGCTGAAGAGCTACTTTGACTATGGGATCTTTCAACCCGTTCAGATTGCGGCCATCATTGCTCTCAATGAAGATCAGAGTTGCGTTGAGGAGACTGTGGAGGAATACCGGAAGAGGAGGGATACCCTCATCTATGGATTGAAAAGAGTGGGTTGGGAAATCGAGAAGCCGAAAGGAACGATGTTCGTGTGGGCAGAGATCCCCAAGCCTTTTAAAAAGATGGGGTCAGTGGACTTTGCAAAGTTGTTATTGAGAGAAGGGAAAGTGGCTGTTTCTCCGGGAGTCGGTTTTGGTGAATATGGAGAAGGTTTTGTACGGTTTGCACTGGTCGAGAACGAGGCCCGTATCAAGCAGGCAGTTAAAGGGATCCAGAAGGTTTTAAAATAAGGCTGATGAAGATAAATTCCAAATCCCAAATTCCAAATCTCAAATAAGCTCCAAACTCCAATGACCAAATGATTAAAACTGGTTTGTTTAGAATTTGGAAAATTGGAATTTGTTTGTGATTTGGTGCTTGGAATTTGGTGCTTATGGCTGATATATTTAGAATGAATTGATTAGATAAAAAGGGAAGGGTGACATGAAAGAGATCAAGGTCGGTCTGATCGGTTTCGGGACGGTGGGTGTGGGTGTGGTAAGGATTCTTCAGAGAAATTCAAGGCTGATCGAAAAACGCATGGGTGCGAAGATCGTATTAAAACGGGTTGCGGATATCGATTTAAGAACGGATCGTGGAGTGAAGTTGAAGTTAGGGATTCTCACCCGCAGGGCTAAGGATTTGATCGAAGATCCTGAGATCGACATCATCATGGAGTTAATTGGAGGAATTGAGCCTGCGAAAACCTATATCCTGAAGGCCATTCGGAACAAAAAACATATTATTACTGCGAATAAAGCCCTGCTTGCCCTTCACGGCGATGAGATCTTCAGAGAGGCCCATCGCTTCGGTGTCGATGTCAACTTCGAGGCTTCGGTCGGCGGTGGTATACCCCTTATTCGATCGATTAAGGAAGGTCTGGTGGCCAACCGCATCCAGTCAATCTTCGGAATTTTGAATGGAACGTCGAACTATATCCTATCCAAAATGACGAACGAGGGTAAGAGTTTTAAAGAGGTTTTAAAGGAGGCTCAAGAGAGAGGGTATGCGGAGGCCGACCCAACCTATGACATTGAGGGCATTGATGCAGCCCACAAACTCGCTATTCTCATTCGCCTTGCCTTTGGAACCCCGATCCGATTCGAAGAGATCTTCATCGGTGGAATTTCCGAGATCACACCCCTTGATATCCAATTTGGCCGGGAATTCGGGTATCGAATAAAACTCTTGGCCATCGCCAAAATCGATGAGGGAAAGATTGAGGCTCGAGTTCATCCTACGTTGATTCCGGAAGGGCATCTGCTCTCCACAGTGGAAGGGGTATTTAACGCCATCTATATTAAGGGTGATGCGATTGGGCCAACCCTCTTCTATGGCCAAGGAGCGGGTCAAATGCCTACCGGCAGTGCAGTGGTGAGCGACCTGGTAGAACTGGGAAGAAATCTTCTTGTCCAAGCCAAGGGGCGTCGGGTGCCCCTCCTCTCGTTTCAGGAGTCCGCGATTGAAAGAATTTCCCTTAAGAAGATGGAAGATGTGGTAATGCCTTTTTATATGAGGTTCTCCGCACTCGATCGGCCTGGGGTGCTTTCAAAGATTTCAGGAATATTGGGGAAGAATGACATTAGCATCGCTTCGGTCATACAGAAGGGAAGGCAGATCAATGGCGCAGTGCCTGTGGTGATGATGACTCATGAGGCCAAAGAAAAGAATGTTCATCGAGCTTTGAGAGAGATTGATCAGCTCGGTGTGATCTTAGGAAAGACGATGTTCATCCGTGTCGAGAATGAATTGGAATGAAAAAAACAAGCACCAAATAACAAGCACCAAATCCCAAATAAATCCCAATGAACAAAATTCAAAATTCTAAACAATATGATTTAGAGCATAGGACATTTGAATTTGCTAAAAATGTTGCACTTTATGTAAAAAAACTCCCTAAGAATATTTCAAATTTAGATTATGGGAAACAAGTCATAGGTGCCTCAGGTTCTGTTGGAGCAAATTATATAGAAGCGAACGAAGCTTTAAGTAAAAAAGACTTCTTGATGAGGATAAAGATATGCCGGAAAGAAGCCAAAGAATCAGCTTATTGGTTAGGATTAATTCTTGAAACAAATGGAGAGAAATATAGGTCAGAAGGAAGAAGATTTTTAGATGAGGCTACAGAATTAAGAAAGATATTTTCTTCTATCCTTGTCAAGTCGGAATAGTTTGGGTCATTTGGAATTGGAAATTGTAATTTGTTTGTGATTTGTAATTTGGGATTTGGAATTTGGAACCCATTTCCGAAAAAGTTAAGCGTTGAAAACTTAACTGGTTAGCTAAGAGGGATCAAAAAGGAAAGTAAAATGTGGCGCGGGGTTGTGCGAGAATATTGGGATTATTTACCGGTCAGAAGGGAAGAGTCTATTGTTACGCTGTTGGAGGGGAATACCCCTCTTATCCCTTCTTCCCGGATCGCCAAAGAGGTTACTTCAGGAATTGACCTCTATTTTAAGTATGAGGGGCTCAACCCCACGGGCTCATTCAAAGACCGTGGGATGACGGTGGCCGTCTCCATGGCTAAAGAGATGGCCTCCAAAGCCGTCATCTGCGCATCAACAGGAAATACCTCTGCCTCGGCCGCAGCCTATGCAGCGAAAACGGGAATGAAGGCCTATGTTCTCATTCCTGAAGGAAAGATCGCCCTCGGAAAATTGTCTCAGGCCATGGCTCACGGCGCTCAGGTGATTCAAATCGAAGGAAACTTCGATGAGGCCCTTCGCATCGTGAGAGAAATTTCCGAAACAGAACCTATCACCTTGGTCAACTCACTCAATCCCTATCGGATTGAAGGCCAGAAGACGGCCGCCTTTGAAATTATTGACCACTTAGGGTTTGTGCCCACATACCATTGCCTTCCCGTTGGAAATGCTGGAAACATCACCGCATATTGGAAGGGATATAAAGAGTATTGGGAGAAGAATAGAGCCGATGGACTTCCAAAGATGTTGGGATTTCAGGCGGAGGGCGCAGCGCCCATCGTCAGAGGAAGGGTGGTTGAACGTCCTGAGACCATTGCCACAGCCATCCGGATCGGAAATCCCGCCAGTTGGAAGCAGGCAGTAGCCGCCCGGGATGAATCCGGAGGATTGATCGATATGGTGAGCGACGATGAGATCCTTGATGCCTATCGGATGATGGCAGGCCTGGAAGGGATCTTCTGCGAGCCCGCCTCAGCAGCTTCTCTGGCTGGAGTGATTAAACTTGACCGGAAGGGTTTCTTTAAAAAAGGCGATGTGGTGGTGCTGACGATTACAGGACATGGGCTGAAGGATCCCGACATCGCCATTCGGGTCTCTCAAAAACCTGTTTCTCTCCCTCCAAAAAAAGATGCAGTATTAAGATATTTGAATCTACAGTAATCTGATTTACGAAGAATCTATATTAAACAGTGTGCTATCCATGATGTGAAATAACCAAGCTCCAACCACCAATAAACAAATAATCACCAAAATCCCAATGACCAAAATCAAAAATAAAAGTTTAATTTAACCGTTTGGTTACTTGGTCATTGGTGATTCGAATTTATTTGGAATTTGGTAATTGGAATTTAATTCAAGTGAAGGCAGCCTTCATTTACACTGATGCCTACCTCGATTATGATTATGGACCAACCCATCCTTTAAAGATCATCCGGCTCAAATTGACCTACGAACTGATCCATGCCTACGGACTCTTGGACTTGCCTTCTGTTCAAACCGTGATCACAAGAAGAGCGGAGGAAGAGGATTTAGCCGTCTTCCATAGCAGGGAGTATCTAAATATCCTAAAAGAGGCCAGCGAAGGCTATCTGAGGGGAAATGCATACTCATTTGGACTTGGGCCGGGAGACAATCCTATCTTCCCTGGGCTTTACAATTGGTCCCTTCTGGTGACCGGAGCGACCCTTCAGGCAGTCGATTTTGTGGCGAGTGGCAAAGGAGAGATTGCCTTCAACATCGCAGGAGGCCTTCACCATGCAATGAGATCGAGGGCCTCTGGCTTCTGTTATATCAATGATCCGGTGATCGGAATCTTGAAACTTTTGGAGCATGGCAAGAGGGTGGCATATATCGATATCGACGCACACCATGGGGATGGGGTTCAGAAGGCATTCTATCAGACTAATAAGGTCCTGACCATCTCGCTCCACGAAACCGGTTATACCCTTTTTCCTGGAACCGGTTTTGAGTATGAAATTGGAGAGGGGGAAGGCGGAGGATATGCTGTGAACCTTCCCTTTCCTCCCTATACCGATGATGAAGTCTACGTCTGGGCTTTTGAAGAGATCGTACCTCCGCTCGTCCGCGCCTTTCAGCCCGATGTGGTGGTCACCCAATTAGGAGTGGATTCCTTTTACAATGATCCATTGACCAATCTTCATCTGTCCATCCTGGGCTTCGAAAAGGTCCTTCAAAGGATCAAAGAGTTAGCCCCCCGCTGGGTGGCCTTGGGCGGAGGAGGATACGATATTTCGAATGTGGCCCGGGCTTGGACATTGGCCTGGGCAGCGATGAATGGGATCGAATTGAATGACGAAATTCCAAAGTCGTATCTGGAAAAGGCAGCAAGAGTTGGAGTCTATGAGAAAGAATTGAGGGGTGGACCTAAATTCTCTTCCAGCAGCCAGAGTAAAGAGATCAGAATCGAGGTAGAACGTATCGTCAATTACTTAAAGAAAACAGTTTTCCCAAAAATAGGTGCCTAATTCTTTTTGTTGTTCTTACCTTACATCCATTTTACCCCCTTAGGTGGTGCCACAATTACTTTTTTCTCTCTTTTTGATATTGACTTTTCCCTAACCTTTTAGTAATTTTCTATCAAAATGGAGGCCATGTATTACAGTCCTTAAACCCTTTCACCATTCATAGGGTGGGCATATGGTCTGGAGATCAATTGAGACCCCATTTCTAAAAAGGAACGGGGTTTTTTTGTCTCATTTACCCCGTTGTGGAATAGTTAACAGAAGGAGAGGGTTATGAGCGAGATTTATCTGGAGCTTACTATCGCGAACATTAAAGACCCGGAACGGCAGCAAAGGGTTTCATTTCTGGTGGATACCGGGGCAACCAGAGCTCGGGTGTCAAAAGAGATCGCTGAAGCTCTTGGGATAGAACCGTCTGGGACTGTCCCATTAGAACTGGCAGACGGGAGCATTCGGGAACTGCCTTACGGATTATGTCTTTTTGCTTATAACGGAGAACCCATCGCAGGGGATGTTGTTATTGGTCCATCAGGCTGTGAACCACTTGTTGGGACCCATGTTTTACAGGATTTCCGATTGATCGTTAATTTAGAAAGTCACGAAGTGACCCGTGGTCGGGCAATGCGGGCAAAGTAAGGATAGGGTTGCGTGATGGCCAGAATTCAGATCTCAAATGATCCATCTGGTCATATAATCGTTTCCTTCTCTTATAATCCCTCCATCGTTACAAAGATTAAGGCCATTGAAGGACGCAGATGGCATCCTGTCGAAAAACATTGGAATTTCCCTAAGTTAGACTGTATGTTGGAAAAGATTTTGAAGGTTTTTGGGGACAACGAAGTCCAAATAGACCCTACGTTAAAAACCGCCACTTCCAAAGTAAAAGATACTCCCTCGCCCCTTGTGGGAGAGGGCCAAACCCCTGTTCCCTCTCCCCTTGGGGGAGAGGGTGGGGGTGAGGGGTATCATCTCGAAGACCTGCGGAGGGAGTTTGTTTCAAGGAAATACAGTTACAAAACAATCATATTCAGGAACTCTTGGGGCAATTCCATAGCAAAACGACTGAAATCTATACTCACGTGAGCACGAAAAGCTTGGGAAAGATAATGAGCCCTTTAGACACCCTTGAGTTAGTGAAAGGAGGTGATGACTGACATTATTTGTCAGGCGGAAGGTTTCTGGCGATACTGCCAGAGTTAGAATATCCGCACCAAGTGCTGATATCACCCCCAAATCGGGAGTATATCAGCACCAGGTGAGGATGTGAACGAGTTGACCAAAATGACGCTTCGCTCGAACGCCTGGGCGGCGTTCGCATTTTGCTCAACGGCTGGCGGGCGAGCGAAAGGCTTCAGCCGAAAATCAACCGAAGGAATTTCTAACGACCGTAGGTAGTGAGCGAAGCGTCACTTCGGCCAACAGACGGTTGAACGCCTGCCTGTCGGCAGACAGGGCTGAAGCCAAAATGCCCATAAAGGGCACTTCGCTCCCCCGCCAGCCGTTATCCGCTCAGTGCGGGCTGAAAGGAGGTTATTCCAATGAAGGGTGCCAACGAAACACGGGTTCAATCGCTCATTATCCAGATGATAGTCCTTTGTCTATCTTTGATTGTATTAGATTCTGGTGCATGTTGGGCTGCTGAACAAACACCGGTTGGGGGAGTTATCCAAGGACGCTTCGTGTGGATGGATAATACCCCTGTGGCCAATTGCAGGGTCAAGTTAGTAGATAAAATCGACATTTCTAAGCCGGCTCCAATGGTTCAGAATATCGCTATCAGTAGAGATGCGCAGGTTAGAGAAATTGATGTCGATGCCGAAGGGAGATTTCGTTTTACGAATCTGCCAGCAGGCAAATATTACTTCTTTTTTAAATCACCCGATATCTTTGAAGGCCCTGAATGGGTTTATCGGTATACTGACGACCCCTCTCCTCACGCCCACGTTTTGGGATTCATGCACAAACCAGACGAGTACAATGTTGTTGAAGGAGTTATTACGAACATTCCGGATATTGAACTTGTGCGTCTCATTGTGCCAGACAACCCTCTCGCCATACCTGACAAAAATGGAGTATTCTATTTTCAATGGCCCAAGCATAACTCGGGCAAGTTCTCCCGTATAACTATCAAGCATCAAGATTACACAGGTCCTTTGAAGCATCTCTTATATGGCTCTCATGAAGTCACAGGAAACACGTATCAGATACCTAATGATAACCCCCTTTATCCAGGTAAACATAGTTTTCGAGTTGAAATAATGACACCAACTCTTCGTGTATTCGCAAAAAGCAAGGAGATGTATTTTGTAGTTCCCGGTGAAGTATTATTTTTACGTGTTAACGAAGATAAGTTGGATCATAGCAGAAGGACAATTAATTGGTTTGGATCGGACTCTATCAAGTCTGTCAGAATTTCAACAGATGACGGTAGCTTCAACATGACGACCAGCGAGCACTCCGTTAAACTACCACCAGTGACTGCCTCAAGGCATTTGAATTTTTATGCTCTGGATGCCGTGGGGAACGAGCTGATTCCAGGGTGGATGGTATTTTTCTGGCAATCGGAAACAAAGTCTAATAAGAAATAGCCGCAACGGACAGATAACAACGGCACAAACAGGACACTCAAATCCTCTCTGCTCCGTTTGTGCCCCACAAGTTATCTACAATTGCGGGCAAGGAAAGGAGGATTAGATGAAAACACAAAAGCCCTTTTTGATCATAGTGTTAGTTCTTACATCCTTCATTATTCAAGGATGTGTTGGTCTTTTGTTCGATGCTGCTATGGAATCTGTGGGGATAGCTAAATGGCGCCCAATTACACTCAATAAAACCCCCTTTTTGACAGAAAACAGTCCTTTGGGTTCTATTCCTCCCCTAAGCATCTGTATCATGAAGTTTAAGGACGACCGTGGTGTTGGTCGCGAGAATAAAGTTGGTGCATCTATTACTCAAACACCTGGTTTAGGCATGGGTTCGGAACCCATTATCGCTGACAATATAGAGAGCGTCTCTTCTTTATTAACTGAAGCCATTTCGAGTGAGATTAAAAGAAATAATCACAACGTGGTTACTGATCAAGAATATTGTGATTTTGTTTTTAGTGGTGTTGTCAAAGAATTTTGGATTAGTTTCCCGGGATTTTTTACAAAGAAATGTGAGGGTAAAATAACGGCCGATATCGAAATTCAAAGGAAAAAAGATAATAAAGTATTCTTCGTAAAGACTTACAATAGCTCTTACGCTACTTCTGAATATAAGGGAGATGCCCCTCCTTATTTAATGGCAGAAGCGTTAGACGGTGCGTTGGTGGTCTTGTTAAAAAATATCACTCAAGATCCGGATCTATTAATAAAGCTTAAAGAGCAATTTCAGTCAGAAAGATGAGAAGACAAGAAAAAAGGGCAGCGATATTATAAAGAATGCCCGCACCGGCAGATAACAATGGCCAAAAGTGGATGCCATCAAAATGCTATCGCACGTGTTTTAGCCCTGAATGATAGTGACGCACTGCGATCGAGGAACGGAGGGAACCATGAAAGTTGCATTTGTAATATTTCTCATTATTGCCTTAATGTTAGGAGGCTGTGCTCATGCTCCTTACTACACTTTAGACGTGATGTCCCAACAAGAACCACCAAAACATGCTTTAAGGATTGCCGTAGCTCCATTTGTGGATGAAAGGTCATCAAAGAAACCTAATATTAGGGGAAAAGCATTCTCAGCTATGATGGTTACGCACTTTGAAAATGCTAAACTTTTTACTCAACAGAAGGTAGTTGGCAACGACTTCATCAGGCCTACTTCGGAGCAGCTTTTCCATTTAAAAACTAAAGGGTATGATGCTATCCTTATAGGAAGCATCACGGACTTCAGTTGGAGCCGTGAAACCCCATCATCCTCAGCCCTTTTACCCATATGGATAGCAGGTTTTGCCATGCCTATTTTTTGGCTGTTTTTAATACCTGGCTCTCTCCTAATAAGCCAAGGCAAGGTTGTAATGGAGCATACTGGCCTTACAGCAAAACTTATAGAAACTTCTTCTGGGAATGTCATCTGGGAAGGCCAAGCGTCAGGGAGTGCCACAATCCAGGATCTTCCTGAGGAAGTTAGTGTTATAGATGCGTCTTTAAAAATCGCTGTAACATCCCTTATCGAACAACTAAAAAGTGCATCATTTCAGCCAAAGTGAGGGGAAAGGGACTAAAGCTAAGAATGAAGTAGGTGCAAACTTTCAAAAATCATTTATAAGGAATGCCCGCAACGTCAGATAACACAAGATTGGCGTTTACACCCTTCGGGAAATCCCGATTTTGTCGGGACTTCGCCAATCCAAATCGTTATACGCCATACTGCCCAGAAATATGGGAGGAAAAGAAAACAATGAGACAAAGTACTAATGTTTCTAGCGGAGGTCTCTTGATAGTTGCTGGCCATGCTATTTATCAAAATGGGAAATGGTACGGTGGTTGGCCCAACGAGGAGCGATTTTACGAGCAGCATGTTAGAGATGGCTTCCAAATCTGGAAAGATGAGAACTACCAAGCGTTAGTATTAAGTGGAGGTCGAACACGGACCAACGATCCAGAGGTTATTGCTGATAATATCACTAACAGTGAGGGTGAAGGATTATTAGAGTTCGCTAGAGATGCAGGGCTTTATACAAGCGAGTCTGGTGTCCTTGTTGAATCTTACGCACGAGACAGCTTTGAAAATGTTTTCTTCTCGATGCTTCGTTTCTTTCGCGAGTTTGAAAGCTGGCCATCGCGTGTTGGAATAGTGAGCTGGAAGTTTAAGGCAGTTCGGTTTTACCTCATCGCATGCGGGCTAAAGTTAGGTGATGGAAGATTCGTATTTTATGGCAGTGGCGACCCTGACATTCAGAAAACGATTGAGATAGTTTCAGTTGCTAATGCGAAATACGATGCATCTATTGTTGATCTTGGAAAAGGAGAGATCCATGACCCACTACATCGTGACCCTCATGAATTCGTAGCAAAGCGTCTCGACCCAAAAAGGGGGACCAAAGATCGGACGCCGAAGGAATTTAAAAACAATAGTGATTACTTGAAGCAAGTGAAGATAACCTACGATAAAAACTTTAATCCCGGAGTTGGGAAACAAGGAGTTGCTGGGGATGTAATAGACACGGTAGAACGTATCCAACCTGGTCTAAGCTGGCGTGATATTGAGTGGCCATGGGAATAGCCATAAAGGGCACTTCGTTCCCCCGCCAGCCGTTAAGTGAAATCGGGGGCAAAGGTATCAGAGGAGAACAGTAGCTATGAGTAATAATAAGTGGTCAGAACACAAAATAATAGAATTAATTGAAGAGGGACAGGCAGATGAACGCTTCGAGCTTACATCCCACGAACTGAAATCAATATTAAATAAGAGAGAAGCATTGCCGAAAGCGATAACTTGGATGGAATCAAACATAGATGTATGGGCCTATGAGGATGCAAGATCTGATGGGGTTATGACTTGGGAAAATGTGGGGCTTTTCTTCTTTAATAACGAAAGACTTTTTGAAGCGATAATAGTATTTCAAAAATTATATGATCACATTTGCGAAGCTGAGTTAAGAACGAAAAAACAGATTCATAAAGGAATGCCACTAGTATCTACTTATATAAATAAGCGTACTTATTTTTAGGATGAACTGATCTGACATAACGCTTTGTCCATTCAAAAGGGGCTGCCTTTTCGTTATGGGTGGAAATAAAATCATCAATTGCCTG
>Ga0315312_1000410_pt1 | contig 54181 bp, 51 predicted proteins | sample TDP7_MG_FD_203629 | JGI IMG/M metagenome (GOLD analysis project Ga0315312, IMG submission 203629) | Freshwater sediment microbial communities from Lake Towuti, South Sulawesi, Indonesia - TDP7 | ecosystem: Environmental > Aquatic > Freshwater > Lake > Sediment | place: Indonesia: South Sulawesi... | reverse complement strand
TGAAAACCTACAACGCGAGATGTTCAATACCTTTGAAATGCTTGGTTTGGCCGCTTGAAGGCATTTGCTTCTTACCAACATGTTGGTATTAGTTGCGCAGTAAGCGCCTATTATTCCTCAAAGGTGATCAGATAGGGCAGAAATAAGAGATTTTTTCAACCTCGGCCCTGCAAGAAAAATGGCCGGAAGCCAACTCTTTCATTCCGGATGGGGAAAGCAGAAGGGCTGAATCTTCCGAAGATCGCAGGTCATGAAGATATTGGATATCTTGGATAGAAGGATGATCATTCCGCAACTCACCTCTACCAGCAAAGAAGGCATTTTGCGGGAATTAGTTCGAGTGCTCACCCGGGTAGAAAAGCAGATCGATGAGGAGCGGATGATGGAGACCCTGCTGGAGCGAGAAAGCCTGGGAAGCACCGGGATTGGGGAGGGAGTGGCCATTCCCCACGGAAAGAGCAAAGATGTCCAAAAACTTCTGGCTTCCTTCGGGCGAAGCCTTCCAGGCATGGACTTCCAATCCATGGATGGGAAGCCTACCCACTTGTTTTTCCTTCTCGTTGCGCCGGAGAACTCTGCCGGAATCCATCTGAAAGCCTTGGCCAAAATCTCGCGTCTGATGAAGGATCAGTCTTTTCGGAAACGCTTAATGGAGGCGAAATCTGCCGAAGAGATTTATGCGCTCTTTTCCGAGGGAGACGAAAAATATTGAAGAGCGGGCCAAGAAACTGCGGGCGATTTGGGCGAGTTGCCAGGCCCTCCTTTTCAGGCTGCTAAGCCACCGTGAGATGGAGGGACTTCCTCTTCTCGTCCGGCCTTTCGTTTACAGAACTTTTACCGGAAAGGATGGAGCCTCCTGAGCTGTTAAGCGTAAAGGCCCTTCCGTGATGCTTAGACGATGGGAACCCAGGAGCTGAAAAACTTGCGCATCGTGATCATCACGGGGCTTTCGGGCTCGGGAAAAAGCACGGTTAGCCGAGCCCTGGAAGACATGGGGTTTTTTTGCGTAGATAATCTGCCCATCGCCCTGATGCCCAAGCTCTTTGAATTGCGTACCGCTTCCCTCGGAGAGCATTCCAAGATCGCTCTGGTGATGGATTTGCGGGAGAAAGATTTTATCAAAACTTACCCCGAGGTCTTCAGCCGGTTGGATGAAGAGGGATTCCAATTGGAGATCCTCTTCCTGGAAGCCTCAGATGAAGTGCTGGTTCGACGATTTAGCGAGACTCGGCGGACTCACCCCTTAGCCGATAGAGGCAGTCTGTTGGAGGGGATTCGCCAGGAACGAGAAATGCTGGCCAGCCTCCGTTCCATGGCCACGATGGTGATCGACACCTCCACCTATAACGTCCATCAATTGCAGGGAACGATCCGAGAACTTTTTAGCCAGAGGCTTCCCGGACGCAGGATGACCCTAACCTTTCTTTCCTTTGGTTACAGCCACGGAATTCCCCAAGAAGCAGATGTGGTGATTGATGTTCGCTTTCTGCCCAATCCTTATTTCGTGGAAGACCTAAAGGCCCTTCCGGGAAGCGACCCGCGGATTCGCGATTACCTTTTCGGGTTTGAAGAAACACGGGATTTTATCGCCCGCCTCCAAAGCCTCCTGGAGTACCTGCTGCCGCTATATGAGCGCGAAGGCAAAGCCTATCTGACGGTGGCCATGGGGTGCACGGGGGGGAAACATCGTTCCGTGGTCCTGGCGGAAAAGCTCGTAAGTATTTTTGAGGGGCGATTTCCCGTACGGCGGCGACATCGAGACTTGGAAGATCCTTCCTGAAAAACATTTTAGGGAGAAAGATAGAGAAGCTCGGAGGGACTATGGTTGGTGTTATTTTAGTGACCCACCCGAATTTGGGCGATGAGTTTATTCGTTCTGCCGAGTTAATCTGCGGGAAAATGGCGAATATAGTGACTGTTTCCATCGACACCCGGAAAGGAGTAGAAGAGCTGCGGCGGGAGATCGCTGAAGCCATCAAGAAGGTAGACCTGGGGGAGGGGGTCCTAATTCTTACGGATATGTTTGGAGGGACCCCATCGAACATGAGCTTGGCATTTTTGCGTGAGGGAGAAGTAGAAGTTCTCACGGGTCTCAATCTTCCCATGCTCATCAAGATTTCTAACTGCCGTGAAGGTCGGAAGCTCAAAGAGTTAGCCAAGATGGTCAAGGAAGCCGGCCAGCGAAATATCAACCTGGCTAGCGAGATTTTACAGAGGAAATCTTGAGCTCTAAAGAAGTAGTCATGGAATCCCGGGAGCATATCGAGATCCGCAGAATGGCTGAACGAGACCTTGACGAAGTCATGCAAATCGAACGGATGTGCTTCCCAACGCCTTGGTCCAGACGCCTTTTCGAGCGGGAGTTGTTGATGCCTTACGCCCAAGCCTTTGTGGCCGTGGAGTTCCCGCCGGGAAAAGTTCTAGGTTATTTGTGCTTCTGGCTTGTGGCCCGAGAAACGCACATTTTGAATTTGGCTGTGCACCCGGAGCGACGCAGGCAGGGAATTGGCTCTCGCCTGTTGCGGTTGGCCGTCGATTATAGTCGGGAGAATGGAGCGGAGGAGATTATTCTGGAGGTTCGCCGTTCCAATTACAAGGCCATTTCCCTTTACCGAAATTTTCAGTTTCAACCCCAAGGCATCCGCCCCCGTTATTATTCCGATAGCGGGGAAGATGCGGTGATCATGGGCCTTCGCCTGGCCAAACAAACCTCAGCGACTTCGGTATGAAAACCTACCCCAAAGAAGTGAAGGCCAGAATTCTGATCCACCGGAGAATTGCTTCTGATTATTTCCGTCTGCGCCTTCATTGCCCGGAGATCGCCCGCTTAGCCCAGCCAGGCCAATTCATCATGTTGCGGGTGAACGAGTTGAGAGATCCTTTTCTGAGGCGTCCCTTTGGCTTTTCCGGAATCTTTCCTCCCCAAGAGAAGAGAGCCCGGCCGGAAGACGAGGGAGCTGTGGAAATTTGCTACCAAATCGTCGGCCGAGGGACCTTCCTGATGACCCAACTTCGAGAGGGACAACGATTGGATATCCTCGGTCCACTGGGGAACGGATTCTGGGCCAAAGAGGGCCAAAAAAGAGCTATTCTGGTAGGGGGCGGAATCGGGATTGCTCCTCTCATCTCTTGGGCAGAGAAACTGCGCAAGGTGGGGGGAAAGAAAAAGAGGGTAGCAAGGAATGCGGAAGAATCGCCCGAAGTCCTTGTTCTCATCGGAGGAAAGAGCCGGGATAAGATCCTGGGGATGGGCGAATTTAAAAAGATGGGGTTGGCCCCCCAGGTGGCCACAGAGGATGGAAGTATGGGAATACCAGGTTTGGCCACAGATTTATTGGAAAGGGAAATTTTGACAAAGGGCCATAATTCGACTTCCCTCTACGCTTGCGGGCCCAGGCCCATGTTGGCTCGGGTAGCCCAAATCGCCGACCAATTTGATCTCCCCTGCCAAGTTCTTATGGAAACCCGTATGGCTTGCGGGGTAGGGGCCTGTCTGGGGTGTGCGGTGAAAGTCAAAGAGAAAGCTTTGCGGGAAATGCCCGAGATCGGAGCCTCCAGTCCTGAAGAAGAAGAAATGATTGCTGAGAGTGGACGGGGAAAGAGGGAAAAAGAAAGCCGGGAGGAGAGTTTCATCCCAGGGATTGCCCAAGCCCCGACTTTTCGGTATGCCCTGGCCTGCAAAGAAGGGCCTGTCTTCGAGGCGCGCGATATTCTCTGGGAGTAAAGGAGTTCAACGGGAAGAGTGGATAAAAAAATTGATAGTCAGAGCCTCGCGGTTGAGCTGGGATCCCTGAAACTGAAAAACCCAGTGATGGCTGCCTCCGGCACCTTTGGATACGGTGAGGAATATTCCGGGATCATTCCTCTGGGAAGTTTAGGGGCGATCATCACTAAAGGCCTTTCCTTAGAGCCACGGAGAGGCAACCCTCCCCCGCGCCTGGCTGAGACCCCGGCGGGAATGCTGAATGCCATCGGCCTGGAAAACGTGGGCCTGGAAATTTTTCTCCGGGAAAAGATGCCTTTTTTGCGCAAGGTTCGATGTCCGGTCTTGGTCAATATTTTTGGCAGCACAGCAGAAGAATACGCCGAGATGGCCAGGAGGTTGACGGAAGTAGAAGGGGTTGCTGGACTGGAAATTAACATCTCCTGCCCGAACCTGAAAAAAGGGGGGGTAATTTTCGCCGGCGAGCCCAAATCCGTTCATCAAGTAGTTTCGAAAACCCGCCGGGCGACTTCTTCTTTTCTGATGGTCAAGCTCTCCCCCAATGTAGCAGATATCGTGAAGATCGCCCTGGCTGCAGAAGAGGCGGGAGCGGATGCGGTTTCTTTGATAAATACGCTGACCGGTCTGGCCATTGACGTACGAACGCGAATGCCTATCCTGGGAAACATTACCGGAGGCCTCTCGGGTCCAGCCATCAAACCCATTGGTCTGCGCATGGTCTGGCAGGTCGCCCAGGCAGTGCGCATCCCTGTCGTAGGCATGGGAGGAATTGCGACTGCGGAGGATGCCCTGGAGTATATCATTGCCGGAGCAACCGCGGTGCAAGTGGGCTCTGCACACTTTATTGACCCCCGGGCCAGCCTAAGAATTATCGACGGAATTCAAAGTTACTTGAAAGCCAACGAGATCGCTAATATCGCCCCTTTGGTTGGAAGTTTGAAGACCAAAATGGATCTATCCTGATATTTTTTCATATCCAAATGTTTTACGGTCGCCGACCTGCCTGAAAGTACTCTCCGGGCCATTATTTTTGGAAGGAATAAGTTTTCCCCCCATCTATTTTTCGCTCCCCCAGCTGCGCGAAAAAATGGCGCTAGGGTAGCAGAAAGACTCCCAAATTGCTGAAGAGAGCTCCTTTTGCTTTTGAATCTTACCATTGATTGGGAATTTGAATTCTGCTATCTTACAAGCTTAGTGTGTTGCCCATATGTGCCGGTATGTGGGCAATCTTCCTTTATGCCCGTTAAGTCTATGGAAAAGCATCTTTAAAAAATGGCCATATTTTTGTGCTCCACGATTAGGGGGAGTTCTTCGTGATTCTGCCCAATTTTGATCAAAGGAGGCTATGGATATGGAAAAAGAAGAGATTCTCTTCAAAATAGAAGACGGGGTTGGTACGATCCTCTTAAACCGTCCAGAAAGAAAGAATGCCTTTACCTTGAACATGATCACTCTGTGGGTCAAAACCCTGGAGGGATGGCGCACAGATCCAGAGGTAAATGTGATCATTGTAACAGGAGCAGGGGATGCTTTCTGTAGTGGTGTCGATTTAACGGCCACGGCCGATAGAGAAAGGGAGGGACCGGTAGAGCATAAAAATGTGTTATGGGAGCTGATTCATCGCATACCTTTATCTTTGGAAGATATTGACAAGCCGGTCATTGCGGCTTTGAACGGGGTGGCCGTGGGTGCTGGTTTGGACATGGCTTTAATGTGCGATCTGCGTTTTGCAGCGGATACAGCCCGCCTTTCTGAAGGGTATATTAAGGCTGGGCTGGTTCCAGGAGATGGAGGATGCTACTATCTGCCGCGACTCGTTGGTGTGGCCAAGGCGCTCGAGTTATTTTGGACAGGGGATTTTATTGAAGCCCAGGAAGCATTGCGCATTGGCATGGTGAATAGGGTTTATCCGGTGAATAAATTGATGGAAGAAACCTATGATTTTGCCAGGAAATTGGCCAAAGGTCCCCGTTTGATCATTCAAACCATTAAGCGGGCTACCTATCAGAGTAGTCGAGTGGATTTGCGGACCGCTCTGGATTTAATTTCTTCTCATATGGCGGTGATCAGATCCTCAAAGGATCATCAAGAGGTCATGAAGGCAATGATAGAAAAATTGAAATCGAAGGGCAAGGGGTGAAAGTTATAGATGCTTCTATCCGGTGGAGCCAACCCCGGCATTAGGGGGAATGGAACCGCAGGAATTTCACCACAGAGAAGCCAGAGAAAATTATTATAGAAAAACTCTGTGCCCTCAGTGGTTAGATTTTGACAATACCTAAGAGATAAGGGGGAAGAGATGAAATTCACTTTTACCGAAGAACAGAATCAATTCCGCCAGGAAGTTCGTGATTTTCTTCGGGCAGAACTCGAGGCCGGAACTTTTTCTGTCCATTGTGGAGGTCTCATCGAGGGTTCCTTCCAAGAATTCTCCCGCAAGATGGCTAAGAGAGGTTGGATCGGGCTAACCTGGCCGAAGGAACATGGGGGGCAAGGCCGCACCTATGTGGAAAAAGCCATACTGATGGAAGAGCTCATGAAAGTCCAGGCTCCCATTGGGTACCACTTTTTAGCAGACCGCCAAGTCGGACCCGCTATCATCTATTTCGGGTCGCAGTGGCAAAAAGAATATTTCTTGCCGAGAATCGTAAGGGCGGATGATGGAATGAGGTTTTGCCTCCTCTTTAGTGAACCTAATGCTGGGTCGGATCTGGTCGCCGTATCTACGACAGCTGTAAAAGATGGAGACATTTATATCATAAAGGGCCAGAAGGTTTGGACATCGGGTGGGCATTTAGCAGATTATGGCTGGTTGTTGGCGAGAACCAATATGGATAGCTCTATCCCGCGACATCTTTCATGTAGCGAATTTATTATCGATATGAAATCCCCTGGCCTTACCGTCAGGCCGATCATTAATATGGCCGGTAAACACAGCTTCAACGAAGTATTCCTCGACGATGTTAGAGTGCCTAAAAGATTTTTGGTCGGTCAGGAAAACGGGGGTTTTAAGCAAATCATGGCCCAAGTGGATTATGAACGGGCTGGTTTCGAAAGGCTGATGCAAAATTATGCTCTATTTGAACAGCTAAAAAGCCACGTGCGACAGAGAGGAAAGAGTGGTTTTGGCGATGAATTCTATTCCTGGATCAAAGATTCCATCGCCCAATTGGAGATTGAGTTCAACGTCGGTAGGCTTCTTTGTTATTATACGGCCTGGACCATCGATCAAGGCAAACAGCCTACCAATGAAGCGGCTTTGTGCAAAGCCTATTGCACCCAATATGAACAGCGCCTGAATGATGTGGCCACCCGGGTCCTCGGTCCCCTCAGTCAAATTCGGGGAGAAACGAGATGGACAGCATTCGCAGGGGACTTGGCGGAGAGTTACCTTTGGGCTCCAAGTTATAACCTTCAGGGTGGCACGGTAGAAATTTTGAAAAATATCGTGGCCTTAAGAAAACTAGGCTTACCCAGAAGCTAACCGGGATTTCTGTCCCTTTCTCAAGGGGAAGGAGTAGAAAAATATGGACTTCAGTTTTAAAGAAGAAACCATTCTATTGAAGAATAATGCGGCCCGGTACTTGAAAGAAAAATGCCCCGGTTCCCTTGTTAAGAATATCATAAAAGATGAGAAGGGCTTTTCCCCAGCTATTTGGAAAGAGATGGCTGAGATGGGCTGGTTCGGGCTAATCTATGATGAACAGTATGGAGGAATTGGGGGAAGTTTTTTTGACCTATTCATCCTCTTTGAAGAAATGGGAAAGGTTCTTCTCCCCAGCCCTTTTTTCACGAGCGCGATTTTGTCGGGCATGGTCATAAGAGAAGCAGGGGACGCAAACCTAAAGGCTGAATACTTACCCTCCATCATTCGAGGAGAAAAAATTTTGACTGTGGGACTCCTCGATGAGAGAGGCCGCTATGATTATGAGCAGCCAAACCTGGAGGCTAAGGAGTCCTCTGATGGCTCTTATGCGGTCGAGGGGACAAGAATTCTCGTCCCCTACGCTCATATCGCCCATGAAATTCTGGTCTGCGCCCATGTAAACGGGGTAAAAGCAGAGGGCCCCACGCTGTTAAAAATACATGGCCAAGCTGATGGACAAAAAAAGATTCCCCTGGATACGCTGACCGGAGAAAAAACGTTTGCGGTAGTTTATGAAAATGTGAATGTTTCTGCCAAAGACGTCATTGGATCAATTGGGAAAGGAGCTACCTATTTGAATAAAATCATTACCCATGCCACTATCCTAAAATGCGGGGAGATGTTAGGAGGGCTGGAGCGAGTAGTTGAAATGACCGTTGAATACGCCAAACAACGCCAGCAGTTTGGTAGGCCTATAGGTAGCTTTCAGGTAATCCAGCACTATTGTGTGGATATGGCCACTTTCTTGGAGACAACTAGATTAATTACCTATCAGGCCGCATCCCTCCTCAGTGAAGATATCCCCTGCCATAAGGAGATCGCCATGGCTAAGGCTTGGTGCAGCGATGCCTATAAAAAATCCACCTGGACTGCTCAGCAAATCCACGGGGGGATTGGTTTTACCGAAGAACATGATTTGCATTTATTTTATAAACATGCTAAGGCATTGGAGTTAGAATTTGGTGATTCTTGGATTCACCGAAAAAAAGTCGCCGAAGAAATGGGCTTATAAATCTAAAAGAAAGGAGGGTCAATAGAATGAAGATTCTACGGTTGGGTTTAGCGATTTTACTGGTGCTCTCGATGGTGACCACCGCCGAAGCTGCCAAGAAAAAGTATCTTTCCATCGCGACGGGTGGTACAGGGGGTGTTTACTACCTTATTGGCGCCGGCATCGCCAAGCTGATGAGCAAATACGCTCCGAATATTGAGGCAACTTCGGAGACGACTGCCGCGGGCGTGGAAAACACTCGTCTACTGGGCACCAAAAAGGCGGAGGTTGCTCTACTGGATGAAACTACTTTGCGGGCAACGGTGGCCAAGACGCCAGGTCTCAAGCTGGAAGATTTCCGGGCCATCTTTTCCGGGCATCCAATGTTTTCCCACATTTTCGTTCCGATCGACTCCCCCGTTAAAGACATCCCCGACTTCAAAGGTAAGAAGGTAGCGGTGGGAGCACCAGCCAGCGGAAACGAGGTGATCGCCAAGGCTATTACCGAAGAATACGGCCTGACGTACAAAGACTTCAAACCTCAGTGGCTATCTTTTGCTGAGCAGGCCAGTGCCTTTAAAGACAGGAGCATCGATGTGGGGATCATCACTGCGGGAGTACCGACCTCGTCCGTAGTGGACATCACGACAACGGTCCCTATCCGCTTCATGAGTTTGGCAGAAGACAAGATGAAAGCAATCGAGGGCAAAAATCCCGCCTTTTTCCCGAATATCCTACCGGCAAATACCTATAAAGGCCAGATGACTGCGATAAAAGGAATCGGATCAGCAGGCACAATTACGGTCCACAAGGACATGGACGAAACTACGGCATACTGGTTATGTAAGGTGATTGCCGAACACTATAAAGAGCTGGCGGAAATTCACCCCGCTGGCAATGCCTACACTTTGAACAGGATTTTCGAAGGTATCGGCATACCGTTCCACCCCGGCGCAATTAAATATCTCACTGAGGCGGGGGTATGGCAAAAGCGACCTGCCCGGTTTAAGTAAATTTTTCCGCAATTTTTTACTTCGCGGTAGATAACCCAAGGAAGGTACGGTAATGCGCGAGTTTCGCGGGAAGATGGCTATTTTTGTGATGGCCATTGGAGTTGTCTGGTCCGCGTTCCAACTCTGGACTGGCGGCATCGAGGTGATGGTGGCCATGCGGCAGCGGGCCATCCACTTGATGTTTACCGAGATTCTTGTCTTCCTCCTCTTTCCCATGCGCAAGGCGTGGGTCAACAGCCGGCTGGCCTTCGCCATTGACTTCGTCCTCGCCGGTCTCTCCCTCGTCACTGGTCTATACATTTTCATTCAGTATGAGGTGCTATCCATGCGGATAGGCATCACCAGCACCTCAGACCTCCTTTTAGGCAGTATGGCCATTATCCTTTTGCTCGAGGCAACCCGGAGGGTCATCGGAGCGGTCATGCCCGGCATTGCGGTCGTATTTCTACTTTATGCTTATTTTGGGCAGTATGCGCCGAGTTTGTTTGCTCACCGGGGCTATGATATCGATCGTATCGTGAGCCAAATGTACTTGACGACCGAAGGGATCTATGGCCTCATCCTCGGGGTATCCGCCACATTCATCTATCTCTTTGTTCTTTTCGGCGGATTTTTGAATGTGTCCGGTGGCGGAAAATTCTTCATCGATATCGCTTACGCCTTATTCGGGCGAGTCCGAGGCGGCCCTGCTAAAGTAGCTGTCGTGGCCAGCGGCCTTTTTGGTACGATCTCGGGCAGCGCGGCGGCCAACGTGGTGGGAACGGGAACTTTTACGATCCCGTTGATGAAGAGCATCGGCTATAAGGCCCACTTTGCCGGCGCCGTGGAAGCCGTGGCTTCTTCCGGTGGGCAACTCATGCCCCCCGTTATGGGAGCCGCTGCCTTCATCATGGCCGAGATCCTCCAAATTTCCTATTTCCAGGTGTGCATCTATGCGATTTTTCCTGCGTTACTCTATTATTTTTGCTGTTTCATGATGGTGGACCTGGAGGCAGCCAAGACGGGGCTGAAGGGTGTGCCTCGGGAGGCTTTGCCTAAAGTGAGAAAGATCTTGCGGGAGCGGGGGTTGCTCCTGCTACCCGTGCCGGTTTTAATCTATTTCTTGGCGATCATGCAGGCCACACCGATGAAAGCCGCCTTTTGGGCGATCATCACCACCTTCGGCCTTCTCGTCTTTCTAACCATTTTAACCAAGTTTCGCGAGTCAGGAAACCAGCTCCCCGCTTCTGCAAAGCTATTCCCAAGCGGGATGACGATCATGCGCCGAACCGCGGAAGCGATGCACGAAGGAGCAACGGGATCTCTCATCGTAGCCACAGCCTGCGCCACCGCGGGGATCATCGTCGGCGTGACCAATCTAACCGGTTTGGGACTGAAGCTCTCTGGCATCCTTGTGGACCTTTCAGGGGGTAACCTACTGGCTCTTCTGGTGCTGACGATGATCGCTTCCCTCATTTTGGGAATGGGCTTGCCCACAACTGCATGCTATATCCTGCTGGCTGTCCTTGCTGCCCCAGCCCTGATTAAGTTGGGAGTCTTGCCCATCGGCGCCCACCTTTTCGTCTTTTATTTCGGCATTATTTCCGCCATCACCCCTCCGGTTGCCGGTGCGGCTTATGCCGCATCGGGCATTGCCAAGGCTGGGCCCATGAAAATTGGCTTTACCGCCTGCCGCCTGGGTGTGGCCGCCTTCATCCTTCCCTACATGTGGATCTACGGGCCAGCTTTGCTGCTTATTGGTGAGCCGCTCAGTGTAATGTGGGCTGCTATCACAAGCTCCATCGGCGTCGCCGCCTGCGCAGCCAGCATACAAGGCTATATCTTTCGCCGCGCAAGCATGCTCGAGCGCGTCCTGCTGCTGATCGCGTCACTTCTTCTGATTAAACCAGGCTGGGTCACCGATGTCGTCGGCCTGGGGTTGCTCATTCCTGTTCTCATCGCCCAGGGTCTATTTGCCAAATTAGCGCGCTGGAGCAAGCATTTTCAGCCAGCCGTGGGGAAGATGGATAGGGTGGTAAGCGAAGCCAGTGGCTCGCACCAAAGCTCAGGAGAAAACAACGAGATCACTGGAGAGGGGCCATTCCGGCGTGGCTAAATATTTGGGGAAAAGTATTCTTTTCATTATCCCTTTCTTTTTCCTTTTTCCTATCCATCCAGATTGCCCCTGCCAAGGGAGCCAAAGTGCCCTATTGATTTTGGAAATCCAATGGGAGAATAAAAAAGAAGAAGTCTTACATTTACGAATAAAAGAAGGTACCACCCTGATTCTCGCCTATACTCATTCATTTTTCCTTACTCCTCAGAAGGAACTCTACACAATCTGTCCCGGCAGTTTGATTCTCCGAGAGATCCAATTTGGAAACCTCGAGGCGGCAGGTTATTACGATTCAAATCCTCTTGCAGGTGTCCATCCAGAGGGAGGCTTCTGGAAAATCAATCCGCCATTTCCGTTTCATTTCTCAAGTCTTAGGGTAAGAATCCCTTACACCGTTCATCTGTGCCTTATCATTAACGACTCCATCATCTGGAAATCTAGGGAGAAAGATCGAGGAGCACTTTTAATTGTGAGAACAACTCTCGACCAATAAATTGCTCCCTTTCGCCTTGATAAAATTGCCGAGGAGACAAATTATGGAGATTCATCAGGAACTGCGAGGACCTCTACAAGGGGTAAAAGTTGTGGACTTAAGCCATGTTCAGGCCGGTCCGACTTGTAGCATGTTGCTGGGCGACATGGGTGCTGAGGTGATAAAAGTTGAGTCGCTCACCGGGGACCAATTCCGTCTGCCGATGAATGGTGCTAATTTCTTCAATTTCAACCGAAATAAGCGGGGGATCGCTCTGGACCTAAAGAAAAGAGAGGGGAAAGAAGTGGTTCTAAAACTGACAGAGAAAGCCGATGTCTTGGTAGAGAATTTTTTGCCGGGGGCAATGGATAGATTAGGCTTAGGGTACGAGACGATCAGCCAACTAAACCCCAGGATTATCTACTGCTCAATCTCCGGTTTCGGACAAACAGGACCCTATCGCGAACGCCCGGCTTATGAACCAATCCTGCAAGCCATGTCAGGGATCATGGATACGACGGGTGAACCTGACCGACCTCCCGCACGCATACGCCCAGCAATGATTGATTATTGTACGGCCATGAACGCAGCCTTTGGAATTGCCGTTTCCTTAATAGAGAGGCAGAAGACCGGCCGGGGGCAAAGAATCGACGTAGCTCTACTGGACGTGGCCATCAATGCCATGAGTCCTTACGTGACCCAATTCAAAAGGACTGGCGAACTGCCTAAAAGGGCAGGTTCGTCGCAACCTACTGCCGCTCCATTCCAGGCCTTTGAGACCAGGGATGGCTTAATTTATATTGGTGCCGCTACGGACGAAATGTGGAAGAATCTTTGCAGGGCGCTGGGATTAGAAGGCCTGAGTAGCAACCCGCGCTATGCTACGCGCCAGGGAAGAATCGAACATAAGGAAGAACTGGCAGAGGAATTGAATAAAGTCACCAAGCAATACAGGAGCCAAGATCTTGAGTCCAAGCTATTGGCTATGGACGTCCCGTGTGCCAAAATACGAACCATTGGTGAGATAATTCAAGAGCCTCACGTACTATCAAGGGGACTGCTGGAAGAAGTAAATTACCCCGCATTGGGGAAGATTGTTATAGTGAAATCCCCCATATTTTTTTCTGGTAAATCTGCTCCTACCAGATTACGCGCTCCCTTGCTTGGCGAACACACCAAGGAGGTTTTGATAGAGCTCGGATACAACGATCATCAGATACAAGATATGATCAATAGGGGAATCGTCAAACAATACGAGCCTTAAACCAAGGATCTTGCCAGGGAAAATCCTCCGCAATCCCGCAATTTTGCCGAGACCAGCTGGCCTACGGCCGGCGGTATGGTGCAGATGCAATGCATCAATTTCGCTGGAGCGATGCTGGGAAGACGGTTTAGTCAGAGATAGGAACCCGCAGGGAAGGCCATAGGTAGGTATCCCTGATTCAGAAATCGCATAGAAGAATGAGGAGGAGAAGGCCATGGAGCTAAAGAGCGTGAAATTGGAAATTCCGGAAGGGGGGAATATTATCGTCGGACAGACCCATTTCATCAAGACGGTAGAAGATCTATACGAAGTCATGGTAACAGCGATACCGAAGTCCTGCTTCGGTATTGCTTTTTGCGAAGCTTCTGGGGCTTGCCTGATTCGCTTGGAAGGAAATGATGAGGAATTGAAAAAGGTGGCTCTGGGGAATGCTCAGGCGATCGGCGCCGGCCATACCTTCGTGATGATCCTCCGCGACGCCTACCCGATTAATGTCCTGAACGCCATCAAGAATTGTCCAGAAGTCTGCTCCATCTTCTGCGCCACAGCCAACCCCGTGGAAGTAATTATAGCCGAGTCCTCCCAAGGCCGGGGGGTCTTAGGTGTCATCGATGGATTCTTTCCCAAAGGAGTCGAAGGCGAGGCTGAGGTTAAGTGGAGAAAAGAACTCCTGCGGAAGATCGGTTATAAAATATCCTGAAAAAGAAAAGGGCGAGGCTCATTTCGGCGAAGGGGATTGGGATAGATTGTTGATTTGATCGTTTATAAATGCTATGTTATTTTGGTTGGTTGAAAGTCAACCAACCCCCCTCATTCGTTGGTCGAGAAATGAGCATCCATGGAGAGTGGAAGAGTCGTTACTTTTTTTGAACAAAAGAAAATCCTGTGCGCAGTTTGCCTGGAGGCCAGGGAGCATAAAGTTCACCTCCTCAGCGAAGAAAATCGGGAAATCACCTTAGGCCATAACCGTATCGCCCATATTTCTTCCCATTCTTTAAGGGTCAACCTTCCTCGCGAAGCCCTGGTGGAAGAGCTGAAGAAGCTCGTGGAACGCCAGAAAGAACTGATGCGCGCCATTTCCATCAGGGACCTTTGGGAGCTCGTCTGCGGAGAAGGGGAAGGGTTCAGCTTACGCGATCTCACTGAGCTGGTTTTCGATTCTCAGGCCTCTGGCGACCACGAGATGGCCCTTTTCCGGGCACTCGCCGACGATCGAATCTACTTCAAGCAAAAGGGAGATCTTTACGAACCCCGCCACCCTGAGAAGGTGGAGCAGATTGTCCTGCAACTCGAGCGAGAAGCGGAGCAGGAACGGGAGATCCAAGAGGTCAGCACCTGGCTGGCCCGGGTGTGGGCAGGACAGATGGAGCCTGCCCCAGAGACAAGGATGAAGACTATCGCTCTGCTGAAAGAGATGGCCCTCTTCGGCCCCGAGGCCGCGGAATATGCTAAAGGGAAAGAATTATTGAAAAGGGCTGGGATTACTTTTCCTGCGGCTCCCTTTGATCTTTTGGTCCGATTGGGTGAATGGGAGCAGGATGAGAACCTCTTCCTCCACCGCCACCAGATCCCCCGCTCTTTCCCGGCGAAAGTGCTTGGAGAAGCAGAAGAAATCCTGGCGCAAGTTGAGAAAGGAATTTCCCTCTACCCCCAAGACCGGGATTTGACGTTCTTGCACCCCCTGACCATCGATAGCGAATTCACCCGGGACATCGATGACGCTTTGAGCCTGGAGCGTGTCGGCAGGGATTTTCAGCTGGGAATTCATATCACAGATGTGGCCACTTTTCTCGATGGGCACAAAGAGATTTTTCAGGAAGCCATGGCTCGGGCCACGTCCATCTATCTGCCGGATCAGCGCATTCCCATGATTCCGCCAGCACTTTCCGAAGGAACCTGTAGCCTGATCGTTGGGGAGAAACGGAGAACTCTCAGTTTTTTGGTCCGCCTAGATGAGGAGGGGAAGGTTCTGGAATACCAAATCACCCCCAGCATCATCCAGGTAGAACGGAGGCTTTCCTACGACCTAACTGACCAGCTTCTTGAAGAAGAGGAAGAAGAACTGATTATGTTACAACAGGTGGCCGAGAAACTCTTCAACCGGAGGATGGAGTTAGGGGCTTTCTTCATTCCTCGGCCCGAACGGGTAATCCGCGTAAGCCGGGAAAAGGAAATCACCATCTGCAAACGGGAACGAGAAAGCCCTGCCCAGAAGATGGTCTCTGAGTTCATGATCCTGGCCAACTGCCTGGCCGCCCTTTATTTGAAGGAAAAGGGTATCCCAGCCATTTACCGGGGGCAGATGGAACCACGGGAAAAGATAAAGATCTCACCCCAGGACAAATTTGACCCTCTCCAAGCTTATCGGCTGCGCAGGATCATGAACCGGGTGGAGGTCAGCACTCGACCATCCCGCCATTCCGGCCTGGCAGTAGATGCCTATCTCACTTTGACTTCCCCCATTCGCCGCTTTTACGACTTGCTGATAGAGCAACAAGTACTGGGGGTCTTACGTGGAGGTTCAATCTTTTCGCAAGCGCAGTTGGAAGAGATCGTGACGGCAGTTGGGCCCACCCTTTCCAAAGTGGGTTTAGTGGAGGAGCTTACCGAGAATTACTGGATTTTGCGTTACCTGGAGAAGCTGGTGGGATCTACCACGACAGCAGTAATCTTGGATCGATTCCCGAATAAATATCTAATCCATCTGAATGAATATCTCTTAGAGACGGATATGGCCGCCCCTCCTGGTCGGGAATACGAGCCGGGTGATCAAATCCTGGTCCGGGTGGAGAGGGTCCACGCCCGTTCCGGAGTTCTTAAAATTATCCCGGTTTAAAAAATGGCCTTACTCTGCCCTGACCGCCGCTTGGATCAGCTCCTGTTTCTTTTGGAAGAGTTTCTCGCCTAAACTGACGTGGTAAATGTGGGGGTTGCGTAGGCGCTTATGTTCGGGCCGCAGATACGTAAGGCTTTGCAGAGTTTTTTCCTGCATTTCTTTAAGTGTAGGGCTCTGGTAAACTATCTTTCCCCCCTTGATGATAGGAACAAGGATTTCCTCTCTCTTAAAGTGCCCCGGGTATGTCTTGCTGACGTGGGAGAGCATAGGATGGAAGGCTTTCACGGCCTGGCCATCGGGGATGGATTCTTCCGCAAAGACGATCACATCGCCACGCATAAAATTCTTTTCATCATAAAAACGGATCACTTTCTTAACGCCCGGGTTCGTAGTTTTCTCGGGATCATCAGAGACCTTCAGCTTGGGACGCAGGTGCCCATCTTCGAAAATGGCCGAAAGCTTGTACACTCCGCCGAGGGCTGGACAGGAATAAGAAGTCACCAGCCTGGTTCCCACACCCCAGATATCAATCTCCGCTCCTTGCTTCTTGATCGATTCGATCAACCCCTCATCAAGGTCGCTCGAGCCCAAGATACGCGTGCGGTCAAACCCCGCCTCATCCAGCATTTTGCGTGCTTCTCGGCTCAAAAAAGTCAGATCTCCGCTGTCCAAGCGAATTCCTGAAAGCTCTCCTTGCTTCCGTTCTCGAAGTTCCTTTCCCACCTTAATGGCGTTGGGAACTCCGCTACGTAAGGTGTCATAGGTATCGACTAAAAGGATGCAGTTCCGCGGATAAATTTTCCCATACGCCTGGAAGGATTCTAATTCCGTAGAGAAGGATTCCACCCAGCTGTGGGCCAAAGTGCCACGGACTGGAATCCCGTAGATTCTTCCAGCCATCAAGTTGGAGGTGGCCCTGGCCCCACCGATGAAAGCGGCCCGGGCGGCGCTTAATCCGCCATTCGGCCCATGGGCTCTGCGGACCCCGAACTCAATGACCGGATCATCTTCGGCAGCGATGCATACCCGCGCAGCCTTGGTGGCTATGAGAGTTTGAAAATTGACGATATTCAGCAGAGCCGTTTCGATAAACTGGGCTTCGGGAAGAGGAGCTGTAACCCGAACGATAGGCTCTTGGGGAAAGACTAAAGTGCCCTCGGGAACGGCGTAGAGGTCGCCCGTGAAACGAAGGGCTTTGAAATATTGCAAGACTTCCGGGGGAAAGAGATTCAGACTTCTTAGATAATCGATGTCCTCAGCGTCGAAGTGGATTTTCTGGATACAATCGATCAATTGTTCCAGACCTGCCGCCACACAGAACCCCCCATCTTCAGGGATCTTGCGGAAAAAATAATCGAAGTTTGCTTTTTGCTCCTTTTTTCCCAGAAGATAATACCCCCCTACCATGGTCAATTGGTATAGGTCTGTCAGCAAAGTCATGTTCACTGTCATCGCTTTACCTTTTCTCCAGGGGATTCAGAGGAATCCTTCATGCTCAAATATAATTTTCCATCAGATTGTATATCTCTTTCTCTATGTATTCAGAAAATTTAGGCTCCCCTTCTTTGTTGTACGAGCCGCCTAATTCATCGATCATTTGGACCACCCGGCTTTGGAGGTTAGAATCCTGCAGGTCTCCCAGACTGCGATAATAACCCAACCGACGGCCCACGCGGAATCGGAGGCGCTCCTCTGCGGGTAAGGCTAAATAGCGGTCGATCACAGCGATCATCTTTTCTTTCTCCTCGGGAAGCTTTCCCTGGACTTCTTCCAGAAGGTTCAAGATATGGTCGCTGGCCACTCTACTGCGGATGCCATTGAGGGTTTCGATGAAAAGCCTGATTTCCGAGACTACCGCGTCATCTGGATTGAGGACGAACTCACCCTTTTCGACCTTGCCGAAAAGAGGCATATCTTTGCGCACGTAGAGGGTCCGCAGCCTGATGAAGTCCGGATTGATCTGATTCAAGACTTTAGCTGTTTCCACGGCATGCTCCCGCCACCACTGTTGGCCTCCAAGTCCGGGCATTACATACTCCGAGAGGGAGATACCCGATTCCACCACATTTCTGCCAGCCTGGATATGTTCTTTCGCTGTAACCCCTTTTTTCATGTATTGCAGCAGCGAGTCATAGCCGCTCTCCAATCCAATATGGATACGGGAAAGCCCGGCCTGGCGGAGCTCTTTCAGCTCCTCTACGGACTTTTTGGCCAGAGTCCGGGCTCGGCCATAACTGGTGATCCGCTGGATGAAGGGAAATTTTTCTTTAAGATATTTAAGGATTTCTACGAGGTCGGCGGTTTTGACGATCAGGGAGTTGGCATCCTGGAGGAATACCTGGCGGCCTCCGAAAAATAGCCACCCGCCTACGCTTTGGAAGGCCTGGTCAAACCACCCAGCTTGGCTGAAGATCCTCCGTAAGACCCCTTGGTTTATCTCCCCTGCGAACCCCATTTTCCAAGATGTCTGGCGAATCTCATCATAAATCGCCTTCACTTGGTCAATATCTTTTTTGATTTCTTCGACCGGACGGAGAGAAAACTGCTCCCCTTTGTAAGTATGGCAGAATTCGCATTTATTCCATGGGCAATTCCGGGTTACGCGAATCAGTAGGCTTTGGGCCTCGCTCGGCGGGCGAATGGGCCCCATTTCAAAAAAATAAGCCATAATTTTTTCCCCTCTCAAATGATTAAATTACCACAATCTCGCTCATTTATCAACGAACCCGCTTTTGCCCCCGTTACCCTTGACTTCTTCGAAAAAATTTTATATAAACAATTGCAGCTTAAAAATCCAGGCTTTCCTTTCGAGGAAGGCGAGAAATCCAATAGGAATCATGGGAGCGGAAAACGTCTTCCCCAAGTTGCGCAATGTCGATGTTTTTCCAGCAGAGGTCTCCGGTCAGAGAGTCATCTGTCTGCGCGATCCCTTAAATATTTCCGAAAAAGTTCTTTTTTTCCCCTATCCTGCCTTCTTCATCATCAGCCTCTTAGACGGCCAGCATTCCATCTTGGATATCCAGGTGGAATTTATGCGCCGGTTTGGAGAGATTCTCTACCGGGAGAAGGTTCAAGAACTCATCGACCAATTGGAAGGACATTATCTTCTGGAGAGCGAGCGATTTCGCCAGGCGGAAAGGGAGCTCATTGAGTCTTTCCAAAAAAGCCCGACGAGGCCGATGGCTTTGGTAGGGGAAGCCTATGACGGGGATCCGGATAAGCTCCGGGAGACGATCGAGGCCTATTGTCGAGAGCCTGAAGGTCCCGGCTTGCCCAGCCGGGGAAGTGTGGCAGAAGGGTTGGTTGGAGTCATCGCTCCCCATATCGACTACCGCAGGGGTGGGCCTTGCTACGCCTGGGCGCACAAGGCCATCCAAGAATCCTCTCCGGCTGAGCTATTCATTATCCTCGGCACGGCCCATTCTCCCACCAAAAAGCCTTTTGCCCTCACCCAAAAAGATTTTCAAACCCCTTGGGGCCCGATAGAAACGGATCGAGCTTTCCTGGCCGAGGTCAAAACCTGCTGCCCGATCGACTTTTATGAGGACGAGTTTATTCATAAGGCGGAACACTCGATCGAACTGCAACTCATATTCCTGCGGGCCCTTTGGCGAAAAGATAGTCCTTTTCGGGTTGTTCCCGTGCTTTGCGGATCCTTCCAGGAAGCCATCCTCAAAAACGTTAGTCCCATGGAACTGCCCGGAGTCAGCCAGTTCATCAAGGCTTTAAGAATGGTCATCCCTGGGAGCAAAAAAGGGATTTGCTTGCTAGCCAGCGCTGACCTGGCTCATATCGGCCTGCGTTTCGGTGATGCCGAGGCACCGAATCGTTTCACCCTTCAATCCTTAGATGAAGAGGATCGGCGCTTGCTCGGCTATGCCGAGAGGCTTGATGCAGAGGGGTTCTACGATGCCCTCCGCCGCGACAAAGACCGCCGGCGGATCTGCGGCCTTCCTCCGATTTATACCCTTCTGCACTTAGTTGATGCCCGGGTGGGAAAGCTTTTGCAGTATAGCCAGTCCATGGACCCGGCTACCCAGTCAGTAGTCACCTTCGCTAGCTTGGCTTTCTTTTGCTGAGCTGCCCGCCGTCCGAAAAAGGAAGTGGTGGGGGGCCAATTTTTTCGAGGGACCGTATTATAAAGGAGGGAAGGGGCATGAAAAGAGAAAATTTCTTAGATTTCAAAGCATTCATCCTGGTGGTCACGTTGATCCTGATTCTTTTAGCTGGGGGATTGATTTTTATTAAGGAATCGTCCAAAGCTTTCGGGGGGAACTTCGGGCCGCAGATGGCTCAGCCAGGGGGGAGATACCAGATCGCCAGTTGTGATGCGAACTCCGCCTGGGTGATCGACACAGCCATGGGGGATGTTTATATGATTTATTCCAACGGGAAATGGAAAGAGATCGGTAGTATCTTGGATGAAAAGAAGCGGATAAAGATGAAGAAGTGAAAAACGCATGGGGAGCTGCTGTCGCAGGATCGCCAGCGAATCCATCATTCCATCAAGGAGGAGAGAATGGCCAAAGAATGGAGATTGCTGGATCTCTATGTCGATCTCAACGAGAATTCCGTCTTTCTAAATCCCGCCATCCAACGCGCCCGGATGGAAGGGCGGGTTGCGGACACGGTGGTTTTTTGTAGCATGAAAAAGATTGGAATTTCCCTCGGCTTCTACCCTGACCCGGAAAAAGATATCAACTTAGACTATTGCCGGGCCAACGACATCGGAGTAACCCGTCGTTTGCAACCCTATTACGTAAACATTGGCTATCCCGGATTTTTTGCCGCTTACATACTGGTGGGGAGAAACTTTTTGCCCCCAACAGTTGCCGAAATTTTTAAAATGATCATTGCGCAGATGGCCGAGGAATTCAACAGTCGTTGGGGAATCCGCGCTCAGTATCGACCCTTCAATGACATGGAGGTGGGAGGACGAAAAGTTTCCTGGATGGGCGGGAGCTTTTTCGGGGATATCTGGAGTGGAGCCAGTGTGTTGCTGTACAAACCTTCACCCATCGATAGAATCAACCCAGCCTTAAACATCCCGGTGGAGAAATTTGCCGACAAAGAAGCGAAGTCTGTCGGAGAGCGGGCCATCTCTTTAGAAGAGCTTTTGGGTAGGCCGGTCAGGCTGGATGAGGTGAGAGAGGCTTACCAGCAAGCCTTGGAGAAGATTTTTGACGTAAGACTCGTCCTCGGCCGTCTCCATGAGGAAGAGATGGATTACGAGCGAGAGAACCGGGCGAAATATTCTCCGGAAATCCTTCTGGCCCGCACGGAAGGGAGGAAGTTTGGTCCACTCTCGCCGGGAGTAAAACGGGGCGAGACCATCTGGAAGGTACCCAGGGGAGGATTGATCCGCGCCGTGATCCTGGTGAAAGAAGGGTATATCCAGAACCTTCTTTTCTCTGGGAACCTTCTCTGTTCGCCAGTAACTGCTTTGGAAGAGGTGGAGGAATCCCTGAAGGGAATTCCGCTGGAAGAGAAAAGGATCAAAGAGAAAGTCCAGGCCATATACGCAAAACCCAACTACCAATTTACGGGCACGACACCCGATGATTTGGTTCGCCTGGTCTGGGAAGCCGCCGCCAAGGCATCTTGAGAGGCAAGAAAATGAAACCACAGAGCGCACAGAGAAATCATCTGTGTTCTATCAAAAGAGATGACGGAAAGAATTATATCTTGCCCGCTCTAAGTTCACCTCCCCTTAGGCCTTGTTTGTCGGAGAATTTCTATGAAGAGGCATTGGCTCACAAATTTTACTTGAGGAAGATAAAATATACCAGAAAAAAGCAGATAAACCTATAATATAAAGGCATAGACGTATGGAAGCATAGGATAGGCTTGCTGGTAGAGGATGAGAGAGGATCAAGAAGTTAAGAATTTAGAAGCCATAGAGGGGGTAAGAACAATTTTTTAACTCCTTAAAAACAGATAATTTCGCTGGGGCCTCTGTGGTTAGATTTTAAAATACCGGAGATTTCCAAAGGAGGAAGAAATGAGCGAAGAGAATGCGGCTAAGATAAGCGAAGAAGAATTTGTCTTACGGGCCATCCGCAGACTGCGCAAACCGCCCTATAAGGGGATCCACAGTGTCTACAGTGGATTCAATCAAGCCTTCAAAGAGCACTTTGGGAAGAATCCAGTTGAGGTTACTAAAAAAATGGCGGAAGAAGGCAAGATCTTTACCCGGCCAGTGCGCGGCGGCGTGATGCTTTACCTGGCGGAAGAAGCGCCCCAGCCGAAAGAAAGTGTTTTGCAAAAGATTTTAGGTTCAGAGGAGGAGTCTCAATAGAGTCCTATATTGAGACCAGCCCGAGCCGAGGATTTGGTAGTGGCCCTGAGGCAGGCTGGTCACTATCTGAAAATAAGGAGGTAGGCCATGAATCAAAAAAAGAAGCGGGCGTTTCGATTCCTGGGGGCGGTGTCACTATTTTTTATTTTGGCGCTTCCTGCCCTGGCAGCGGAGTTTCCTACGAAAGCGTTAACTCTCATCTGCCCCTGGCCGCCGGGGGGATCGACAGATGTAAGCATGCGGGTTGTGGCAGAGACCACCAGCAAACATCTCGGTCACCCTGTCATTATCGAAAACAAGGCGGGGGGGAGCGGGACTGTAGGACCGGCGACCATGGCCGCTACCGCTAAACCCGATGGATACACCCTCTCCCAAATTCCTATTACCGTCTTCCGGTTTCCCTACATGATGAAGGTGACCTGGGATCCCCTGAAGGACTTCAGTTACATCATCCATCTCACTGGCTATACCTTCGGCGTGGTGGTGAAAGCGGATGCCCCCTGGAAAACTTGGAACGAGTTTATCGCCTATGCCAAGGGCAACCCGGGCAAGGTCACTTACGCCACGCCTGGAGCGGGGACAACCCTCCATATCACCATGGAAAGGATTGCCTTGAAACAGGGCATCAAGTGGATTCAGGTCCCCATGAAGGGGGGAGCGGAAACAAGTCCAGCCGTTCTCGGGGGACATGTCACTGCCACGGCTGATTCGACAGGATGGGCCCCCCTGGTAGATGCGGGCCAGCTCCGCCTCCTGGTTACTTGGGGAAATCAACGTACCAAGAGATGGCCTCAGGTCCCCACTCTGCAAGAGTTAGGGTATGGCATTATTTCTAACTCTCCTTTTGGCATCGCTGGCCCCAAGGGCATGGACCCCAAAGTGGTCAAAATCCTCCATGATGCTTTCAAAAAAGGAATGGAAGATCCGGCCTACCAGAAAATATTAGAAAAGTTAGACATGGAAGCCTTCTACAAGAATACTGAGGATTACGTGAAGTATGTAAAGGAATTGTGTGCAGAAGAGAAGGAAATCGTGGAAAAGCTGGGGCTGAAGAAATAATCATCTCTTACGGGTTGGGCAGGAAGTGAAGAGTAGAAATATCATTAGCTCTCTTTTTTGGCTGGCCATAGGAGCCGGGGTCAGCTATGGGGGATATGACCTAGAGCTCGGGACCTTACACGACCCCGGCTCAGGCTTCATGTTCTTCTGGGTGGGGATCATCATAATCGGGTTGTCTTCCAGCATCTTGATTCGCGCTCTCTGGCTCAAGGGCGACGCCATGAAGTTGAGACTCCTCTGGTCGGAAATCCGGTGGAAGAAAACCATCTCCGTGCTGGCTGCCCTTTTTCTCTACGCCTACGCTTTCCTCCCTCTGGGTTTTATCCTGTGCACCATCCCCCTCCTCATTTTCCTTTTCAAAGCGGTCGAGCCCCAGAGGTGGTCCTGGGCGATCCTGGGGGCCATCCTCAGCACCTTGACCGCCTACGGGGTATTCCAGCTTTGGCTGGGAAGTCAGCTCCCCAGGGGCCTCCTTGGATTGGGGTAAAGCATGGATTTACTGGATTACCTGGGTATAGGTTTTTCCGTGGCCCTCCAGCCCGCCAATCTATTCTACTGCTTTGCGGGGGTTTTCATAGGAACCCTGGTTGGAGTACTGCCTGGAATCGGCCCGGTCGGAGCCATGTCCTTGCTTCTTCCTACCACCTTTAAAGCCACGCCCGAGGCGGCCATCATCATGCTGGCGGGAATTTACTACGGAGCCATGTATGGAGGCTCAACCACTTCGATCCTGGTGAATATTCCCGGAGAGGCAGCCTCGGTGGTCACCTGTTTGGATGGCTATCAGATGGCGCGCCAGGGCAGAGCGGGGCCGGCTCTGGGCATGGCCGCTTTTGGGTCCTTCCTTGCCGGAACTTTATCCATTGTGGGACTGATGATCTTGGCACCGCCGTTGTCAAAATTCGCCATCCAGTTTGGGCCTCCCGAATATTTTACCTTGATGGTTCTGGGTTTAACCATCCTCATCTACCTGGCCCATGGCTCCATGCCCAAGGCCTTGATCATGGCTGCCTTCGGCATCGTCCTGGGTCTGATCGGTCTGGATTCCATCAATGCCCGGCCGCGCTTTACCTTCGAACGGATGGAATTGATAGATGGAGTGGGACTGGTGCCCTTGGTCATGGGTCTCTTTGGAGTTTCGGAGGTTTTGTTGAACATCGAACAGGTGATACGCAGAGATATCTTCGAAACCAAGATTAAGGGCCTTCTTCCCACCGCCAGAGACTGGCTGGACAGCAAGGGGGCTCTGGCCAGAGGATCCCTCCTGGGTTTTTTTCTGGGAATTCTCCCCGGCGGGGGCGCGGTGATCTCCTCTTTTATTTCCTATGCGATAGAAAAGAGGGTATCCAGACATCCAGAGCGTTTCGGCAAAGGGGCCATCGAAGGGGTGGCTGGGCCAGAGGCGGCCAACAATGCGGCAACGGGCGGGGCCTTTATCCCCCTAATGACCCTGGGTATTCCACCCAATGTGGTTATGGCCATGCTCCTCGGGGCGTTCATGATCCATGGAGTTACGCCCGGTCCGTTGATGATGAAGCAAAACCCCGGCCTCTTCTGGGGAGTCATTGTTAGCATGTACATCGGGAATATTATGCTCCTGATTCTCAACCTTCCCTTGATTGGAATGTGGGTACAGGTCTTGAAGGTCCCATACAAAATCCTCTTTCCCTTGATCCTCCTTTTCTGCCTGATTGGCGTCTACAGCGTAAGTAATGCCGTTTTTGACATTTACATCATGATCCTGTTCGGAATCGTGGGCTACCTCATGAAGAAATTTGAATACGAAGGGGCTCCCTTGGTTCTGGCCTTTGTCCTTGGACCTCTCATGGAGAATAACTTGCGCAAATCCCTCATCATGTCCCAGGGAGATTTTTCTATTTTCATAACCCGCCCTCTGGCTGCTGTCTCCCTTATTTTGGCCATCTTCCTCCTGATTTCGCCCCTAGTTCCGTGGCTGGGCAAAAAGCGGCGAGAGATTCCCAAGGAAGAAGTTCTTAAACGATAAAAGCTTTCCCCGATGCATGAAAAAATCCCTTCTGGAGTCTAAAGAAGAATAGACCCTAAATGGTTAATTTCATCCCATCCTCGGCGAGGAGGATTTCACCGGAAAATTCTTTCTGGCATTCGCTGAGGATGTCGTGTCCCTGGAATACGGGATAGAAGTGGGTAAGTAGAAGTTTTCTGCAAGAGGCTTCCCTGGCAATCTTGCCCGCGAGAGAAGGGGTGAGGTGCCCCTCTATTTTCCTCTCGTCAGGGAAAGAACATTCCAGGATCAGAAGATCTGCCTTCTGCCCCAAGTGGACGATATTCTCGCAGTAGTCTGTATCCCCGGAATAGACCATCGATCGGCCTCCAGCATTGACTCGAAATCCAATGCTGACTTCTGAATGGTTCATTGGAAGAGTTTCGATGGAAAATTCCAGAAAATTTAGGCGATCTTCCTTCGCTTCGTGGAAAAAGAGCGGGTAAGTTTTGGCTTCGATCCAGTGGCCAAAAATTCCCCGCAGCTGTCCATAAAAAGCCTCCAACCCATGGGGACCGATGACTTGCAGCGGAAGAGAGCGGGTAAAATCCACCGTATAGTTCATGGCGAAAAGGAAGGGGACAAAGTCGGCAACGTGATCAGGGTGAAAATGAGTAATGCAGAGATAATCTACCTGGCGAAAGTCGAGGTCTAACCTGGCCATCTGCCGCAGGGCTCCGCCCCCTCCGTCAAAAAGAATGAGGTGGGAATCGAAAGCCAAGGCGAGGGCTGAAGGTCCACGTTCAACCGTGGGAACGCAGGTTCCCGATCCGAGGACAAAAAGGTCCATTTTCTTTTAAATAGGACGCGGGTTTTCGCAGATCAATGCTGATTTTTTTACAATAAAAAAACTACTTAAATTTTTTATGAAATCCAGATAATCTGCGTCTATCTGTGTCCCCCAAATTTTTTTCAAGCGGTTTTTTGGAGCAGATAGGCTTCGATGAACGGGTCCAGGTCACCATCCAGGACCGCTTCCACATTCCCGACTTCCAGGTTGGTACGGTGGTCCTTGACCAAGCGGTATGGTTGCAGGATGTAAGAGCGAATCTGACTTCCCCAGGCGATCTCTTTTTTTGTGCTGTGTAGCTGCTCCAGCTTCTCTTCCTGCTCTTTCCTTTTCAATTCGTAAAGGCGGGCTTTGAGTACTTTCATGGCCATGGCTTTGTTTTTGTGCTGGGACCGCTCATTCTGGCACTGCACGACAATGCCCGTGGGCAGATGGGTGAGGCGCACGGCGGAGTCGGTCTTGTTAACGTGTTGACCGCCAGCCCCGCTGGAACGAAAGGTGTCAATGCGCAGGTCGTCTTCGTTAATCTCTACGACAATCTCTTCTTTGACTTCCGGGTAGACGAAGACGGAGGCGAAAGAAGTGTGGCGGCGTTTGCCCGCATCGAAGGGGGAAATCCGCACCAGACGGTGTATTCCAGATTCAGCTTTGAGATAGCCGTAGGCATAATCTCCATTGACGGTAAAGGTTACGCTTTTGATCCCTGCTTCCTCACCGGGTAAGTAGTCGATGATCTCGCCATGAAATCCTTTGCGCTCGCACCAGCGGAGATACATGCGCAGGAGCATCTCCGCCCAATCCTGAGCTTCGGTGCCCCCGGCCCCAGAGTGGATGGAGACGATGGCGTTGTTCGAGTCATTTTCCCCTCCGAGCGTGCGTTTGAACTCGGCAGTCCGAATTTCCTGCTCCAACCGGGCGACTCTGGCCTGAACTTCGCGCAAGGTTTCCTCATCATTTTCTTCCTGGGCCAATTCGAAGTATCCCTTGGCCTCTTCCACCTGGGACTTCAAATTTTCCCAGAAATCCACGTCAGACTTGAGCGCTGTCCTCTCCTTGAGAATTTTTTGGGCGCTTTCGTTATCGCTCCAGAAATTCGGTTTGAGAGTTTCTGGTTCGATTTCCCGCAGGCGGGCGATTTTGGCCTCTAAGTCAAAGATGACCTCGGAGGGCCTGGACTTTACTTTCGAGGTGCGAGATATTATCTTGTACTTCGTTCCACACGGTAGGCTCTCTTGTTGCGACTGAAAATTAAATAGGATACGGTGAACCCTAAACACACATAGCTGAACAAATCCCCAAATTCAGTATAAAAGGTTCGTCCCTCCCTTAAATATATATTACCGAAAATAACTTCCCTTGTAAAGATGTCTGTTGCTACGATTACCCGCCCTCCAGAGTCGATGATGGCCGAGATTCCGGTATTTGCTGCCCGGGCCATGGGGGCGCGGTTTTCTACTGCCCGCACGACGGCCATGGAGAGGTGCTGGTAAGGAGCAGGTGTTCGCCCGAACCAGGCATCGTTGGTGATATTGACGAGGAATTGAGCCCCCTGATCCACGAACTGCCGGGTAAGGTTCGGGAAGATCGCTTCATAGCAGATCAGCACGCCGAATTTTCCCCAGGGCAGAGTAAGATTATGAACCCCTTTTCCAGGGGTGAAATCACCGATGGCTCCGATAATATCGCGGGTGAACCCGAGAAGACCAGAAAGAGGGGCATATTCCCCGAAGGGCACAAGATGGACTTTATCATACCGGCCCAGGATTTTTTTCTCTGGAGAGATGAGGAAAGCGCTGTTGAAATAATCTATCCGTGAACCCTCGCGCTCAAAAGCCGGTGCTCCGAAGAGAATAGGGACCCCCATCTTGTGCGAGAGTTCCAGGATGCGCGACCGCCAGGGGTAGGCGGTCTGGAAAAAGAAGGGAGTGGCTGTCTCGGGCCAGATGATCAAATCTGGCCGCTGCCGGCTTGTCTGAGTGGTCAAATCGGAGTAGATTTTTACAGTTTCTTCCTGAAATTGGGGTTCCCATTTGATTTCCTGACGAATATTGCCCTGAATCAGGGCAACGCGAAAAGGGGTTCCGGTCTGCGCTTTTTCAGGAAGGTTTATGAGCCTCCAATGGCCATAGAAAACCATCAGGGTCACGATGATCGCTGCAGCCAAGACTTCCTTCAACGCTGGCTTCCACCCTCGCTCCATAAAAGTGGCCGCAAATCGGCATAGGGAAACGTTGACCAACATAATGACGAAAGAAACTCCATAGATTCCTGTAATATCAGAAATCTGCACCATAGGAAGGGTTAAGAACTGGGAATAACCCAAAAGACCCCAGGGGAAGCCAGAGAAAAGAATTCCCCGCAGGTACTCTAAGGATACCCAGAGGGGAGGGGCCAAAAGAGTTTCAGAAAGGTCAATCTTAATGGCTGCCCAGCTCAAGAAAAAAGAAAAAGAGGAGAAATAGAGGGCCAGGTAGGCTGTGAGAACGACCAAGAAAAAAAGGCTAACGGGACCAGGCAGGCGGCCATATTCTGTGAGTACGCCGTACACCCAATAAAGGAGTCCGGTGAAGAAAGTAAACCCCGCAACGAAGCCCAGGAAGGCAGCTTGGGGAGGGGATTTCTTTCTGTTCGCCCATAGCCAAGGAACAAAGGCCATCCAGGCTAAAGCTTCGAGGTCAAATGTAGGAAAGGCAAGGATCAGAAGGAAGCCGGAGAGTGCCGCCAGGAAGAAATCTTTGCATTTCATGATTTAGGCAATGGGCCCGTCCCTTTCTTGCTTCAGCCTCCAATTTTCACCATCGGCCGGTGGCATCTTTTCATCACCCCCCCGGCGACCGCATGGCGTAAAGGTTTCCTCGCGATAGCCTCAGCCAGCTTCTTCTCCAAATCATCGTCGCTGCATGCTGAACGCAGAAGTCGCTTTACGTCTACCTCTTCTTCGGAAAAGAGGCAGGTCCTCAGGTGGCCATCGGCCGTGAGCCGCAGGCGGTTGCAGGAGTCGCAGAAGTGATCGCTGATGGGGCTTATAAAACCAATCTCTCCAGCCGCCCCGGGGAATTTAAAGAGACGCGCCGGCCCATCATAGCCATCCTTTTGTTTTCCCAACGGGATGAGCGGACGAAAAGTCTCAATTCGTCGTTTGATCTCCTCGGTAGAAAGGCAGTGCTCCGGGCTCCATTCATTGGAAATCCCGATGGGCATGAATTCAATGAAACGGACTTGATATGCCTCGTTCATCGTAAGGCAAGCAAAATCCAAGATTTCCCCGTCATTAAAACCAGTAATGGCCACGATATTAATCTTGATGGGAGAGATGCCCGCAAGCCTGGCCGCTTCTATCCCAGCCCATACTCGGGAGAGTTCTCCCCCCCGGGTTATCTGCCGGTATTTTACCGGGTTTAGGGAGTCCATGCTGATATTCACCCTCCTCAAACCAGCCTGAAAAAGGGCAGGGGCGAATTCGGCCAGGAGTATGCCGTTAGTAGTCATGGAGAGGTCTTGTATGCCGCTGAGTTTGGAGAGTTGTTGAATAAGCTGGACAGCGTCCTTGCGCACCAACGGCTCTCCTCCGGTGATGCGGATCTTGGTGATGCCTTTCTTCACAGCTAAAGCAGCCAAGCGCAGGATTTCTTCATACCGGAGGATCTCGGAATGGCCAAACTGCGAGACCCCTTCTTTGGGCATACAATAATGACAACGGAGGTTGCAGCGGTCCGTAATGGAGATACGCAGGTAATTGATTCGCCGGTTGTGGTTATCGACTAAAGCATTCATCGCAGAAATAATTGAGCCAGTATCTTACATCATACCTTTTCTCCCCCTTTTTTCAAGGAAAATTTCGCAATTTTCTGGTGAGTGCTGGGGAAAATTTAATTGATTTTTTTATTTTGTTGGGCTAAGAAAAGCAGAAAAAAGAAATTCCCAGGAAATGGAGAAGCCTTGACCAAAGGGGGATGAAGCGGACGAGGAAAAAAAAGAAAGGGGAGATTATTACCATTGATGGTCCGGCAGGGGCCGGGAAGAGCACGGTAGGCAAGATGCTGGCCCAACGACTGAAGTATGGTTATCTGGACACAGGAGCCATGTATCGCGTGGTAGCCCTTCGGGCTCTACTGGAGGGCGTCAATCCAGAAGATGAAAGGGCTTTAGAAGGTTTGTGTCAAAACTTGAATATTTCTTTGCAAGGCGAGGCTGAAAAGCAGCGAGTCATCTGCCAAGGGGAAGATGTGACCGAAAAGATTCGGGAGCCTCAGGTCGGATGGATGGCCTCGACGGTATCGATGAAACGCCCTGTCCGCCAGGTGATGGTGCGGCTGCAAAGAAAAATGGGGGAAAAAGGAAGGATCGTGGCTGAAGGACGGGATACTGGTACGGTGGTTTTCCCGGGGGCAAAATATAAATTCTTTCTGAACGCTGATCCGGAAGAAAGAGCCCGAAGGCGTCACCGGGAGTTGATGTCTAAAGGCCTTTCCGCAAGAATAGAGGAAGTTAAGAGGGAAATGAAAGAGAGAGATGAACAAGATTCGCTGCGGGACCTGGCTCCGCTTCGTCCGGCTAAAGATGCCCGATTCATAGACTCTACGGGCTTGACCCCCGAAGAAGTGGTAGAGAAAATCTTGGAAGTGCTGAAAAGGGGAACGAGGATTTGATGGTCAAAGGGAATTCGTTACCCGTATGGTTCCATCGCCAAGGAGTAGAGAATTTAATTTTGTTTGTGGTTTTTAGGTATTATGATATAATGTTTTACTTGAATTTTGGGGAAAAAGTGTGAGGGGGTTTTGCATGTCCGCAAAAGAGGAAGAGGTTATTGCCGAGAGAATGGAGGATCGTCCTCCAACAGAAGGAATCGAAGAACCCAACGAACCCAGGCCCAAACCCGATGATGGGGAAAGCTTTAAAAAATTGTACGAAGAAAGCCTGCACGAAGTTCAGGAAGGAGAGGTCGTTCACGGGAGGGTCATCCACATCGGGCAAGAATTCGTAACCGTGGACATCGGGTTTAAATCTGAGGGGCAAGTCCCTCTGCGTGAATTCCTCAACAAAGATGGTGTTCCGAGCGTCTCGGTGGGTGACTTTATCGATGTCTTTGTGGAACGGAAAGAATCAGAAATTGGCATGGTGAGCCTCTCGAAGGAGAAGGCGGATAAGTTTAAATTCTGGGAAGAGATCAGCCGCGCCTGGAATGAGGATCAGGTAATTGAAGGGAAGATTGTCTCCCGCATCAAAGGAGGCCTCACCGTGGATATAGGAGTCCCGGCTTTCCTGCCAGGCTCGCAAATCGACATCCGCCCCATCCGCAATTTGGAAAGACTCATCGGCAGCACTCATAAGTTTAAGATCATCAAGCTCAACCGCAGGCGCGGGAATGTCGTCCTTTCTCGACGCATTCTCATAGAGAAGGAAAGGGAGTTGCTGCGCCAGAAGACCCTGGAAACCCTGCGCGAGGGACAGATTGTCGAGGGGGTCGTCAAGAACGTCACTGATTATGGTGCATTTGTTGACCTCGGGGGGATTGACGGTTTGATGCATATTACGGATATTTCCTGGGGAAGGATTAACCATCCCTCGGATGTTCTCACCGTCGGCTCGAAGATCAAGGTAAAAGTCTTGCAGTTTGACCGTACACACCAGCGCGTGTCCTTAGGGCTGAAACAAACTCTTCCCGACCCCTGGCAGAATGTGGCCGAAAAGTTCGCCGTGGGAACGCGGGTGAAGGGAAAAGTTACATCCATCACAGACTATGGGGCTTTCGTGCAGCTCCAGGAGGGGGTGGAAGGCTTGGTGCATATCTCGGAAATGTCCTGGACCAAAAAAGTCCGGCACCCCTCCAAGCTTTTATCCATGGGAGATGAGGTAGAGGTGATGGTCTTAGATGTAGATCAGGCCCCCAAGCGCATATCCCTCGGGTTGAAACAGACCAGCCCCAATCCATGGGACACGATTGCCGAGCGCTATCCTGTGGGGACCAAAATCCAGGGCCGGATCAAAAACATTACCGATTTCGGCATTTTCATAGGGATCGATGAGGGGATCGATGGCCTGGTGCACATCTCCGACATCTCTTGGGTTCAGCACCTGAGGCACCCTTCGGAGATTTTCAAAAAAGGTCAAGAGGTGCAGGCCATTGTCTTGAACATCGATAAGGAAACCCAGCGGTTTTCTCTGGGAATCAAACAGATCCAGAAGAACCCCTGGGACGAAGTTCATCACCGATTCAGAGTGGGACAGCTGCTCAAAGGAAAAGTAACGAATGTCACGAAATTCGGCGCCTTTGTGGAAGTTGAGCCAGGAATCGAGGGGCTGGTGCATATCTCCGAGCTCAGCCATCAAAGAGTGGAAAAAGCAACAGAAGTTGTCAAGGTGGGGGATGAAATTCAAGCCGTGGTCATTAATGTGGACGCGAAGAAACATAAAATCGGCCTGAGTATCAAGGATGTGGACCGTTACCGGGCACATCCTCGGAAGGAAGTTTCTGCCGTCTATGACGACGATACTTCGGACTTTGGTCGCATGCTGAAGGCAGGTTTAGAGAGGCGGGCGCGGGAAGCGAATCACCCAGAGGAGCGATGACCGGCAGATGAGAAAGCACCCTTTACTGGTGGGAATTTTAGTCTTTGGAGTTTTGCTCACCCTTTTCTTCATCAGCATCTGGGCCCTGTCTTATTTTTCCAGCCGAGAAGAAAGCCTGTGGGGGAATGAGAAAATTGCCGTCATCGAGATTAAGGGTGTGATTCTTGACCCCCAACCCATCATCGAGAAGCTGATCAAGTTCCGCAAGAATGATAAGGTCAAGGCCATCGTGCTGCGCATCGATTCGCCAGGTGGAGGGGTGGGCCCAGCGCAAGAGATCCATGCGGAGATAAAGAAGGCGCAGCGGGAGAAGAAGGTCTTGGTCTCGATGGGCTCTGTCGCAGCCTCAGGAGGTTACTACATTGCCTGTGGCGCGGACAAAATTCTGGCCAACCCCGGCTCCATCACTGGTTCCATTGGCGTGATCGTTGAGAGTTTGAATGCGGAAGAATTACTTCGCAAGATCGGCTTACGCTCGATGGTGATCAAGAGCGGCAAGCACAAGGACATCGCTTCTCCTTTGCGGGAGATGACGGAAGAAGAAAAGAAGCTGCTCCAAGGAGTGCTCGATAGCGTTCATGAGCAATTCATCCGCGCAGTGGCTGAAGGGAGAAAGCTTCCTTTGGAGAAGGTGCGTGACCTGGCGGATGGAAGGATTTTCTCCGGGGATCAAGCCCAGGCCTTAGGGTTGGTAGATGGACTGGGCAACCTCCAGGACACCATCGTCATGGCTGCCAAGATGGCCGGGATTAAAGGGGAACCTGAGGTGATCTACCCGGAGAAGAAGAAGTTTTCCCTTCTTGAACTTCTCCTACAGGAAACGATCCTCAAACTTTGGGAAAGCGTGGGAGAGAATTTTCCCCAACTTTACTTCCTGTATATCTTACCCAAGAACTGAGTCCTCTAACCCTTCCATGTCCTTGTCCCGATATGCTTCCGTAGATGTTGGCTCTAACACTATCCGGCTCCTATTAGCGGAAAGAAGGGGAAAGCGTGATTTTCGCCCCTTGCGGGTAGAGAGAAGTATCACTCGCCTGGGAGGGAATTTTTCCACCCAAGGGAAGCTCGATGAAAATGCCATGGAAAGGACGCTGGAGACGCTTCATTCCTTCGCCAATTTGTTGAAGAGAGAAGGAGCGGAAAACATTTTTGCTGTGGCCACGGGAGTATTGAGGGAGGCGATAAATGGAAAAGCATTCATCGAGCGGGTATTTGAGCGTACTGGCTTGTCCCTGCGTCTTGTCTCCGGGGAAGAAGAGGCGCGGTTGATGCTTAAAGGGGTACTTTGGTCGATGAAAAACAGAGCCCATACCCAGCTGGTCGCGGATGTAGGGGGGTGGTCCACCGAGATCCTCTGGGTGGAAGGAAATGAACCGATAAGAATCCAAAGCCTCCGTTTGGGAACGGTGGGCCTGAGTGAAGAATTTTTGCACGATGATCCGCCGGGTCTGCAGGAGTTGGAATCCATGGAGCGGCATACTGTAGAGGTATTGAAAAAAATTCATGAAGAATTCCAAAAGGAAGGCTTGGAGGCTAAGGACCTGCACCCAGACCTTTTGGGTACGGCAGGCACCATGACCACTCTGGCGGCCATCGATCAGGGACTCCGGATTTATGACCCCCAAAAAATCAATGGTCACCGCATCCCCCGCCAGGTTCTGGAAAAAATTTACCTCCATCTTCGTTCCCTGACGATTCAGGAGCGGCGCAATGTGCCCGGCCTGGAGAGAGGAAGGGAAGACTTGATTGTTGGTGGGGTGGTGGTCGTTTTGCGTCTGATGGAAATTTTTCATTTGCAGACGTTGGTGGTGGTTGATTCTGGGTTGCTGGAAGGGGTGCTGTTAGAGGGGATTGCCCAAATCCGGAATGGGGAATAAAAAATAATGCTTGGCACAGGGCACAGCGCATAGAGCTTTTTCCATTCTTGACATCCGAGGTTGGCCATAATAGAGTTATTTTAACAACTTCGTTTTTCCCCCGATTGACAAGGAGTTAAAGATGGTTTCCGAGCAGTTTTCCGAGAGCCTTACTTTTGATGATGTCCTCCTGATCCCGGCCGAATCTGCCATTCTTCCCAAGGAGGTGGATATCTCTACCAACCTTACGAAATCGATCCGCCTGAATATTCCCCTGATCAGTGCAGCCATGGATACGGTCACGGAAGCGCAAACCGCTATTACCATGGCCAGGGAAGGGGGCATCGGGATCGTCCATCGCAATATGTCCATTGCTGCCCAGGCGGCGGAAGTGGACAAAGTAAAGAAGTCCGAGAGCGGAATGATCGTTGACCCGATTACCATGGACCCGGAGCAAAAAATCTATGAGGCACTGGAAATCATGAAGAAGTACCGTATCTCCGGCGTGCCCGTAACCCGGCAGGGGAAGCTTCTAGGAATTCTGACCAACCGGGATCTACGCTTCGAGACCCAGTTAGACCAGCCCATTTCAGCGGTCATGACGAAGGAGAATCTGGTTACCGCACCCGTGGGCATCACCCTGGAAGAGTCAAAGCGATTACTGCACAAGAACCGCATCGAAAAACTCCTGGTCGTGGATGACCAGAATAACCTCAAAGGTCTGATCACGATCAAGGACATCGAGAAGACCATTAAATACCCCAACGCCTGCAAGGATCATCTGGGCCGATTGCGCGTGGGAGCGGCAGTGGGCATAACCTTAGACCGGGAAGCGCGGGTGGAAGCCTTGCTCAAAGCCGGCGCTGATGTCATCGTCATCGATACAGCCCATGGGCACTCCCGGGGGGTGATAGAAGCGATCCGGGATACGAAGAGGTTTTTCCCAAACTGTCAGCTCGTGGCTGGCAACGTGGCTACGGCAGAAGCAATGGAAGCCTTGATCAAAGCAGGGGCGGACACAGTGAAAGTAGGGGTAGGCCCAGGGTCCATCTGTACAACGCGGGTTATTGCGGGCGTAGGGGTTCCTCAGATCACGGCCATCCTGGAAAGCGCGCGGGTGGCCAAAAAGTACGACATTCCCATGATCGCGGACGGGGGCATAAAATTTTCCGGGGATATTACCAAGGCCTTGGCCGCGGGAGCGGACTCGGTAATGATCGGCAGCCTTTTCGCCGGCACGGATGAAAGCCCGGGAGAGATGGTCCTCTACCAGGGGCGAAGCTACAAGATCTACCGGGGGATGGGCTCCATCGAAGCCATGAAAAGCGGCAGCAAAGACCGCTATTATCAAAGTGAAGTTGACCTGGAGATCAAACTCGTACCCGAAGGGATTGAAGGGCGTGTTCCTTACAAGGGGCCTTTGTCTTCCAGCATCTATCAACTTTTGGGGGGGTTGCGTGCGGGGATGGGCTACGTGGGATGCCACAATTTGAAAGAGCTGAAAGAGAAAAGCAAGTTCACCCGCATTACGTATGCTGGCTTGAGAGAGAGCCATGTCCATGATGTGATCATCACGAAGGAAGCACCGAATTACAGCGTAGGGATAGAGAACCCTTTCCAAGAGCTTTAGTCCATGCCAGCAGATGATTTTCAGGGGCGAATTTTGATCCTGGACTATGGGTCGCAGTACACCCAGCTGATTGCCCGGCGAGTGCGGGAATGTCGAGTTTATTGCGAGATTCATCCGTTTACTATGAGCCTGGAAGCAATCCGGGCGTTCTCACCGAAGGGGATTATCCTCTCAGGCAGCCCCGCGAGCGTGTATGAACCCGGAGCTCCTCTAAGCCCCGCAGATCTTTTTCGCCTGGGCATCCCCACCTTGGGGATTTGCTATGGCATGCAGCTTATGACCCATATCCTCGGAGGGGAGGTGGGGAAGTCAATTAAGCGCGAGTATGGCCGAAGCGAGCTCTTCATCGATGACGCCCAGGATCTTTTCGCCGGGCTAAATCATGGGACATCCATTCAGGTCTGGATGAGCCATGGGGATAGGATTGAGGTTCCCCCGCCGGGTTTCCGGGCCATGGCTCACTCTTCCAACTCTCCTGTGGCGGCGATGAAGAACGAAGGACTCCAGGCCTTCGGGGTGCAGTTTCATCCGGAAGTCGCCCACACTCCCCTGGGAAAGGAAATCCTGAAGAATTTTCTTCTGGGCATCTGCCAGTGCCCAGCGGATTGGACAATGGAATCTTTCGTCGCCAAGATGGTTCCCTCCTTGCGGGAAAAGATCGGGGAGGGTCGGGTTCTCTGCGCTCTCAGTGGGGGGGTGGATTCTTCGGTCGTAGCCGTTCTTCTGCATCGGGCGGTGCGCCAGCAGGCGACGAGCATCTTCGTGGACAATGGACTGTTGCGTAAAGATGAGGCTCAAAGGGTAAAGGAGTTCTTCGGGAGGCATCTGGGTTTGAACCTGAAGGCAGTGGATGCCGGAGAATTATTCCTGGAAAAATTGGCCGGGGTAGTGGACCCAGAAACGAAGCGCAAGATCATCGGCAATGAGTTCATTTTCCTTTTCGAGAAAGAAGCCCGGAAAACCGGGGGGGCCACCTTTCTGGCGCAAGGGACGCTTTACCCCGATGTTATCGAATCCATCTCTTTCAAGGGGCCCTCGGCCAAGATCAAGAGCCACCACAACGTGGGTGGCCTACCCGAGCGGATGAATCTCCAGCTCATTGAGCCCCTGAAGGAACTTTTCAAGGATGAAGTCCGGGAAGTAGGCCGAGAGCTGGGCCTTCCCCGAGAAATCATCGAGCGTCAGCCATTTCCTGGTCCCGGCTTGGCCGTGCGCATCATAGGGGCTGTGACCAAAGAAGACTTGGCCATTCTCCGAGAAGCGGATGCCATTGTCGAGGAGGAAATGCATCGGAGCGGATGGTACACAAGAGTCTGGCAGTCCTTTGCGGTCTTACTTCCCGTCCGCACGGTTGGGGTGATGGGAGATGAACGAACCTATGAGCGCGTCGTTGCCCTGAGAGTGGTTCAGAGTGTGGACGGCATGACAGCCGACTGGGTTCCATTGCCTCCCGAGCTTCTGGGAACCATTTCCAACCGGATCATCAACGAAGTAAAAGGTGTGAACCGGGTGGTTTACGATATTTCTTCCAAACCCCCCAGCACGATTGAGTGGGAATAAAAAGCATGGAGCAGAGAGCATGGAGCAACGGACAAAAAATAAATGAAACTCCATGCCCCATGCCCTATGCTCTATGCAGGTTTTATCGATTATGAAGCACGCCAACTTTGTCCACCTGCATTTGCATACCGAGTTCAGCCTTCTCGATGGAGCCATCCGCCTGGAAGAACTTTTCCAGCAGGCCAAGAATTATCGCATGCCGGCGCTGGCGGTTACCGACCATGGTTCCATGTTTGGGGCCATTGAATTCTACCAGCAGGCAGAACGAGCCGGAATTAAACCCATCATCGGGTGCGAACTCTACGTTGCTCCTGGCAGCCGGTTTGAAAAAGTCTCCAGGGGAATTGCGGAGGCTTCTTTCCACTTGATCCTTCTGGCTAAGAACCTGGCGGGATACCGAAACCTGATGAAACTCGTCTCCGCTGGCTATTTCGAAGGATTCTATTACCGCCCGCGTGTGGATAAGGAACTGTTGCAGAAATATAACGAGGGCCTGATCGCCCTCAGCGCCTGCCTCAAGGGGGAGATTCCTTTCTTTTTGGTGAGCGGGGATAAGGATAAAGCCTTGCAGGCAGCCGAAGAGTTGAAATCGATCTTCCCCGACCGGCGATTTTACCTGGAGATCCAAGAAAATAAGATTGCCGAGCAGAAGAAAGTGAATGCCGGCCTGATGGAAATCTCCCGGGAACTCTCCCTGCCCCTGGTGGCTACCAATGACTGTCACTACCTGAAAAGGGAAGACGCCAAAGCCCACGAAATCCTCCTTTGCATTCAGACCGGCAAGACGCTTAAGCATGTGGACCGGATGCAGTTTTCCACAGAAGAATTTTTCTTCCGTTCGGCTGAAGAGATGGAGGAATTATTTGCCTACTGCCCGGAAGCCATCCAAAACACCGTAGAGGTTGCCGAACGCTGCAATCTGGACCTGAAGCTAAATGAGCTGCAATTCCCCGAGTTCCAGGTTCCGGCAGGCGAGACCCTGGACAGCTTCTTGGAAAAATCTGCTCAGCAAGGGTTGGAAGAGCGCCTGATCGGTATGAGGGCCAGTGGCCAGTCCCCTCCCTTCGCGAGGGATTTTTATCAGCAACGTCTGCTTAAAGAGTTGCGCATGATCCAGAAGATGGGTTTTGCCGGGTACTTTCTGATCGTCTCCGATTTTATCCGCTACGCTAAAGAGAAGAACATTCCGGTGGGTCCTGGAAGGGGATCGGGAGCAGGTTCCCTGGCGGCTTACTGCTTGGGAATAACGGACATTGACCCCTTGGCCAACGGTCTGCTCTTCGAGCGCTTCTTAAACCCTGAGCGGGTGAGCCCGCCAGACATCGACATTGATTTTTGCATGCAGGGACGGGATGAAGTCATCCGGTACGTGAAAACCAAGTACGGTGCCGACCATGTGGCCCAGATTATCACCTTCGGCAAGATGCAGGCGCGAGCAGTCATCCGGGATGTCGGCCGGGCTCTGGACATGCCCTACGGCGAGGTGGACAGAATTGCTAAGATGATCCCCAACACCCTGAACATCACGTTGGAAGAGGCCCTCCAGCAGGAGCCCCGATTGAGGGAACTGGGGAGAACGAACCCGGATGTCCAGAGGCTTCTGAACTTGGCCCAGGCTTTGGAAGGGCTGCCCCGGCATGCTTCCACTCATGCGGCCGGGGTGGTTATCTCCAGCCAGCCCCTGGTTGAGGCTGTGCCCCTGTACCGCGGGCAACAAAACGAAATCGTTACCCAGTATCCTATGAAAGACGTAGAGAGGATCGGTCTGATCAAGTTCGATTTTTTGGGCCTGAAAACCTTGACCATGATCCAAGATGTGATCAAGCGGGTCGATCTCTCTAAGAAGGAAAAGCTGGACATGCGGAAAATTCCCCTGGATGACCGCAAGACCTATGACCTGCTTTGCTCTGGGGATACTTCCGGAGTTTTTCAGCTGGAAAGTTCAGGGATGAAGGATCTCGTGGTCCGGTTACTTCCAGAACGTTTTGGGGACCTGGTGGCCCTCCTGGCCCTCTACCGTCCTGGGCCCCTGAAAAGCGGAATGGTGGAGGATTTCATCAAGCGGAAGCAGGGGAAGGTACCCATCGTTTACGAAGTGCCGGAGTTGAAAGAGGTCCTGGAAGAGACTTATGGGGTCATTGTCTACCAAGAACAGGTCATGAATATCGCCAGCAGACTGGCTAACTTCAGCTTGGCGGATGCAGATATCCTGCGCCGGGCAATGGGAAAGAAAAAGGCTGATGAAATGGCCATGCAGAAGAAAAAATTCCTCGAAGGGGCTCGGCAAAAAAAGATTCCCGCGCCGAAAGCCGAAAAACTTTTTGACCTGATGGCCAAGTTCGCAGAATACGGGTTCAATAAATCTCATAGTGCCGCCTATGCTCTCATCGCTTACCAGACGGCCTACCTAAAGGCCCATTACCCCGTAGAGTTCATGGCGGCGTTGCTTTCCAGCGAAATGGGCGACACCGAAAAGGTTTTGCGCCACCTGAACGAGTGCCGAGAGAGGGGGATCGAGGCTCTCCCTCCAGATATCAACGAAAGCCAGCAAGATTTCACTGTCGTGGGGGGAAAGATTCGCTTTGGCTTGGCAGCCGTCAAGAACGTGGGCCTGGCGGCTATCCAGTCGATCCTGGCCGCGCGAGAAGAGAAGGGGGATTTTAATTCCCTGGCGGATTTCTGCCTGAAAGTGGATTTGCGCAAAGTGAACAAACGAGTGACCGAGAGCCTGATTAAATGCGGAGCCTTTGATACTATCAATGCCAACCGGGCTCAACTGCTGGCTGGATCGGAGGAAGCCATGGAGTGGGCCCAGGGATGGGAGCGGGAACGGAGCAAGTCGCAAATGATCATGTTCGGTTCCTTTCAGACCGACGGGAAGAAATCTGCCCCTCGCCTTCCAGATGTTCCCCAGTGGCCCGAAGGACAGCGATTGGCTTTCGAGAAAGAGACTTTGGGGTTCTACCTTACCGGCCATCCTTTGACTCGCTTTGCCCAGATCTTGCGGCGCTTCAACACTACAGATACCCAGCGGACTCGGGAAATGGCTGATGGCCAAGAAGTGATCATCGGAGGAGTGGTGAATGCCTTGAAAGAGACCAACACCAAGAGGGGCGACCGCATGGCCTTCGTGACCCTGGAGGATTTGAATGGGATGGTCGAGGTCATCATTTTTTCAGAGCTGTACAAGAACTCGTCCTTACTCCTGAAGGGCGAGGACCCCATTTTCATCAAAGGAAAGGTGGACGTGGGAGAAGATAGCGTAAAGGTAATCGCCAGTGAGGTTTTTCCATTTGACCAAGCAATGAATAAATTGGCCACCAGCGTTCACTTGCGAGTACGGTCCGAAGGTTTGGGGCGGGAGGATCTGGTAGCCCTCAAGGAGATTTTTCAAGATTGCCGGGGAGACTGTCCGGCTTATCTGCATCTGATTTTGCCAGGAAAGCGCGAGGCTGTGATCGTTCTGGGAGATGAATGGAAATTAAGCTCGACGGATCAACTCGTTCGGCGAATCCGCGACCTTCTTGGCTACGAAGCTGTGAGCTTCCAGGCTTGAGCAAGGAAGGTTAAGAAATCCGGGCAAAGAAGGTTTATCTTTGGAGGATAGGGAACTGACCAGGAGTTCGAGATCAATCGGAAAGAAAGGAGAATATCAGGAGCGCAACTATCGTAACCTCCTCCAGGATCATGGCCTGGTATCCTTCCAGGTCAGTGTAAAAGAAACAGACCTTTACATCAAGGCCTCTTCGGACCTGCGAAAATTGGCCCATGAATCAGTGATCCGCCATCGCTACCTACTCGAAAAGTACATCACCGAGCACTCTGAATTTTTGAGATCCTTGGTTCCCCTGCCCACAGATGAGTTTGCCCCTCCCATAGTCCAGGATATGATGCAGGCGGCCCAGCGCGCTGGAGTAGGGCCCATGGCCGCGGTTGCCGGAGCCATGGCCGAAGCAGTTGGCCAAGATCTCCTGAAAAACTCTTCGGAAGTCATCGTGGAAAATGGGGGGGATATTTTCATCCACTTATCCAGGGAAGTGCAGGTGGGAATTTTTGCCGGCCGCTCACCTTTGAGTCTCCGGGTGGGATTAAAGGTTCCCGCGGTCCACCATGGGTGGGGAGTCTGTACTTCTTCGGGTACTGTTGGCCCCTCCCTGAGCTTTGGCCGAGCTGATGCCGTCTGCGTTCTTGCCCCTTCGGCATCGCTCGCCGATGCGGCGGCAACGGCTGTGGGAAACATAGTCAATTCTCCGGCTGAGCTGACCCGGGCTCTGGAGAAAGCCAAAACGATTGCCGGCCTCTGCGGAGTGGTTATAATCGTCGGGGACAAATTAGGCGCTTGGGGAGAAGTGGAGCTGACAGGGATTTAAGAGATCGTCACAGAGAATTAAGAAATTGGAAAGACAGACCGATTATGAAACTTGGGGTCATAGCCGATACACATCTGAAGCGGGCCACCCCGGAACTGCGGGAACTTATGGCCTACCCATTCAAAGATGTAGAGATGATCCTGCACGCCGGGGATCTCATCGATCTGGAGGTTTTGCAGGCTTTCGCCGGAAAGGAAGTTCAAGCCGTTTGCGGGAATATGGATTCGCCATCGGTACTCCGGCAGCTGCCGACCCAACGCACTCTGCAAGTGGGAAAGTTCAAAATCGGGCTGATCCACGGATGGGGCGGACCGCGGGGACTCGAGGAGCGAATCCGGCGGGAGTTCGACAGAGTGGATTGTATTATTTACGGCCATACGCACGCCCCCTCCCAGGCAGAGCGCGAAGGGATTCTTTTCTTCAATCCGGGGGCCTTTGGAGGCAGTTTCATCTTCGGGAAAAAGAGCGTCGGTCTGTTGGAGCTGGGTGAGAAGATATTCAGTCAGATCATTTATTTGTAAATAGAGGAAGTCAAAGGATATGAAGTTGCTTTTTGCCCCATGGCGCATGGATTATATTCTTGCAGACCGAAAAAGAAGGAAATGCATTTTCTGTCCCATAGAAGGCCAATCCGATAGAAAAAGGCTTATTGTCCACCGTAGCCCTTTTTCTCTGGTGATGCTCAACCGGTATCCCTATGCTTATGCCCACCTTATGATCGCACCGGTCCGGCATGTCTATCAGATTAGTAGATTGAAACCCGAAGAGATGCACGATATCTTCCAAAACTTAGGTAAATCGATCAATATTTTAAAGAGGGCCTTCCACCCCAATGGATTCAACGTCGGCATGAATCTGGGGCGGGTGGGGGGAGCAGGCATCCTCCGTCATCTCCATTTTCACGTCATCCCCCGCTGGAGAGGAGACGTCAATTTCATGCCTGCCCTCGCCGATGTTCGCCTCATTCCCGAACATCTGGAAAAGACTTACAATCGACTGCACCCCTATTTTAGAAAATTCGGGAGGTGAGCGGAGGATCTATGCGCATATTAAAATGGGTGTTTTTCTTCCTCCTCCTGGCCGTAGCCATCGCCTTTGCCATTCAGAATGATCAGCCGGTCTCGCTGAGGTACTATTTTGGCTGGGTAAGCATTCCTCTGCCTCTCTTTTTGTGGTCATTTTTATCCTTCTCCATCGGGTTCATTATCTCTGGACTAATGAGCTCTCTTTCCAAAGCCGCCCTGCATTCCCGGATACGCCGGGAAGAAAAAGCGATTGCGCAGTTGGAGCAAGAGCTCAGTGCCTTGAAGGCCGACCACCCTTCCCCTTACTCACTGGAGGAGAGAAAGAAAGAGTAGTTTAGGGGCAAAGGAAAGGGGAGGAGGGTAATTCCTTTGCCCCCCAAGAGGAAAAGGAGGGATGGTTCTACTTTTCGATCTTGGCGTAAAGGACGGGGAAACCAGCTGCTTCCATGGCTTTCTTGATCGGTTCAAAATAAAATGTCTTCAGCTTAAAAACTACGAGCCTCTTCCCTGGTTCATCTGCGACATCCGTGACCACACTGATGATGTTCACGTTGTGCTCCTTGATGATCCGGGTCACTTCAGCCAAGGCTCCGGGTTTGTCTTCCAGCAGGACCTCCACCCGGCTCCCTTTTTCCTTCATTCCCATGACTTCAATGAGGAGCTCCATGACGTCGTTTTCAGTAATAATGCCCACGAGGTTCCCATCTTCGACCACGGGGAGGCAGCCGATCTTATTGTCATGAAGCAGCGTGGTGGCTTCCTCCACGGATACATCTGGAGAAATGGTGATCACGTTCCGGGTCATGATTTCTCCGACCGTGAGTTTATCCAAAAGGTAATGGAGCTCGCGAATCTCCAGGGAAGTTGCGGGGGAGGCCTCTGCCTTGCGGATGTCCATATTGGTTACCAGGCCGATTAATTTCTTTCCCTCCACCACCGGAAGATGGCGGATGTTTTTCTCCTGCAGGATCTTCTTGGCGGTAGTCATTCGCTCATCCTTGGTGATGGTGATCAAGTCTTTTTTCATTTTTTTTCTGACCAGCATATCATCTCCTCCTGTGCGGTTGGTTAGAAAACCTAAGGAACTTTTTTAGTCTATTTAATCTCGGTTGGGGAGTCAAGGAGTATTTCCCTTTTGTTGAATTTTTTCCCGGCGTGGTGTAAATTGAGAAAAATCTTGGGGAAAGGCTGAGGCGTGAAAAGCATAACGCCCATGATCAAGCAATACCTGGAAGTGAAGAGAAAATACCCGGATGCTATCCTCTTCTACCGTATGGGAGACTTCTATGAAATGTTTTTTGAAGACGCCAAATTAGCCTCTGAAATATTAGATATTACCTTGACTTCTCGGGACAAAAGCAAAGAAGATTCTGTTCCCCTGTGTGGGGTTCCCTATCATGCTGCTTCTTCCTACATTCAGAAGTTGGTGGACCGAGGCTATAAGGTGGCCATTTGCGAACAGATGGAAGATGCCTCCCAAGCAAAAGGAATCGTCAAGCGCGAGGTGATTCGGGTTATCACGCCGGGAATGGTCCTGGAAGATGAGCTTCTTCAACCTAAGGCGAACAATTTCCTGCTGGCTATAGCTATGGGAGAGGACCGTTTTGGACTGGCTTTCCTGGATGCTTCCACGGGTGATTTTTTGGCCGCCGAAGTGAATACCGCTCAATCATTGCTGGATGAAGTGATGAGGATGGAACCGAAGGAGATTCTCCTTCCCGATTCTGCCAAGAGTCAACTGCCCATCAAACAATTAATGAAAGCTTTCCCGAGCGCCCTTTATAGCCCCTTACCGAAGGAGATATTTGAGGATGGCCGGTCGCGGGAACACTTGAAAGCCTTGGGGCTTCCCATTCCCGCAGGAAAAGAAGAAGCTTTGAAGGCTGTGGGGGCAATCCTCTTCTATGTGCAAGAGACGCAAAAAGTCGAGCCTGCGCACCTTTCCCGACTGGAAATATACCAGGTGCACGACTACCTGGTTTTGGATGAGACCACCAGAAAGAACTTAGAACTTTTTGAAAGCCTGCAGACTCGCAGCCGTAAAGGATCCTTACTTTGGGTCTTGGATGATACGGTGACTGCCATGGGGGGCAGGATGCTCAGGCGCTGGCTAAGTTCTCCCTTGATGGATTTACGCAGGATCAACGAGCGCCTGGATTCTGTGGCGGAACTGAAGGAGAGAGATCTCCACCGACAGAAGCTCAGAGAAACCCTGCGTCAAGTGAAAGATTTAGAGCGTTTGAGTGCAAAAATCTCTCTCAACATAGCTGACGCCAGAGATTTGGTGGCCTTACGGTCCTCTTTGCAGCGTCTCCCCGATATCCGGGGTCATCTCTCCGATTTAGAAGCCGCCCTATTTCGAAAACACCTGGAAAATCTGGATGAGCTTCCGGAGATCAGAGACCTTCTGGAGAAGGCCATCGAAGATAGTCCGCCGGCCACGCTCAAAGAAGGGGGCCTGATCAAAAAGGGGTTCGATCCTTCCTTAGATCGATTGCGGGAAGTCAGCCGCGAGGGGAAAAAGTGGATCGCCGAGCTGGAAGCCAAGGAGCGCATGCGCACGGGGATCTCCTCCCTGAAAGTTCGGTATAACCAGGTCTTTGGCTATTACATCGAGGTAACTAAGCCCAATTTATCCGCGGTTCCTCCCCATTATATCCGTAAGCAAACTTTAGCTAATGCCGAACGATTCATCACCCAGGAATTGCAGGAATATGAAACGCAAGTACTCAATGCTGAGGAACAAAAGAATACCCTGGAGTATCAGATCTTCCTCCAGGTTCTCGGCAGAGTCGCCTCCGCCATAGCCAAAATCCAGCGCAATGCTCAAGCCTTGGCTGAATTGGATGTTCTCTCGGCTCTGGCGGAAGTAGCTGAACGCAATGGGTACTACCGACCACAACTCCATGAAGGGGATAGCCTGAAGATTATTGAGGGCCGGCACCCGGTGGTGGAAAAAATGCCCTTAGAAGAACGCTTCGTTCCCAACGACCTCTTCATGGACAGCGGAGAGCGGCAGATATTGATCATTACGGGTCCAAACATGGCGGGAAAATCAACCATCATGCGGCAAGTAGCCCTGATCGTGATCATGGCCCAGATGGGAAGTTTCGTCCCGGCCAAGGAAGCTCACCTGGGTTTAGTGGATCGGATCTTCACGCGAGTGGGCGCCTCAGACGACCTGATCCGGGGGCGGAGCACCTTTATGGTCGAGATGGAAGAGATGGCCCATATTTTGAGGAACGTCGGTCCCCGCAGCCTGGTCTTGCTGGATGAGATTGGAAGAGGAACGAGCACTTTCGATGGCCTTTCCATCGCCTGGGCTGTGACCGAATACCTTCACGAAGAATGTCCCTTCCAGGCTAAGACGCTCTTCGCCACCCATTACCATGAACTGACGGAATTGGCCCTGACCAGGCCGCGGGTAAAGAATTTTCATGTGGCCGTCAAGGAATGGAATGACCGGGTAATCTTTCTGCGAAAATTGGTAGAGGGGGCCACAAGCCGCAGCTACGGCATCCAGGTGGCCCGCCTGGCTGGCCTTCCAGAGACAGTGATCGACCGGGCCAAAGAGGTTTTGGTCAATCTGGAACAGGGAGAATTTACGGATGGAGGGCTTCCCAAACTGGCCCAATCCCGTAAGAAAAAGGTCACCTGGGATTCCCGTCAGATGGGCCTTTTCCAGAAACTCCCAGACCCGATCCGCGAGATGCTGAGAAACCTTGACCCCAATAGCCTCACGCCTCTTGAGGCTCTGACGATTTTGAGTGAGATGAAATCTCGCCTTTCTTCGGAAACCGACTAGCGCTAAGCCCTTTGTAGATTTTTCCACTTTCTGGCCCACAAAAAATAATTTCCTGCCTTCTTGCACAAATTTCGTTTCCTTAGCTGATATTGTCAAAAGTTCTATTAAAAACCGCTCTGGAACATATGGAAGAGAAACCCTCCCCCTTGATGGGGGAGGGTCAGGGTGGGGGTGAAAGGCCTGACGGACGTGGCAAGAAGACTCAGGAAATATTCTACGGATACAGAGCACCACCCCTCCCCCTCACCCTCTCCCCCAAGGGGAGAGGGAAGATAACTTTTGACAATACGAGGTTAGCTAAAAAAGGGATTCATCTATGAAAAAGCTATTATCTCCGAGGGAATGGCGCCCCTTTTTTTAATCACGAAACCATCTCCTTGGGCGGGGGAGAGAGACGGGGTGGGGGGGCCGAGAATTACTATTGCAAATTCGTAAGGAGAATATTAAAATGAAAGAAATAAAATAATTGGAGGATAATATGCCAATTGCTGTATTAACATCAAAAGGCCAGATGACCATCCCTAAGGAGGTGAGGAAAGCTTTGAACCTGAAGCCCTCCGGAAAGGTTGTCATCATGGTGGATGGGGATCAGGCGATTCTTAAGCCTCTCAAGGGGGATATTCTTGATATCGGGGGATCGATAGCGATACCCAATTCGGAGAAACCTGCCGATTTTCGTAAAATTCGGGAAGAAGTTCGAAAAAGGCTTGCCAAAAAAGTGGCCAGGGGACGATAAACAATGGAAAGGGTCTTTGTTGATACGAATATATTCCTTAGATATTTAACGAAAGATGACCCGGCCAAGTACGATCGATGCCGAGAGGTTTTCAAAAAGGCAATTGCGGGCAAGACTTCTCTTTTAACTTCGGAAATGGTTATCGCCGAATTAATTTGGACCCTCTTATCCTATTACCGGGTTCCAAAGGCAGAGGTTATCGAAAAAGTCTCCATTATCATCAGCACCAGCAACCTCCATCTGGACAATAAAAGTATCATTGCCGATTCCCTCGTTCTCTATGGGCAGAAAAATATCGATTATATCGATGCCTATAATGCCGTATTCATGAAGTCCCAGGGTTTAAAGAAGATTTATTCTTACGATGAGGATTTTGATATCATTGATGGAATGGTAGAGAGGAGGGAACCGTAAGCAAATTGAGTAAAAGGAAAGCGCCCATGTAGAAAGCACTAAAAAATTTCAAGTACCTTCTCACATCCTATTTTGTTTAATGTTCCTGGTAAGAAGATTAGCGGCATAAATTGGCGAAAATGCGGATAGAAACGATTTCTGCAGAAATTTTTATTTTGTTTGCAAATATCGCCAAAATCTGCTAATTTAGGAATGTATACAAAAAGGAGGACTGCTACATGAAATCAATCGGGTTAAAGGTCTCAAAGAGAGGATACATCGTTTTGCCTGCTCGTATTCGCCGGCAAATGAATATCAGAAGTGGAACGAAAATCATCTTGAGCAGGGAGGAAAACCGGATCATTCTCCAACCCGTTGCTTCTTTCACGGAAAAATTGTCCGGGCTAACAGCTCAGAAATTTGGGAAATCAGCCGGGGATATACAAAAATACATCGACGAGGAAAGGAAAGAACGACAAAAATGATCGAGCCCCAAACTCTGAAAAAGGCTTTGTCGGGGAAGAAAATTTTGGTCGATACCAATATCATCATCTATCTTATGGATGCGACCCCATCCTATGGAAGCTTGTCTCACCAGCTCTTTGAAATGATCGAAAGAGGAGATACGTTTGCGGTTATTTCAATTATCTCAGTCGCCGAGATAATCCAGGGCTTATTAAAAAAGGGGAGTCATCAGACTGCCGGGGAAATTAAAACCTATTTGCTCAATTTCCCCAACACGGAATGTCAGGATATCACCCCCGACGTGCTGGAAAAAATGGGGAACGACGATAGAATTCACTGGCCCCGATTGAGAACTATCGACAGCCTAATCATCGCCTCGGGACTGGTCAATGATGTGGGGAAAATCGTCTCAAATGATGCCCATTTCCGCTCCGCCATCTCGGGGAGCCTGCTTTTTTCCTTCGACAGCAAATCCTGATCTACCTCCATAAAGCTTCCCTATATATTTCTTATTTTCTCAATTATAAAGGAAGTTGACCTCTCCCAAGGAGACTGTGTCGAAATTTGTCATCGCGGCCAAGGCGGCGAAAGCTGCCTGGAGCCGCGATCCAGGAAAGATTGAATTTATTCATATTTTCCTGGATTCCGGATCTCGTCCCGCCTACAGCGGTACTCTTCCGGAATGACGGCCCAAACGCATTCCGGCACAGTCTCAATCGGGGAGAGGAGGGGGATTGAGACTACTTCTTCAATTCATATGTCCCTGTGGGGTGGCCACAGCCCTGTGTAGTCCCCGGAGTTATGGGTTTTCCGCTCGTAATAGACCGGGTTTTACCTCCACCAGTGATACCCTTCCATTTGCCAGTGCCATAGAGAAACTTCCAATCGCCTTCCGCACCAACATAGAGACCCTCGATGACAAAATAGTCACCGCTGGGATCCATAAATTTACAATTGGTCGTGCCGGCTCTTTTGCCAGCCGTGACCTTGAATAGTCCCACGCAATGGTAGGTCATATTATCGAAAACCTTACTGGGAAGATTGTCCCGCGAGATTCCTCTTATCTCTGTGGTCATGATGGTCAATTCTTCGGTCGCTACCAAAACATTGGTTGTCCCGGAACTGCAGTTTATCATGTCGATAGGCTCCGCTTGAATAACCGGAATGAACATGGCCAGCCCTAAAATCGTGGCAAGCGCCACCATCCACAATTTTTTGAAAGAAACCATTGTACACCTCCTATTCAGGATACGCTAAGCGCCTGGCGCATAGCGGCAAATGTTTTTCACCCAAATCCTCCATAACGGAACCTACAACTTCCAATCCCCCCTTCGCTCCCCCTTTTGCAAAGGAGGGTTGGGGGGATTTGAAATTCCGCAACGCTCCAGGGGAAAAGCAGAATTCCCCCGGAGCCTTTATATGGGCACTTTTCTGTTACCTCGTTTCACCATTCCTTATGACCTTCCTATCAAGGGATTATTTTTCTGCTAAAATTTTTTTTCTTTGATTCTTGATGAATTCGTAAAAAGTCTAAATTTCTTCAATTTTGTCATTCCCGCGGAAGCGGGAATCCAGGGTTTCCCATGAAAATGGGAATCCAGCTAATTTAATCAGTTCCCTGCTTTCGCAGCAGTGACGGGTTTTCGACTTTTTACGAGACCATCATTCTTAATGCTCTTAGAAGACGAAAGGATATCCCAGAATTCATTTAAATTTGTAAATGCCTTCTTTCCCTTTGTTCCGACCTCTTCCACAACCCCTACAAGATTGGTGGGTTTGTTTTTATCAAAGCGATAAATACGGACGATGTAACTGGCCCAAACCGCTTTCGCTGGCAATAAAACCCCCAAAAACAGAACACTGGAATAATGGAATGGTGGAATAATGTATTTAATCCTTTCCCATTATTCCATTCTTCCAAAATTCCAACTTTCCTCCACAAATTTATCACATGAGGAATCACAGATCAAATATAGATTTGCATGAAAAAGAAAAAATGGGGGGATGGGGAGGTGGCGGATAGGGGGAAACGGGAAGGAAAGAAGGGACAGAAAAGATCGGACGAGGGGAAGGAACGGAGACGCGGAGAAACGGAGAAAGGCGGAATTGCAGAAAAGCCTTGACAAATTTCTAAGAAGGTTATACATTTACCTTGGATAGTATAACTTTTTTCAGGGAGGTTAGAAATAAATGGCTATTGTCAAAACCTTATCAAAAGGGCAGATTGTCATACCTTCTGCGATAAGGAAGAGATTTCATATAAAACCTGGCACGGAGTTGCAGATTATGGAGTATGGCGGGATTATCTACCTTATTCCTCCTGTCGAAGATCCGATCCATGCGGCTTGTGGTCTTTTACCTTCCAGGCCATCTCTTTCGGAAAAACTCCTTAGAGAACGGAAGAAGGAGTTTAGGTAATGCCTAAGGGACCGTTTATCTTTGACAGCCACGCTCTATTAAAGTTCTTCCAGAAGGAAAAAGGGCATGAAAAGGTTGTTCACCTCTTGGAGGAAATAAAAAAAACAGGCGCAATGAAATATATAAATGCCCTTAATCTTGGCGAGATCATCTATTCCACCAAAAGGGAATTCGGCGACCAAAAGAAGTTAGAGGTTCTTGCAAATATCGAAAGGTTAAGCTTCACGATTTTACCAATCCCGAACAACTTGATATTTCAGGCTGCAGAATATAAGGCCCAATATGGTATCTCCTATGCCGATTGTTTTCTCCTTGCCTCTGCCATAGAACATAAAGCCACCATAGTAACCGGTGATCCAGAATTTAAAAAAGTAGAACATTTAGTGGATATTGTTTGGATATAGCAGGATCACCTCGCGCTAAAGGGCATTCTTATCCCCCATTCCCCGCTTCTCCGTTTCTCCGGTTCGTGATTAAAGACCTATAAATGCCTTCGGTTTTGGCAGACGGCTCGATGCCGAGGGCTGTGGAAAGGAGTCTCTTACAAAGGCCCAGACATCCACCCAGCAATAACTCTCATCCAGTGTCAACCGACCCTCATGCAGCAGGAGAGCTTTTTCATAACTGATCAAACGGCGCAACCGATCTAAAAGGTCAAAGGTCCGCTCCCGCGCGAACACGCGGGTAGAAACGGGGCGAGCTAATTTGGCCAGCGAGGGTGTTGGGTGTCTATTCTTCCCCATCGTGTTTCACGTTTTATCTCATACCATTAAATACCCGCCATCAATATTGAATGCCTGTCCTGTGATAACGGATGCTTCGCGACTGGCGAGAAGGACGACGAGCGGCGCAATCTCGTGAGGCTCTAAACGGCGGCCAATCGGCGTCAAAGTCTCCTCGAGTTCCGCGACCGATTTGCCAAGACGCTTTGCATCATACTCCATGCGCAAATCGTTCATGCGGGTGCGCACAGGCCCAGGGCAAATGGCGTTAACAGTGATGCCCTGACTGGCCGTCTCCATCGCCAACGTGCGCACCAGCCCCAAGAGTCCATGCTTGCTCGCTGCATATGCCGCGCCGTGCAGCGAACCTATCTTGCTGTTCACAGACGCCGTCATAATGATGCGCCCATACTTGCGCTCTATCATAGATGGTAACGTTTTCTTCGAGAATAGGTATGGCACAGTAAGGTTTACGTACAGCAATTTCTCCCAGAAGGCGTCGTCGTAATCTACGACGGGTTTCGGGTTTGCGCTGCTGCCCATGCCCGCATTGTTCACGAGGATGTCAATGTGCCCGAATGCTTGGCTCGCTTTTTTCCACACGTGCTCGACGGCACCGCTCTGGGTGAGGTCGGCGACGATGCTTTCGCACCGCGTGCCCAGGCTGCTAAACTCTTTTTGTAATGCCTCCAACTCCTGGGTCGAGCGTCCTGTGATAGCGACCTGCGCGCCTTCCACCGCAAAAGCGCGGGCGATGGCTTCGCCGATGCCACGGCTTGCGCCGGTAACGAGTGCGGTTTGGTCTTTGAGTTTCATGCTTTCCCTCCAGAAGGTGAAGAGTCAGGTCGATATGATCTTCAGCTAATTTTCTCGATGAAAGACTTTGTTGCTTTTAAAGCATCCTTTACTATATTCACATCATAAAGAAGGCCTCTGTAGTAACCCGCGATATGAAGTATGTCATAGAGTTTTTCAAACTCTCTCAAAAGCTTGCCATCATGGACGGCTAAATATTTTTGCAATGCCTTTCGATATTCATCCACCGACTTTGGAAGCTCCTTCTTTGAAAATCCCTTTTTAGTAAGATACTCATTAATGGCCTCCAATACAGCGAGATAGGCTATACCAAAAGCCTTGCGCACATATTTAACGTCTGTATAAGTGCTGCCTTCAACAGGTATGCCTCTAAGTATTTCTCTGGCATTGTCTAAATATCTAAGTGATTCCTTCATTTTCCCTCTCCTTGATTGGCTGTTCCTTCAATTAATGAATACCAGAATGAATTTATATTGTCAATTTCTCCATCAGCCCTTTCAAATAGCCGCAGGCAAAGTCGGATTGACAACCTGCGAGGGCTTAAGTTTCTTAAGAGCATCGGCGTGGAATTGGCGGAAAGAGAAGTCGCCACGCCTGCCGAAGGCAGGAAGATACTAAACGTAAAAAAATCAATGATCAATGGTCAATAGTCAATGGTCAGTAATCAATAATCAATGGTCATTGATAATTGTTAATTGGTAATTGATCATTAATCAGTTACAATGGCCACGGGGCGGACCCAGCCAGCGCTTGCTGCTTTGATTTTTACCGGGAAACAGATAAGCGTAAAACCATAAGGAGGAAGCTTGCTCAGATTGGCCATTTTCTCGATGTGCAGATATTCCTTGTCTATTCCGACGAAGTGCGCGGCCCACAGGATGGTGGCATCTTTATTCTCGGCAAATTCTTTCTTAAGAAGGGGTAGGGGGCGGTCCCAGCTCCAGGCATCGATCCCCACGACTTTCACGCCCTGATCCAAAAGCCAGAGGGTCGATTCCCGGCCCATTCCGCAGCCCTTGACCAAGTATTCGGGTTTTCCCCAATAGCGGTCTGCCCCAGTCATGATCAGCACGATATCCCGGGGCTTGATCCGGTAGCGAATTTTCTTGAGAGCTTTTTCCAAATCCTCGATGGTAATCAAGGCCCCATCCTTCTTTCGACGAAAATCGAGCACTACCCCATTCCCATAACACCATTCCAAGGGAATTTGGTCGATGGTCTTGGCCTTCTTCCCTTCAGAGATGGGGGCGTAGTGCCAGGGAGCGTCCAGATGAGTGCCGGAATGGGTACTCAAGATCACCTTCTCCACAGCCCAACCCAAACCGAGAGGGAGGTCTTCTGGACGACAGCCCAGAAGCTCTTGGGCTGAACCCAGCCCACCCCGATGGTCGATGTATTCCAATTGGGGAATCATGAACTCCGGGTCGCTGGGAACGGATTCGATGGGAATAGCCAGGTCGATAAATTTTATTTTCGTACCCCGCATGTTTCCATCCTTATCTAATGCAAACGCAGGAAGTATCTTGACAATGGACTCCCTCTCCCTTGATGGGAGAGGGTTGGGGTGAGGGTGAGTGAATCCGACGTGACTCTAATCCCCCTCA